>Ga0209067_10000320_pt1 | contig 31911 bp, 36 predicted proteins | sample ColStrG_CSR_2013_FD_187199 | JGI IMG/M metagenome (GOLD analysis project Ga0209067, IMG submission 187199) | Freshwater sediment microbial communities in response to fracking from Pennsylvania, USA - Cold Stream Run_MetaG_CSR_2013 (SPAdes)... | ecosystem: Environmental > Aquatic > Freshwater >... | reverse complement strand
TCCAGACATCGGACGACCTCAGGCGCGCCGGCGAATTCCTGCTCGAAGCCGGCGCACGCGCGGTCCTGATGAAGGGAGGGCATATCGCCGGTGATCGGGTGATCGACGTCCTGATGACCGCCAGAGGAGAGACCACCTTCGAGGGCGAGCGCGTGGACACCCGTCACACCCATGGCACCGGTTGCACTCTGGCGTCGGCTTGCGCGGTCGGGCTTGCCCAGGGGATGAGCCTCTCCGACGCGGTGGCGCGGGCATGGGCCTACACGGCCGAAGCCATCCGTCGCGCCCCGGGCCTGGGCGCGGGACACGGACCATTGGATCACGCTTGGCCGGTGCGCGCACGGCGTTGACCGTCGAGGCCGGTCTCGCCGACGACCTGCGCGCCATCCTGCGTCGTTGCCCGACCTTGATGCGCGTCATGGAGATCGCCCGCGCCTCCGACCTTCCAGATTGGCTGATCTTTTCCGGCGCGATCTATCAGCCGGTTTGGAACCATCTGACCGGGCGCCCGCTTGAAAACGGCATCAAGGACTATGACCTCGGCTATTTCGACGGCTCTGATCTTTCCTACGAGGCCGAAGACCTCATCATCGAGCGCGTCGCGCGCGCATGCGATAAGGGGCTGCGCGAAAGGGTCGAGGTTCGCAACCAGGCCCGCGTTCATCTGTGGTTCGAGAACCATTTCGGCGTCCCCTATCATTCGCCTCTCGCCAACACTGCCCAGGCGCTTGAGCGATTTCTGGCCCCTGCCTTCGCGGTCGGCGCGCGACTGATCGACGACGGCGGTCTCGATATCGTCGCGCCCTTCGGCCTGAGGGACGTCTTCGCCATGCGCATCCGGCGCAATCCCGGCTCTCCCGGCTCCGGCTTCGACGCGGTCGTGGCGAAGACGCGGAAACGCTGGCCGGAATTGTCGATTGACAATTGACGCGCCCTCTCAGCACACGGATTGTTTTCTTCTCGCCAAAGGCGCGCTATACGCGAAGATAACACCCGCCCGGCCGCAAGGCCGGGCGCCGCCGTTTTTGGAGGCCGACATGACCGAAATTCTGATGCCCAAGGCCACCGCCGTCTGGCTCGTCGACAATTCCTCGCTCACCTTCGAGCAGATCGCCGACTTCTGCGGCCTGCACGCCCTGGAAGTGAAGGGAATCGCCGACGGCGAGGTGGCGCGTGACATTCGCGGCGCCGACCCGATCTCGAATGGTCAGCTGACGCGCGAGGAACTCGACGCCGCCCAGGCCGACCCCAAGTACCGCATGCTGGCGCAAAAGAGCCGTCACGCCGAACTGCTCAAGCCGACCAAGAAAGCGCCGCGCTACACTCCGGTTTCCCGCCGCCAGGACCGGCCCGACGCCATCGCCTGGTTCGTCCGCAATCACCCGGAGATCACCGATGGCCAGTTGGCCAAGGTGCTGGGCACGACCAAGTCGACCATCGATCAGGTGCGAAACCGCACGCACTGGAATTCGACCAATATCAAGCCTGTCGACCCGGTTTCCCTAGGCCTCGTCAGCCAACTTGAACTGGACGCCTTGGTGAAGAAGGCTTCGGACAAAAAGAACCGCGACGACGCTAAGCGCCAACTGGATGAACCCGCGGGCGCGACCCTGGCGCCGGCCGATGCCGTCGCCGAGACCGGGGGAGCCGACTCCTGATCGACGGGCCCCGGCGGCGCGCGCGGCTAAAGCCCTAGCTAGTGCAGTGCGGCGCGAACGGACTCCATTTCTTCCTTGAGCCGAAGCTTCTGCCGCTTGAGTTCCTTCAGACGGATCGTATCGGCGATCGGGCGACTGGTCTCATCCTCAATGGCGCGTTCAAGCATTTGGTGCTTGGCGTCGAGTTCGCGGAGGTGAGATTGCAGAGCCATGGTCAACGTCTCCCGTGCTACAGGCAGGGGGAGTGAACACCCGACACGCCCGCGTGTCAGATCACATATTGTTGTTTGCCGGACTCGGCCGTTTATTCGGCGGCGGGCGCCTGCGGACGAGGCGGGAGAGGCCTCAAACATGAGCGCGACCAAGGCCAGACTCATTGTCGGCATCTCCGGCGCCTCCGGCGTCATCTACGGCGTGCGAGCGCTGGATGCGTGCCGCGAAATGGGCGTCGAAACCCACCTGATCGTCTCGCGCGCGGCCCTGCTCACCTTGTCGCAAGAGACCGACCTGTCGCCCGCCGATCTCGCGGCCAGGGCAGATGTCAATCATCGCCAGGCCGACGTCGGCGCCACCGTCGCCTCGGGATCGTTCAAGACCATCGGCATGATCATCGCGCCGTGTTCTGTGCGCACCATGAGCGAGATCGCCACAGGCGTGACATCGTCTCTGCTGACGCGAGCGGCCGACGTGACGTTAAAGGAACGACGGCCGCTGGTGCTGATGATTCGCGAAACGCCGCTGCATCTCGGCCACCTGCGGACCATGGTGAAACTGGCCGAAATGGGCGCCGTGATCGCCCCACCCGCGCCCGCTTTCTACGCGAGACCGCGCGACCTCTCCGATGTCGTCGATCAAAGCGTCGGCCGCGCCTTGGACGTCCTGGGCCTGGAATGGTCGACCGTCAGGCGCTGGGGCGGCCTGGGTTCGGGTGTCGCCGAGGATCTTGAGTGACATCGGCCTGGGATTTCGCCAGGTCCGCCTGGGCAAGGGCCGGTGTGTCCGAAGCGTGCCTGATTCTGCAGGACGAGCAGGGGCAGTGTCCGGCCCTTTTGCTCTGGCGCCTCTGGACCCTGGCCACCGGCCGGTCGCTGGACAAAGCGGAGGTCACTCTGGCGGCCGGGGCGGCCCGCGGGTGGCATGACGCAGTGATCTTGCCTCTGCGTGAGGCGCGGCGCGCCGCGAAAGTTGATTTTGGCGTGGTGGAGCCCGTCGCGCGAGTCGCCTTACGCGAGCGGATCTTGGCCGCCGAACTGGCGGCCGAACACAGTCTGATTGACGGATTGCAGCGGCTGTCGCCGCCCATCGATACATCATCACGCGATCACCCGGCGACGCGGGCATTGGTCGACCTCAGCGCCGCCTGGGGCCGGCCGGTTTCGGCCGAGGTTTTTGCCGCGCTCATAGCCGCCATGGAGTCGGACGCGACCTTGACCGAAGGCGGCGGAGGCTCCAAGTCATGAGGCATCTCGGCGAAATCGGGCACACGCGCCATGGATGAAGACAACGACGCCGACGACCTGTTCGCGGTGCGGGCGGAGTTGGCGAAGCTCCGCCAGGAACACGAGGACCTGGACGCGGCGGTACAGGCTCTGCAATCGTTACCGGTTCCGGATCAGATCCGAATTGCACGCCTGAAGAAGCGCAAACTGGTGCTGCGCGACCAGATCGCCAAACTGGAAAACCGTTTGACGCCGGACTTGATCGCCTGAGCCGGCCCGGCCGGCTTGCCCCCAGCGGCCGCATCGCCCATATCGCCCCCATGGATGAAAATGTGTTGCATGAGGTCGCGGCCGCGGCTCTGAAGCTGGGCGCCGAAGCGGCGGAGGTCGCGTTCGCCGAACGCCAGGCGCTGTCGGTCACCGTGCGCCTGGGGGCGTTGGAAGAGGTCGAGCGCGAGGAATCGCGCGACCTGGGCGTGCGCGTCCTGATCGGCAAGCGTCAGGCGTCCGTTTCCGGCTCGGACATCTCCAAGGCCGGCCGAGATCTCTTGGTTGAGCGCGCCGTCGCCATGGCCAAGCTGGCGCCCGAGGACCCCTACATCGGCTTGGCCCCGGCCGAGCGGCTGGCCCGCGGACCCTACCCGGACCTGCAGCTGCTCGATCCGACGGAACTCTCGGCCGCGGCGCTCGAGGACCGCGCCCGCGACACCGAAGACGCCGCGCGGGCGGTGGCGGGCGTGACCAATTCCAACGGCGGTTCGGCGAGTTGGTCCTCATCGACCTGGCGTCTGGTCACCACCGGCGGCTTCAGCGGCGAGCACCGGGGCGTCACCTTCGGTCTGTCGGCGCAAGCAATCGCCGGGGAAGGCGCAGGGATGGAACAGGGCGGCGAGGGTCGCGCCATGCGTTGGCTGGAAGACCTGCCGACGCCGCAGGCCATCGGCGCCGAGGCCGGCCGTCGCGCGGTCGCCGCCTTGGGCGCGCGCAAGATCGAGTCGACGACGGCGACCGTGATTTTCCAGAACCACGTCGCCGGATCGCTGCTCGGCCCGCTTCTGGGCGCCATCTCCGGCCCCTCCGTCGCCCGCGGCGTGTCTTTCCTCAAGGATCGCCTGGGCCAGAAGCTGTTTCCCGACGCGATCACCCTGACCGACGACCCGCATCGGCCCAGGGGCCTGGGGTCTTCGCCGTTTGATGACGAGGGTGTCGCCAACAAGGCGATGAACCTGATCGACAAGGGGGTCCTCACCACCTGGCTGTTGAACTGCGGCTCCGCCCGGCAACTGGGACTGGAGACGACCGGTCACGCCTCGCGGGGTCTGGCCGGCCCGCCGGGGGTGGGCGCCACCAACCTGGCGCTCGGTCCGGGCGACCAAAGCCTCGAACAGCTGATGGCTGGCGCCAAGACTGGCCTGTTGGTGACCTCGATGTTCGGCCCATCGCTCAATTCCAATACCGGCGACTGGTCGGTCGGTTGCTCGGGACAGTGGTTCGAGAACGGCGAAATTGCCTATCCCGTGAACGAAGTGACCGTGGCGGGCAATCTGATCGACATTTACGCGAGACTCATCGCCGGATCCGACCTCATCAATCGCGGCGCGTCGATCATCCCGTCGATCCTGGTGGATGATCTGGCCATAGCCGGGAAATAGGAGCGTTCCATGCCCCACACCCAACTGCTGCACCTGGTCATCGGCGGCGAGTTGAAGGACATCGCCGGGGTCGAATTCCGCGATCTCTCCAAGGTGGATCTGGTCGGCGCCTACGCCAGCTACGACGAGGCCTATCGCGCGTGGCAGGCCAAGGCCCAATCGACCGTGGACAACGCGCTGATGCGCTATTTCATCATCCACGCGCACAAGCTGCTCGACCCTCTCGTGGAGCACGCTACTCGCGGCGGATGAGTTTCTCGGTCAGCAGGGTTCCCCACCACTGGGCGCGGAAATCGGCCTTGATCGCGGCGGGATCGTAGGCCGGGCTTTGCACCCATTCGACGAAGCTGAGCCCCTTGGCTTCCCCCTCGGCCAGGTAACGCTCGAAAATATAGTCCAGCACGCCGGTTAGCCCCGCCTTGACGTGCAGGTATTTGGGCGAGAGTTGCTCAACCGCTGCCCTTATCGGCTGGCCTTGCCGAAAATGCCGGTAAAACACCCCCATGATCCCAGCGCGATCGGCGCCGGATTTGCAATGCATCAGGGCGGGGTAGCGCACCGAGTCAAACAACGTCCGAGCGCCCAGCACCTGTTCGGCGGTCGGCACGTCGCGCGAGGCGATCACGAAATCGACAAGCTCAAGTCCATAGCGCGCGCAGGCGTCGACCTCGAGGGCGCGAAAACTGGTCTGCCGACCGCCGCGAAGATTGATCACCGTGCGGATGCCGCGATCGGCCCAGGCCTTGAACTGGAACGGCCACGGCTGGTTGGCGCGCACCAGCTCGTCCGACAGCCAATGGGCGTTGGAGAACCCCAGCCGCAGATAGGCGTGGTCCGTCCACAGGTAGTCCAGCACCGCGCGGCGGCGGCCGGCGGCCGTGGTCAGGTCGAATTGGGGCAAAACCCGCGTCAGTCGCGCTTGGAGAACAGGGCGTCTGCGGCGGCGCGGCTGGAGTGTTTTTTGGCGATGTGCGCGCGCACTCGCGCGATCTCCTCCTCCAGGACGGCGATGCGTTCATTGAGTTCGTCGACGCCGAACAACTCCAGATCCTCCCGCGTCGCCTCGATCAGGGTCTGGCCACGACCCTTGCGGACCTCGGCCGGTTCCTCCGCCATGCGGTCTCTCCCTATGCCCGTTGAACTCAAACCGCTATCTGGAGCGACAAGTCCGCCGGTGCAAGTCGCGAGAGGGTCGCCAGAGATGTCCAGCCAACAGATGACCGCGATCGAAATCGAGGGGGGAAAAGGACCGGCGGGCGCGCTCAAGCCCGCTTCCCTGCCTGTCCCACAACCGGCGGAGGGTCAGATTCTGATCAAGGTCGCCGCCGCGGGCGTCAATCGGCCGGACATCATCCAGCGTCTGGGCTTCTATCCCCCGCCCCCCGGCGCACCCGTGACCATGGGCCTGGAGGTATCCGGCGTGGTCGAGATCGGCGCCGGTCGCTGGCGCAAGGGCGACCAGGTCTGCGCCTTGCTGGGCGGCGGCGGCTATGCCGAGTACGCGGTCTGTGATGCCCGCCATGCCTTGCCGATTCCAACGGGCGTGGACCTGATTGCGGCCGCCGGCCTGCCGGAGACGGTGTTCACCGTTTACGCCAATGTGTTCGAACATGGGGCGTTGAAGGCCGGTGAAACCCTGGTCGTGCACGGCGCCACCTCCGGCATTGGCGTGACGGCGATCCAGATGGCGAAAGCAGCAGGCGCCAGGGTGATCGCCACCGGACGCGGCCGCGACAAAGCCCGCGAGGCGCTCAATCTGGGCGCCGACATCTCGATCGACGCCAGCGAGCAGGATTTTGAAGCGGTGATTCGCGAGCACGGCGGCGCCGACGTCGTGCTCGACATGGTCGCCGGAGCCTACTTCCCCAAGAACCTGGAGATTTTGAACACCGCCGGGCGTCTCGTGCACATCGCCTCCCTCGGCGGCGCGACGGTTGAGCTGCCGATCTTCAAGGTCATGCAGAAACGCCTGGTGATCACGGGATCGACCCTGCGTCCGCGCGAGCCCGACGAAAAGGCCCGCCTGGCCGGCGAGGTCGAACGCGTGGTCTGGCCCTGGATCGCCGAAGGGAAGATCAAGACCATCACCGACAGGATCTACCCGCTGCGCCAGGCGGCCGAGGCGCACGCCTATCTGGAAGCTGGCCAGCACGTGGGCAAGATCCTGTTGACGGCCTAGGCGGACGGCGGTCGACTTCGCTTAGCCTCGGCTGCGAACCATTTAGGTGGTCGCGAAACACTGTGGAACGACCACCCGCGATTCAGGCGGCTCGGCCTAAGGGCTGGCCGCCGCGAGCGCCGCCGAATCCCCTAGAATCTTACCCTGATCTCTCCCCCGATCTGACGGGGCGCGCCCCAGGCGGCGTAACGGGTGCCGATCGATGTGGAGTCATTCTCGGCCTGTAGATAGGCCTGCCCCGTGAGGTTGGTGACGTAGAAGCGCGCCGAATATTTCTCGTCCGGGCTGTCCCAGATCAGATTGAGATTGACCAGTCCGTAGGGGCCCTGCGAATCCAGGGGATTGTTGAACTCGCGAAAGAAGACACGGGAGCGGAAGCTCGCGTCGAACCGCGCGGTCAGGCGGCCGAAGCTGAAGGGATCGCTGCGATAGGCCACGCCGATGTTGCCGGACTCGCGCGGCGAGTTATCAAGCAACTTGCCATTGAGGTTCTGCAGTCCAAGCTGTGGGTTGAGCCCATCCAGATTGCTGAAGTTGGAATAGGTGGCGTCGATGTAGGAGAAATTGGCGTTCAACGTCACGTGCCGATCGATCGCCCAGGCGCCCTCCATTTCCACGCCCTTGATTTCCGCCGCCGCGGCGTTGGTGATGTCGAGCGATAGACCTATGATCTGGCTGACCTGGAAATTTGTATAGTCATAGTAAAATCCAGTCACATTCAACGTGACGCTGTTGTCGAACAAGCGTGTCTTCACGCCGCCTTCGTATGACGTGATTTTCTCAGGCTTATAGTCGTTTTGGCAGGAGTATATATTGGCGCCTCCCGCCTTGAAGCCTTTTGAAAATGTGAAGTAGGCATTGATTTTCGGCGTGAATTCATACTGCAGACCAGCCCGCGGGGTGAAGGAATCGGACTTGAGGTGGTCGGTCTCGTAGCTACCCTGCGGGCCGTAGAGCGGGCAGAACGAGGCGGCGAAGATGTTCCTTCCGGCGACGGCAAAGCCGAAGGTGTTGTTATAGGTCGCGGTCTGGTCGTCCTCGGAATAGCGTGCGCCGGCGATGATCTTCAGCTTGTCGGTCAGGTGGTACGTCAGGTCGGTGAAACCGGCGTATGAGTTGGTGTCGTACTTCGGCTGTTCAAAATCGAGATAGCTGCCAGGAGGCAGACCCGAGAGGCCGAGGTCGAAGTTGTAGAACAGGCTGTTGAAGTTCGACTCGTCCAGGAAGAAAAATCCCGCCACCCAATCAAGGCGGCGCCAGTTGCCGCTCAGGTCGAACTCCTGGGTGATCGCCTTGTCCGCCGTACGGCTGATGGCCGGCGCGACACTCAGATTGGTCCCGTCACAGTCGCAGGTCGCTGTGATCAGATAGCTTTGGTAGGCGCTGATGGACTTCAGCGTCGCGAACGGCAGCCGCCAGGTGAACGTGCCGCTGATCGATTCATAATCACGCTTTCCGTTATTGGGATCGTTTATGTCGGTCCGCCAAGGCTGGCTGATGAAGGTGGCGTTGGCCAGAAAGGGGTTTATGGCCAAGGTTCCCGGCCCGGGCGCGCTGTAGTTGGTCAGATAGATGAATGGCCCGCTGCTGTGCATGGCCGAAACGCCGAGATCGAATGTCAGGTCGCGGGTGAGATCGGCCGACAGCCTGAAGCGTGTCAGCAGGGTCTTGCCCTTATCGACGGACTGACCGCCCGGAAGGATGTTTTTGACGAAACCGTCCTCGCGGTCCTTGTAGTCGACGACCAGACGGGTGCGGACACGATCTCCTAGCGGTACATTCACGATGCCCTGCAGGTGATATTCGTTGTACTCGGCATAGCCGGCCAGGAGCGAACCCTCGAGCTTATTGCTCGGCGCATTGCTGAGAAAATTCACCGCGCCGCCAGTCGCGTTCCGACCGTAAAGCGTGCCCTGAGGGCCCCGTAGAACTTCCACACGTTGCAGGTCCAGCTGACCGATATCGACGGTGTCGGTTCCGGTCTGGTAGACGCCGTCGATGTTCACGGCGACGCCGGAACCGCCGAGATTGCCGACAGTGGTCGCGCCGACCCCGCGTATCGTTATGCCCGTTGAGCCGGTCAGCGTGCCGGAGTGGAAGCTCGGCAGGGAAAACTGCAGCGAGTTGACATTATCGATGCCCTGCTGGGTCAGGGTGACGCCGGAGATGGCCGTCACGGCCGCGGCGATATGTTGCACCGACTCTTCGCGCTTCTGAGCGGTCACGACGACCTCCGTGACCGCCGTGGGCGCCGAGTCGGAGGCGGCAGCGGAGTTGGCGGCGATCGCGGGCGCGGCGAAGCCGGCCCCACAGCCGAAGGCCGAGGCGCACAGAAGGGCTTTGAATGTTGGTTTCACGACGTCTCCCCTTTGGTCGCCGCCCAGGTCGCGCAGCGCGGGATGGTTTCGCCGCGTCGCCAGGGCGGTCGTTGAACAGACCGGACAGGGTATCGGCGCGCCAGGACAGAAGGTTGTCAAGCGAATTTTATGGGGCGTTCCACGACGCGTCTGACCAGACGGAAACATGAATGACTTGGGCTTCTGCTGCGCATCTCGGGCATCCAGATCAATCAACCCGATCATGCGGTCGCGCTTACCGCAGGTCTCGCGAAGCCGACGACCGCTGTATCCATGTTCAACGGCCCCCAATACACGGTCCAAGGCGCATGGAGCGGGCACACGTCTGTATGAAAATCGATACGATGGCGTCCATGTACATAGGCACGGCGCTGTCATGCTGATCACAGATTTTTGTTCGCGCGATGTTAGTAATTGGCGTGTTAGGGTCGAGCCCTGGCGACACACGGCGCGCGCACGGACGGCGTGGTCGCGACGATATGTGGAGGAGTTATCACAATGTCGCTCAATCAACGTCTCGCCGCCGAATTCGTCGGCACATTGTGGCTGGTGCTGGGCGGATGCGGCTCGGCTGTCCTCGCCGCCGCGTTCCCAAGTCTCGGCATCGGCTTTGTGGGAGTTTCCCTGGCCTTCGGCCTGACGGTTCTGACCATGGCCTATGCGGTCGGTCACGTTTCGGGCGGGCATTTCAACCCGGCCGTTTCGGTGGGCCTGCTTGTCGGCGGTCGTTTCCCCGCCAAGGACCTGCTTCCTTACATCGTCGCACAAGTCCTGGGTGGCTTCGTCGGCGCGGCGATCCTTTACCACATCGCGACCGGCAAGAGCGGCTTCGACATGGCCGGCGGCTTCGCCTCGAACGGCTATGGCGAGCACTCGCCGGGCGCCTATTCTATGGTGTCCTGCTTCCTGACCGAAGTGGTCATGACGTTCGGCTTCCTGATCGTGATCCTGGGGTCGACCCACGCCAAGGCGCCGAAGGGCTTCGCCCCGATCGCCATCGGCCTCTGCCTGACCCTCATTCACCTGATCAGCATCCCGGTGACCAACACCTCGGTAAATCCGGCCCGGAGCCTTGGCCCGGCCATCATGGAAGCGATCAACGGTCAATCCTGGCCGCTGCAGCAGGTCTGGCTGTTCCTCGTCGCTCCGCCCATCGGCGCGGCTCTGGCCGGCGTCGCCTACAAGTTCATCGGCGGCGCCAACACCGAGGACTAAGCCGAGTCCCCACCGGCGCCTTGGATCGCCGCTCTTCCCCCATGCCTGCGCTGGGGGGAGAGATGCGCGCCCGAAATTTGCTGCACTGCACAGTTTTTGCTTGCGCGCGGGGGCGAACTGGGGCCTAAGCGCCGCGGGCCACGCTCTCCCAACGGAGCGCAGTCCATCTGCAAGGATGGGAGACATCGCAGTGACGACACCGAACAAGCCGGCCATGCGGCCTGCGCGACCTGAATTTTCCTCCGGCCCCTGCGCCAAGCGCCCCGGATGGTCCCCCGAAAATCTAAGATCCGCCGTCCTCGGGCGCTCGCACCGCTCCAAGGTGGGTAAGGCGCGTCTGCAGGCGGCGATCGACCGCACCCGCGAGGTGCTGGAGGTCCCGGCCGACTATCTGATCGGCATCGTGCCGGCGTCCGACACCGGCGCTCTGGAAATGGCGCTCTGGTCGCTTCTGGGCCCTCGGCCAGTTCAGCTGCTCGCGTTCGAATCCTTCGGCAAGGATTGGGTGACCGACGTCGTCAAACAACTGAAATTGCCGGCCGAAGTCCTCGAAGCGCCCTATGGCGAACTCCCGGACCTGACCAAGGTCAAGGCCGACGCCGATCTCGTCTTCACCTGGAACGGCACGACCTCGGGCGTGCGCGTGCCCAATGGCGATTTCATCAGCGCCAGGCGCAAAGGCCTGACGATCTGCGACGCCACCAGCGCCTGTTTCGCTCAGGACCTGGACTGGCCCAAGCTCGATGTGGTCACCTTCTCCTGGCAGAAGGCGCTGGGCGGCGAGGCCGCGCATGGCGTGCTCATTCTTTCGCCGCGAGCGGTCGAGCGTCTTGAGAGCCACACCCCGGCCTGGCCGATGCCCAAGCTGTTCCGGATGACCAAGGGCGGCAAGGTCAATCGCGAAATCTTCGAAGGCGCGACGATCAACACCCCCTCAATGCTCTGCGTCGAAGACTATCTGGACGCCCTCAAGTGGGCCTCTTCGATCGGTGGACTGTCCGAGCTGAAACGCCGCGCCGACGAGAATCTCGCCGCCCTGGCCGAGTGGGTCGCGCGCACGCCCTGGGTGGATTTCCTCTGCGCCGATCCCGCGGCGCGGTCGAACACCTCGGTGTGTCTCAAGGTCGTCGCGCCGAGCATCACAGCCCTCTCCGCCGAGGCGCAGGCCGATTTCGCCAAGAAACTGGCCAGCCTGCTCGAGAAGGAGACCGCGGCCCTCGATATCGGCGGCTATCGGGACGCGCCGCCAGGCCTGCGCATCTGGTGCGGCGCCACGGTCGATACCGACGACATCGTGGCGCTGACGCCCTGGCTTGACTGGGCTTTCGCCTGCGTCTCCGCCGAGCCTGCCGCCGCCTGATCACCTTTAGCCGGGGCGCCTCCGCCCCGGCGCAACTCCCATGTCCTCTCGCGGCACGCCAAGCCGCCAGACCACTCCAGGAAGGAACTCCGCCCATGGCGCCCCGCGTCCTCATCGCCGACTCTCTGTCTCCCGCCGCCGTCGATATCTTTCGCCAGCGCGGCGTCGAGGTTGACGTCAACACCGGCCTTTCCAAGGAAGACCTGCTCAAGATCATTGGCGACTACGATGGCCTGGCCGTGCGCTCGGCCACCAAGGCGACCAAGGAGGTCATCGCCAAGGCCCCCCGCCTCAAGGTGATCGGTCGCGCCGGCATCGGCGTCGACAACATCGACATCCCCGCCGCGACCGCCGCGGGCGTCGTCGTCATGAACACCCCGTTCGGCAACTCGATCACCACCGCCGAGCACGCCATCGCCATGATGTTCGCCCTGGCCCGCCAGATCCCCGCCGCCGACGTCTCCACCCAGGCAGGCAAATGGGAGAAGAACCGCTTCATGGGCGTGGAACTCTACGCCAAGACCCTGGGGCTGATCGGCGCCGGCAACATCGGCTCGATCGTCGCCGACCGCGCCAATGGCCTGAAGATGAAGGTCATCGCCTACGACCCGTTCCTGTCCGCCGATCGGGCGGTCGAGATCGGTGTGGAAAAGGTCGAGCTGGAGGATCTTCTGGCGCGGGCCGATGTGATCACCCTGCACACGCCCCTGACCGACAAGACCCGCAACATCCTTTCGGTCGAGGCCCTGGCCGCGACCAAGAAGGGCGTGCTGATCGTCAACTGCGCCCGCGGCGGCCTGGTCGACGAAGCCGGCCTGCGCGCCGCTCTGGAAAGCGGCCATGTCGGCGGCGCGGCCTTCGACGTCTTCGTCGAGGAGCCCGCCAAGGCCAACCCCCTCTTCGGCGCGCCCAACTTCATCGCCACGCCGCACCTTGGCGCCTCGACCGAGGAAGCCCAGGAGAACGTCGCCCTGCAGGTCGCCGAACAGATGAGCGACTATCTGCTCAGCGGCGCGGTCTCCAACGCCCTCAACAGCCCATCGATCACCGCCGATGAAGCGCCGAAGTTGAAACCCTTTGTCGCCTTGGCCGAAAAGCTCGGCGCCTTCGCCGGCCAGATGGTGGATGTCGGTCTCAAGGGCGTGGACATCGCCTTCGAGGGCGATGTGGCGGCGCTCAACGTCAAGCCGCTCAGCGCCGCGGCCCTGGCCGGCGTAATGCGGCCCATGCTGGCCGAGGTCAATATGGTCTCCGCTCCGGCCGTCGCCCGCGAACGCGGGATGACGATCTCGGAATCGCGGCAGGAAACCTCGCCAATCTATGACAGCCTTATCCGCATCACTATCCAGACCGAGATGGGCCGCCGCTCATTCGCCGGGACCGTCGTCGCCGGCTCGCCGCGCATCGTCGAGGTCAAGGGCATGGAGCTTGACGCGGTGTTCGCCCCTGCGATGCTCTACGTGAACAACCTGGACAAACCCGGCTTCATCGGCGCCCTGGGCGCCCTGCTGGCCGACGCGGGCGCCAATATCGCCACCTTCAACCTGGGCCGTGTCGGCGCCGGCGAGGACGCCATCGCCCTGGTCGGTGTCGACCAGGCCCCGAGTGAAGCCCTGGTCGCGAAGATCCGCGCCCTGCCACACGTGAAGGAAGCCCGCGCGCTGGTGTTCTGACCGGGCCCATGCACGAGGGCGCCGGCGCGATTTGCGCCGGCCGCGGTCCCTGCTACTGAACGCGCCAACGGATAGCAGGGAGCCCGCCGATTCATGGCCGACGAATACGCGATGCCCAAGGGCGAACTGATGCGCGGCAAGCGCGGCCTGGTGATGGGCGTGGCCAACCACAATTCCATCGCGTGGGGCATCGCCGCCCAGATCGCGGCGCAGGGCGGCGAAGTCGGCCTTGCCTACATGGAATCCAACGAAAAGCGCGTGCGCCCGCTGGGGGAATCGATCGGCGCCACCCTCTACACGCCCTTCGACGCCTCCAGCGACGAATCGATGGAGGCCTGTTTCAACGTAGTCGAGGATCAGTGGGGCGGGCTCGACTTTCTGGTTCACGCCATCGCCTATGCCGACCGCAGCCAGATCAAGGGATCCTTCGTCGAGAACGCGACGCGCGCCACCTTCGCCCAGGCCCTCGATATTTCGGCCTACAGCTTCGTCGACGCGGCCCGGCGCGCATCGAAACTGATGACCGGGGGCGGGTCGATGATCACCCTCACCTATCTGGGCTCCGAGCGGGCCATCCCCAACTACAACACCATGGGCGTCGCCAAGGCGGCGCTGGAGGCCGCCACCCGCTATATCGCCCGTGACCTTGGCCCCAAGGGCATCCGGGTCAACGCGCTGTCGGCAGGCGCCATGCGCACCCTGTCGCTGGCCGGGATTTCCGGCGGCCGCGGCATGCTTGCCCAGGGCCGCGCCTTAAGCGCGCTCAAGGAAGACACCTCAATGGAGGGCGTCGCCGGCTGCGCGCTATGGCTGCTCTCCGATCTTGGCCGATCCACCACCGGCGAGGTCGTGCATGTCGACGCCGGCTTCCATATGATGGGACTTCCCAGCGGCGAGGACGATTGAGCCTCCGGTTCAACCACCTGCCGCGCCAGGACGCGGGTTTGTGACTCAATCCTCCGACCTCGATGTCATTGTCGTCGGCGCGGGCATGGCCGGCGCCACGCTGGCGCTGGCCCTCAACAGCGGCGGCCTGAAGTGCCTGCTGGTCGATCCCCAACCCTTCGACGCCCAGCTCGAACCGACCTTCGATGGCCGCGCCAGCGCGATCGCCTTTTCCGCCTTCCGTCAGTGGCGGGTGATCGGCGCGGGCGATGCTCTTGAACCGCACGCCCAGCGCATCGAGCAGATCCTGGTCACCGATGGGCGCTCGCCCGGCGCGGCGGCGCCGCGCTCGTCTAGCCCCTGGCTGCGCTTCGATTCCGCCGAGATCGCCGACCGACACGAAGGTGAGCCGCTGGGCTATCTGATCGAAAACCGACACATCCGCGCCGCCCTGTCCCAGGCGGTCATCGACGCCGGCATCGAGGTTCTGGCGCCCGCGCGCGTCGAAAGGACAGAGGCCTCGGCGGCCTCGGCCACCGTCACCCTGAACGATGGCCGCAGGCTCTCAGCGCCTCTGGTGGTCGGGGTCGACGGTCGCGGATCGAAGGTCCGCTCGGACGCCGGAATCGACACCACGGGCTGGGGCTATGGCCATGTCGGCGTGGTGGCGACGGTGGGCCTGGAGCGCGGCCACCAAGGCGTCGCCTATGAACATTTCCTGCCCACGGGCCCCTTCGCGATCCTCCCGCTCACGGACCGCCGCGCCAGTCTGGTCTGGACCGAGAGCCCGGAACGCGGCGCGGCGCTGAAGGCGGCCAGCCCCGAACTCTTTCACGCGCACCTTCGCCGCCGCTTCGGCGATTTCCTGGGCGGGATCACAGTCCTGGGGCCGCGCTTCACCTACCCGCTGAGCCTGCAACTGGCCAACGCGATGACTGCCCCACGCATCGCCCTTCTCGGCGACGCGGCCCACGCCGTCCACCCGATCGCTGGGCAGGGCCTCAATCTCGGTCTCAAGGACGTCGCCGCCCTGGCCGAGGTGCTGATCGACGCCCTGCGCCTGGGTGAGGACATCGGCTCGGCCAGCGTGCTGGACCGCTACGCGCGCTGGCGCGGCGTCGACAACCTGGCCGTCGCGGTGGCCACCGACGCCTTTACGCGGCTATTTTCAACCGACAACCCGATCGTCCGCGCGATCCGCGGTGTGGGCATGACCGCCGTGAACCAGTTCGGACCCGCCCGGCGCCTGTTCATGACCGAGGCCGGCGGCGCGCTTGGCGATCTGCCCAGGCTGTTGCGGGGCATGCCGGTCTGAAGCCTTCGACCTCTGGTCCGCCGGGCGTCCCCCCTATTCCCCTTCACCGAGCTCCCGGGCTTCCTCCGGCAGCATGATCGGCACGCCGTCGCGGATTGGGTAGGCCAGTCGCGCGGATTTGCTGATCAACTCTCCCGCGGCGCGGTCATAGATCAGGGGTCCGTGGGTCAGCGGACAAACCAGAATTTCCAGCAGTCTCGGGTCGATATCTTTGGCGGGGGAAGGCGCGTCGGGCATGGCGGCCTAGCTAGTGCAAAGGGTGAGCCGCGTCATCCCCGCCATCGCGCTCGGCGGCGCCGATTTCCATCAGCGCGGTCAGAACCTCGCACCGTGCGCCAAGGGTCGGGGCCTCGAGCAGGGCCTGTTTCTCGACAGGCTCGAAAGGCAAGGCCATGCAAAGGCTATTGATCAGACCCGCCGATGGGGCCGCGTTGACCGCGTCCCATTCCACCCCCAGACCTCGGTGATCGAGGTAGCGGCGCAGAAGCTGGATAAACGCCTCGCGCTCGAACGCCTCATCCTCGGCGACCGCGAGGTCGGCCTCGAACCGCGCATAGTCGGCATGGACCTGCCGATAGGGCTTCAACACATCAAGTTCGGCGGCGACGGCGAACCGGCACACCCCGGTCAGGGCGATCAGATATTTGCCATCGCCTGTTTCCGAATAGCTGGTGATCCGCCCCGCGCAGCCGACGCGCGCCAGACCGGGCCGCGTGCGCGGACCGCCGGTCGTCTGGATCATGCCGATGATTCGGTCGCCGGCCATGGCGTCGTCGATCATGTTCAGATAACGCGGCTCAAAGATCTGCAGCGGCAGCACGCTGCCGGGCAATAGCAGCGCCCCATCCAGGGGGAACACCGGGATGACGCTCGGCAGGTCGGCGATGCGGCGATATCCAGGCATGGGCGGCGGCGCCCCGTTCCTAGGAAAACAGAATGGATGAAAGCCGCCGGCGACCCTGTTTGGCGACATCGGACATCGGCCCCGCAGCCTCGAAGATCGTCAGCAGTTCGGCCCGGGCGGCGCCTTCGTTCCACTCGCGATCGCGCGCGAGCAATTCGAGCAGCTGGTCGCTGGCCGCCTGCAGTTTCCCATGTCCCGCCAAGGCCTTGGCGACCTCGAACCTTGCCTCGTGGTCATCGGGATCCGCCGACAGCCGCCGCTCGGCGTCGGACGTGTCGGCCGGCGCGTCGGTGGCCAGCACCAGGGCGGCGCGCACGCTCTCAAGATCGGCGTTCTTGGCGTTCTCCGGCGCCAGGGCGGCCACCTCACGCGCCCGCTCGACGTCGCCGCCAGCAAGGTAGCAACGCGCCAGGCCGCCGATAGCGGAGAGATTGTCCGGCTCCAGCTGCAGGGCTTGGCCGAACGCCTGAGCGGCTCCGCCGATATCGGCGGTGTCGAGCATCTCCTTGCCCATCGCCAACAGCTCATCGACCTCCGACGGCGGCGCCGCGCCCTTGAGCTTGTCGACGAAGGCTTTGACCTGACTGTCGGGCAGAGCCCCCATGAACCCATCCACCGGCTTGCCGTCGGCGAAGGCGTAGACCGTGGGGATCGACTGCACCCGCAGCTGGCCGGCGTAGACCGGGTTTTTATCGACATCGATCTTGACCAGCTTGACGGCGCCCTTGGCCGCCGTGACCGCCTTTTCCAGAGCCGGACCCAGCTGCTTGCACGGTCCGCACCAGGTGGCCCAGAAATCGACGATCACGGGCTGAACGCGTGAGGCCTCGATCACGTCGGCGATGAACGTCGCGTCCGTGCCGTCCTTGATCAGACCGGTCGGCGCGGCGCCGGCCGAGGTTTCACCGATGAGCGACATGAGGCGTTTCAACTCCGAACAAATCTTCGCGGCCAACATGGGCGCCCGGGGGCGGAGGCGCAACGCTGAAATGGGGGAAACAGTGGGATAAACGCCGCGATCAGGCCCATTCCTTCAAGGCCGCCCTTCCGAACAGGGCGGATGGATGGCGATGTCGGCTCAGGGCTTCAGGTCCAACGCGGCCTTGCCCGTGCTGAGATCCGCCGGGACCGAAATGTGGTCGTGGATCGCGTACCAGTGGCCGTGGATCCGTCGAAACAAGGTGGTGAAGCGGCTCCAACCGTCGGTCTTGCCGCCGACCTTCAAAACGCCGGCCACTCTTTCCAGGCCGAAGGCGTAGCCCAGGTTTCCGTCAGTGGCGACATGGACGTCTCGCTCCTCGACGACCAGGGGCCCCGCATAGGCGTCGAAGTAGTCCTGATAGTCCTTCTTATAGGCCTCATACCCTCGGTATTGGAGCGGCGCCGCCAGATCATAGGCCACGAGTTCCCGGCCGAGCGCATACATCCGCATCACAGCCGCGGCGTCCTTGGACGCATAGGCCTTGGCCCATGTCGCGAGCAGCGCCCGGATCTTGGCCTCGTCCCTGGGCGCGGCCTGGGCCGCCGTCGCGATCGCAATGACGCCAATGATCGCAAGGCAAGTCTTCATGATGTCATCCTTGGCTTCCATCCAGAAAACACCGGCCTTCAATCGGACGCAAGGACACCGCCCGGCCGCACTGTCGGATGAGGCGGTATGGCTCGGTGACCACCTCGCGTCGAACGCGGTCGATAACCATTCGGCGGATCGCACGACTGAACGCGCGCCACCATTGCCTGCGGCGTCGCATTGATATCGTCAGTTCGGCGCTTCGTTCTGCCCCAAAAAACTCGCCGCCAGTCGCGGCGTGCCCACGCCCCTTCCAAAAACGATCGTTTCGTGGGCGTTTCGGGAGACGGTTTTCGGACAGTCATGAACGGGTAGGTTTCGGGAGACCTGCCCTGTCCGTAGACGGAAAACTTGCCTTCGCGAACCTAGGCCATCGGTCAAGTGGTCGCCGCACAGAAGCCCTGCACTCGGACGCGGATCTAGTGCCTCGGTAGGGGGGAAACGCCGGAAGGCGCAGCCCGAACGGCGCCCGCACGGCTTCCTCTAGGGCCGAGCCTCCCGTAAACTTGAATATCATGCTAACTGACGCCGCCATCTCGACCTTCCGTGATCGTGGACTGCTGCGCCTGGAACAGGCCGTTCCCGGCGACCTGCTGGCGAAGACGCAGGCGGTCGTGCGCGCCGTAATGGCGCGACAGGGTCTGTGGCGCGACGGCGCTTGGCGCCTCGATGCCGTGGAGCCAAAGCCATGGCCCCGGGTGAGCAAGGTTCCGGGATCGAAGACCCGTTTCAGAGGCGCGTTCGACGAACTCCTCACGCCAGATCTCATGGATGAGGTGACCCGGCTGGTTGGAGACCGAGACCTCTGGGGCTCCAGCTGGTATCAGCTCCTGTTCACACCGCCGAACGCCGAGCAGTGGACCGTCCCTTCCAAGTTTTGGCATACGGACGCTCCGCACTTGGCGTCCGGGTGCTGCCCAGGGGTGAAGATATTCACGCTCCCGGAACCTACCCAACCCGGGGGCGGCGCCACCTTGGCTGTCGCGGGCTCGCACCGGCTATTCAACCCTGGGCGCTTCATTCCCTCCCGCGACGTGACCAACCGCCTCCGCAATGAGCCTTGTTTCCAGGACCTTTTCCGCGCCGATTTACCCGACCGCGAGCGTCTGGTCGGTCCTATTGGGCGCGCGGCAAACGTGGAGATGGAGGTGGTGGAGCTCACCGGGCGCGCCGGAGATATCTGGCTCATGGACCCTCGCCTCATGCACGCCCCCGCGCCTAACGCCGGGGCCACGCCCAGGCTCGTGGTGGGCCAGATGCTCATGCCGAAGTTAGTGATGCATCAGATTCAGGAGCGATACGCACCAGAGGCGGCGGCCTGAACCCGCCGTCAACCATCGCCGCGCCCGCGCAACCTTAGCGCGCTTCTCCACCCTCAAAATCCACCACGATCGGGGCCACCTCCACCGCCCGCAAAAACGCGGCCAACCCCTCCCGACTCACCGCCGTCGTCGCCGTGTTTGTCAACGGATGGAAATTCACGACTTCGGCCTCGGCCAGCGCGCGGTCCAGCACGAAGCGCACCCGCCGGCCGGCGTCATTGATCAGCGCGAACGCGGTCACCGATCCTGGCGTGACGCCGAGAACCTCGACCAGCAGCTCGGGCGATCCGAATGACAGCCGCGCCGATCCGATCCGGGCGGGCAGCGTCTTCAGATCTATTCGCGCGTGCTGCTCGGCCGAGATCAGCCACAGCTGCCCCTTGGCGTCCTTGAGGAACAGGTTCTTGGTATGCGCGCCGGGCAGGCGCGCCTTGATGTCGTCCCCCTCGCCGACCCGGAACACGGCCGGATGGTCGAGCGTGGCGTATTCGATACCGTGGGCGTCGAGAAAGGCGATCAGATCGTGGCGTCCAAGCATGGGCGGCCTATAGCAAATCGAGCACCGACCGTGGACGGCGATGGTTGAGCGAAACAGGCAATGAATTCACCGCCAAGGACACAAAGGACACGGTGTTGGTCGGTCCGTGGCCGATCTTTCCGCTCCGTATCGATTGGTCGATGGAGCACCGGACACGCGAGAGTGCGGCTCTGGCGGTTTCCCGCGACGCGGAGACCATCCAGACCTAGGCGCCCATGGCGTCCTTGGTGGTGCCCCCCCTTTAACCCCAGACCTTAGAGCGCCGACGCCCGAGCGAAATCCCTTCGGCTTGCCCCGCATTTCCAGTCCAGGCTAAATCCCGCCCCGTGCGCCCCGCACGCCTCAGGATCCGCCCGATGCAGATCGACTGTTATCCCATGTCCAGCAGGCCGCCCGACATCGTGCCGGGCCGGCCGCAGCGCGCCTGGATGGAATCCTTTCTCGATCGCCACCCCTATCGCTGCCTGCCCCTGACCATGGCCAACACAACCGGCTGGGAGATCCTCTGCCCCGTCGGCTTCACCGCCGAATGGAACGGCGGCATCGAGCAGGCCGACATCACGATCACGCCGGATCATCCGTTTCCGGAGTTCTCCGATTTCGTAAAGAGCCATTTCTCGCACGGCATACTCACCTTTCACCCGGGCTATCTCTTCCGCACGCCCGAGGGGTGGTCGATGTGGGCCGGCGGGCCGCCCAATCACGTCAAGGACGGCGTTCAACCGCTCGCCGGCCTGGTTGAATCGGACTGGCTGCCGTTCCCCTTCACCATGAACTGGGTCTTCACCCGCCCCGGCCGGGTCAAATGGGCCAAGGGCGAACCGTTCTGCTTCATCGTGCCGATGCAGGACAAACCCCTGGAAACCTTCGACCTGGTGCAGAAATCGCTCGATCGCGACGAGGTGTTGCGCGGCCAGTACGACGCCTGGCGCGCGCGGCGCGACGACTTCAACGCCCGACTCTTCAAGCGCGATCCCGGCGCGGTCCGCGAGGCCTGGCAGCGCTATTACTTCAAGGGCGAGATGCCCGACGACACCGGCCCCGCCCCAAAAGCGCACGTGAACAAGCGCCGGCTGAAGAGCGTGAAACTGGGGTTCTAGGCGTCTGGCCTCTGGCGTCTGCGGCTTTGCCTGCGCTCTTCCGCAATGGCGGACCTTATCGCACCTTGGACGGCTTCACCCCGCCAATTGCGCCCGCGCCGCGTTGACACCCTCTCGCCAGGGTTTACAACTACATGGCTTAGTCGCAGGGGGATTGATACGCACGATGGCCCAAGCCTCGCCTGGCGCGCGCCCGCGCCCCTTATCTCCGCACCTGATGAACTGGCGATGGCATGTGACCATGGCCGCCTCGATCTTCACGCGCGTCTCCGGCGGCGCGCTTTATGTCGGCATGTTCCTGCTGACCGGCTGGACCCTGGCGCTGGTCTCCGGCGCGGACGCCTATGGCGTCTATATGGGTCTGCTCGGATCGTGGTTGGGCCAGCTGGTGCTGTTCGGCTTCACCGCGGCGATCTTCTATCACCTGGCCGGCGGCCTGCGGCATCTGGCCTGGGACATCGGCAAGGGCTGGTCCAAGGAAGCCGCGTCGATCAGCGCCTGGATGTCGATCGCCTTCGCGATCCTGGCCAGCCTGATCGTGTGGGGCATGGCGACGATGGGAGTGCATTAGGATGGCCAGCGGCGGATCGGGCGTCTATCGCACACCTTTGAGCCGCGCCCGCGGCATGGGCGCGGCCAAGAGCGGCGTGGGCCGTTTCATTGGCGAACGCGTGACCTCGGTCGCGCTCGTTTTTCTGGTCATCTGGGCGGTGAGCTCGGCCCTGACCCTCTCGAAGAGCGGCTACGCCGACGCGGCGCACTGGCTGGGATCGCCCATCAACGCGGCGTTGCTCACGCTGCTGGTGATCGTCGGCTTCTTCCACATGCGCGTGGGCATGAGCGTGATCATTGAGGATTACATCGGCAAGCCCGTGACGCGGGCGGCGTTGCTGCTGGCCAACGCTTTCGCCTGTTGGGGCGCCATGGCGCTGACTGTGATCTGCATATTGAAGGTCGCCTTGACCGGGGGAGGACTATAGTCATGGCGGCTTTTGAGGTCGTGGACCATCGCTTCGACGTGGTGGTGGTGGGCGCCGGCGGCTCCGGCCTGCGCGCGGCGCTGGGGTGCGCGGCGGCGGGGTTGAAGACCGCCTGCATCACCAAGGTGTTTCCGACGCGCTCGCACACAGTGGCGGCGCAAGGCGGGATTTCCGCTAGCCTGGGCAACATGGGCCAGGACGACTGGCGCTGGCATATGTACGACACGGTCAAGGGGTCGGACTGGCTGGGCGATCAGGACGCCATCGAATATCTCGTGCGCAACGCGCCGGCGGCGGTCTACGAGCTGGAACACTGGGGCGTGCCGTTCTCGCGCACGCCGGACGGCAAGATCTATCAGCGCGCCTTCGGCGGCATGACCAAGAACTATGGCGAGGCGCCGATCCAGCGCACCTGCGCCGCCGCCGACCGCACCGGCCACGCCATGCTGCACACCATGTACGGTCAGGCGCTAAGCAAGTCGGTGGAATTCTTCATCGAGTACTTCGCCCTGGACCTGATCATGGACGAAGGGGTTTGCCGGGGCGTCACTGCCTGGAAGCTCGACGACGGCACGATGCACCGCTTCGCCGCCCAGACCGTGGTGCTGGCCACCGGCGGCTATGGCCGCGCCTATTTCTCCTGCACCAGCGCCCACACCTGCACGGGCGACGGCGGCGGCATGGCGCTCCGCGCCGGCCTGCCGCTCCAGGATATGGAATTCGTGCAGTTCCACCCCACCGGCATCTATGGCTCGGGCTGCCTGATCACGGAGGGCGCCCGCGGCGAGGGCGGCTACCTGACCAATTCCGAGGGCGAGCGCTTCATGGAGCGCTATGCGCCGACCGTGAAGGACCTGGCGCCGCGCGACATGGTCAGCCGCGCAATGACCATCGAAATCCGTGAAGGCCGCGGCGTGGGTCCGAAGAAGGACCACATCTTCCTGCACCTCGATCACCTGGATCCCAAGGTGCTGCACGAACGCCTGCCGGGCATTTCGGAAACGGCCAAGGTCTTCGCCGGCGTCGATGTCACCAAGGCGCCGATCCCGGTCCTGCCGACCGTGCACTACAACATGGGCGGAATCCCCACCAACCGCTACGGCGAGGTCGTCACCCTCAATGGCGACAATCCCGACGCCATCGTGCCCGGCCTGATGGCGGTGGGCGAAGCGGCCTGCGTTTCCGTACACGGCGCCAATCGCCTGGGATCGAACTCCCTGATCGACCTGGTGGTGTTCGGCCGCGCCGCCGGCCTGCACTGCGCCGAAAACCTCAAGCCCGGCGCCACCCAGGTGGAGCTCAAGGCCGAGTGGACCGATCCGCACTTCGCAAGGCTGGACAGGTTTCGTCACGCCACCGGCGCGACCCCCGTGGCCGATCTGCGCCTGGAAATGCAGATGGCTTCGCAGGAAGACGCGGCGGTCTACCGCACCGGTGAAAGCCTCGAATCCGGCGTTCGGCGCCTGCAGGCCATTCACGACAAGCGGGGCGACGTGCGCGTCACCGATCGCGGCCTGATCTGGAACACGGACCTCGTGGAGGCGCTGGAATTCGAGAACCTGATCAGCCAGGCGATCGTCACCGTGGCCGGCGCAGTCAACCGCACCGAAAGCCGCGGCGCCCACGCGCGCGAGGATTTCGCCACCCGCGACGATCAGAACTGGATGAAGCACACGCTTACCTGGTTCGATGACGCGACCGGCAAGGTGAAGATCGACTACCGCCCGGTGCACACCTACACCATGAGCAACGACGTGGCCTATATCGAGCCCAAGGCGCGGGTTTACTAGTCAGGTGACGCCCGTCCCCCTCACCGGCGGCTGCCATTGCGGCGCGGTGCGCTATGAGGCGCGCGGCGAGCCGTTCGAGGCCTCGCTGTGCCACTGCGCCGACTGCCGCCGCGTCTCCGGCGCGCCGGCCTTGGCCTGGTTCACTGTGAGGACGGCGGATTTCGCCTATGTCAAAGGCGCGCCGGCCAGCTACGCCTCGTCCGACCGCGCCCGTCGGGAATTCTGCGCCAACTGCGGGGCGCAACTGACCTTCGTCCAGCATGATCTGGCCGGCCGGCAGGTCGATGTCACCACCGCCAGCCTCGACGACCCGGAGCGTGTTCCTCCGGCCGAGCACATCTTCACCCGCTCGCGTCTGGCCTGGATGTCGACTCTCGAAACACTGCCCACGCGCGCCGGAGACGTCGCCGCGTGACCGCCCCATCAATCCGACCCTCAAAGGATAGCCGAGATGGTTGAACTGACCCTCCCCAAGAACTCTAAGGTCGGCAAGGGCCGTCATCACCCGGCGCCGGCGGGCGCCAAGAACGTCAAACGCTTCAAGGTCTATCGCTGGGACCCCGAAGGCACGGGCAATCCGGCCTGGGATACCTACGACGTTGACGTCGACGCCTGCGGACCCATGGTGTTGGACATCCTGCTGCACATCAAGAACACGATGGATTCGACCCTGTCGTTCCGCCGTTCGTGTCGCGAAGGCGTGTGCGGCTCCTGTTCCATGAACATCGGTGGACGTAACACCTTGGCCTGCACCCACGGATGGGCCGATGAACCCGGCAAGGAGATCACGATTGCGCCGTTGCCGCACCTGGATGTCGTCAAGGACCTGGTGGGCGACCTGACCCACTTCTACGCGCAATACGCCTCGATAGAGCCCTGGCTTCACACCACGACGCCTGAGCCCCAAACCGAGTGGCGGCAGTCCGAAGAGGATCGCGCGAAACTGGACGGTCTCTACGAGTGCATCCTCTGTGCCTGCTGCACCACCTCCTGCCCCAGTTACTGGTGGAACGGGGAAAAGTACCTCGGTCCGGCCGCACTGCTGCACGCCCGCCGCTGGCTGGTGGACAGCCGCGACGAGGCGACCGGCGAGCGGCTCGACGCGCTTGAGGACCCCTTCAAGCTCTACCGATGCCACACGATCATGAACTGCGCTCAGGTCTGCCCCAAGGGCCTCAACCCCGCCAAGGCTATCGGCGAGGTCAAGGAAATGCTGGTCGAGCGCGCGATCTAAGGTTTGGCGTCGCGGCCCTCCGCCGCGACCGGAAATCATTGACAGACTTACCGGACAGTGGTCGCGTGGCGTCAGGACGCGCGGCGAGGGTAGGCCGCGCGCATGCGTAGTCTGTCACCGATCGATCGCCCGCCGGGCGGTCGTCAACACCAAGGACGCACCATATGAAAATCTCGATGACACTCGCCGCCTGCGGCGTTGCTTTGCTGGCCGCCAGCGCGGCCTCGGCCGAGCCCTGGGTGGATTACACCCCGGTCAAAGGCGCCATGCACGCGACCACCATGCAGGTCGATCCCAACCACGTCGACGACTACCTGGTCGGCCTGAAGAAGACCTGGCTGCCGGGCGAAGAGATCGCCAAGAAGAAAGGGTTGATCGACTTCTACGCGATCCAGGTGAAGCTTGGCGGCGACGGCCATAGCGGCAATGTGCTGCTGCTTGAACACATCCCGGACCTGGCCCTGCTCGAGCCCAACAAGGAGCGCGATCAGGCCATGGAAAAGGAAGTCTTTGACGCCATGCCCAAGGACAAGATGGACGCCCAGGTCAAGGATTTCGACAAATACCGCACCTTCGTCAGCGACGACTACTGGACCGGCGTCGAATTTAGCAAATAGACCCGAGGCCTACCCCACCCCCGCCGGCGACAGCCCGCGGGGGTGATCGGCCTGGGTTGAATCCGCCGGATCGTTATGCGCCAATCGCCGCCATGACGACCACGCTGCGCATCTATACCGACTATAAGAGTCCCTACGCCTTCGTCGCCGACCGCGCGCTGTTCGCGCTTGAGCAGTCCCATGACGTCCGGCTGGAATGGCTGCCCTACACCCTTCGGATCGCCGAATATCTGGACGCGGTCGAAGACCGCACGCCGCACAATTGGCGCAAGGTCCGTTACGCCTATATGGACGCCCGGCGTCAGGCCAACGAACAGGGCCTGATCCTGAAAGGCCCCAAACGCATCTACGACGCCACGCTCGCCAGCGCCGGCATGGTGTTCGCCCAGCGAGGCGGCTTCTTTCGCCCCTACCACCATGCCGTATTCGAGCGCTTCTGGTCTCACCGCCTGGACGTCGACGACCTTGCACAGATGTGCGCGGTAGTCGGCGAAGTCGGCGGCTCTGCGTCCGCCTTTGAGGCCTATGCGCGGGGCGAGGCACGGGCGGAGATCGAGGCGATCACGCGGGAGGCGGAGAGTTTCGGCGTGTTCGGCGTGCCGACCATCGTGCTGGACGGCGAACTCTTCTGGGGCGGCGACAGGATCGACGCCGTGAAGAAGCGACTGGCGGCCTGATCCCCATGGCGCGACCCAGGCGCGCGGCCTATGGGAAAGCCTTCATCTAGGGAGAGACATATGGCCGGACCTTTTGGCGCGGACTCCACCACCGACGACGTCCTCGACGGTGTCGACCTGAGCGGCAGGCGCATTTTCGTCACCGGGGCGTCGGCCGGACTCGGTGTCGAGACGGCCCGTGCGCTCGCCGCGCATGGGGCCGAGGTGGTCGGCGCGGTGAGGGATCTGGACAAGGGCCGCCGCGCCACCGAAGCGGCGCGGGCCGGGGCCGCCCACGGCGGCCGATTGACGCTGATTGAGCTCGATCTCGCCTCCCTCGCCAGCGTCCGCGCCTGCGCCGACGGCTTGCTGACGGCCGCCAAACCCTTCGACCTGATCATCGCCAACGCCGGCGTCATGGCCTGCCCCAAGGGCGTGACCGCCGACGGCTTCGAGACCCAATTCGGCACGAACCACCTCGGTCACTTCGTGCTGATCAACCGCCTGGCCACGCTCATCAAGGATGGCGGCCGCGTGGTGAACCTGTCCTCGGCCGGACATCGCTTCGCCGACGTGAACATCGACGATCCCAATTTCGAGCACACACCCTATTCGGAGATCGGCGCCTATGGCCGTTCGAAGACGGCCAACATCCTGTTTTCGGTCGGCTTCGATCGACGGCACAAGTCGCGCGGCGTTCGCGCCACCGCGGTGCATCCCGGCGTCATTCAGACCGAGTTGGGCCGGCACATGACCCCGGAGATCATCGCCCAGATGATTCCACCCGCGCCACCCGCCGGCGCGGCCGCCGCGCCGGCGGCTTTTGCCTGGAAGACGATACCGCAAGGCGCCGCGACCTCGGTGTGGAGCGGGGTCGTCGCAGCGGCGGACGAGGTTGGCGGCCAATATTGCGAAGACTGCCACGTCGCCGCCATCGTCCCCGCCGATCACGGTCGCGGCGGCGTGCGCGCCTACGCCCTCGACCCGGATCGCGCCGAAGCGCTTTGGGCCAAAAGCGAGGAAATGATCGGCGAACGATTCTGACGTCCACAACGCCGAGTGTTGCGCATACGGCAGGTAACGGCGTTATTGCCTAAGCGCCAGCAAGATGCAGCGGCGCCGGCCAGTGAGGCGGCTACCTCACAAACGAACGCGCCGCCGACCTGCGGTCGACGGCGCGGGAACGATAACCGCTCCGAATGCGTGGATTGGCTAGGATATGGGCGTCGCACGGCGGCGCGACTGCCGCAACGCGCCGCCCAAACTGCCAAGGCCGATTAGCATCAACGCCCACGCCGTCGGTTCGGGTACGCCGCCCGCGGCGAAACGCAGCCGGTCAAAAAAGATGCCGTCGTTCGGCTGGGTGCCAGTGAAGGTCACGGTCTGGAATCCCGCCGAATCGATGATCCCGCCGAACGTCACCGCCTGGGTGTAGCAGCAAACGGAATAATTGGACTCCAGGGCGATCGGACCCGTGCCATCGTCAATGGAGAAGGTGGTCACCCCCACGTCGCCCATGCCGATCACGTCCACCCCGAAATATTTGATCGGAGCCGCAAATGAGAAGACCGCCGTGTCGGGCGTCGCGTAGAACACATCGTACTGGCCATCGGTGACATTGAAGGTGCTGCGGCCGAAGAACCCCGGGCAATAGGTTGTCCCCACGCACGAGAACGTCACGTTGCCGAAGTTAAGCGAGGTTGCGGTCGAACCGGCCAGCGGCGCGCTTTCAAATGACTGCAGCGTTAGGTTGACGCCGGCTGTGGCCGCGTCAAAGGCCGCCGATGTGTTGTAAGCTGTGGCTGCGGTCGCCGCGCCCCCCGCCAATACTGACAGAGCTGCAAAGGCCGCCGCGAGAGTGAAGGATTGTTTCGACATAAGCCCCATCCCAGGTCGATTGGGTTGCCGCTCTTGGCCGCCCTTAACGTCGTAAATTAACCAAACGTTAACGCGATGTCCAACCGAATTTGGACCGTTGGCGGCGCTTTTTCGCGCCGTTTGCGACGCAAAATTGGCGCCGTAACGCACCGATGGGAACAGAATGCGTTGCCGTGGCGCGCCAGATTGCCCGAAACCATGGCCAAGTCGCCGCGAACCCGGCGCTCAGTCAGGGGCCGCGATGCGCCCCTTGATGAGATTTTGACAGGACCGAACGTCGCCACGACACCGTGGCTCTTCGCCTCATCGCTTATGTCTGGGCCGAGCTCGCGCTCCTGGCGCGCGCGCTGCCGATTGGGCTTACCCCACCAGCCGGCCCGCCCCCAACGCCTCGCGCCAATGCGCCTCGCGCGCCTTCAACAGATCGGAAAAGCCCAGGGGCGTCAGGTCTTCGTCTGACACCTCTTCGACGATCTCATAGGTGAAGGCGTCGGCGCCGTGGGCGTTCCACGTCGCCTGGACGGCCTTGTTGGGGTGTCCGCCCGATCGAAGCGAGAACCACACGCTGTTTTGCTGGCGGTCGAGGTTGCGGCTGACCCCCGTCCAGACCTCGCCGGACGCGAGGCAGCGCACGGCGAAGACGCCCTGGCTGCGTTCGCGTTCGGACCACGCCTGGGCGATCGCCTTGCGCCGCGCCTTGTCGGGCGGCGCGCTCATGTCGAGGATGGCGCCGCCGCCATGCTCATCAGGCGCCGTAGAGCACCGTGATCGTCTCGGCGACGAGCGCCGGACGGGTCTCGCCCTCGATTTCCATCGTGCACTCGTTCTTCAGCTGCAGGCCGCCGGACTTGGGCTCGACGCCTATCAGCTTCTGACGCAGGCGCACGCGCTTGCCGATGCGCACCATATTGGTGAAGCGCACCTTATCCGAACCATAGTTGATGCCGCGGGTGACGCCCTTCACAGGCAGCAGGCCGCCGCCCAGGAACGGGATCAGCGACAGGGTCAGGTAGCCGTGCGCGATCGGTCCGCCCATTTCCTTGTTGGCGCGCTCCACGTCGACGTGGATCCACTGATGGTCCCCGGTGGCCTCGGCAAACTGGTTGACGCGTTCCTGGGTGATTTCCAGCCAGTCGGAAACGCCGACTTCCTGCCCGACCAGTCCGGGTAGATCCTTGAATTCAACGGGGTTCATCGCGAAGTGCTCCTGTCAGTACGCGTCTGCGTTTGGATAGATTATTCAGTCAAGATTCAAGCTGTCGTGGTCAACCGCCGCGAACGATTGCGGCCTCGGCCTTGCCCCAATAGGCGTCGCGGATCAGCCGCTTGTAGAGCTTGCCGGTCGCATGGCGCGGCAGCTCCTCCATGAAATCGATCCGGCGCGGCGACTTGACGTGAGAAAGATTTGCGCGGGCAAAGGCCGAGAGTTCCGCCGCCAGTTCCGGACCATGATCGGCCCAGTTGGCCGGCTGGATGACCGCGACGACTTCCTCGCCCATTTCCTCGTGCGGCGCGCCCACCACGGCCACGTCCGCCACCTTGGGATGGCCGATCAGCAGGTTCTCGATTTCCTGGGGATAGATGTTCACCCCGCCGGAAATGATCATGAAGCTCTTGCGGTCGGTGAGAAACAGATAGCCATCTTCGTCAAGCCAGCCCACGTCGCCCAGCGTCGACCAGCCGTGCCTGTTCTTGCTCTCGGCCGTCTTCACCGGATCGTTGTGGTATTCGAACTCGCCGCCGCCGGCGAAATAGATCACGCCCTCGCCGCGCGGCGGCAGGACGTTGCCTTCCTCATCGCAGATCTTCACCTCGGCGGTCATGCCCCTGCCGACCGAGCCCGGCTTCTTCAACCACTCCTCGGCGGTGATGGCGCAGAAGCCGTTGCCCTCGGTGCCGGCGTAGTATTCCTGCACGATCGGCCCCCACCACGCGATCATTGCCTGCTTCACCGGCACCGGGCACGGCGCGGCGGCGTGGAAGATCTTATTGAGCGACGAGTGATCGTATTTGGCGCGTGTCTCCTCGGGCAGCTTCAACATCCGCACGAAGTGGGTCGGCACGAATTGCGCGCACGTCACCTTGTACTTTTCGACGAAGGCCAGCGCCGCCTCGGCGTCGAACTTCTCCATCAGGATCACTGTGCCGCCGTGGGCCTGCACCGCCATCGACCAGCCGAGCGGCGCGGCGTGATAGAGCGGGGCGGGCGAGAGGTAGACCATGTCCGGCGTGAAGCCGAACAACGCCTTGCCGATCTCCACCAGGCCATTGGGTCCGTCGATCGGCTGCTCGCCCGGCAGGATCGCACGCTTGATGCCCTTGGGCCGCCCCGTGGTGCCCGAGGAATAGAGCATCGCTGCGCCGGCCGTCTCATCGGCGACCGGGGTCGTCGGCATGGCCTCGCGCGCGGCCTCGAAGCTCGCGAACGGCGCCCGCTCTGACTCGACCATATAGAGTTTCAGACCCGGAACACGCCGGGCGGCCTCCGCGGCGATGTCATACAGAGACGGACTGACGATGAACGCCTTGGCTTCGCTGTCCTTGAGAATATATTCGACCTCATCGACCAGCAGCTTCGAAGAGATGCAGGTGAAACGCAGACCCGAGCGCTGGGCGGCCCAGAGCACCTCATAGTATCGCGGGCTGTTCTCCATGAAGAGCGATATCGCATCGCCCGCCTTGATCCCGACGGACCGAAACAGATGCGCGCCCTGGTTCGAGCGCTCGTCCAGTTCGCGATAGGTCGTCACCGCTCCGGTCGAGGCCATGATGTAGGCCGGCCGATCCGGATGGGTCTTGGCGTGGTGGGTCGGATGCATCGTCAACTCCCTTGGCGCGGCCCTGTCTCGCCGAGGCGAGCGGCGCGATTGCCTTGGCCTTATGGCGTCCCGCGCGCGTCAAGGTAAAGACCTCGCGCGCCCTGACCCGACGTCATTCCAATCACCGCTTGGTTTTCCCGGCCGTATACGGCTTAAACACGCGTCTAAATGCTTGTTCGCCAGCCCAGGAAGGACCCCATGGCCAACCCCACCTTTGAGACCCTGCTTTACGACCTGGAAGACGGGGTGGCGACGATCACCCTCAATCGTCCCGACCGGATGAACGCCTTCACCCAGCGCATGATGACCGACATGATCGCCGCGTTCGATCATACCGACGCCGACGACAATGTCCGGGCGGTTATCGTCACCGGCGCGGGCCGCGCCTTCTGCGCCGGCGCAGATCTCTCCGCCGGCGGCGCCACCTTCGACTATGATCGCAGCGCCGAGCCGTCCCGGCTCGAAGCCCGCGTCGAAGGCGTGCACCGAGACGGCGGCGGCCTGCTGACCCTGCGCATCTACGACAGCCTCAAGCCGGTCATCGCCGCCGTCAATGGCGCGGCCGTGGGCGTGGGCGTGACCATGCAACTGGCGATGGACATCCGCCTGGCCTCGACCAACGCGCGCTTCGGCTTCGTTTTCGCCCGCCGCGGCATCAATCCCGAGGCCTGCTCTTCGTGGTTCCTGCCCAAGCTCGTCGGCGTCCAGACCGCGCTGGAGTGGTGTTACACCGGCCGCGTGTTCCCGGCTCAGGAAGCCCTGGACAAGGG
>Ga0209067_10000316_pt1 | contig 32038 bp, 33 predicted proteins | sample ColStrG_CSR_2013_FD_187199 | JGI IMG/M metagenome (GOLD analysis project Ga0209067, IMG submission 187199) | Freshwater sediment microbial communities in response to fracking from Pennsylvania, USA - Cold Stream Run_MetaG_CSR_2013 (SPAdes)... | ecosystem: Environmental > Aquatic > Freshwater >... | reverse complement strand
AGATCTCGCTCATCGGCCAAGCTATAAACATCCTGCGTAGGCGGCAAATGACTCGCAGCAACTGCAACTACACGCAAACCTTCTTCGTTAAGATCCGCAGTCACTTGTTTAATGCGATTTAATAGCTCGGGATTCAAATCCTCGACAGCATCGCCGTGACGTACGCGCGTGCAAATGGCCAAAATTTCTTCAACGGCACCTTTGCAAATTAGCAGATGTTTTTCATCGTGTTCAGCTACCACCACGGACATACGACGACGGGTAAAGTCAAAAGGAATTTCATCAACTTTACGAAATGCCGTTGCAACTTCAAGCACACTGTGAATTTCAACATGCTCTAATACCGCCACATCTAATAAATTTTTTAGTCCTGTTTGGTAATAACTGTTGAGATATGCCATTTCCAATACGTCGTCGGAGTCTTCACCCCAGACATCAACATGGCGCGCCAAAAAAATTTTATCTTGGGTTAGGGTGCCAGTTTTATCGGTACACAGCACATTCATTGCGCCAAAATTTTGAATCGCATCCAAGCGTTTAACAATTACTTTTTTACGCGATAAAAATACGGCGCCTTTTGCGAGTGTTGAGGTCACTATCATGGGCAACATTTCAGGCGTTAAACCAACGGCAACTGACAGCGCAAACAATAATGCTTGCATCCAATCACCTTTGGTAAATCCATTAATAAATAACACCATAGGTGCCATAACAAACATGAACCGAATTAATAACCAGCTAACGTTATTAACACCGGATTGAAAGGACGTGGGGGCTCTGTCTGTAGCGGTAACACGCTGAGCCAAAGCACCAAAATAGGTGTGATTACCGGTTGTTAAAACCACTGCAGTTGCTGAACCCGATACAACATTAGTACCCATAAACAAAATGTTATCCAGCTCTAACGGATTAGCAATTTGTTGATCACGCAAATGTGCAAATTTTTCAACGGGCATAGATTCGCCCGTCATAGCAGCTTGACTGATAAATAAATCTTTTGCAGACAACACGCAACAATCGGCAGGAATCATATCGCCTGCGGATAAAACCACTAGATCACCTGGGACCAATTGTTTAATTGGAAGCTCTATTCGACGCGCCGGTTTTGCGTGTATATGCGAACCGTAAAATTGCTCAAAAACAATGGCGGCATCTTCAGAAATATCGCGGCGAATAACGGTTGCGGTATTACTCACCATTGCCTTGAGAGCATCTGCGGCTTTATTGGATTTTGCTTCCTGCCAAAAACGCAATAAAGTCGACAACACAACCATAGTAAAAATCACAGTGGCCGCTTTAATGTCATCGGTGACGTAAGACACGATGGATAATAGCGTTAATAAAATATTAAAGGGATTGCTATAGCAGTGCCATACATGAACCCACCAAGGCAATGGCTTTTCGTGCTCTACTTCATTAAAGCCAACTCGTTTGCGTATTTCATCGGCGACCGTTTCGGTTAAACCATCGCTGTGACTATTGAGCGATGCTAATAATACCGCTTGATCATTTTTTGCTGCATCAATAAGCGTCTGCGCTAAAGTCACAGGCACTTCACGACTAACACTGGCGTGGTGCAAGGATTCAAATAAAGCCAATCGACGAAAATGGCGCGCGATATGACGCGAGCGCAAAAATCCCGCAAAAAATTCTTTTAGCATCGTGAAATACATGAATCCTCCTTTAGGCCGCTAGTTGCCGCCCATAAAGTAAAGGCTATTACAAACATTAAAATTCTGTATGCATGCGCACCGAATAAACCATTGCTGGGCCGCGTGCGGCGTTATACGCAGGATTCGCTATATATTGATAATCCAAACTCAGGGACGATTGCGAAAATAGAGAAAGACTGTAAAAACCTTCAGCGATATTTTCAGGACGATAATCCAGTTGTCCGTCGCCAATAAAGAAACCAAGTCCACCATTTTCCAAATATTGTTTATGCAGTTTAGATAAATTATTGGTCACCAACGCCAAACCAATATGATCGTTTTCACGGTTCCACGCTGTGCCCTGCAGCAGTACCCCCACTGAAAGCGAGCGATCAATTTCGGTAAATGCATAGGTTTCTGTGGCGCCATCGGCCCAAGTAACTCGCCCAAAAAGGCCTAGGTCATGGGTGATAGCTTGCTCTAAATTTATTCCCACACCGCATTTAATCTGATCGCCGTGACGAACCAAATTAATATCGGGAAGTGCTTGCGTTTCTTCTGCAAGTGCAAGCGCATCTTGGTACAGCGACATTTTCATTTTATTTCGAAAGGCCAGCACGCGAAATTTTCCGGGCTCATCGTTCAACGTAAAACTATTTTCCAATTCAATTTGGTCACCATAGTGATGCAAAAAGTCGGAATCCAATAACTGCTGATTAGGTTGCAATGGTTCCAGAAAACGGCCTACACGGGCAACCCAATTACCGTTGTACCACTCAAGCGCAACACCGCGCGTATAACCTCGCGCATCGGCCGCAAAATCATAGGCGCCATAGGTCATGAGTGACCAATTTAAAAATTGTGTACGCGGATCGTGGTTATAACTATTGTTATCAAAAATATCCGTGACGGATAAATTCCCGAGTGTTAATACCCACCGATGAGTATCAACATTACCCGCGAGTTGATTCGCCGCGGAATCTACAGCTTCTTGCTCTCCACCTTGATTCCACGTTTGCCGTAAGAACAACCGCGCGCGATAAGCCGTTAATTCTGGACCAGACGTACGCGCCATTTCACCATTGGGATAACCACCCAATCCGGTTAGATTGGAAAAGGGCACACCTTGCGCTAGTTCAGGATCAAGATAAAGTTCTGCACCATCCCACAGTCGCACGCCCAGTGCGGCCGTTGCGGTAAAGGAATAGCTGTATTCTTTATCCGCTGAGAGACTGTTATGGCCGGAGTACTGTGCATTAAAGGCCGGTTTTTCCTGCCAGATATAGGTTGATTGAAATTTAGCATTCCACTCTTCAGTATTCGGTTCATCGGCAAATACAAGCGATGCGCATTGAGTAATAAACAATACCCAAACACAGATACGCATAAACTTGATATTCATAAACTGATTAATCTGCATAAATTCCCCCGATTGCGCACCATGATAATGCCCAATAAATACAAACCACAGCGTGGCTTTAATCAAGATAAAAAGGGAAGTAAAGAACACCTGCCAAGAACTGACAGTGAATACCACTACCCGCCATTAGGCAAGGTAGCGGCGAGATATGACGCCGAGATTACCTTGCCAGTGTCGTACCGATAAATAATCGACTACTGGAACTGTCCACTAAGGGATCTCCTGCAAAGAAAGAAGCCGCGCATTCTACGCGAGTTAAATTCACCCCACAATATGAATAACCCAGAAGTTACCCAGATCAAAAATCGCAAGCCTAGCCTCGGTTATACACAATCTACCTACGCCCTAAGAAATGACGATGGCACTTATTGTGTAAATATCTGCTTTAAACGTTCATAACCCGTACGGCTGACAGGTAAAGAAATATTTGAGTGAAGCTTTATTGTGTGTGTATCTTTAGTGCTGCGCTCAAATGAATTGATAGCAGCTATTCGAACAATGATGGAACGATGAATACGCACAAAACGGCTGGGGTCTAATTGCTGTTCCAGATCACTTAAACGCTGCGTTTTTAAGAGTGTAATTTCACCGACGTGAATAGCAACGTAATCATCTTCGGCCTCTATATAATCAATTGTATCAACAGGAATAATATGGGTTTTGCCGCGATCCTTAACCATAAGCCGCGCCAAATACGGCAAATTATTGGCCAGCAAATTTGAAATTAACTGCTGGCTGTTTACTTGTTGCTTAGCCTTTATTAAGGCCTGATCAAAGCGTGCCTGCGAATACGGCTTTAATAAATAATCTACTGCATTGTTATTAAATGCATCAATGGCAAACTGATCGTAAGCTGTGGAAAAAATTACGCTTTGTTGGCAATTTGTGTGTAGCAACACTTCCAAGCCATTCATCATAGGCATTTGAATATCGAGAAAAATCAAATCAGGATTGTGTTGATTAATAAAATCAATCGCATCCACACCATTATCACATTCCCCAATGATCTCAATATCGGGATGGTTGGTTAAATATTCTTTAATTATGCCACGCGCCAAATACTCATCATCCACAATGACACAGCGCAATTTATTGGTCATTTTATTGTGGCTCCTCTGCGGCTAATCGAATAGGCAAAACCAATTCTACATAAAATATTTGTTCATGCTCACGCCACTGACAGAGTGCTTGATCGCCGTAAAGCAGGCCTAGTCTCGCTTGCAAATTTTTTAACCCCGTACTTGTGCCCTCGGGTGTCCCTATTCGTGAATTCATAGGTGCTAGTGGGTTTGAGATAATGATATAAATTCGCTGACTCTGCTGTTGAATTTCAATATGAATGATTGATGTATCCATTAACTGACTGACGCCATGTTTAATGGCATTTTCAATGAGGGGCTGTAAACATAAGGGAGGAACTTTCACCTCCAATAAGTTTTCATCAAGTGAGTAACGCAGCTTAAGACGATCGCCATACCTTAGAGTCTCTATAGCGACAAAGTGCGTACAAATATCCAATTCTTTTCGGAGAGAGATCAGCGGCATTTCAGAGAGAGACAAAGACTCTCTAAAAAATTGCGCCAGTTGAATCGTCATTTCTCGTGCTTTTTTTGCATCAATCGTGGTTAGCGCGCTAATGGAATTTAAGCTGTTAAATAAAAAATGCGGATTAATTTGTGCGCGCAATGCTTTTAATTCCGCGTCGCGCGCCCATAATTCTTTTGCGGCTTCACGCCGCTCTATTCCGTGAATGGTATTTAACGCTAGCAATGCATCATAAATCAATAACGACATGGCGTAAAAAAATATGGCGATAACTGCCAAGGTTATATACCCATAACGAGGCAGCGCAATATGTAATCTAGCATCGTCTATAAAATGAATGACACCTTCAATGCTATTGCAAAGTAACAACCAAAGACTGGCTGCTGCCACAGAACTACTACTGAGTAATAATAGTGTTCTAACAAGTGATCGCTGTGCAATGGGAAAACTATTACTCACGTAATAGGCAGATGCGCATATAACTCCTAATGCCAGCATCGTTGGTAATGCATAAGCCACCGCGCCGCCAGCATTGGCAAATCCCATTACCCACAAAACATAAGCGAGCGCGCAAGCTGCCAACAACCATAATGAATAGGTTGTTAACAGTTGGTATGGCGTCCGCAAAAATGGATTCATAAATTAATTTTTAATTTCTATCCCGCCCATTACGGCTGAGCCAGTGAGGATTAAACGTTTTTGTGATCCTAAAATAGGTACTGTTTTATCTTGCATACCGCCCAATACCGCAGCGACTTGATTTTCCACCACCCAATCCCGTGGAATTTTAAGCACTACCCCACCGGTTACTGCGACCACGTCCAAAACAGCATAATCTTGGATAACCGCCTGACGCAAATCCAATTCGACGCCGCCTAATATGGCGGTAATACTACCACCGCGAAAATCCTGCGTCGTTACGCTAGTGTCACTTCCACCGAATACGGCAACTATATCGACATGTGGACTGGTTGATGCACTGCTAGAGCTAAAATTAGCATCAATAAAATTTTTCTCACGTTTATCTTTTAATAAAATTTTTATACCTATTACAATTAAAATAAGTGGCCACCAATCACGTACATTAATATGAATAATACCCATGCCGTTTAATGTCATCACGACACCGATGACAATGAATACACCGCCCCAAAAGCGTTGTTTTGGTGTTGATGATTTTGATAATTTAATTAAACCAAAAGCGATAAAAATCGTTGGCCAAAATTGAAACATATTATGAATATTAAAAATGCTAAGATTATCTACCAGTGCAAAAATACCTATGACTACTATTAATAGACCAATAAACAGCTGCGATTGCGAATTATCGTTTTTCATCATCTATACCTATTGAATGTCTTGGTCTTGTGGGATTTTATTTTTGCAAACAGGTTTTAGTAGTGATTTTAAAACCAAACCTATTCCGATGATGATGAGTATCAAAGGCCAAGTGTTAGCAGGTGACATGCCCCATAACCCCGAAAAGCTAATATAAAACCACGCCGCTAACGCAATTTTAGAAAGCCCCTCGCATACTTTATGAAGACCTTGAAATGAAAATATTTCAATTAAACCCAAAATACTAAAGACTAGCGTAGGGAAAAGATACCAATGAAGCACGAAGCTAAAAATATTAAATTTATTGCATAAAAAAACGATACCTATTGCAATCAATATTAGGCCGGTGCCAATGTGTTCGCGCGATTTGTGCTTTTTAAGTGGGGCTTGCATAAGGGGGCTCCTGAATCAATGTTACGGGTACACTCCAGATATGAACACTGAAGTGCTGAAATACCGATGGTCAATAGTAATATCCCAATAAACAGTTGCGACTGTGAATGTCTCATTATCAGTACCTTTAGATTTTTTACTCTGCTGATATTTATTTTGATAACGGCACAAACCTTCAAGCGATAATATTGCCATAAAGTCCATAGCGCTAAAGGCAATCATTGCAACGCAGATACTCATAGCATTGTGCAAAGTGTACTTTTTAAGTGGTGCTTACCTAGGTAAATTCCGAGAGTATTTCCTAGTGAATTCTAGGTTTAGCTACTTTAAGCTGGAAGCATCACACTTAAGCGAAATATTCGGCGAATGCCGGAAAGTTCTCGGTGAATAACGATACTCTGCGATTAAATCCCAGTGAACCGGCAAAGATTATGGATAATATTTATCGCCCGTTCGCGCTGCTGCCTCGTAAACATGCGGCAATTCAAAATGCCGTGCTGCCATTTTAGAGCCACTCATAGTCACGATAAACTGTTGGGATACCATTATGGGAAGTGCACTTGGCAGTTTTCGATCTAAAATAATTGCCAAGGTTTTCTCTGCTGCAATTTCACCCTGCTCGTAGGGAGATGTACCAATAGCGAGCATTCCACCGTCTTCGGTATAAAAACCATTTCCGGAAAATACCGGCACTACAGAATGCTGTTCAGTCCACTCAACGACTTCTCTCGGCGGCACTAATTTTAAGTCAGTATCCGTACGGCTCAAACCACGATAGCCGGTAACCAAAATAATATCTGCCTGATGCTCAAGATGTTTAATTGCTGCCTGCCATTGATCAAAAGTATTAACTTGCGTAACCGCTATCAATTGATGAGGTGACCAATTAAAGTTTCCTACTTGTTTTGCATCACCCGTCACAGTTGCGGACTGATCACCTAAAAACGCAATGCGTATGGGGTGATCTAATTGTTTAAAATTACTGACACTTAAAAGTGTTTCACGCATAGCAACCAATGGCAAGCGCTCTAAAATTCCCGTGACATTATTGGCTTTTTCATAACCATAATCTTCTAACTCATTATTAATACCCGCAAAAACAATTTTTATGTGAGGATCATTTTTAAAGTACTGGACTGCATATTTTTGTGCATCGTCATCAATCGCAATCACCACATCAGGCTGAGTGCTTTTAATAACATTGCGTGCTGCTATCCCCGCACTATTTTTAAATTCAGCGCTGGGATGGCGCTTGGTATCCATATAATACCAATTCACTTGGTAGAGATATTTACTTTTTAGCCCGCGCATTAATCCAATATTAATATCTCTTACCCATGCGTAATCCTGATCATAAGAATGCAATATCAATATCCGCGGCTTACTCATGTTGTACCAACCAAATAATGTCAAGGTAATCAACATAAATAGGGCGGCCATCAAGCGCTCAAATGACCATTGTTTGTTAAATAGCATCATAATATCCCCAGCATTTTCCAAAAAGGCAGTGAGGCATACACAGCAGCAAGGCGAGCAAAATTCATGAAAGCATTAAAATATAAAAAAGACTTTTCATTGTAGTAGCGCCCTTTTTGATTCAACTCCTGCAAGGGTAAATAGTAAGAGCACTGATAAGGTAAAAACCAACACTCAGAAAATACCAAAATGATAAAACCCACAACCCAAGCATTAATACCATTTACTTCTGCAACTGGCATTAAAATACTCGCAAGAATAACAATGGTGGCATTAATGGGTGCTGCCATACGAATGAGATTTGCCACTAAAAAAAGTAACAGTACAAACATCGTAAAATTAGTATGCATGTATTCCCCTAAACTGGGCAATGCATTACCTAAATCCTTATCCAACCCTAAAAAATCAAACGCGGCAACCATACCGGTTATGCCACTCAAATAGAGTAAGAAAACCCAATCTACTTTTTCTTTTAATTCTTTTTTGTTCAGTGTTCCGCATAAGAGCAGACCAAAAAAAACGGCAAATCCTAGCCAGGGTGGTTGTACTTTATGAATACTACTGGTGACCAAACCAATAATTAAAAAGGCGGATCCTATAATGGCAGCCCATTCACGATTTTTTATCTCGCCCAATAATTTCAATTGCTCTGCGACACGCTCTTTAGGCAACTGAGGTAATTCTCGATTGCGAAACCAAAATAATGCAGTTAAGACATTTATCGCCAATAATACTCCGCCCGCCACGAGTGCCGACCAACACCAAGTAACCCACTGAAAATGATCTTGCTCCTGCGGACTCAGCAAGCCAAATACGGCAAAGTTTACTGATTTACTGGTAAGAAATACTGCCGAAAATAAACTGATGCTTCCAAAGCACGCCAGTGCTAAGCGAGTAGCAGCTAAACCTTGGAGTTTTAATTGTAGGCTTTCTACCATATCTGTATAAAAAGGTGAAACCAATGCAATGCGACCATTCGCGGTAGGAATAATCGGTGTTAAAAATATTCCCAATAAATACAAACCGGCGTTGTGCCAAAATTGGGTATTAGGTAACCGCTGTAATAACAACAACATAATGCGATAACTTAACCCAGAGCTAACTACCACAGTGCCAAATGCCAGCGTGCTAAGCGCCATTAAAAATCCATCCGACGCAAAACCGGAAAGAATCACGGGCGCCGGTACCAAACCCGTCACTAGCGTTGCCAGTAGCGCAAAGAGCCCCGGAATATAATCATCGACTAAATTAAATACCCACATAATGACTGATGCAGAAAAAATCGCTAAAAAAATAATGCCACTGCGGGCAATATCTGCATACTGACCAAGCTCTAAAATAATGAGCGGCAGTAAGAGTGCTAGCATCCAACCGATAATTGTTAATGGTTTCGCATTATTATTTACTGGAAGAGCGACTTGACTTTGGCGCTCCAATTTTTCACCTGTAAGGTGACTGGTGAGCGAAAAGAGTAAATCGGTTTTTAAAAGTGGATTAGCTTTTACCAATTCTTTCATCGCGCTACGGGGAATGGCGAAAAGTTGTAATGTCTCGGAAGCTACTGCACTCGTTAGATAATGTTCGGAATCTGAACCCGCCTCTTCACCGAAGTGAGATGACAATAAATCAACCTCTCGCCCTTGTAACGATATAAGTTTAATGGCCCCTTGGACGATCAAATAAAAATATTCAGCAACTTCACCGGCATGATAAATAGTATCGCCTGCGACATATTGCTTTTGAACAATTTTAGGTAACAGCCGTGCAAGGCTTTGCGGACTGCTTCGACCAATTAATGTATCTGTCATTAATACTTCAATGGCACTCTGCATATTTTTATTGCTCTAACCGCTGGCGAGTATCACCAATAACCAATAGTAAATTTTGCGGTAGCTGCGCATTCGTGAAATTAGCATCACTCAATTGCGCCACCGCTTTAGATTTTATTTCAGATAATTGTTGTAAAAAATGATTTCGCTCTGAATCAAGCAAGGTACCGGCAATACGCTTTTTATTAAACTCCGTTTCAATACCGACGACTTGCTCTATGTACGCAATAAAATCTTTATCTTGCGTAGGTGCGGCCTCTGGCTCTATTGGCTCGCCTTTAAACCATTTAATAATAACTAACAATGTTGAACCTATCGACAACATCAGCCCAAACAAGGCCTTTATTTTATCCAATGTTGCGTTAGAGAAAAGTGGATTGTTTCTATTTAAATAAAGCTTAGTGCCTTCTGATAAAGGATAACTAGCGGAGGTAAGTAAATTTGCTTCATCAATTTTGATTTTTAACCGAACTTCAAGATCAGGACTAAAGAGAGTTTCAAGTACTTTATAAACAGCGCGCGCATCAACATTTTTATTAGCAACCAAATGTAAATTTACGCCAACTGTTTTGATATCACGCTTAGGTACAGCAGGATCAACACTGTACATGTATGCTAAGATTTTACTATCTGCGACCCAACCCAAGCGCAACGCAAGCGATGAAGGAAATGGAATTTCAATTAAATGATACCCACGTTGCTTAACTAAAAAGTCCGCCATATCGGCGGGTGCAAAAGAGGCCATCACTATAGCATCGGGCAAACGATCGGGATAAAGGTTTAATAATTCCTCATTGGAAATATTAGATTCTACGTAATCTATTCCTTCGTGTAGGCCAGAAAAATCCAATACTTCTTTAGCGATAACGCGAGTCCCGCCTTGTTTTGTGCCTAAATTAATGCGTTTGCCATTTAGATCGGCAATATCATTGATGCCATCGCGCACCAAAAAATGTAGCAGTTCAGGTGCAACTGTCGCAACATGAACTACATTAGGATAGGGCAAATCTAAACCGCCCTGAATAAATGCAAAATCTAATTTTCCTTGAGAAACCATTTCTAAGGCTTCTTGCGATCCCGATGTGGGTTTTATTTCAAAAGAAACACCGTTATGCGCAATCTCTTCCTGCATAACTTTGGCGAGATAATGGCGGTTGCTTAAAATATTACCGCCCGTGATGCTGAATGCATATTGACGAGGCAATATTTCGTAAATAAAAAACCCGGCGACGCTTGAAAATACCAGCAGAATACAAATAGCTAAGCCTTTGCGAAAGGTGGCATTTTGCTGAATGCGATTTAAATAGTTATTCAAGATTACGTTGGCTTCGTTGGCCATAGTTTCATCCTATTTTTTAATTTTTATTGCTTAACAAACCGCGACAAGCCCCTGCTTAACCACTATTGCTTGACCTGCAGCGCTGCGCACAAAATCAATAAAATCCTGTTTACTTTTCGTTTGCTCACCCGCCAATAAAAAATAAAATGGATGTGTGTATGGATAACGACCCGATAATACTGTGATATCTGTTGACTCAACACCATCAATACGTAAATAACTGATGTCAGCGACATTTGTACTATCTTTTGCTGCGATGTAACCAATGGCAAATTCATTCGCAGCAACTGCTTCAGCGAGAGCACTCGTCGTTTCCACTTCAAGCGCGTTGCTGACAAAGTCACCGCCATTTAATACAACTTCCTCAACATATTGACGAGTACTAGAACCACGCATACGCGACACTATATTAATGTCGGCCTCAGCACCGCCTACTTGCTTCCAGTTGCTGATAACGCCCGTAAAAATATTACGTACTTGCTCTTGAGTTAAATTTTTAATGGCTGATTTTTTATTCACCACAATGGCGATGCTGCTACGCGCCACCAAATAATTATAAGTAGATATATCGTCCTCTTGGCTGGTTAAATCACGCGTAATGCCTGCCAAATCTATAGCACCGCGTTTCGCCGCCATCAACCCTTGTAACGAATCGCCTCGCTCAATGACAAAATCAGTCTGTGGATTTATTTTTTTATATTCAGCGGCTAAAGCACTGCATAAATCGTACATGGCTCGCGCACTGGCAATTAATAAAGACGTGCGCCGTGCTTGTTGTGGCAGATGCAAGCGGAAACCCCCTGCATTGCTTAACGTCCCGATTACCATAGCACCTGCACTTGCGAAACACAGCGTAAAAAAATTTCGTCTATTCATTGTCTTTACTCACTGAAGAAGGTTCATTTTAGACAATTCACTCATAGAGGTCTGATGGCTTACAGTAACAAAATAATCAATAAAATTTTTTGTCGCCGTACTCGGTTTATCCGTAGTCACCAACATTAAGGGAGCGCGTAAAATATATTTTCCTTGTTCAACTGTTTGATCATTGGGTATTACATTATTGATGCTGAGGATTTTAATATTGGAATAATTTGAAGCGTCAAGCGTAAGAAAGGTAATTGCGTTCGGCGAAACTTCACTGATAGACAATCGCTCTGTATTATTTTTTACGATCCCTTTAGGTGAGTAGGAGTCCTCTTCACCCAAAATTAATTTTTTCCAAGTATCATTGATGCCACCATTGGGTGGGCCCACATATACTTGTATCGCTGCATCCTTACCACCCACTTGTTTCCAGTTAGCAATTCGCCCTGTAAAAATATCTTTTAATTGCTTAAGACTCAAATTATCCACTGGGTTAGATTTATGCACTACAGTTAAAATAGTGGCATAGCCCACCAGTTTTTTTTGCAAATGAATATTTTTTAAGTTGCAACTATTCACAATATCATCACGTGGCTCACTGCTGGCCATAGCTACATCGGCAGTGCCATCCACTATGGCTTTATAACCGCGCTCAGTACCGCCGCCACTAACCACAATACGAACATTTTTTTGTTCATTCATGTAATTTTCGGCTACCCGTTGGGCTATAGGCATAAGCGTGGTAGAACCCCGTAAATGAACGGCGTTTATTTCAGTTGCATCGGCAAACCAAGAGCTTACCAATAGCATTGGGACAAGTATAAATTTGAAAGGATGCGGCATAAGATTCATTGTCCTTTTTATTATTTGAAAAAGCTAAGCAATTATTGGCGCTTAAAGGATTGCCAATAGAGATATTATTGACGCCGATTGTAAGCCAAGAATTTCTATCTCCGCACATCCATGTGCCATTAGGTAAGTGTCTTTTTAGCGAAGACTACCTTACCGTTTTTATTTAATAAACCCAATAACATTACGCGACTTAAGTTTAACTAAATTTACACCTCAGGTTTAACCAAGTTTGCGCGTGCGGAATTTTCTACCTTTTAGCTTGCCATCTTGTAATTGTTGCAAAGCTTGTTTTGCAATAGATTGATGCACAGCGACATATGCACAAAACTCAAACATATCGATTTTACCAACTTTTTCAAAGGGCAAACCAGCATCTTTAGTGAGCGCGCCAATAATATCTCCTGGACGCAACTTATCTTTTTTGCCACCATCAATGCATAAAGTCACCATTTCAGGCACTAGCGTAAGAGCGCCATCATTATCAGGTACTGACTCTAAAATAATCGGTTTTTGTAAATAGTCTTCTAGTCGGTTTAATCGACCTAAATCATTAGGCGCAACCAAACTTAAAGCCAAGCCACTTTCACCCGCGCGCCCGGTGCGGCCAATGCGATGCACATGCACCTCACTATCGCGAGCCAATTCCACATTAATAACCGCATCTAAACCTTTTACATCAATGCCACGTGCTGCCACATCAGTAGCAATTAATACCGAACAACTTCTATTTGCAAAACGCACCAACACTTGATCGCGCTCTTTTTGCTCTAAATCGCCGTGCAATGCCAACGCATTGATGCGCTGTGCGCGTAATAAATCACAAACTTCCTGACACTGTACTTTCGTATTGCAAAACACTATCGAAGATTGGGGCTTAAAATGTGCCAATAATTGTTGTACAGCAATATTCTTTCGATCGTTCTCACGCAGCTCATAAAAATGTTGTTCTATATTTGCTTCGGTATGTGCAGATTCCGCTTCAACCATCTGCGGATTTTTTTGGCAGTGTTCACTGATTTTTTTTATCTGCTCAGGATAGGTTGCCGAAAATAATAAAGTTTGACGCTCACTATTAGTCGCCTGCAGAAGCGTTTCAATATCATCGGCAAAGCCCATTTCCAACATGCGATCAGCCTCATCCAATACCAGCTGCCCTATTGCGTCCAATTTTAATGAACCTTTTTTTATATGGTCTACCAAACGCCCTGGCGTACCCACTACAATATGCGCACCCCGCTCCAGTGAGCCCAACTGCGGACCGATAGCAACTCCACCGCATAGCGTAAGTACTTTTACGTTGTGTGTGAAGCGCGCCAAACGACGAATTTCTTTCGCCACTTGATCAGCCAACTCACGTGTGGGACACAACACCAGCGCTTGGGTTTTGAAAACTTTTACATCCAGCGCCGCTAACAAGGCAATGCCAAATGCGGCGGTTTTGCCGCTGCCAGTTTTAGCTTTTGCAATAACATCCCGCCCCTGCAAAATGATCGGTAAACTTTGCGCTTGAATTTGTGTCATTTCGTGATAACCGAGTGACTCCAAATTGGCAAGCATTTCTGGGCTTAATGGGAGTGATGAAAACTGGGTATTACTCATAATTTTCTCAATAACTTTAAATTTCAAATACGTTTTAAAACACCCAATGTTTTTACTAAAGGCATTGCTTCAAATAAACCTGACTCTTGCGCCAGTGTCCAAATGTCAAACGGCGGACGGCCGCCATCCGCAGGGTTAGGAAACACATCGTGAATAGCCAACAAACCTCCACGCATCACGTGACCGGCCCAACTGCTATAATCGTTGAGTGCGGCTTCCATACTATGACCACCGTCAATAAAAACCATCGCCAAGGGCGTAGACCAAAAACGCGCAGCGAGTACAGAAGGCGCAACTATAGGCACAACAGTATCTTCGAGTGAGGCACACGCGAGTGTGTGACGAAATTGTGGAAAGCTATCCATCTTGGTGAAACGTGTATCGTAAAGATCGGGATCATGATATTCCTCACCCAGCTGATGCTCTTCACTGCCGCGGTGATGATCCACCGCATACAAAACACTCTTAGCCAGTTTACACGCCGCACCTAAATACACTGTGGATTTACCGCAATAACTACCTACTTCCAACACCGGCCCCTGTTGAGACGCCGTTAACGCGTGCTGGTAAAGCGCTTCACCCTCTTGCTTATCCAAAAAACCTTTCACTGTGTCTATATCTATTGGTAGCATCGCATACACTCAATCCCCCACAATTCACACATTCTAACAGACTCAAATTTCATGCGGCGCAATAACACTCCTTATTTCATTAAACGGCTGTATAAAAATATTAATCAATTTTATGTAAAACGCTTTATTGAACCGCAATTTGATTCAGTAGGAGCCGGACTGGAAGTAGCTCACCCACGAAGTATTGTCGTGTTTGGGCGAAAAATTCATTTAGGCAATTACATTCAAATGATTGCTGCACCCGATAATTTTATTCGCTTTACAACATGGCCCAGTAAACAACATAGCGGCAGTATTATGCTTGGTGATTACTGTTTAATTTCACCAGGGGTAAGAATATCGGCCGCCGATTCTATTAAAATTGGCAACAATTGTATGTTGGCTGCCAATGTTTATATTAGCGATAGTGATTGGCACGGAATCTATAATCGTATTCGACCTTTTCGCTGCACAAAGCCCGTTGTACTGGAAGATAACGTTTGGTTAGGTGAAAGTGTGATTGTTAATAAAGGCGTGACGATTGGAGAAAATTGTGTGGTAGGCGCAGGCTCTGTCGTTACTAAAAATATTCCGCTCAATTCGATTGCTGCGGGGAATCCAGCGCGCCTAATTAAGCCTATTAACCCAAAACGTCGGATGTTAAAGCGTGAGTTGTTATTTCAAAGCCCTGAACATTATTTTTATACCCAGGATCAATTAGATAGGTATTTGTTGAAAAAAAATTCTATGTGGAATTGGTTTCGATGCTTAATCAAACCAAGTAGGCTTGATTAAGCATGCCAAACTATTTAATCGAAAAATAAATATATGTAATTATTTCAATTTCTGGAGCGCCCGAAAAAAAATTCCCGCTCTAAAAAATTTGATCAAAATTTCTTAGTTATACCAAATCAAGTGCGACACGCAACAGCGCCGCCACCGAAATGCCATCGGTAATTTCGCCGCGTTTTACCATGTCAACAGCTTCGGTGAGCGGCAATTTTTTATATTCAATATCCTCTGTTGATTCCAATGCTTGCTGGCCTGAAAATAAATCGCGTGCAACAAAAACTACGCAAAATTCGTCGGTAACCGAATTCGATAAATGCATTGTCATTAATTGTTGCCAATCATTAGCTTGTAATCCAACCTCTTCTTCCAACTCGCGCTTAGCAGCATTAATAGGCTCTTCACCTGTTGGACAACCGCCTTCTGGAATTTCCCATGTATATTGGTTAAGCGTGTATCGGCTTTGCTTTACTAGCCATGTATTACCTTCGCTATCAATAGGCACCACGCCAATTGCCGTATTTTTAAAATGTACTACACCATAAATGCCATCTGTCCCTTTAGGCGTAATCACTTCTTCGTGTGAAACTTTTAACCAAGGGTTTTCATAAGCTACGGTAGAGGTTTTAGTTTTCCAACCACCGACTTTTTCTGCAAGATATTTGGTGTCGCTCATGATTTTTCCTTAGAGATTAATAATCATCTTTAAATTTTTCGTAGGCAGTGTCGGTTTCAAAAATTAAAAACTCCGCGATATAATCTGGGTCTTCATGACAGCTACCATCGTCCAATTCGTACAGACCTTCATCGGCTTCTTCGTAAAATTCTTCATCTGTAGGCAGGTTTTCAGTTCCACCATTTTTTTTGGTGATCACTAACGCATCGTCTGCAACAGAAGTAACAGTACCAAAGTAGTTATCGAAATAGACTTTGCCATCTTCCATAATTAGTTTTTTGGAAACGAATATCACTTTATGTAAAAATTCCATAGCCACCACTCAATAATTACTTTTTAACATCCACGCCCGTGGATTGTGTGTGAAACCCAACTTGGGATAATAGTTATTGGCTTGTGGAGCCGCTAATAACACCATCATACATTCCGGTGCAGTGTGTTTTTGCACTTCGTCTATTAATTGTTTTCCTATGCCTTGGTGTTGATGCGTTTCAGCCACGACTAAATCGGCAAGATAGGTTACATAAGCAAAATCGCTGAGTGCGCGTGCAATACCCACTAAAATTTCACCATCCCATGCGCTAATTAATATGCTTGCATTATCAATCATTTGTTGAAAAATATCTGGGCGTTGCACCGGACGACGCTCACCTAAAGTGGATTTATTATAAAGCGCAATAACTTGTTCAGCAGACAGCGGCGCATCGCGGCAATAGTATATGACATAATTTAATGCATTCGGTGAGGATCGAGCGTGACGCTTTCGATGCGATTTCCTAGCATAAACACACGACCAAAATATCGGTCTTCGCCACTCACGGTAAATTCAAAATAGTATTCACGCATAAAACCCAAGCTTCCGCGCTTGTTGCGCTTGAAGCTTAATTTTTTCAGGAATACGGTTTGGTCGAGAAACTGTACTTGCATACTCTGACAATGCTGCTCAGCGGCTTTGTTTGCAATTTCCTTACTGCGTACAGCATGCACCCAGTAAAAAGCAACCAAAGCACTTAGAATCAACCAGATTAAGGGATCTATATCAAACATGATGGCGAGAGACAATAAAAGGAGTTCACAGGAATCTGTGAAGTGGGGGCGCAATAAAATCTTACAAGCCTGCGCGACTTAATGACACAAGCCCTTAAACAACAAAGGGCGACTGATTGCTCAATCGCCCCTAGTTACTCAACTCATCTTAGAGAGGAGTTACGTTTTCCGCTTGCGGACCTTTTTGACCAGCGGTCACTTCGAAAGTCACTTTTTGACCTTCTTTCAAGGTTTTACGGCCATTGCCATTGATAGCGCGGAAGTGAACGAATACATCAGCACCGCCTTCACGCTCAATAAAACCGTAACCCTTATCATCGTTGAACCACTTAACAACACCAGAGACTAAATCTGACATACTTTCCTCGTCTTACCATAAAACGTCAGCGAAGCTGACCGAACAAAAAAACCGACTTTACTAAAAGCCAGAGTGAAATAGCTTGTTAATAAAGCTATTGCTCAGGTCGCGGTACGTCCAAGTGTCTTGAGCAAGCGGTGGTCTTACAAAAGCTTAGTCTTGGTTCGAATCTCAATCTGTAGCAGTTCAAAATTAAAGCACTTGTGAAAGGTGAGTTCAAGCAGTAATGAACTAATTTAGCGAATATCTCAAATTTTCATGAATCTGTGTAACTAACACACAATTTATTGGGGCATATTAGGGTCATTTGTTTCATTTGTGACACTTTTTTGCGCATTTTTAATTTTTTTCTTAGCCAGTATTTCGTGCAAAAAGAGTGCAACGGGAATTTCAATGAAACCTAAAGTCATTACTTGATGTTTAATTATCTGAAATTCATAGCCTTCTTTCGCCAATTGATAACAGGCTAAACCCCAGGCTGCTGCTGCAAAATAAGCCAAAGCGTTATTTTTATAAACACCTAAGGCAATTAACGCGGTAACTGACGCCAGAAATAATCCATATGCATTTTGAAACCACAAAAAACCTGCAACCGCGGCACACAATAATAGTAACAACGCCCAATTTAAAATTTTTGCGATGAACAGAGTTTTTGTCATAAAAGCGTCCGAATTAAAGTGTTACTTTTTTACACCATTTTATTCAAGATTATTACTACCAGCGGACTTCTCAAACCAGTCTTGGTATTTTTTGTGTACCCCACGGGTTAATGCCTGTGAATAGTCCTCCATTGTATCCACCCCCACAAGTACAAAGACCACTACCAATGATAATTTAATGGCGATAACCTCATAACCTATGGCAATACACACACCCACCGAGGCCAGCGCCCAGATGGTTGCTGCGGATGTCACGCCAAGTACCATGCCATCGCGCGCAAGCATCACCCCCGCACCAAGAAAACCTATACCCGTGATAACTTGACCGATAATACGCGATGGATCTGTTGCCTCATTAGAAACCAACATGGATGCCGCAATAAAAATATAAGTGCCCAGCACAATGAGTGCAGATGTACGAATACCAACAGGTTTGCCACGCAATTGACGCTCAAGACCAATAATACTTCCGCAGACTAATGCAGTGGCTACAGCTTGCCACTCAAAGGGCGCTATTGAAATAATATCGGCAAAGGTCATAACCATTCCTTTCATGAAAAATTTAGTGCAAACCCATAGCAGATTTAATAATGATTTTTTTTAATTCCGTTAACGAGTTTAATTGACGAACACCCGCATTGCGCAGCCAAGTCAGCATTAAAGATTGGCTACCAAATAAACGTTTAAACGCTTCCATTGCACTCATCATTAATAAATTGCCGCTCAAGCGTTGACGTTGATAACGACGCAAAATTGAAATATCGCTGAGCGGAATCGCGCGCGTTAATGCACGCTCAATTTCTTGTGAAAGTGCTGCCACATCCAACAAACCTAAATTCACACCCTGACCCGCGAGTGGATGTATATTGTGCGCGGCATCGCCCACTAAAACGATGTGCGGTTGAATATAAGTTTTTGCATGGCGCTGACGCAGTGGAATAGCAAACCGTTCAGCAGTGTGTTCTATATTGCCTAGCTTATTTTCAAAGGCCGCGCCAAGCCGATTGCAAAAGTCTGCGCTTGTTAATTGCATTAATTCATCGGCCAGATCATGCTCCGCTGACCATACTATGGAGCAAAAATGTTTACCATTCACACTGGGAAGCGGTAAAAAAGCCAAAGGCCCTGTGTGCATAAATCGCTGCCACGCCGTAGTTTGATGGGGAAATTGTGTCTGCACCGTAGTGACAATCGCCTTGTGACCATATTCCCATTCACGAGTTTCAAAGTCGGCAATGTCTCGGACTTTCGATTGCGCGCCATCAGCGGCAATAATTAAATCTGCGGCAAGGATGGCACCATTATCCAACGTCAATTGAATTTTTTCACCGCGCTTTAAATTGACCACTTTGACCGACTGAATTAATGTGATGTGCATGTGTTGCGCAAGCTTTTCGCGCAACACATGCACAATTACAGAGTTTTCTACTATGTGACCTAAATACGGTTGGCGCACGTCAGCACAATCAAAATGAATACTCGCGGTGCCTTCGCCATCCCAGACGGCCATTTTTTCATAGGCGCAAGCGCGCTGTGCAATAATTTTTTCCCACACACCAATGTGCGTTAATAAATTTTGCGATGCTTGGGTTAATGCCACCACACGCGGATCAAACTCTTCACCAGAAAAATACCGTGGTTCGCCACTCGCCTCTATTAACGCAATACGTAAGGCCTGTGCTTTTTCTTGCTGTGCAATAGCGCAGGCAAGACTTGCACCGACTAAGCCTGCGCCAACAATAATAAGGTCGTAGTGTGCAATAGATGTTGTCATAGTTTTAGGTGTTTTTTGCCGCTTTCATATAATCGTCAAACTGCGCAATATAATTATCGAGATTATTTTCGAGCATGGAGCGGTACTGACCAAGAAAAAAGTCAATTAATTCGGCGCGGTTTTCTTGCAGTTTTTGGCTGGATTGCAAATCAGTCGCACTCACCCAAGCGTTATAACGAGCTGCCGCAAACATCAGCGATGCATTTACTTTTCCGCGCGCCATATCCGCTAATTGTGCATTCGCCAAATTGATATGCGCGTCTGCGCGATTAAAAAATTTTTCGTCAGTATCTTCAGTCATTATTGTTGTCCTATCAGGAATTTTTAACGTGTTATAAAAATCTTGTGCCAGCAGTGCCCATCGTCTGAGCTGCAAAGTGGTTTTTTACGGTGGGCATTAAATCTAAACCTATAAAACCTAAATGACGCAAGGCAATTAAGGGTAAGGCGGTACTGGAAAACAAACGCACTAGCTTATCGCTAAATTCAATGGTGAGCCTTTGATCAAGCTGCTGACGACCTAAGTAATCTTGCAGCACACTTAATTCACCCATTTTTTTCCCCGACTTTTCGCCTTGCTGCAATGCGGCGACTAAACACACACAATCACGCAGCGATAAATTAAAACCCTGCCCTGCCACTGGATGTAAAAAATGCGCGGCATTACCTACCAATACAATGTGCGAGCGAATTTGTTCGTCAGCGGTTATTAATTGCAAGGGATAAACATGGCGCTGGCTAACGCGCTCCAATTTACCTAAGCGATTACCAAAACGTAATTGCACGTGACGTAAAAATTCTGCGTCATTAAGCGCGGCAATTTCATCCGCAAGCATATTAGGCAGTGTTAACACCAACGCAGACTCATGAGCTTGAGAAGAATTACCCAAGGGCAAAAGTGCTAAAGGTCCTTGCGCGGTAAAGCGTTCATAAGCAACGCCATTATGGGGTTCAGTGTACGCAACATTGGCAATGATCGCCGTTTGCCCATACTCTTTTTTGGTTGAACCAACGCCTAGCTGTCTACGCAATGCGGAGTCGCCGCCATCCGCCACTACGGCCAATTTACACACTACATCTTGATTAATATCCTTGCATCGCACACTTAATTGCGCGCCCTGTTGCAACGGAATTATTTTTTCCACTTGTGCCGGTGCAATGCAGTGAATGTTAGCGTAAGTTTTTATGTGCGTAAGTAACACACGACCAAGCCACGCATTGGGAACCACATAACCCACTGCATCTAAACCGTAAGTGGCCGCATCAATTAAACCGCCCATGAAATGCCCTGCATCACTAACATGCACTTGCGCAATAGGCGTTGCATGTTGTGCTAACATCTCCCACACACCCAATTCGCGTAAAATATCTGCACTGCCTTCCGCAATTGCCGTAGAGCGCGCATCAAAACTGGGTTGATAGTGCAGAGTATCACTCGCTGCAAATGGCTGAGCATCTAACAATGTAATCTGCCACGCGGGATTGTGCCGCGCCAGCAACAACGCAAGGCTGGCACCTACCATGCCGCCGCCGATTATCGCTATGTCGAAGTGCTTTACTAGGCTCATTCGCTCTCTTTCATGAAATGTTAAAGCCCTGCCGATAATGCCGATATTTTTATCGCGTGATTTGAATCCACATCAAATGACGACAGATTCATTCGATAAAATTAAATGTTTTAAACGCCCGCCATCAGCGCTTCAATATCCGCCACGGTTTTTGGCACATCCTTGGTTAAAACATCATTGCCGTCTTTAGTGATGGCAATATCGTCCTCAATACGAATACCAATGCCACGCCATTTTTTGGCCACACGCTCGTTGTCTGGCGCCACATAAATACCGGGCTCAACGGTCATCACCATACCGGGTTCCAACACGCGCCATTCACCGCCGACTTTGTAATCGCCGACATCATGTACATCCATCCCCAACCAGTGGCCGGCGCGGTGCATATAAAATTCTTTGTAAGCTTCCGTTTTAATTAATTCTTGAATATCGCCTTCAAGTAAACCAATTTTTACTAAACCTTCGGTGATAATTTTCACTGTCATCTCGTGCGGATCATTCCAGTGATTGCCGGGCTTGGCCACAGCGATTGCTTCTAGTTGCGCCTGTAAACAAATTTCATAAAGCGCTTTTTGCTCGGGTGAAAATTTACCATTGACGGGAAAAGTACGAGTGATATCGGCCGCGTAAAACTCCAATTCACAACCCGCATCAATCAACACTAAATCGCCATTTTTAAGTGGTGCCGAATTTTCAATGTAGTGCAGAATGCAGCCATTTTTTCCACCGCCAACAATGGTGTTGTACGCCGGAAAGCGCGCGCCGTTTTTACCAAACTCATGCAGAATTTCTGCTTCAAGTTGATATTCCATTACGCCCGCTTTACACAGTTGCATAGCGCGCACATGTGCGCGCGCGGAAATTTCGCCCGCTTCTTTCATCACCCGTAATTCGGCAGCGCTTTTAAATAAACGCAATTCGTTAAGGAAATGACTGAGGTCTAAAAACTCACCGGGCGGCGTAGCGCCAGAACGTACCTTGGCGCGAATGGTATTAACCCAATCCATGACTTGCTTATCGAATTCACTGTCTTTACCCATGGCGTAGTAAACACGCTCGCGGCCTTCGATTAAGCCGGGCAAAATATCGTCGATATCGTCAATTGGAAACGCATCATCCGCTTCATATTCGCTGCACGCACCTTCGGGACCAGAGCGATAGCCGTCCCAGGTTTCGCGTTCGCGATTGCGTTCGCGCACGAAGAGTACAAATTCGCCATGCTCACGACCGGGAATAAGCACTAACACTGCTTGGGGCTCAGGGAAGCCGGAAAGATAATAGAGATCGCTGTCTTGGCGATAAGGATATTCAGTATCGCGGCTGCGCGGGCGCTCGGGTGCGGCGGGCACTATGGCAATACTGTTAGGCTCCATGAGCGCCATTAAGGCTTTGCGGCGGCGGGCGAATTCCTGCTTGCTGATTCTCATAACATCTCTCTTGGGCAAATGTCTTTGGTCGTCGAATTAATGAACCTGATCCGACGCGGGTACTGCTATAGCCGTACTCGATGCCTTATTGGTTTCGGCAGCGTATTCCATAAATAATGAGGCGGCCAGCATGCGCACATATTCGGTCACTTCCATAAAATCCGCTTCATCGGACTCATCGCCATCCTCTACGGCAATATGGGCAATTGCGGCTAAATCGCGTAAACCGTCTTCAGCCTCTTCACCCAACTCACGGTTGGCAACACCCGCTGAGCCGAATCCTGTCAGGAAACCATAACACCACTGGCCGAGTGTAGCCGTGCGCTGACTCAACTCGGTTTCGTCATCAGGAAGGATTAACTGCAAACCAAAGCCATCGCGCAGTTGCTGCAAACTCACCTGATAAAGTTGGCTGAGGGCGATGCGCACACGCTCATCGGGCGCTTGGGTAAAATCCAAAAACTCCACCGCTTCCAACAACCAGTAGGTTTCATTCAACTCAGCGCCGCCGCTCAACTTGCCGCACAGCAAACCGTGCAATTCGGCGGGACTGTTAATGGTGCCCAAGGGCGCGAGAAGATTACATAAATCATCAAAAGTAAGATTGCTTGTTTGTTCACTCATAGGAAAGGCTTTCAACATCATGGACTAGGTGTAAATGCTACCACGATGGCGCGCCTTAACTACGGATTTATCTGGCAAATTAGCGCTATTACGGCTGACGAATTTTCGATCAGTCCTCGAATTTACTTTAAATCTACCCGCTAACCCCTCGCAAAGATTGACCCCTATTAAGTCCCGCAATATAGTGGCTACCTCGCGTTAATTTGCCTTGTTATTGGTCACCCATCATGTCTGACGAACTTTTACTCGCCTTAGAAACCAAGCTAGATCGCTTGATTCTACTCACTAACCGCTTGCAGCAGGAAAACGCCGAGCTGAAAGCGCGCGAAACCGCTTGGCAGCAAGAGCGGGTACGTTTAATCGAGAAGAATGAGCTAGCGCGCAGCCGTGTAGAAGCCATGATCACTCACCTGAAAAGCCTCGATACCGAATAAGGCCAATCCCCTTGTAGGGCCAATTTGATAGGAATAACACCGTGGCAAACGAAACTGTTTTTGTAAAAATTCTCGATAAAGAATACCAAGTCGCCTGCCCCCGCGAAGAGCGTCAGGCACTGTTGGAATCCGCCCAGTTATTGGATGAGCGCATGAAAGCCATTCGCGGCTCGGGTGCGGTAATTGGTTTGGAGCGCATTGCCGTTATGGCAGCACTGAACCTTAGCCATGAATTGCTGCAAGCAAAATCTGGCACTGTTGGCGATGTGGGCAATGCAGTGGATCGCGCCGATATCCAGCGCCTTAGTGATAAGATTGAGCGGGTACTGGCGGGAAACTAATCCTCCCAAATAATCAAAAACGCCTGCTTTTGCAGGCGTTTTTGTTTTGTAGGTCATCACGATTTCTAAAAAGAGCCGCTTTCTTTATTGTCACAAGATTTAGTCAGATTGATGTCGCAAAGACCAACTTGTATGGCTTACCAACAAAAATGTAATTTGTCGTACAAGTCTAGTCATTTCTAAGACTGTTTTCGCCTAAATGGTTATAAGACCAAAGCTTAATATCATTTGCGATAGACCTAGGGCTCTGGGTTATACTGGAACCCGCCCTGGAGTGTTTGCTTGCCGACAAGTCCTTGAGCCGATTTCCACAAACTTGGTGGTGTCTCGTTAGTTTGGTGTGCATGTCCGCTTGACGGAAAGCCTTAAAAACCACAGGCGCTACCTCCTTGAACCTATGGGTTCAAGGCCAGCTTGGTAGCGGCATTTTCGGGGTTTCCTTTTTTCAGCTAAAAAACTGGCGCACCTGTGTTGCTCTGCTGATTTTTACTCTCGTATGTGCCAATACCAAATGGCGGCATGTCCTGTACCAGAGTAGCCTAGAGTGATTTATTTGGTCGTTTCGGATTTTTTGAGTGTTCATCTCTACAATGAAAGGATGTTCACTAACCCACTCCTTTGCTATGACAACACTTACCGATCCGCGCCAAGCCCTGCGCAAAGAATTACGCGCGCGCCGCAATACGCTTAATCCCAGCCAACAAGTTGCTGCATCGGCGTGGGTATTACGGCATTTAATGAAATTGCCGCAATTTATGCGCGCGCACCATATTGCTCTGTATATCGCCAATGACGGTGAACTCGACCCGCGCCCGATTACCGAGCAATTGTGGAAGATGGGCAAACACTGTTATCTGCCGGTCTTGCATCCTACGCGGGAACGGCAATTGTGGTTTGTAAACTTCACGCCTGACTCACCGATGATGCCTAATCGTTTTGGCATTCCCGAACCGGATCACCGCCACGCCCATAAAATTGCACCCCACTTACTCGATATAGTCCTTTTGCCACTGGTGGGTTTTGATCGCCAAGGCGGACGCTTGGGCATGGGCGGTGGTTTTTACGACACCACATTCGCCTTCCATAAAGGCAAACAAACCAAACCTTGGTTGATAGGTATGGCACACGCTTGTCAGGAAGTCGATGCATTGGAAACTGCCAGCTGGGACATTCCGCTGTTTGCAGTGGTAACAGATAAAGAATTAATTCGGGCAGGCTAATAGGACGTATTGGGTAAGGCTTGTTGCCAAATCCTTGGCAACCAAAGAGAGTTAACGCGATTGGGCGATAACCACCTCTGTATTTTTAGCTTTGAACATTGTTTTGGCTTCTGCCGCCAAAGTGACGCAGACTCCAACACAAAACACCATAATAACCACGGACATAACATCGAGTTTCATTGTTCTTCACCTTTGACGCATTGTTATTCTTAGGGGTACAGGGACTGCAAACACCGCACCAACGTCAACCACAAAACAGCTAAAGCTGTGGTGAGGGCAATAATATAGACATCGCTGTTTAAAAAAGATACAGATGAGAAGCGCTTTTCTTATCTATTTTGAAGCCTTTGCATTGTTTTTGTGCATTTTTACCGTTTTTTCTGCCAAATAAACCCCTTTTGGATGGAAATTATCGATAAAAAACGTAATGACGTCCCTGTCGTTCAGATTACTCAAGATTTATGACACGGCTATGAACGCGATCCAATGTGCTGCGCAATTGCACCGAGTTTGCATTAATGTGCACCACACCCGCATAACTTTGCCAGCTTTTACCTCCGTCCAGACTGTACTCAATCACCAAGTTCGGATAGGCCGCATTCGCTCGTAATTCGCCTTTTTCTGATACAGCACCGGGGGGAGGTAAATAGAAAGCGGCACCTTGCATAGCCAATTTGGGCAATTCTTTCTGTACCAGCGCTGCGGCAAAACTAGCCCACGCTTGCTGGCGCTGCTGGAGATTGGGTTGATCGGCCTCCCACTCTGCTTTATGCCAAGCGCGTTCGGCCAGAGCCATCAAACGCGGGTAGATCATCTGTTCAAGCTGTTCCGGCGTACGGATGGTTTCACTCCAAACTTGACCTTGAATACCTACTAGATTCTCGCGACGATTAAGTTTGGGCAGCTCGCGCCCAACCAAGGCCTCTAGGTTGGTGATGGCTACGCCATCGCGGGTTTTATCGGCATTCGCGTAGTAATTGTCGGGCATAAAACCGAACACCTTGGCGGTATCCGTATAACGTGCAGCCCAATAGTAGCCACGTTCAGCCGCATTGACCTCATAGGGATGATCGAAATATAAATGGGTACCGGGCGATAAAATTACTTTGTATCCGGCGTTAGCCAAGCGATAAGCGCGATCCGCCACACCCCATTCCCAAATATTATCCCAAGCGTTCGCATAGACAGCTTCATTGGCAAATTGCTTGCGGTTGAAGGGATTGGCGGGATCATACATCAAGCCATCTTCCCAACCAGCCAAAGCCAAGCCGCGTGCATGAGTGATCTCAGCGATACGGCTGACAAAATAGGGTTTCAAATCGGCCACACCCGCCAACCCTTTTTCGCCCTTTAAAAATAGGGCGTTACACGCGGGCGACTGCTCCCAAGAACCTTTGCCCACCTCGTCACCACCCATATGAAAAGTGGATAATTTCAGCCCTGCAGCACGGTACATTTGCTGCAATTCATAAATCACTTTTTCAGCAAAGGCATAAGTAGAAGGTAGGCAGACATTAACCGAATTGTCGGTATAGTTTTGCACCGAAGTGTAGTGGGATTTATCCAAAGGATCAGACAACAAATACTGCTCGGCCTCAGCTTTTTGACCTGCCGCTAACAGCTTTCTATAGCGCGCTTGCATGGATTTAATCGCCGCACGCGCATGGCCGGGCATATCAATTTCGGGGATCACCTCGATATGGCGCAGCGCTGCAAACTTAAGAATTTCCACAAAATCATCGCGGGTGTAATAGCCATTGCCAGAACCGCTGGTGTCCGGCCCGGTGCCTAATTGCGTGAGTAAACAGTGGTTTTCACTCAGGTCAAAACAACGCTGGCCGCCTACGTCAGTCAATTCCGGCAGACCGGGAATTTGCAGGCGCCAGCCTTCGTCTTCACTTAAATGCAGGTGCAATTTGTTGAGTTTGTAGCGGCCCATTTGCTCAATTAAACGCAGGGTTACAGCCTTACCGTGAAAGTTGCGACCCATGTCATAGTGCATACCGCGCCAGTGGTAACGCGGGCTATCGCTGAGGGTCAATATGGGCAACTCAAACTGGCTGGCGCGACCAGCAGGTAACAGCTGCAACAGGCTTTGCAGGGCGTAAAAAGTACCGGCATTGTCGCTGCCATTAAGCGCAATCTTGTCGTTATTTACAGTAACTTCATAAGCTTCTTCGTCCAGGGTGGCGTTATTTTTCGCGCTACTGCTCAGCGTAGATTGCGCCTTGACACTCAGCACAATGACCTTGCCTGTAGCAGGCACATTATCTGGTTGAACATCCAACAGTAGGCCAGCGTTGGTCAAGGCTTGCTGCAAATAGAGCGCCTCTTGGGTTAAACGGCCAGCGTAGCGGATTTGCCAATGGCTATCCAAGGTGATGCTGCCTTTGCCGAGGTTAAGGGTTTTTGGGGTGGGAATAATAAGCTGCGCTTTAGCGCTAGTTTTGTTCGCTGCAAGATTATCCTCATAGCGTGAGGCAGCGGTGACGACCGGGAAATTATCGGCTTTACCATTGCCGCCAAAACGCAACTGTTGTTCGGGTTTTAGGAAAGGCTCCACAAATGTCGCCAGATCTTCTGTATTGGTATTGGCAAACACTACAGCTGCGACCTGCTGGGCAATAAATGCGCGCGGCATAAAATCCGTATAACTGACAGCCCATTCGCCAGAACCATACTTAAATTCGAGGCTTTCACCCGCCGCCAAACCGTGAAATGCTTTTGTGGGCGCCAGCTCGTTCAAATCGCCGTCAATATGGGTGAGATGCAATCCGGCGTTATCCTCCGCATGAATATTACGCACAGAATGGAAATAAATACGCCAAGCACCCTCGCCTGCGGGTAAAGCCACATTGGAGTTGTTATGCAGCAATATATGCGCTTTCAAGCCACCTTCGCCAAAGTTGCTGATAACACCAAAGCGAAATTCGGTTTGCTGGGCAAAACTTGTCAGTTGTTGCGCGCTTAAGGACTGGCTTGTGGCTGTTTGCGCACAGCACACGTGACTGATGAGGCTAGATAAAAGGGCAAAGCTGACAAGCGCGACAGTTCTTTTCATTAGCGGCTGCTCAAATTGGGTTAAGCACTAAACGGCTAGATTGGTTAACGACAAAGATAACGAAGACAAATAAGACAACGTTGTCCAAGATTACACCAAAGCCGTAAAACCGCCAGTGCCCTTTGCAAAATTTATCGTTTTCATCGGCATAACATAGCAATTTCGTGGCGATTGACGTTGAACGTGTAAGTTTCGGCGCATTAATTATTGTAAATGTTGAGTTCGACACTTTCTGGTGTGGTTTTTTAACCCAAGCTCACATAGATTAGACACGTTCGCTGTATCTGGCGTATGACCAAAAAACGCCGTTTCAAGCACGATTGGCTAGCTCGCCATTTCATTTCAGCAAAAGGAGAATGTTATGCCCCCGTTTCTACTCAATTTATTAAGTTCCGGCCTGCGTTTGGTCGCCAATGCCGCCTTAGTCAAAGGCAAAGATTTCATCAAAGACAAAACCGGTGTAGACCTTGACAAGGGCACCTTGAGCGAAGATGACACCCTCAAATTGCGCCAATTTCAAGCCGAACATGAAGAAGAATTACTGCGCCTGCAACTGGAAGATAACAAGCTGAGCTTAGAAGAAGCCAAGGTGTATTTGGCTGATATGCAGGATGCGCGCAAAAACCAAACCACGATCCAAACCAGCGATAACGCACCTTGGTATGTCAAAGGCATACAGCCAGCGCTGGCATTGATGACTGTGCTACTGACCATTATTTTATTTATTCTATTTGTACACTGGAGCGGCGATGCAACGGTCGATGGCAAACCTGTGCCGCGGATTAACTCCACCCAAAAAGACATCATCATTTACATCCTCGGTGTGCTTTCTGCCGCGGTGACGCAAATTTTAGGCTACTACTTCGGCAGCTCACAGGGTAGCGCTAACAAATCCAAATCCTTAGATGCCGCCATGCAAAACCTCGGCTCTGGGGGCGACAAATGAGCCTTATCGACGAACAAGCCGCGTTTTTGAAGGATATTCGCAAACTCTTGGATTTTGCGGATCAACAAGGATTACTGGTTACCGGTGGCGAGCTGGAGCGCAGCCTCGAAACCCAAGCGGCCTATGTGCGCGCCGGTGTAGAAACCAGTATGGATAACCCACATCTGCGCAAATGCGCCATGACCCTCAATTTTTTTAATGTGAGCGATAAAGACCATTATGAATTACTACAGACCGCTACTGCACTTGAGCCTATTGGTACATGCTGGGAAGGTCTAGACCCTCGCAATCGCTGGGGCGGCAGAAATGGTGTACTGGTTGATATGACGTTATTTGTGCGCGATTTAGGGGGCTGGCAATCCGCCAGTGTGGCGAACCTCAATCCAGTCACTCTCAATATGTCTGTGGAAGCCGTTGCAACAGCTGATAACGCGCGTCCCGGCCCCGTACTACTGCCAATTTCAGCAAGCCCCATGCCCTTGCTTAAACCTGGCTCTCCCGATAAAACCACCGTAGAACGCCTGCAAAATTTGCTCATCAAGGCCGGTTATGAGCTTACCGCCGATGGCGATTTCGGCGCGCAAACCAAAGCCGCCGTTATGGATTTCCAACAAAAACACAGCCTCATGGCCGATGCCATTGTCGGCGAAAAAACCTGGTCGCTGCTGTTCTCACCCGGCGCCGACAGCCCGCAAGCGGATACCAAATTTATCGGGGATGCGGATTTTGCAGCGGCGGCCAGCAAGCTTGGCATTGAAGTAGCTGCACTCAAAGCCGTGTATAAAGTTGAGTCAAACGGCAAAGGTTTTATCGGCGATGAACCCAAAATTCTGTTTGAAGGGCATATTTTTTGGAGCCGCCTGAAAAAGCTAGGCCTGCGTCCCGAAGAGTACGTGAAGGGCAATGAAGATATTCTCTACCCCAGCTGGACCAAACAGTTTTACACCGGCGGCACCGGCGAAAACCGCCGTTTGGAACGCGCCATGCTCATCCACAAAGATGCCGCGCGTGAATCTGCATCTTGGGGTTTATTTCAGATAATGGGCTTCCACTGGCAAAACCTGAAATACGCATCAGTGGATGAGTTCGCCACCTTGATGGCACAACATGAGCGCAATCAATTAGATGCATTTTGTCGCTTTGTCAGCTATACCCAAAATGGCCAAGGTAAAACACTGGCACAATTGCTCGCGGAAAAAGACTGGGCAAGTTTTGCCTATTCTTACAATGGCTCGGAATACCGTCAGAACGCATATGACGATAAACTGCGCGACAATTACCGCAAACTGACGTAACGAAAACAGCTTAAACACAACATAACAAGGGGAATAACTGTGGATACCAAAGAAAAACTCAGCGGCGTAACGATTGCTTTGCATTGGATAGTCGCCGCCGGAATGATCGCATTGCTGGCTATGGGTATGTATATGGCCGACTTTGAGGTAGGTGCGTTATTCCCGCTTCACAAAGCCTTAGGAGTTATTTTTTTCTTGGTGATCATGGCGCGGGTATTTTGGCGCGTGAAAACCGGCTGGCCTGCAACGGTACGCGAATATCCCACTTGGGAGCACAAACTGGCCGTACTCACTCACTGGGTGCTGATTATTGGCACGGTGTTAATGCCGCTCTCTGGGTTTATTTTTTCGGGTGCCAGCGGCCACGGAGTGGATGTATTTGGCCTAGTGCTCGCTCCCACCAACCCCGACCCCGCCGACCCTACAAAAGTCATTGCCTTTAACGGCCCTGTCGCACACTTAGGTCATGAGGCACATGAAATCCTCGGTAATATTATGGTCGCTGCCATAGCACTTCATATTGTTGGCGCTTACAAGCATCACTTTCTGGATAAAGACCGCACTATGCTGCGCATGTTGGGAAAATAGTTACATTATGATCTGTCATCCGCGCGTAGTGAGTATCCAGCATTTCGTCAAAATTTGTTAACAGCTGAACTCCACTGCGCGAAGATGGTAATAAATTATTTCACTTTAAAAATGACACTTACTGAAAAGGCGCGATTCTCATCGCGCCTTTTTCTCAACAACCTACCCCAAAAAGAATTTATAGGCTTCGTTTTTGGTTTCATCCCAATAGGGATAATTTAAATCATTTAAAAATACTTTCAATTCCGCGTAATCTTTTTTGGGAACTTGCATGCCCACTAAAACGCGCGCGGATGCCGAACCGTGATTG
>Ga0209067_10000315_pt1 | contig 32066 bp, 26 predicted proteins | sample ColStrG_CSR_2013_FD_187199 | JGI IMG/M metagenome (GOLD analysis project Ga0209067, IMG submission 187199) | Freshwater sediment microbial communities in response to fracking from Pennsylvania, USA - Cold Stream Run_MetaG_CSR_2013 (SPAdes)... | ecosystem: Environmental > Aquatic > Freshwater >... | reverse complement strand
ATTTCCGTAAACTGTGCCGCCATTCCCGACACCCTGATTGAATCCGAGCTTTTCGGTCATGAAAAAGGCGCATTTACCGGCGCACAGAGCAATCGTGAAGGCTTAGTGGCCGCCGCCGACGGCGGCACCCTGTTCCTCGACGAAATTGGCGAATTACCGCTAGAAGCCCAAGCGCGCCTACTGCGCGTCTTGCAAGAAGGCGAAGTGCGTCCACTGGGTTCCGTAGAATCACGCAAGGTAGATGTGCGTCTGGTGGCGGCAACCCATCGCGATTTACGCAAACTCGCTAAAGAAGGTAAGTTCCGCGAAGACCTGTACTTCCGTATCAATGTGGTTCAACTCACTTTGCCACCCTTGCGCGAGCGCGGACGCGATATTATCAATATCGCCGAGTCACTGCTGCAGCGTTACTGCAGTCAATTTGGCAAACCTCAATTACGTCTCGCTGCCGATGCCATAGATACCATCATGGCATACCAATGGCCGGGCAACGTGCGCGAACTGGAAAACGCTATGCAGCGCGCCGTTATCCTCTGCGAAGACAGCAACGAAATTGGCACTCACCTGTTATCTATTGATACAGACTCCAGCGCGCAGGATCCCGTAGAACAAGGCAACAGTTTGTTCGGTCAAGCGCGCACGCTCGGCGGCAATATGGCAAGCCGCCCCATCAAAGAGCCAGCCGAAGATTTGTCACTGGAAGACTACTTCCAACGATTTGTACTGGAACATCAAGATTCCATGAGCGAAACTGAATTGGCACGCAAACTAGGCGTAAGCCGCAAATGTTTGTGGGAGCGCCGTCAACGCTTAGGCATTCCTCGCACTAAAAATAGCGCCTCTACCAGCCTCGCCAAATAGTTCAATGACGCCTCATGTCGCTGCAATCACCATGAGTTGGAAGACCTAATCATGGTGATTGAAAGTTACTTTTTTGCCTATTTTTCACCCAAGCAGTTGAATCTCCCGCCAGTACGTTACCCCATCTCACAAAACTGTTACCGCATAAAAAGTGTTACCACACCCCATTTTAAGTAACAAACTTATGGAAGTTTGTAACCCTTAGAAATAACAAATGGTTATAACAAACCATAAAAAAACACTAAGCATATGAATTCATTGATATTTATTTTTTTGGCACAGGAAGTGCTCTATGTCGAGCACTAAAAACAATAAACAATAATAAAAAACTCAGTAATCACAATAAAAATAACAAACAATAAGAAACTGAAAAAGTAGAATAAAAACAAGAAATAATAAGAAACAGAAAAGATAGCCAATAACAACAAGAAACAATAAAAAACTGAAACTTGCTAATAACAACAAAAAACAATAAGAAGCAGAAACATAACAATAACGACAGTAAAATTAAGCAAGACCAGCGCTAGAAGACAAGAGCAATAAGATATTAAAATAAAGCGGAAGACCGATTAGGCATAGGATGGGATAGCAAGCGAGTTTGGAAGTGAGTATGGAAGCGCCCCATTAATTGCCTTATGAGCACCTCAGTTGTGCTACCCACCTAACGGGAAAGCTTACAAAGCTTTCCCGTTTTACTTTGCAGCATTACGCTTGTGAAATTCCTCCAAACGCAGCTCATATCCACTTTCACCCGCTTTTCAAAACGTCAGCCTGTTTTGCCTCATCAAGCAAGTTATTCATTAAACCGCCAAATATCTGAAAAGTTCCGCCGGTTAGGCTATGTTTCCTCTGCTACACAGCTTCTGCTACACTCGCGCCCTACTGATTAGCGCTCCACCTAACTTTCATTCACGCCGCCATTCACACTGCGCAATAAACACTATGCTGAAACGTTTGTTTAATTTTATTTCTTCGCGCCAAGCAGCCGGCAAGACCCAAGGCCCAATGGTAATTCCCCGCGATGAGCACAATATTTCGCGCAAGAATATTAGTCCTGCCGCCTTGAAAATTATCAAACAATTAGAAGATGCCGGTTTTAGTGCCTATTTAGTGGGCGGTGGTGTACGCGATTTACTGCTCGGCGGACACCCCAAAGATTTTGACGTAGCCACAGACGCAAAACCTGAAGAAATCAAACGAGTATTCCGCAGTGCACGAATTATTGGTCGCCGTTTTCAGATCGTGCATGTGCGCATTGGCCGTGAAATGATTGAGGTAACCACTTTCCGCGGCCATCACGAAGACGAGGCTCACGCCAAAGCCAAAACCGATGAAGGCATGCTGTTGCGCGATAACGTTTACGGCACTATTGAAACAGACGCCGCGCGCCGTGATTTCACTGTAAACGCACTCTATTACACCACGCGCGATTTCTCGGTACACGATTATTGCAACGGCCTGCAAGATATTAAAAACCGTACCTTGCGCATGATTGGTGACCCTGCCACCCGCTATAAAGAAGACCCCGTGCGCATGCTGCGCGCCCTCCGTTTTGCCGGCAAACTAGGCTTTAGTATTGAACCCAATACCGCCAAGCCGATTCGTGAGCTGGGCGGCCTATTGGCCAATATCTCTGAGGCGCGATTGTTTGAGGAGGTACTCAAGCTATTTTTAAATGGCTCAGCCACTGCCACCTTCAACTTATTACGTGAATACGACTTACTCAAACAGCTTTTTCCCGGAGCCGATGCAGCCATCAAAGCGGGCGATGAGCTGGGCGCGGCGCTGATAGAACGCTCCATGATAAATACTGACAAACGTATTCGTTCCGACAAAACAGTGACGCCCGCGTTTATTTATGCAGCGCTGCTTTGGCCGGCATTACAACAAGAGCAAAAACGCCTAGAAGAGAAAATGCCCGCACCAGTTGCGTATTTGGAAGCCTGCCAAAAAGTCATTAGCCAGCAACTGACCCGCACCTCCATCCCCAAGCGCTTTTTAATTCCCATGCGCGAAATTTGGGATTTACAGGCTCGCCTGCCCAGCCGCCAAGGTCTACGCGCCTTGCGCTTGCTCGATCACCCACGCTTTCGTGCCGCCTATGACTTTTTGTTGATGCGTGAAGACGCCGGCGAGAGCCTTAATGGTTTGGGTAGCTGGTGGACAAGTTTCCAAAACGCGGATGACGATGCGCGCGAACAAATGGTGAAAGATTTGGGCAAACAAAATACCACCAGCCGCCCGCGCCGCCGCAGACCACGCAAACCCAAATCAGACGGTGCAGCGGGTGGCGCCGATTCGCTATGACCTTGGCATATGTAGGCTTAGGCAGCAATCTTGCAAACCCACGTCATCAAGTGGAGCAGGCATTGGTGGAGCTAGCCAGTATCCGCAACACGCGACTGCTAACCCAATCGCCGCTCTATCGCAGCCTAGCCATTGGACCCGGCGAACAACCCGATTACATCAATGCCGTGGCGCTCCTGGAAACTCAACTGGCACCGCTCGATCTGCTGGACGCACTGCAGGCGCTTGAGCAGGCTCATAGGCGCGAGCGTCGTGAACATTGGGGGCCACGTACTCTCGACTTAGATATTTTGCTGCTGGATGATCTGGTCATGAACACTGAGCGACTTAAGGTGCCTCATCCTTATTTAACACAGCGCAACTTCGTACTCTACCCATTGGCCGATATTACCCCAGCGCTGAGATTACCCGATGGTACACCGCTGCAAGCGCTATTGACCCAATGCCCTAGAGATGGACTTGAACAACTACAATAAGCATGGCGAGACCGGAGCTAAATGTGAACCCAGTATTTGAAGACTTATCTTTAGATTTAAGCCATGTTGAACTGCCGCGCTATATTGCGGTGGAAGGTTGTATAGGCGTGGGCAAAACTACCTTAGCTCGCAATATCGCCAAGCTATTTAACTACGATATGTTGTTGGAACAACCAGAAGAAAATCCCTTTTTGGAACGTTTCTACAAAGACCCCAAGTCCACCGCATTACCTACTCAATTGTTCTTTTTGTTTCAGCGCGCCAATCAGTTACAAAGCTTGCGCCAGAGCGATATGTTTGAGCCAGTGCGCGTGGCCGACTTTCTCATCGAGAAAGACCAATTATTTGCACGCGTCACCTTGGATGACGACGAACTGAATATTTATCGTCAGGTTTACGATAGGCTGCTCATCAACGCCCCGCGCCCCGATCTGGTCATTTATCTGCAAGCCCCCTTAGATGTTTTGGCTGATCGTATCCACCAACGCGGCATTGCCAGCGAACAGCACATTAGCCTCGATTACCTGAAGGCGCTAAACGATGCCTACACCGAGTTTTTCCATTATTACGATGGCGCACCATTGCTGATTGTAAATGCCAAAGATTTGAATCTTGCCAAAAACCGCGACCACTTTAAGCAGTTAGTGGAATACATTCTGACCATCAAAAGTGGCCGTCACTATTACAATCCCACCCCCATGATTTAACTCGGTTGGTTGAGATTCTGGCGCTATGCGCCATACTCTGCTCACCGCTCAGACGATTATTTTACTGCGAAGCCGACCCATGCCCTACGGAACTCTCTCTACCAACACCAGCCAAAGCGCACTCACTAAAGCCGTCACAGTGAATACCCTGCACAAGCTTAAAAGCAGCGGTGAAAAATTTGTGGTGATTTCACTGTACGATGCTCATATGGCCGCTATGGCACAGCGCTGTGGCGTGGAAGTGGTTTTGGTGGGGGACTCGCTGGGAATGACAGTGCTTGGTTACGACAGCACTATTCCTGTGACCATGGAACACATGATTTATCACGTAGAAGCAGTAGCGCGCGGCAATAAAAAATCGCTGATTATGGGCGACTTGCCCTTTATGACGTATGGCACACCGGAAGATGCGCTGCGCAATTCTGCACGCATTATGCAAGCCGGCGCGCACATGGTGAAATTGGAAGGCGGCGCGTGGCTGGCCGACACAGTGCGCATGTTGTCCGACCGAGGAATTCCGGTGTGCGCACACATAGGTTTAACACCGCAATCGGTGAATAAATTCGGTGGATTTCGTGTGCAAGGGCGCAATCAAGAACAAGCGGATAAATTACTCACCGATGCCAAATTGCTCACAGAAGCTGGCGCTGACTTACTCCTAATGGAATGCATGCCCGCTGGCTTAGCGGCGCAAGTCACAGCTGAAATTAGCATCCCCACTATTGGCATTGGTGCGGGTAGAGATACAGATGCGCAGGTGCTGGTCATTAACGATATTCTCGGCCTAACCGAACAACCGCCCAAGTTTTCCAAAAACTTTTTGTTAGAAACAAACGACATTCCCGGTGCCATGCAAAAATATGTAGCGGATGTAAAAGCAGGCATTTTCCCTGGTGATGATAATATTTTTAATTAACAAACCATGAAATTGTCACGGCTAAACGTTGATTCACATAAAAAACCTTAAACAACGCCCATAAAAAAAGCCGGTGCTGTTTACAACACCGGCCAAGACCATACTAGAGTACAAAATAAAGGGGAGTTCCAACTGGGCAAACAATCAAACCCAACCGACGCCTGCATGCGACACAGCGCATCTATCAGTAACTTAAGTATTAGCGCTAATCATAAAATTGCCAGTTTTCCAAATATTTTTTTTAAATTGATTGGCGATAAAACGTCAAAATTGATTTTGAAACGCTATAACTAGCGGACAATCGTCACACTTTTCAACGGATAGACAAAGAAACTGCGTCGTTAATCATGGACTCCAAACGTGAAGCTGTGCCGGAACGGAATACAAAGTCATCCAACATTTTGCGCAATTTGGTCAACTTGACTCGCGCAACCCGAAACTCAAGGGTAATAGGTTCGTAAACCAAATCATGATCTTGTACGCTTAACTTACCCAACTCCGACAATTCACCGTGAATCGCACTAATCAGGTCGTACACAAAATCTTTGCGCTCAATACTACTTGCCTCCCAATAGGCTGCATCCAACCCACCCAGGAGCTCTTCTAAAATTTTTACTGCTTTAGCAATACTGTGCGACATGTCCTCACCCATAAATAAATTATTGATTACTGGGCTTAAGTATAGAAGGAGATTCCGCGCTGCAAGATTTAAATCTGCTGGCAGGCTGGCTATGGCATCGTCTAAGATAGCCGCCTTTTAGCCGACCCAAGTACCATGCCCATCGCCAATTTGAGCCTGTTTATTTCCATTACCTTTGTTGTCTCCGCTAGCCCTGGGCCGGTAATGTTATCGTGCATGAATAACGGGGCGCGCTTGGGCATACGCCAAACGTGGGTAGGTATGTTGGGAGCGAGCTTGGGAAATATTTTTCTCGTCATCCTCTCTGCAATGGGATTAGGCTTGATCGTCAACCAAAATGATTTGCTATTTAACTTTATAAAATGGACTGGAGCAGCCTATCTGGTTTATTTAGGTATAGAAACCATTCGTAAACCATTAAGCCTTCATCTTCAGGTAACCGAAACCTCCCATACTCGCGCCCGCACCGTCGGCATCAATGGGTTTTTAATTGCGATCAGTAATCCAAAAGGTTTAATTTACTTTGGCGCCCTCTTTCCGCAATTTATTGATTACCAGCAACCGCTCGCTACACAATTTTTTATTCTCACCAGTGTGTTTTTGGTGACTGACTTGGTGTGGATGCTGGCCTATGCACTGGCGGGCAATAACATCATGCACTGGCTAAAAAAACCAGTGCATCAAAAATGGTTTAATAGCCTATCGGGATTACTCTTAATGGCCGCTGGCCTGTTTATGGCACTTTCAGGAAAACTTTAATGAACAACAAATACGTATTAATCGGTATCATCAGTTTTATTTCTGTCGCTCTCGATCAATTTACCAAATACCTCGCCAACCAATATTTAATTACTCACGATGCAATGAGTTGGTGGAATGATTTTTTTGTACTGACTTACTCGATTAACCACGGTGCATTTTTAGGCCTTGGGCATACGCTGCCAGAAAATATCCGCAACCTTATTTTTAGTGGTTTAGTAGGATTGTTTTTAATTGGATTTGCTATTTATAGCTTCCGAAATAAAACCATGACTAGACTGCAAACTATTGCCTGTGCCTTGGTATTAAGCGGTGGATTTAGCAACCTTTACGACCGTATCACCAATAACGGCGGTGTAGTGGATTTTATGAATATGGGAATTGGCAGTTTGCGCACCGGTATTTTTAATGTGGCCGATATGGCGATTATGGCAGGAGTTTTTCTATTAATTATTTATTCGGGCAAAAATGAATCTAAAAAATAAATGCTTGCTCGCCGCCCAAAAGAGGCGGCGAATGCATTATTTCGCTAAAGAATCGCGCATCTGCAACAATGTTTGCGCCAGCTCAGTTCCAGCCTGCGAGTAGCGAATCCCCTGCTGCACAAATTGCAACGCCAACTGCGTATTAGCTAATTGGATATAACTCTGCGCCAACACCAAATAAACGTCTGGGGCACGACGATCAATCCGCAAAGCACGCTCTGCCGTAGCTATAGCACCTTGATAGTTTTTTGCTAAATACTGTGCACGTGCTTGCGTCACCAAACTGCTCACTGCATTGTTAGATGCGGCAGGAAGCGGGGCTTGAGTTTGTGGCGCTGGCTGCGCAGGCACAACGGGTTCTACAGGCTTTTCTGGTTGTTTAATTTCTGGCTTAACAGCAGGTTGTGTTTTTTCGACTATAGGTACTGGCACTTGTGGCTTCGAATTAGTCGCACAACCGACCAACTGAAACATAAACCCAATCAATAAAATTACCCGTAAGTTTCTTTTCATTGCTAGTCCTATCGTAGAAAATAATTCGCCTAGTGTTTAATTAATGGAAAATTTTCTGCCACCAATGCTCTTCACTGGTATCTTCTTTAATTTTACACTCAGCTGATTCTTTTGGCTTAAATTCATCATGTAGGGGCAACCAAAGTGCTCCTTCACAATGCTCTGCGCTAAGCAATCCAGTGGTTGCATCAACCCAGTCAAAACTGACACCTTCGGGCGCTTGCTGATTGACACCTTGCGTGGGCAGTTGTCGCATTAAATCAGCCCAAATTTGCAAGGCACCCGCAGCACCCGTCAAAGGTGTTTGTGAATTATCGTCGCGCCCCAACCAGACTACCGCCAAATGTTCACCACTAAAACCCGCAAACCAACTGTCGCGTTGATCATTGGTTGTTCCGGTTTTGCCCGCCAAGGGCAATGACTCTGGAAACGAATTATACACACTGCGACCTGTGCCTTCGCGCAATACCGCTTGCAAGGCGTATTGCAATTCAAACGTACTTTGCGTGGAGAAGCGCTGCTCCAACTCCAGAGGATAGCGTTTTAAAGGTTGCCCCTCTGCATTTAACACTTCGCGAATCGCATGTAAGGGCGTATATACACCTTCAGCGGCCAATGTGTGGTACATGCCAGCCACTTCCATTGGCGACATATCTATCGAACCGATCAACATGGATGGCACTTGCGGCAAATCGCCATTATAGCCCGCAGACTTTACTGTTTTTGCGACTGCTTTAACCGAAAGCTGCATCCCCAGTCGCACTGTTGCTTGGTTTTCTGAATTAGCCAGCGCTTTATAAAGTGGCATTATGCCGTGACTTTTATTGTCCGCATTTTTTGGCTCCCAGACTTTACCATCGCCACTTTTAATACTCACAGGTTCATCGCTAAGCGGTGACCCTAATTGATAAGTTTGCGGTTGTTCCAATGCCGTTAAATACACGAAAGGCTTCATTAAAGAGCCAATTTGGCGATGGGCATCCAGTGCGCGATTTAACCCCGGATAGCGCGGATTTTTATCGCCAACTAACGCAAGAATTTCGCCGCTGCCAACAGAAGTCACCACCATTCCCGTTTGAAGATCTTTGACTTTGTATTGTTTTTCTAACTGAACAACGCGCGCGGCTACAGCTTTTTCAGCCAACCGCTGAACCATGGGTGCCAGTGTCGTAAAAATGCGCAGCCCTTCATTGCGCAAATCTTCTTCGCGATAATCTTGCTTAAGCTGGCGCTTCACCAAATCAACAAAAGCAGGATAATTAATCAAACTCACATCATTTTCAGCGGCCATACCAAGTGGCGAGGCTTGTGCCGCGATGAATTGTTGGTCGTCAATCAATTTTTCTTGATGCATTACCGCCAATACCACATTGCGCCGCGCTTTGGCGCGCTCAGGATTACGCCAAGGATTGTAATAAGATGCACCTTTTACCATGCCCACCAACAGTGCAATTTCTTGCGCATTTAATTCTTGTAAAGGCTTGCGAAAATAATGTTGCGCCGCCAACCCAAAGCCGCAAATTTCACGCGAGCCGCTTTTACCCAAATAAATTTCATTGATATAGGTTTCGAGAATTTGCGACTTGGTGTAATGCAATTCCAACAGCATTGCCATGATCGCTTCAGGAATTTTGCGCGTTAAACTTTGCTTAGACGTAAGATAAAAATTTTTGACCAACTGTTGCGTAAGCGTACTACCGCCTTGAATCACTTCGCCATGAATCGTGTTGACCCACATGGCACGCATAATCGCGACTGGCGACACACCGTGGTGCTCAAGAAAATGTTTATCTTCAACAGCCAATAAAGTTTCACCTAAAAGTGGCGGCAACTGGTCAAGCTTCACCAGCACACGGTCTTCAATATTATTAGGATAAATTCCGCCAATTTCTTCCGGCTCCATACGCACCAACGGCAAAGCTGCGCCTTTACTGTCCACTAAAGAGGCCACCTTACCGCCATCAATACGCAGTGTGTATTTTTGTGGTTCTTCGCGCTTATCCCAAAAATTAAAACCCCGCGTTAAAACGTCATAGGTGACTTCACTACTACTGGCAGCGCGGCGAGTAAGTTGACCAGAGTTGGTAACACTAGGCACCACACGATAACCCAACGCCTCTAATTCTTGCTCAAACAGAACCGGCGTAAGCGGCAACCCCTCGTACAGCTCTAGGGGGCGCGAGTAAACACGAGCAGGGAGCGACCACTTTTTGCCATCGAATTTTTCGCGCACCACCTTATCAAGATAAAGACTCCACAATCCCAATATCAGCGCAGAAATTAAAAAACCTATCAATAATATCCAACGCAGAAGCGCCCAACGTACAAGTGGAGCACGATTGCCAGAAGAGGATTTTTTATTGCGACTAAGAAAGCGGCGTTTGGTCATTCAATACTTCCAACACGGATTAAAGACGAAATAGACTGAAATTACAGGTATGATGCTTTTCGCATTTTACGGGTTAGCCGCAGCTTTATCGAGCCAAACTTTTTTTGCATAATGCACAACTTCATACCATTAAACTCAAGGTTTCCCCATGAACAAGCAATACCACATCTATGGCATAGGCGCGGCTCTCGTCGATACCGAAATCACCGTAAACGATGCCGACCTGGCTGCCATGAAAGTCGATAAAGGTGTTATGACTTTAGTGGATGAAGCGCGCCAACGCGAATTAATTGGCTATCTCGACAAACATTTGGTTGCCTCTCATAAAGCCAGTGGTGGTTCCGCGGCAAACACCATCATCGCCGCCAGCTATTTTGGTTGCAACAACGTATATTCCTGCAAAGTGGCTGACGATGAATTGGGCCGTTTTTACATTGACGATATTAAAGCCGCTGGCGTTACCTACCCTGCGCATATTGCGCCACTTACTGGCATCACCGGTAAATGTTTGGTGATGATTACACCTGACGCTGAACGCACTATGAATACCTTTTTAGGTATCAGCGAAACATTATCAACTGATGAACTAGATGTCGTGGCCATAGGCCAAGCGCACTTTGCCTATATTGAAGGTTACTTGGTCACATCACCCACTGGCCGTGCGGCGGCGATAGCGCTGCGCAAACACGCCGAAGCACAAAATACCCGCACAGCGCTAAGTTTATCTGACCCCGCCATGGTGCAATTTTTCCGTGACGGTTTAATAGAGATGATTGGCGAAGGCGTAGATTTACTCTTTTGCAATCAAGATGAAGCCATGTGTTTTACGCAAACCCATTCATTGGACGCAGCAGCTGAAGCGCTAAAACAATACACCAAAGAATTTGCCATTACGTGCGGCAGCAAAGGTGCATTGATTTTTAATGGCAAAGAACTGATCACGGCCAAAGGTAATCCTGTAACCGCCATAGACACCAATGGCGCTGGTGATATGTTTGCGGGTGCATTTCTCTATGCGCTTAGTCAAGGTTACGATCACAAAATTGCTGGCGAATTCGCCAACCTTGCCGCTAGCAAAGTGGTATCACAATTTGGGCCACGCTTAAAAGCAGAACAACATGCAGAGTTGAAAAAGCATTTTTTAATTAAAAAACACCTGCACTCCCAATAGTAATATTGGGAGTGCAGTCTATCAAAAAATCATGCAAGATATTTTTCGCTCGAACTACTCAGAATATATTTAGCTCTCACTGCACAGACTCTAAACATTTTTTCCATTTAGCAAATCGCTGATTGGCAAAAAAAACGATATGCGCGATGTTATATTTTGCTAAATTAATTCTAGCCCACGGCCAATACAAGCCTAAGGTAATAATACTCAGCACCCAATTGCGCACCATCAATTGACTATAGGTTTTCATATCCCAGTAAGCGCCGAAATAGCCCAAAGGCGAAGCGATATGATTCCATTGAACATTTATCAATAATACTCGCCAGCGCAAAAACACATATAACCACATGCCCACCACCACGGCGACACTCATTGCCACTGGCAAATAAACTCGCCCATAAAGACAAACTGCCGTGACTAATTCGGCAGCGATGAGCGGCGGCAACAAGAGTAAATAATCTTTCACTCGCGCATTGAATTGAATAGGGTATTTACCAAAAGACACACTGCGAAACCAAAAACTATGCATTTTGTAAATAGCATAAGGGGCACTTAAACCAGCCGTTGCTAACATCGCCAAAGGCCAAAGTAAAAATACATAGTATGCTTCACGAACATTCAGTGTCTGGGTAAAACCGCAGTCGCGATAAAAAGAATGGGCGCTACTGAACGCTTTGCTTTTAAGCCAACATAAAGGTAAAGCCAGTAATAACATAGCAATACCGACAACAAAAAACCAAGGCGCATAAAAAAAGTTGTAACCTAACATCAAGATGTACAGATTAATTAAAAATTGCAGTAAGAATATTCTTTGCGGGTTGGAGGTATAGTGAAACTCAACATTGTCCAACCGTGTATGTTGATAAAAATAACGCAGCGAACGCACCTTTGCCCACGGATAAAGAATACCCGCACTCAATACGCAAACCAAACAATTTACCAAGCAGAGCTTGGCATACTCCAGCCCCTTACCCTGAAAAACCAAGGGAATACGCCGTGTATGCTCACCGTATACGCACTCAATGGGCTGATGCATTGAGCCAGATTCAATAGACTCTACACCCTTATCTACACTGTGGATCGCTTTGAAAGTTCGGTGAAAAACTAATAATTTATCCGCCTCTACACCAATAGCCGCTAAACGTGCTACAAAAATGTTGGCAATGCGTTCATCCACTTGCGCTTTAAGGGTTACTTTACGCGATTTAAAAATACGTTCGACTTTGAGCGCATCCAATTTGAAGAGCGCAGCAAATTTAGATTTAGTTTCGTCCAGATCAAAACCTTTACGCACACCGCGAAACACAATATCAAACTGCGGCGAATCCATAGTAAGGTTCCAATTTCTTCTTGTTAGAGTTTCGTGTAAAAATATTTAATGGCAAACAGGGCAATCAGGATCTTTCGGCAAACTCAATTCGCGCCACTGTGAATAACGCGCATCAAATAACAATAATTTTCCGGCCAGCGTTGTACCAAAACCGATAATTAATTTTATCGTTTCCAACGCCTGCACACTACCTATAACCCCAACCAAAGGAGCCAGCACACCATTAGCGGCGCACGTGGTATTTGCTTCTGTTTGCGGATCGTACAAACACTGATAACAAGGGCAATCAATACGACGATGATCAAACACTGCCACTTGCCCTTCCAAGCGAATTGCCGCCCCAGACACCAAGGGTACTTTAGCGGCAACGCAAGCTGCATTGACCGCAAAGCGCGTAGCGAAATTATCGCAACAATCGACAACCACATTTGCCAAATTAACGTAGTTCTTGAGTGACTCCGCGTCCAACACTTGCGTCACGCAAGTAATGTTTACTTCAGGATTTAATTCACGCAAGGTTTGTGCAGCGGATTCAACTTTGCGCTGACCAATACGGCTGGTGGTGTGCGCAATTTGTCGCTGCAAATTGCTGAGATCAACGTGATCAAAATCTGCCAACATGAGATGACCAACACCTGCAGCGGCTAAATACATGGCAACAGGTGAGCCCAAACCACCCAAACCAATAATAAGCACTTGAGCCGCCAATAATTTTTCCTGCCCTTCGATGTCCACATCGGGCAACATAATTTGACGAGAGTAACGCAGAAGTTGTTGGTCGTTCATATTCGTATTCGATATTTATTCAACAAGGAGTCACCATGCTCGCACAATAGGGATAGCGAGACGTAGTTAATTTATCTTTCGCTGACCGATGGTTACCCGCTCATTTCCGCCAAAATCGCGAAAGGTGTTTACGTTATCAAAATCATTCGCGGCAAATAATTTACGCACTAAGGCTCCCTGATCGTAACCATGCTCCACCAATAACCACCCTTGAGCCGTTAAATACGGGGGAGATTGCGCGATAATAAATTCCAAATCGGCCAAACCCTTATTCTCGGAGATCAATGCTGACAAGGGCTCAAAACGCACATCCCCCTCGATTAAATGCGTATCGTTCGGATCAATATAAGGCGGATTACTCACGATAACATCAAAGGGCTGCTCGCCAGCCAGTGCAGAAAACCAATCGCTTTGCGCTATTTTCACGTTGGTTAAATTAAGTTGAACACGATTTTTTTCTGCCAGCTCAACGGCGGCGGGTTCTTTATCCACCCCTATGCAGCACCACTGGATTTGCTCATGAGCCAAGGCCAACACAATAGCGCCTGAGCCCGTACCTAAATCCAATAGGCGACGAGCTTGATGCTCTTCATCTTCCGCAAATAAACCCAGAGCCGCCTCCACCAAAAGTTCTGTATCAGGGCGAGGAATTAAGGTGGCGTTATTGACCATTAAAGACAAAGACCAAAATTCACGTTGACCAATAATGTGCGCAACAGGCTCACCGATTAAACGACGAGAGAAGAACTCATTAAATTTTTTCGCCTGCTCGGCGGTAAGTTCTTGCTCCGGCCATGTAAAAAGATAAGTGCGATTTTTTTGGAGAATATAGCTAAGAAAAATTTCAATATCGAGACGTGGACTATCGCTCACCGAAACCAGTTTGGAAGATAACTGCAAATAATTCGCAATGGTGGCGCGTTGCATATTAATCCGCAATCGCCGCCAACTGATCCGCTTGGAATTCATTCGACAACGGCTGAATAATGCCCGCTAAATCACCTTGCATTACCGCATCTAACGAGTAGAGCGTTAAGTTAATGCGATGATCGGTAACGCGCCCTTGTGGATAATTGTAAGTACGAATACGCTCGGAACGATCGCCACTACCCACCAAACTGCGGCGCTCATCTGCCATGGATTTGTGTGCGGCATCTTCTTGCATCGCTTTTAAACGGGATGCTAATACACTCATAGCGCGCGCACGATTTTTATGTTGCGAGCGCTCATCTTGACACTCAACAACTAATCCCGTTGGGATATGCACAATACGAATGGCCGAATCCGTTTTGTTTACGTGCTGTCCGCCCGCGCCTGATGAACGGAAGGTATCAATGCGCAAATCGGCTTTGTTAATATTAATTTCCTCCATCTCATCGGCTTCTGGCATCACCGCTACCGTACACGCAGAGGTGTGGATACGACCTTGAGTTTCCGTGGCAGGTACACGCTGTACGCGGTGCGCGCCGGATTCAAACTTCAACTTGGAATACACGCCCTGCCCAGTCACTAGCGTAATAATTTCTTTAAAGCCGCCGTGTTCGCCATCGCTCTGGCTTAAGACTTCAACGCGCCAACCTTGAGTCTCCGCATACTTAGAATACATGCGGAATAAATCGCCGGAGAAAATTGCCGCTTCATCGCCGCCAGTGCCTGCGCGAATTTCTAGGTAGCAGTTTTTTTCATCGTTGGGGTCTTTGGGCAGCAGCAAGCGCTGCAACTCTAATTCCGTAGGTGCAATTCTCGCTTCGCAATCAGCCAATTCTTCTTCAGCCATTGCTTTCATGTCAGCATCGCCATCGGCAAGCAAATGCTTGGCCTCGGCAATGTCCGCCAATAATTGCTGATAATTTTTATAGCCGACAACAACCGGTTCCAGCTCCGCATATTCTTTAGAAAGTTCGCGAAATTTATTTTGATTATTAATAATGTCTGCTTCAGACAAAAGCGCACTCACTTCTTCGTAACGCTCTTTTAATCGGTCGAGTTTTTCCAGAATTGATGCTTTCATTCAGTATCACTTTGTTCCAAATCGTTGGGCTGTAAATCAAACAGGGATTGCGCCACCTGAATCACTTGGGCATGGCCATTAGCACTGGCCTCTTTCAAATGGGTGGTGGGCGAGTGAATTAATTTATTAGTGAGATTGCGCGCTAACTGTTGCAATACTTGTTCAGGGTTGCTGCCCGCCTCCAGCGCTTGCAAGGCTTTTTGCAGCTCTGTATCGCGTAAGGTTTCGGCTTTACGGCGATAAGCCTTTATTGTGGTCAACGCATTGAGTGAACGCTGTTGACGGCGATATTGCTCTACGCCTTCCGCGATAATTTCTTCGGCTTTATCGGCTGCGGCCAAGCGCGATTTTTTGTTTTCATCAATGACCGCATGCAAGTCGTCCACCGTGTACAAATACACATCATCCAACTCGCTGACTTGCTCTTCGATATCGCGTGGCACCGCAATATCGAGCATAAACATAGGTTTGTGTTTGCGTTTTTTCAACGCACTTTCAACCGCGCCTTTACCGAGTAAAGGTAACTGGCTGGCGGTTGAAGAAATAACAATATCAGCGCGGTGCAAATGGTCGGGAATATCCGCTAACAAAATTGCCTCACCATTAAATTCACGCGCTAAACGATGCGCGCGATCAAGTGTGCGGTTGGCGACAATAATGCGATGAATGCCATGTTCGGCCAAATGGCGCGCCACCAATTCGATAGTTTCGCCGGCACCAATCAGTAAGGCGGTATCTTGTTTTAAATCAGAAAAAATTTGCTGCGCCAAACTCACGGCAGCATAAGCAACCGAGACGGGATTTTCACCAATGGCAGTTTCCGTGCGCACACGTTTAGCAATGCTAAAGACCTGTTGAAAAGTGGAATGTAATTCCCCGCCCACAGTACCCGCGTCACAGGCCACCGCATAGGCCGATTTCATTTGCCCTAAAATTTGCGGCTCCCCCAGTACCAGCGAATCCAAACCGCCGGCCACTTTCATCATGTGCCGCACTGCATCATCACCTTGATAGCAGTAATAACAATGAGCCAGCTCATCGGCCTTGATATTGGTATGGCCTACAAGCCACTCTGTCAGTTTTTCCAACTCACTTTCACTGCGAGCGTAAATTTCGGTGCGGTTACACGTGGAGAGAATCGCCACTTCCGACAGACCTGCCTGCTCTACAGCAGAGCGCAAGGACGACTCCACCACCTCCGGCGCAAATGCCATACGCTCGCGAACAGCGAGAGAGGCAGTAGTGTGGTTAATGCCGAAAGCAAGTAAAGTCATAAAAAGTCAAAATTGGGGCTATGAGCGCAAAGGGCCGTATTGTCCGGCTCTAGCGATACTATGACAAGGGGGAATTCATAAAATCCCTTAAGCGACAAGCTTCTAGTCGCCCGCATAGGGTAACTGCCAATATGGATTTATTGGGCGTCGTCATCCTCACACCGCAGGATTGAAGACGCCCAGTTAAAAATAATAAGAAAAGCAGACTCACTGAATCTCCGTGTCCTTCGCAAACAAATCTTTCAACTCTTTGCGCCCTTCCTGCGTCATTTTTACCAGCGCCGCTACATCGTTTTTGAGTAATACGGCTTTTTGCAGCATATGTTCATCGTGTTCACGAAACAGATCGATTGTATTTTGTGATTGACCTTCGGTAAAACCCAACTCCAAGAGAGTTTGCATGGCGGCCAATAAGCTGGATTCATACATTTCGCGAATCGGTTCCGCCACCCCTAGCTCCATCAATTGATAAACATGCGTACGATCACGGGCGCGTACGATCAGCGCCACTTGAGGGTATTTTTCGCTCACCAAGCGCACAATTTTCAGCGATTCCTCCACCGCATCCACAGCAATCACCAACACCTTGGCATCGCGAATACCAGCAGCTTCGAGTAAATCCAAGCGCGCCGGGTCGCCATAATAGCTGTCTACGCCAAACTGCTTGAGGAATTCGATGTGATCAGCATTCCTGTCCAAGGCGTTGTAGGGAATATTGTTGGCGGTGAGAATACGACCGATAATCTGCCCAAAGCGGCCAAAGCCCGCAATAATGACCTCTGGCTTATGAGCATCAGGTTGATCGAAAGCACTGAGCGCCTGCTGGTGGCGCGCGCTATCTGCCAAGGCTTTTTCCTGCAAAGTCATACGGCGAATCAAACGGTCGAACACAATCACCGCAGGGCCTGTTAAGGCCATGGAAATACCCACCACCAACACCACGTAGTTAGCGATATTGCTGGGTAAAAAACTCAGCTCCTCGGCAGAGGCCATCAACACAAACGCAAATTCACCGCCCTGCGCCAACATAATCCCCAGCAAAACCCCATCGCGAAAACAGAACTTGCGCACTTTTAAAATCAAGGCGATAACCGCCACCTTTACCGCCATCAGCGCCAGCGCTAAAACCAACACCAGCAAAGGGTGCGCAAACAAAAGTTGGAGGTTGAGCGACATGCCCACCGCGATAAAAAACAACCCCAACAACAGGCCTTTAAAGGGTTCAATATCGGCCACCAACTGATGGCGGTAGCTGGATTGCGCCAATAGCAAGCCAGCCAAGAACGCGCCCAAGCTCATGGACAAACCGACTATCTGCATCAACAGCGAAACCCCCAGCACAATCAGCAAACCAGCGGCAGTAAGAATTTCGCGGCTGCCGTATTTGGCGGCAAGTTTGAGTAGCGGGTTGAAGAGCACGCGCGCGGCCACTATCACCCCCAATACGGTTAACACACCCACCCACCAAGGCAGGCGGTGGCCGGTTTGATCCGCCACTGGCGCCCAGCTGGCGAGTAATAACAGGATGGGGATCACTGCCATATCTTGAAACAAGAGCATAGAAAAACCCTTGCGCCCCAAGGGTAAACCCATCACTTTTTGTTCTTCCATCAGCGGGATTGCAAAGGCGGTGGACGAAAGGGCAAGGGTTAAACCAATAATGAACACCTGCTGCCAAGAGAGCGGGAACAGCGCTATCAACACCGCGGCAATCACCAGCGCGCTCAAAAGCATTTGCAGGCCGCCGAGCAAGCCCACTTCAAAGCGCATCTTCCAGAGCTGTTCTGGGTTAAGTTCAAGACCAATGACAAACAGCAGCATGACTACGCCGAATTCAGACAAATGTAAGGCGGCCTGCGGCTCGTAAATCAACCCCAAGGCCTGCGGGCCAATTACCACACCGGCGACCAAGTATCCCAATATCGCGCCCAAACCCCATTTGCGAAAAAAGGGAACCGCGATGGTAGCCGCCAGCAGATAGTAGATGGCATGAATAAGGCTTTGATTGTGTTCCATAAAACTTCCCCTTAATAGGGACAAGAATATATCACTCGCGCTCGCGAAGGCAGGTGTTTATGATGAGAAGACGCGCCGCCCTATTGCCGCGCAGCAGAAGTACTAGGCACAATGCGTTTATATGAGACTATCCGCTAGATTATTGAAGAGAACACTCAAGCTGCAGCTTGCACCCACGCTTAGCACACTGGCGCGCGCCCGATTTGCGCCAGCCTTGACCAGAGCTGCGTTAGCCTTCAGCAGTTTACTTACCTGCAGTTATACCGGGATGGTGTGGGCACAAAATGCCGTTGAGGCACCGACCAACCCAATATCCACCAGCAGCAACGTCAGCAAACCCACGGAACGTAAATTTACGGCTGAGACGCTTTATTCCTTATTGACTGCAGAAATTGCTGGCAGCCGCCAACAGTATGATGTGGCACTCAACAATTACGTCCAGCAAGCCAAAATCACCCGCGATCCACAAGTGGCAGCGCGGGCAACCATGATTGCCCGCTACCTTGGGGTAGCGCAAACGGCACTAGAAATGTCGCTAATCTGGGCAGAAAAAGCTCCTAAAGATAAAGAGGCTCTCGCCAACGCCTCTCTCGCGTTAATGCAGGCCGGACGCTTGCAAGAGGCGTTTGAAATGTCCCGACGCCTACAGGCGCTGGGTGGTGAGCCGCTCTTCCAAAATATCGCCGCCAATGCGGAAACACTGAGCAAACCACAACGCGAACGCTTACTGCAAAGCTACCGAAACCTCTTACCTCGCTATAACCGCGACGAACAATTGTTGGTGGGTATCGGCCTGCTACTGCAACAGCAAAACAGTTTTGACGAGGCAATGGTTTACACGCAAAAGGCACTGACGCTCTACCCACGCAGTATTCCTGCGGCCATTTTGGAAGCTAACCTACTGCACGAACTTAAGCGCGACCGCGAAGCCATCACCAAAATGGGTGAGTTGCTGGCCTTTTATCCAGACAATATCAGCTTGCGCAACCAGTACGCCCACATACTCACCCATTACGATTTGAACTTGGCGCAACAGCAGTTCGCCATTATTGCGCAACAACAGCCGAAAAATGCTGACGCGGTTTTGTCACTGGGCATTATTGCCATGGAGCGCAAAGATTATAAAGCCGCCACCAAAGCCTTTGAAAAGCTGCTCAACTACGATCAACATGCCTCAACCGCCCATTATTATTTAGGGCGCTTGGCAGAGAGCCAGCAAGACTGGCAAGAGGCCATTTTTAACTATTTGCAAGTGGAACGCGGCAACGACTTTTTGTCGGCAACCATCAGTCTACTGGATATTTTTATTCGACAAGGCGATTTTATCAGCGCTCAACAGCACATGAACCGGGTGCGAGTGCGCTTTCCCGATCAAGCCGAAAGCCTGTATTTGTTACACTCGCAAGCGCTTATTAAATACGATCATTTGAACGAAGCGGAAAAAGTTTTGAGCGATGGAATTCAAGCCAATCCCAGCAATAATAAACTGCTCTACGCACGCGCCATGCTCTACAACCAACGCAGTCAAAATGCGGAAGCCGAGCGAGATTTACGCCGCATACTGCAAACCGAACCGGAGAACGCCGTAGCGCTCAACTCCTTGGGCTACTTACTCACCGACAACAACCAGCGCTACCGCGAAGCAGAAGACTTGCTGAACAGGGCTCACAATTTGAAACCAGAAGACCCTGTGATTTTGGATAGTTTGGGCTGGCTACACTACCGCCAAGGCAATTACACAGATGCCTTACGCGAACTGCGCCAAGCCTATAGCAACTACCAAGAGCCTGCAGTAGCCGCGCACTTGGGTGAGACGCTGTGGGTCACGGGCGCACAGGAAGAGGCGCGCCAAATTTGGTTGGACGGCATCAAGCAAGCACCCGAAGACACCAGCATTCCAGCCACCATGAAACGGCTTAAAGCCGAATAAGACACAAATCACCCATGAAACTTTTGACTTACCGCCTCTTGCTGGCCAGCGTGTTATTGAGCTTTTTAGTCGCTGGTTGCGCCAATCAGCCACGCAAACTAACCAACCCCGTGATTAGCCAAGATTGGCCGCAACACGAAACCCGCGTGCAAGCAATCAGCCAATGGCAAGCACTGGGCAAGCTGGGGGTAAAAGTGCCTAATGATGGCGGTAGCGCCAACCTCAACTGGCAACAACATGACCAGCACTTTCAAATAGACTTGAACGGCCCACTGGGTCAGGGACGCATGAGCATTGCCGGCGCGCCCGGCCAAGTCACCTTTAGCGAGGGTGGTAACGCGCCGCAGAATGCCAAAACAGCAGAGGAACTGATTACCAAAAACACCGGTTGGACGATTCCTGTCACCCAATTAGCCTGGTGGGTGCGCGGACTGCCAGAACCCAAAACCAAAATCACCCGCTTTGAGGCCAATAATCTTGGCTTGATTGGCGAGCTGGAACAGATGGGCTGGAAACTCACCTATGGCGACTACCTGAACGTGCAAAACGCGCAGGGCGAGCAAATCCCAATGCCAGGGCGTATTGTGGCTGAGTTTAAAGACATCAAACTCACCCTTGTGATCCGCGAGTGGAAGCTGGAAACGGTGCAATAATGGCCAGACTAGAACTCCTCTCCCCGGCCAAGCTCAACCTGTTTTTGCACATTACCGGTCGCCGCGCCGATGGCTATCACAATCTGCAAACCCTGTTTCAGTTGCTGGATTACGGCGACCAACTCAGCTTTAGTACCCGCGCAGATGGCATCATCACCCTGCAGCCGGCCATTCCCGGCGTCGCCTTTGAGGACAATCTCATTGTTAAAGCACTACGCCTACTTCAACCCTTTGCCATCGCCAATGCCGGTGTTGATATCCACCTGCAAAAACACCTACCCATGGGTGGCGGCATTGGTGGCGGCAGCAGCAACGCGGCAACTACCTTAGTGGCACTAAATCACCTCTGGGCCTGTGGTTTAAGTCGCGCACAATTAGAGGCTTTTGGTCTGCAGTTAGGCGCCGACGTCCCAGTCTTCATCAACGCCCAAACCGCATGGGCAGAAGGCGTTGGCGAACAGCTCCAAGCCATTGAAATGCCTGAAAATTGGTTCCTCGTTGTACAACCTGATTGCCATGTATCCACCCAGCAAATTTTTTCACATAAAGATTTGACAAGAGACACGCCTGCCATTAAAGTGGCGGCCTTCCTTGAGCAGGGTGGTCGAAACGACTGTCAAGCACTGGTTAGAAGACTTTATCCACCTGTCGATGAAGCGCTAATCCGGCTTGAAAAATTCTCACCCACAGCTCAAATGACGGGGACTGGTGCTTGTGTGTTTGCACACTTCAGCACAGCGGCAGAAGCAAAGGCAGTTCAACAACAACTACCAGAGCATCTACCCAGTTTTGTAGCACAGGGCGTTAACCAATCGCCGCTCTACGAACTGCTTCCCGCCAAATAGGTACAGCACAACAGGGGCGTCGCCAAGTGGTAAGGCAGCGGGTTTTGATCCCGCCATTCGTAGGTTCGAGTCCTTCCGCCCCTGCCATATTTCAGAGACATTGTTCGTTTAGCACCATCAGAATCGCAGCAATGAACTCTACATCGTCTAACCTCATCCCTTTAATAGCAGCAATCGTCGGCGATGAGGCTTGCATTAGCGCAGAAATTACCCCAAAAACGCTAAAGGTAAACAACCCAGCTTTACCAAAAGCAGTACAATGGGCGCCAGAACTCACTAGCACTTATAAAGGTACACGACGTGACTGACTTAATGGTCTTTACCGGTAACGCTAACCCTGATTTGGCTAAAAAAATTGTTGATCACCTCGGCATGACGCTAGGTGATGTTTCAGTGTCGCAATTCTCCGATGGCGAAATTGCCGTAGAGCTGAACGTAAACGTGCGTGGCCGCGATGTGTTTGTGGTGCAATCCACCTGCGCTCCCACCAACGACAACTTAATGGAATTGATTGTGATGGTCGATGCCTTGCGCCGCGCATCTGCAGGCCGCATCACCGCCGTAGTACCCTACTTTGGTTACGCTCGCCAAGATCGCCGCGTGCGTTCAGCGCGAGTACCCATTACCGCGAAAGTGGTTGCCGATATGATGGTTGGTGTTGGCGTTGATCGGGTACTGACCGTTGACCTACACGCCGAGCAAATTCAAGGCTTCTTTGACGTGCCGGTGGATAACGTTTATGGCTCGCCGGTATTGCTGGAAGACATAGAAGCACAACAATTTGAAAATTTAATTGTGGTTTCACCCGATATCGGCGGTGTAGTACGTGCCCGTGCGGTAGCCAAACAATTGGGTATAGATTTGGCAATTATCGATAAACGCCGCCCACGCGCCAATGTGGCCGAAGTAATGCACATTATCGGTGAAGTGGAAGGCCGCACCTGTTTGCTAGTCGATGATATGGTCGATACTGCCGGCACATTGTGCAGTGCCGCCAAAGCCTTGAAAGCGCAAGGTGCCAAGCGCGTAGTAGCCTATGCTACCCACCCGGTGTTGTCGGGCAAGGCGCTGGAAAACTTGAATAATTCAGTGCTGGATGAACTGGTCGTTGCCGACTCAATTCCACTGCGCGATGAGATCAAAGCCTGTGCTAAAGTGCGCCAATTGACCTTATCCAAAATGCTCGCGGAAGCCATGCGCCGCTTGAGCAATGAAGAATCCCTGAGTGCGATGTTTCGCTAACCCGCGAAGATCACCCTTGGAAAACCGCCGCAGCACATAAGTACTGCGGTTACTGAAACCTGTCAGGTTCTGGTCGCGGATCTGACAGAAAATTGAGGAAGTAACCATGTCTCAAGAAGACTTTAAATTAGATGCAACAGCCCGTAACGATTTAGGGAAAGGTGCGAGCCGCCGCCTACGTCGTTTGGCTGGACAAGTTCCCGGTGTTATTTATGGTGGCAATGTTGCCTCATTGAGCGTCAGTGTTTCACACAACGAATTGCTGAAACATTTGGAACACGAAGCGTTTTACTCACACATTATCAGCTTGAACGTTGATGGCGTTGCGCAAGACGTAATTTTGAAAGATTTGCAACGTCACCCAGCCAAGCCAGTTGTGTTGCACGCTGACTTTCTGCGTATCGACAAAACCACTCGTTTGACCACTCACGTACCTTTGCACTTCATCAATGAAGCAAGCTCTAAAGGCGTGAAAATCCAAGGTGGTAAAGTGGTTCATAACATCACGTCTATAGACGTTTCTTGCTTGCCACACAACTTGCCAGAATACATTGAAGTTGATTTGGCGAACGCCGAAGTGGGCACCATCATCCACATTTCTGATCTGAAATTGCCAAGCGGTGTAACCTCAGTTGCTCTGTCTCACGGCGCAGAGCACGATTTGGCGGTTGCGACTGTTGTTAAGCCGAAAGGCGCTGCTGAAGAAACTGCTGCTGAATAATTTTAGCGCTGCAGCTTGCAAAAAAAAGGGTGGAGGATTTATCTTCCACCCTTTTTTTTCACTTGCGTTTTATCGCTCCAACCCAATAAGGGCGAACACCGTGTTAGGAACTACGAACATGACTAATCCCCCCATTCAATTGATTGTCGGACTGGGCAATCCCGGCAGCGAATACGCGCGCACACGCCATAACGCCGGACAGGATTTTGTCGAAGAGTTAGCGCGCCAAGCGGGCAGCCCCTTGGTTACCGACACCAAATACTTTGGCTTAACCGCACGGATTAGCTATCAAGGCCGCGATTTACGCCTGCTGGTACCCACCACCTACATGAACCGCAGTGGTCAGTCGGTGGGCGCACTGGCGAGCTTCTTTAAAATTGAACCTGCCGCTATTTTGGTGGCTCACGATGAGCTAGACCTTGCCCCCGGTGTAGCGCGCTTTAAACATGGCGGCGGCCACGGCGGCCATAATGGCCTGCGCGACATCATCGCCGCACTGGGCAACAACCAAAATTTTCCGCGTTTACGCTTGGGAATTGGTCATCCAGGTGCCGCGCCACTGGTCGCCAACTATGTGCTGAAACGTGCACCACAGGCCGAGCAAACATTGATTGAAGACGCCATTTACCGCGCCACCACATGCCTTCCCGATGCCGTTAACGGCGATTGGAATTCCGCCATGAAAAACCTCCATACGGAACCTAAAAAATAACCTTGGCAACTTGCCTGTTATGCGCCGGTAAAGCTGGGCTACACTAAGACTCTAAGGTGCTTTAATAGTATCCGCCCTTGTCTACCTGCATGAGCGTCCCTATGCGAACAGGAAAGTTCTTGATTTTGTTGTTTGCCAACGCTTATGGCGCCTGCGCGACTGCCGAATCTAAGCCAGATTTGCTCGATATGGACTTAGCAACGCTGATGGATATTCAAGTGGGTGCCGATGCCAGCGTCAAAGGTCTAAGCGCGCCCTCAGCCGGTGGCCAAGTAGCCAGCGGAGGCCGCGTGGGAATACTCAGCACCCAAGCGGTCATGGATACCCCCTTCTCCACAACCAACTACACGCAAGAATTTATCCTCAACCAACAAGCTGCCAGCGTGGGTGATGCACTGCAATATGACCCAGCGGTGCGCGTGGCGCGCGGCTTTGGCAACTTCCAGCAAGTTTATATGATTCGCGGCTTGCCGATTTTTTCAGATGACATGACTTATAACGGACTTTATGGGATTTTACCGCGCCAGTATTTAGCGTCAGAATTAATCGAGCGCGTCGATGTACTTCACGGCGCTAACAGCTTTCTGAATGGCGCCGCCCCGGGTGTCAGTGGTTGTTTAGGCGGTGCAGTAGATGTCATCCCCAAACGCGCCCCCAACGAAGACTTAGAACGCATTACCTTGGGAGTACGCGAACAAAATCAGACTTATGCAGCACTCGATTTAGCAACTCGCACTCTGGATGGCAGCCTAGGCATACGCTTGAACGCCGCACTGAGTGATGGAGATACCGCGCTACCAAACGAAGCCCGTCAACTCGATTTGGTAAGCTTAGGTATGGATTACCGTAACACTAAGTTGCGCGTTTCTGCTGACTTGGGCCACCAAAGCAATCGTCTTCACGCTGCTCAACCCAGTATTACCATTGCCAGTAACTTGGCTGCTCCTGAAGCGCCGAGCACCACAACCAACATGGCGCAACCGTGGACTTACTCCAACGAAAGCGACTTATTCGGCACACTCAGAGCGGAATATGACATCTCCAAAAACCTCACAGGTTGGCTTGCAGGTGGTACACGCACCAGTCAAGAAGACTCCGTACTCAGTGCCTTTGGCACGACAACCAATCCAGCAGGCGATTACACCGCAAGTCGATTTGATGTGACACACAACGATGACGTCAACACCGGCGAACTGGGATTACGGTTGAAGGTAGAGAATGAATCCGTAGAGCAAGTGTTTACACTGGCCCTTAACAGCTACGAAAATAATGCCAAAAATGCTTATCTTATCTACAACAGTTTTAGCGATAATCTATATCACCCAACCCCCGTGCCTTTACCGCAAACTGCTGTATTTGCAGGCGGAGAACTCAATCATCCAGAGGTAACACTAACCACCCAAACTTCCAGCTGGGCACTTGCAGACGAGCTGCGCCTGTTAAAAGGTGACTTGATCATTAGCCTGGGTGCGCGTCGCCAAACTATGCGCGAATTCAACTACAGCTATGACACTGGCAACCAGATATCCGCCTATGATGAAAGCAAAACCACCCCCCTACTTTCCGCCTTGTATCATCTTTCAGCACACTACTCAGTCTATGGCAATGCCATTCAAGGATTATTGAAAGGTGATACTGCACCTGCCAGCAATATCCAAGGTGCAGTCGCCAATGCAGGGGAAACGCTCAGCCCCTACCAAACCAAACAGCTGGAAACCGGCATTAAATATGATGATGGCAATCTGGGTGGCAGCCTGGGCGTGTTTCAGCTACGCAAACCTATTGCCGGATACGATGCGAATAATCGCCTCACACCCTTGTACCAGCAAACCCATCAAGGTGTGGAATTGTCATTTTTTGGTCTCGCAACCCAAGAGGTTAACATCCTGGGAGGCTTAAGCCTTTTACACACGGAACTACAAGGCAAAAATGTCATAGGCGCGCCAAAAGCGCAGGGCAATTTAGGGCTGGAATGGAACCCTACCGGTTTTAGAAAAATCACCTTAAGTAGCGACCTTGTCTATACCGGCAATCAATACATCAACGTGGAAAACAGCCAACAAGCCCCTTCATGGACACGAATCGACCTAGGGCTGCGCTATCAAACCCAAGCGTTCACGCAGCGGAATTTAATCTTGCGCGCAAAGGTAGAGAACGCCACCAACAATCATTACTGGTCCTCCGTGGGTGGATTTCCCGGTTCATCGTATCTCACGGCAGGAAATCCACGAACGTTTATTCTCTCTGCATCACTGAGTCTTTAGGTCGTGCAATCCCCGTAAAACTGTGCGTTGTTTGCTATTCACTGACAAGTTAAATAGACTGCCTGCGCTCAATTTTGCGCGTCCACTCACGCAAAAATACCAACACGATCAATCAGCAAATCATTACAAAACCAACACTCGATCACCTTGGAGTCCTTCGTGGATCTATTCACGCTATCAGGCCTTTTACCTGCGCTGCTTGTAACCTTAATTGCACTTTTTTGCGCGAATTTTTTCGTCCGTGACTTGGCCGGTATCCATCACCATGAATTTGCCAGTATTGATGGTTTGCGCGGTTTTCTTGCGCTAGCCGTTTATTTACATCACGCAATTTATTGGTATAGCTTCGCTACTCATCACACATGGGTCTTTGGTGCATCGCACCTTTATATGAACTTTGGTCACGTGAGTGTGAATCTATTTTTTATGATCACCGGTTTTTTATTTACGCTGAAATTAATCGATGGACGAACGCGCGAAATTGATTGGCTGAAATTATATTGTTCGCGCTTTATGCGCCTTACGCCTTTATACCTATGTTTAATGGCCGCAGTCTTTGCGATTGTGGCTTACGAAACGCATTTCACTGCACTGGAAGAAACAGACACTATTTTGCTGGAGCTACGCAACTGGCTACTGTTTGTTATTTTGGGCGTACCTGATATTAACAGTTACCTCAATACGCATTTAATTACCGCCGGTGTTATTTGGACACTTCCGTATGAATGGTACTTTTATTTTTTATTGCCCTTGCTCGGTTTAGCAATAGGATCAAAAAGCAAATCTACTTCGGGTGTCTGGTTAATACTCAGCGTTGTCTGCCTAACCAGTTTTTACTCGTGGCACCTCAATATCGGCATGTTTTATTCATTTGCGGCTGGCATACTCACCGCGATCATTGTTCGCACCCACAGGCTTACATCAAAATTACGAAGCAACATGGGTAACCTTATTGCAATCATCTGTTTAATCATTGGTTACACCTGCTTTAGCAATTACATGAGTTTTAGTTGTCTATTTGTACTAGCAACAGCATTTTTATTCATCGCCTGCGGCAACAATTTATTTGGTTTACTCAGTTGTCGCCCAGCACGGGCGTTAAGCTGTGTTAGCTACGGCGTTTATTTACTGCAAGGAGTGGTGTTATTTGTGGTGATGCGTTACGGCATTCCCAGTGACTTTCAAGCGCACATGAGCGTACATCAATACTGGTGGATTATATGCTGCCTAACCACACCCCTGCTGGTTGCAATTTCTGCAGTAAGTTGGCGCCATATTGAAAGCCCAGCCATTAGCGCAGCGCCTAGATTCGCACAATGGTTACGCAATATCCGCACCGTCAGCACTCACAATTCAATGAACACCGAAAACAACATAGCGATATCGGAAATCGCCAAGGAGCCATGATGTTCATTAGCTCGCGCTGGCCGCTGGTGTTGTTCGTGTTGGGTGCGCTGCTGCGCCTGTTATGGCTGGGCGATATTCCCGGCGGTTTAAATCAAGACGAAGCCTCTATTGGCTATGATGCTTGGGCGCTAGTGCATGCGGGTATTGATCGGAATGGCATGTCCTGGCCGGTTAACTTTATCGCTTGGGGTAGCGGGCAAAACGTACTCTACGGCTATTTATCTATGCCGTTTATCGCCATATTGGGTTTGTCCGTATTTAGCATTCGCCTGACATCAGCATTTTGGGGTGTTGTCTGTTTGTGGATTTTCTGGCGCTTAGGCGCGCGCAACAATAAAGATATGGGCCTTTGGGCCTTATTGTTAATTGTCACCAGCCCTTGGCAGATGATGGCCTCACGCTGGGCACTGGAGTCCAATATATTGCCCGCTGCGGTCTTGGTCGCTGTTTATTGCTTAGTACGCGCTCCCGAGAACTTACGCCGTCGCCTACCCGCCGCTACGGCGCTACTCACTCTTTCGGTCTATGCCTATGGTACAGCCTATTTATTTGCGCCATTGTTTTTGCTGTGTGCCTTAGTGCTTATCCACCAACAAGCCTCTATTAGCCTCAAAACGTATGCCCTGAGTACTCTAAGCGCCTTCGCAGTCGCTTTACCTATGATACTTTTCATCCTCAACAATGCCCTAGGGCATGGCGATTTACACCTAGGCCCTATTACCATTCCGCATTACCCCAGCGAAGCACGTTACAGCAATATCTTTCTACCTTTTGCGCAGGGCGGCTTGGCGCGTATTCCTAACAATATGATTACCGTCGTGCAAATGCTGTTTGGCGGTCACGACGACGGTCTACCATGGAATGCCATCCCCTTCTGGGGGCCACAATTTTTGTTTTTAACGCCATTTGTCATGATCGGCATTGTCATCAGCTGCTTGCCGGGCAGCAGTCTGACAGATCGGCTTATGCTCGCGTGGTTTATCTGCGCCCTCGTAACCGCCTTTTGTACTGACGCCAATATCAACCGCATCAATCTCGTGTGGTTGCCTTCCCTGTGGCTCGCCGCCCAGGGCTTGAATCTACTGAATGTTAAACCCCCAGTGGCCAAAGTGGCCCAAGCGAGTTTACTGGTGTGTGGTATTTGGTTCAGCTTGCAGTATTTCACCAGTTGGTCAGCAAAGATTACCTCGAGCTTTTTCGATGGTTTTGGTAAGGCTATAAGCCGCATTGTGGAACTAGCTCCGAGTGATGCACCAATCACTGTGACTAGTCACTCAAATATGTCGTACATAAGCGCGCTATTTTTCAGCAAAACCCCCGCTGATATCTATGTAAAGACTGCCGTGATTCCCGATCGCAAAGCACCCTTTCAAAGCGTGACTGGCTTTGGACGATTTACTATCGGCTTATCATTCAACAACGTGGATCAGCGCGCTTACTGGGTGGCACAAAAGTCAGAACTGGGGGCCTTTATCAACCCCGACTATGTGATTGAAAGCTTTGGCGATTACGCCGCGGTTTATCGCCGCCCCGCGGAGCAAGCAAGCTGTCTTTCTCCACTCTCTATGGCCAATGCCGTAGGCAACCAAGACTTTAGCACCGCAACCTTGAACGGCGAGGTTAACGCCCCCGGCCAAGGGTTTGTGATGTCTGGCCAATTTTTCCCTCTAGGGATGGGTGTCCATGGCGATAGTCAATGGCAAATCCACCTGAACCAGCCAGCCGATGAGCTAAGTATTGGCGTGGGTATTTCGGACAAAAGTAGTTGCTCCGATGGCATGATCTTCAAGCTCAAATCTCAAGGGAAAACACTGTACAATTTTGGCCATATTCGTCACGGCGATCTACGCTTTGCACGCATTCCACTAAAAGGCGCCACGCAATTGGACTTTGTAACAGAAGCAGGCCTAACCAACCAATGCGATCACGGCAACTGGGTAAGACCTATCTTGATAGGCTGCGGCGCAGGGAAAAAACCTTAAGGCTTGTTAGGACATGAGTTTGAGCTTTCATGAGCTTGAACCTTAAGAAAGATTCACCGAGCCGCCCACAAGAATCTACTTAGTGCACCTTAGCCTGAACATGTATAATCGCGCCCTCCCGATTTTCATACCTTTCATTTTTAGCGGATCAGCATCATGGGTTTCAATTGTGGCATCGTCGGCCTTCCCAACGTCGGCAAATCAACACTGTTTAACGCACTCACCAACGCCGGTATCAGTGCGGAAAACTTTCCTTTCTGCACCATTGAGCCCAACGCCGGTATCGTTGTAGTACCCGATCCCCGTCAGGATAAGCTTGCTGAAATCGTAAAACCTGAACGTATAGTACCCACCACCATGGAGTTTATTGATATCGCCGGTATTGTGGCTGGTGCTTCCAAAGGTGAAGGTTTGGGCAATAAGTTTCTCGCGAACATCCGCGAGACTGACGCTATCGCTCATGTCGTTCGCTGCTTTGACGATGATAATGTGATTCACGTTGCTAACGGTGTTAACCCCGCCGCCGATATTGACACCATTAACACTGAATTAGCCTTAGCCGATTTAGAAGCCGTGGATAAAGCACTGAACCGCTACGCCAAAGCTGCAAAGGGTCAAGATAAACACGCCATGGCGATGAAAGCTATTCTGGAAAAAATTCAACCGCATTTAAATGAAGCAAAACCACTGCGCTCATTTCCACTGGATAAAGAAGAAATTGCAATCCTGAAAGAAATCAACTTGCTCACACTCAAACCCACTATGTATATCGCCAATGTGGCGGAAGATGGATTTGAAAATAATCCACACTTGGATGTAGTACGCAAAATCGCTGCGGAAGAAAAATCTGTGGTTGTGCCCATTTGCAATAAGTTAGAAGCCGACATTGCCGAATTAGAAGGCGATGACAAAAAAGAATTCTTAGATGAAATGGGTATGGAAGAACCCGGCTTAAACCGCGTGATTCGCGCGGGTTATCAATTACTCGGTTTGCAAACGTATTTTACCGCAGGCGTAAAAGAAGTGCGCGCTTGGACTATTCCCGTAGGCGCAACTGCACCGCAAGCAGCTGGTGTTATTCATACAGATTTTGAAAAAGGATTTATTCGCGCAGAAACTATTTCGTACGAGGACTTCGTTCACTACAAAGGCGAGCAAGGTGCTAAAAATGCGGGCAAATCCCGCAAAGAAGGCAAAGAATATATTGTAAAAGATGGCGATGTTTTGCATTTTCTTTTTAACGTGTAAATCAAAATAGTCATTTCAATTGATTTCAGAAGATTTCTAAATCAAGCAAAAATACCATTAAGCCACTGATTTTAGTGGCTTTTTTATTACTTAAGACTTCAATAGATTTCTAGTGCATTCAAGCATTTTGTGACTACACCAGTGTATACAACCGCTGGAGCATTTCAAAAAATGTGTATATGATAAATTCATAGCCATTATTGAGAGCTTGCCGCCATGCTAACCGATGCTCACTGCCGTAACGCCAAACCTAAAGAAAAACTCTACCGATTAAATGACTTTCGAGGCCTATATTGTTGATTTGCACTTAAAACTGACCCACTAAACGCCCATATTTGCATCGAAAACTGACCCACGTAAACAGACTATCCTGCTCATTTTTGAGCGGGAGATAGGAGTGATTAACGTGGCCATTTTGAGC
>Ga0209067_10000314_pt1 | contig 32069 bp, 31 predicted proteins | sample ColStrG_CSR_2013_FD_187199 | JGI IMG/M metagenome (GOLD analysis project Ga0209067, IMG submission 187199) | Freshwater sediment microbial communities in response to fracking from Pennsylvania, USA - Cold Stream Run_MetaG_CSR_2013 (SPAdes)... | ecosystem: Environmental > Aquatic > Freshwater >... | reverse complement strand
CGACGACTTCGTCGCCCCCGTCAGAGGTTGAGGTGCTGTTGGTGTTGGAACGGGCCATGATTTCCTTCTCCCCTAGATGTCTAGGAAGCGAACGTCTTTTGCATTGGTCTGGATGAAGTGTCGGCGTTGGGGAACGTCGTCACCCATCAGGATCGAGCAGACCTCGTCGGCGAGGGCCGCCTGCTCCACGGTGATCTGGAGGAGGGCGCGCTTCGTCGGGTCCATGGTGGTGTCGCGGAGCTCGTCAAAGTCCATCTCGCCCAGGCCCTTCAATCTCTGGAAATCGTTCTTGTGATTCGGGTTGTCACGGAGGAACTCGTCCTTGGCCACGTCGTCGCGCAGGTACACCTTCTCCTTGCCGACCAACGTGGAATAGAGCGGAGGTTGCGCCACGTAGACGTGGCCGTTGTTGACCATCTCGGTCATCTGTCGGAAGAAGAACGTCAAAAGCAGGGTGCGGATATGGCTGCCGTCGACATCGGCATCGGCCAAGAGGATGATCTTGTCGTAGCGGATCTTGGACACGTCGAAGTCGGCCTCGACGCCGGCTCCGATTGCCGAGATGAGCGCCTGGATCTCGGTGTTCTTCAAGATCTTGTCGGTGCGCGCCTTCTCGACATTGAGAATCTTGCCGCGGATCGGCAGGATCGCTTGAATCTTGGGATTGCGCGCATCCTTGGCTGATCCTCCGGCCGAGTTACCCTCGACGATGAATAGTTCGCACTCGCGGGGGTCCTTCGACGAGCAGTCCACCAGTTTTCCCGGTAGACCAGCGCCGTCGAGCGCGCTCTTGCGTCGCGTGAGGTCCCGTGCTTGGCGGGCCGCCATGCGGGCGCGCGACGCCTGCACGGCCTTGGCCACGATCTGTCCGCCCTCCTTGGGGTTCTCCTCGAGCCACTCGGCCAACTTCTCATTGGTGGCGCGTTCGACGAGTGAGCGGATGGACACGTTGCCCAACTTGCCCTTGGTTTGCCCTTCGAACTGGGGCTCGGCGAGGCGGACCGAGACGATGGCGGTGAGGCCCTCGCGAACGTCGTCACCCGTCAGGTTCTCGTCCTTCTCCTTGAGCAGGTTGCGCTTGCGCGCGTAGCGGTTCACTACGTTGGTGATGGCCTTGCGGAATCCCTCTTCGTGCATACCGCCTTCGATGGTGGAGATACCGTTGGCGAAGGAGTGAATGCTCTCGTAGTAGCCCGTATTCCACTGGAAGGCGACCTCGACCTCTTGGCCGTCCTCTGACTGCTCGTAGAAACCCACCTTGCGGAACAGGGATTCCTTGGCGTTGTTGAGGTGTCGGACGTAGTCGACGATGCCCCCGTTGTACTTGAAGGTCTCCTTGAGCTCACGACCCGCACGCTGGTCCTCGAAACGGATCTCGAGGCCTCGGTTCAAGAACGCCATGATTTGCATCCGTTCCAGGATGGTCTGGGCGCGGAACTCGACGTCATCGAAGATGCTGGCGTCGGGTGTGAACGTCACGGTGGTTCCAGTGCGACCCCGAGGGGCGGGACCCGTGACGCGCATCTTGCCCTGGAGTTTGCCCCCGTTGGCGAAGTCGAGTTGGTGTCGTTCGTTGTTGAGGTCGACCTCGAGAGTGAGCTTGGTCGACAGGGCGTTGACCACCGACACCCCGACTCCGTGAAGACCGCCGGAGACCTTGTAGCCCTCCCCGCCGAACTTCCCTCCGGCGTGTAGCACCGTCAGAACGATTTCCGCGGCCGTCTTACCCGGGTATCTCGGGTGTTCGTCGATGGGAATCCCGCGGCCGTCGTCGACGACTCGGCAACTGCCGTCGGCGAGGATCGTGACGTCAATGCGTGTGCAGAAGCCCGCCATGGCTTCGTCGACGGCGTTGTCGACGACCTCCCACACCAGGTGGTGCAACCCGGCGGGACCAGTCGATCCGATGTACATTCCCGGTCGAACCCGGACAGGTTCGAGGCCTTCCAGAACGGTGATGTCACGAGCTGCGTAGCTCGATGACCCCTTGGACTTTTCAGCCACGGAGTAGTCCTTTCGATTGATAGAAGATCGGTGCGCACAGCGCCGCCGCGTTCATTAGAAACGTGCTTCCATCCTACTGGTTGCGGGGTGACATTTCGGCCGCCTACCAGTGCAAAAAGCCTATTATTTCATGCTTTCTGCACTGTTTTGAGGGTAGTCGGCGCACGCTCGCCGAGACTCGCCAAACCCTCGATAATCGCGTCGCGATCGAGGGCGATTTGTTGTGCGAATGCGCCCGACGGAACACTGATGACGAGGACTCGATTCTTCACGAATTCGGGGTGGCAGGAGCTCGCGACGGCGGGTTCGACCAGTGTCGCCCAGCGATCTTGAATCTCTTGTATCACTGTCAGGTCGACCTTCTTGACCCGGCCCGCCAAGGTGCGCAATAGGTCACCGAGGGGCTCTGGTTGATCGGAGAACCTGCTCACACCTCCACCGTAACGTCCACGACTACCGCGGGGGTCATCGTCCGTGGGAGGGGTGATGCGGTGGTCACGAGTGTCTGTCCCTCCGGCAGTAGCTGCAAGAGCCGGTCACTACGAAGCGGGTCGAGTTCGCTGAAGACGTCATCGAGGAGCAGGAGCGGTGAGACCCCGCGCCGCTGTTCGACCAGGCGGTGTCCCGCCAAGCGGATCGCCAGTGCCACGGAACGCTGTTCGCCCTGGGAGGCCTGGCGGCGGGCATCTCGACCATCGAGCTGGAACACCACGTCGTCACGGTGAGGGCCGATCGTTGAATAGCCACGGTGCACGTCGTCGTTGAGGGAGTCGCGAAGGGCCGACGCTAGACCTCCGGTCCAGGAATACTCGTACTGCGTCGTCACCGAGCCGGAGTCGTGAGCCAGTTCTTGATAGAAGTGCGAGACGAGCGGCGCCAGGGCGCCGAGGAAGTCCTGTCGAGCGGCGACGAGCTCTTCACCAGCCAGACAAAATTCGCTGTCCCACACGGCGAGCTCGTCACGTTGGCTCAGGGTCGGACGAACGCCTTGAAAGCCCCTCAAGAGTGCGTTTCGTTGTTGGAGCACCCTGGCGAATCGCTCGACGACGTCGCTGAGGCGTGGCGACACGTCGGTGAGCAGATTGGTGATGAGTGTTCGTCGATGGTCGGGTCCCTGGCGGATGACGTCGACTCCTTCGGGCGTGAAGACGGTCAGTGGTAGGACTTCGGCGAGCCCCGCTCTTGACGTCGGACGTTGGCCATTCACCAGCATCCGTTTGGTGGTGTTACGAACCCCCCGGTGCAGAGTGAGATCGATCTGGAACCTTCGTTCGTTCTGATACAGCACGCCGTGGGCTTCTGCCAAATCACCACCGGTGCGAATCATGTCGCTCGCCGACGTGGTTCGAAAGGAACTCGCCGTCGCCAGGGCGTACACCGCCTCGAGGATCGATGTCTTGCCCGTGCCGTTGGGCGACAGCAGGACGGTAACGGCGGTCGGATCCGGCCGGAACACGAATTCGTCGAAAGGACGGAAGTTCCTCAGGGTGAGTTCGTGGAGACCCACGAGATCTACCCGCCCCTACTGGACGCGTACAGGCATCAAGAGATAGCGGAAACGAACGTCCTCGACCCCGTGAACCATCGCCGGTCGAACGGCATCGGACATCTCGAGGAGGACCTCGTCGCCAATGACGGCTTCGATGCCGTCGATCAGGAACGAGGGGTTGAAGGCGATGGTCAGCTCCTCGCCTTGGTAGTCGGCGTCGACATTATCTTCGATGTCACCGGTGTCGATGCTCTGGGTCCGGATCTCGACCGACTTCTCCTTCATCGTCAAGCGCACCGATGAGGTCGAGTCCTTGGCGAGCAGTTTCGCTCGCTTCAGTGAGGTCAAGAGGGTGTCTTTGGCGATGCGTAACTGGTTGGGGTAGCTCGCCGGGATCAGTTGGAGCACTGAAGGGTAGTTTCCGTCGATCAAACGAGAGGCGATGGTGCTCGAGCCGACGACGAAGCAAATCTCGGCGTCGGTGAGGGTAACCCCAATCTCGGCGTCCGCGGGCAGTGATGAAGCAGCACGCTGGAGTTCTTGGAGCGCACGTGCTGGGACCAGAAGGTCCTGGCTGCCACCGATACCCGCCACTCCTGGTACGTCGCGAACGGCCAATCGATAGGAGTCGGTCGCGATCAACCTCAACGTGTTGTTCTCATGGGTAAACAGCACACCGGTCAACAGTGGACGTGCGTCGTCGCTGGCGGCCGCTCGAACCACCTGATTAAGCCCCTGGATCAGATCAGAGGCCGCGATCGAGGTGGTGTTCCCGGTGACGGGGGGAAGATTGGGATAGTCCATGACCGAAAACGTTCGCAGGGAGAACTTGGCCCGGCCTAGGGATACCTCAACGTTCTCATCGGGGTTGGCGATGGTGACCGCGCCGGCCTCCAAGGAACGCACCGCGTCCACGATGAGACGCGCCGGCACGACCATGGCGCCGTCCTCGATACCGATCACGTCGACGTTGGTACGCACCGTGATGTCGAGGTCGGTCCCCGTCACCGTAAGTTGATTCCCGGTCAAAGAGAGAAGTATCCCCGATGAAGCTCCGATTAATCGGGTGGCGACTACTCGGCTCGCCGCGCTTAGCGCTTCGACCAAAAGATCGCGCTCTGATTTGAACTTCATGGGACTGCCTTTCTTTGCTACTGAGGTTACGTGTGGAAGGGTATGTAGAAACTAATTAGTAGTAGTAGGCCTGTGGATTTGTGGGTAAGTCTTCAAAATACCTGATGGTATGTGACATGAAGGTGAACGTTTCGTGCACAGACGTGTGCGAAGTTCTTTCAAGCCTCCAAATTCAACCCTGAAGTCATGTGGAACACGTGCGTAGTTTTCCACCGCTATCAACAAGGGTGTCGGCACGTTCCCCACAAGTCACTTACATCTCGCCCTGCAGTTGTTGGGTCAGGGTATTGATCTGAGTGAGTAGCTCCACGTTCACCGTGATCTGCTCCTTGATCTTCTCGACCGCACTGATGACGGTGGTGTGATTGCGCCCGTCGAAGATTCTGGCGATCATCGGATACGAGTAATTGTCGAGGAGGTCCCTGATGAGATACATCGCCACGTGTCGGGCCTGCACCAATGGGCGTAACCTCTTCGACCCCAGGACGTCCTCGGTACTCAACCCGTAGAAGTCAGCGACCGCTTTTATGATGGTCTCGGGCTTCAAGACGACGTGTTCGTGACCGAGTCCCGTGAGGTGCTTCTGGGCCAACTCGAGGGAGATCGGCACCTGGTGGAGATTGGAGAAGGCCCGCAACATGGTGATCGATCCCTCGAGCTCACGAATGTTGTCGCGAACCCGGTGCGCGATCCACTCGGTGACGTCGTTGGGCAGCGTGATTCCTTCGGCCTCTGATTTCGAACGGAGGATCGCGATGCGAGTCTCGAGATCTGGTTGGTCGATGTGGGTCACCAGACCCTGCAGGAGGCGGCTGCGAAAGCGCTCCTGCAATCCCGCGAGGTCGCGTGGCGATCGATCAGACGTCAACACGATCTGCTTGCCTTCGCTGTGCAGTGTGTTGTAGGTGTGGAAGATCTCCTCATGGAACGTTTCGCCGCGCGACTCCATGAACTGGATGTCGTCGATCAACAACACGTCGACCTCTCGATAGCGCTCGTGCAGCGCCAACTGCGTACGCGTTTGGATGGCCCGAATGAAGTCATTCAAGAACGTCTCGGTTGAGACGTAGAGGACCTTGCGATAGGGATAGTTCTCCTGGACGTAATTGCCGATCGCGTGCAGCAGGTGAGTCTTACCCAGACCCGAGTTTCCATACATGAGCAAGGGATTGTAGGCACGACCAGGTGTTTCAGCAGCCGCAAACGCAGCGGAGCGTGCCAACTGGTTGGAGTTCCCGACGACGAACGTATCAAAGGTCATCCGCGGATCGAGTCGCAGTGGTCGATCAGACCCCATCACCCTGGTGGCAACGACGTCGACCTCGTTCGCGCTGACGTCGGGCTCCACCTGGTGAACACTCTCTTCACCCACCGTTAGAGAGACAGTCACTGACTCACCCAACAACTGTTGCGCTTGCTCGGTGATCAAGGGAAGGTAGCGCTGCTGCACTCGTAACAATTGAATCTGGTTAGGTGCCGAGATGATCAACTCGTTGTCCTGGTAATCCACAAGGCGAAGTGCGCCGAGTCCCGCCGACCACATCGCGTCAGAACTGTTGCCACGCAAGGAGTCTCGCAGAGCGGACCACACCTCTTCGATACTCTGCATCTCTTCCTCCACAGACCAAACCTGACTTTATCCACAACCACGCAATTGTCAAATTCGATGGTCTGCCCGCTCGGGGTTGTAACACTACACCCGCGAGAGGGGTCCGCAAGGGGGCGCGAGGGTTTTCGTCGGGTAGGATTGTCGACACCAGCGCGCCAGCGACCCCCAGGGGGTACCGCGAAGCGTATCGACACAGCTTGAGAAGAGGATTTTGTGAAGCGTACTTACCAGCCAAACCAGAGGAAGCGGGCGAAGACCCACGGCTTCCGCGCCCGCATGCGCACCCGCGCAGGTCGCGCCGTGCTCAAGTCTCGTCGTCTCAAGGGCCGTCACCAGCTGACGGTCTGAGCCTCCTCGTGCCCGGTCGGGTCAGCACCCGACGGCAGTTTGCCGAATTCGCGAGACCAACGGGCCGTGGACAGAGTGGATCCCTACGAATTGTCTTCGTGGAACACTCCGACCAAGGTTCATGTGACGTGGCCTTCGCGATTAGCCGAAAGGTCGGCAACGCGGTGGTCCGCAATCGGATTCGACGGCGGCTCCGGGCACTGATGGATGGTCTCTCCCCGGCACCGAGACCAGGTTTATACCTGATCAAGTGCGCAAACGGGACAGGACAACTCCCCTATGACGAACTCCAAACTCACCTCCAGACGGCACTCGCGAAAGCACACGCCCGTTGATCGCTCACGCGCGACGAGGACCCTCCTTGCAGTAATCACTGGATATCAGAAGCTGCGGGCGGGTCGCACGGCACCGTGTCGCTTCTATCCCTCGTGTTCGCACTACGCCTACGAGGCGATCGAGGTTCACGGAGCGATCCGCGGCGCCGCACTGGCACTTCGTCGCCTCAGTAAGTGTCGACCGTTTGGTCCTCACGGCATTGATCTCGTACCCGAAGCGAAGAAAGATAGGACACCCACTTCATGAAGTCGTTCACTCACTCCGTCGGCTCCCTGTTCCAACCGATCTTCCACCTTTTTGGATGGATCCTCGCCTTCTTCTATGGGTTGATACCGAACTACGCGGTCGCCATCATTCTGTTGACCATCGTGATCATGGGGGCACTGACCCCATTCACCATCAAGAGCACGAAGTCAATGCAGGCCATGCAACGACTGCAGCCCGAAATCAAGAAGTTGCAGCAGAAGTACAAGGGTCCCGAGAATCGCCAGCTTCTCAACGAGGAGATGATGAAGCTCTACAAGGAGGAAGGGGCCAATCCACTAGGCGGCTGCCTCCCGGTCCTGCTCCAGGCACCATTCCTCTTCATCTTGTACAGCGTGATCAAGGGACTCGCCAACGTTGTTCACAAGGGTAAATCCCTGATCCCGGAGCCCCGCTACATCCCCCATAGTTCCAAGATGTATAACGACCTGGTCGCGTCGCACGGTGCCATCAAGGTGTTCGGGATGGACTTGAACTTGAAGGCGTTCAGTGCCCACAGTTCTTTCGCGGCGCAGATCCCGTTCTTCGTCTTCGTCGCCGTGGCGGTGGGCCTGCAGTACTTCCAGATGGCTCAACTCAATAACCGCAGTCGCAAGGTCGGACAGCCGATGCCGGCGCAGCAGCAGATGATGCAGCGATTCTTACCGGTCTTTTTCGCATACTTCTACCTCATCATCCCAGCGGCTGTGGTGTTGTACATGATTGTTTCTACAGGAATTCGCATAATTACTCAGGATCTGATGTTCCGTGCCGGTATCTCGAACCCACATAAGAACGGTGTCAAACCGGTGGAGAAGGAGTTGCCCGCACCGGCGCAGACGAAGGAGACGAAGGTCACGCCGAAACCTTCAACTATCAAGCCCCAGGCACAAAGTCGCTCCAAGGCAAAGCGCAAGAGAAAGGAACGGTAACCATGGACTGGGTAGAAACAACCGGTAAATCGATTGACGAGGCGACGGATCGGGCACTCGCCCACCTGGGCGTACACCGCGACGACGCCGAGGTCGAGATCCTCGAGGAGCCAAAGGCCGGCCTCTTCGGACGTATTCGTGGCGAAGCCCGGGTTCGAGCCCGTGTGCGTCCCGCTGGTCCGCGACCCAAACGCTCACGTCGTTCCGGGGGCCGTGAGGACCGTCCCCGCACCAGCGAAAGCCGCGACAACGCGAAGAACAAAGGCCCCCGGTCGAAGCCGGCCGAGGGGGATCGGCCCCGTACTACTCGCGAGAAGCCCGAGGGCGCACGCGTAAGGCAGAGTGCCGGCGGACCCACGACACGGCCCGAGAAAGTTTCATCAAAGGAGAGCAGCATGGCTGAAGGCATCACATTGGCAGAACAGGGCGCTATCGGCAAGGGATTCCTTGAGGGGCTGCTGTCCTCAATGAATATCACTGCTGAGGTGAGTGTTCGGGAAATCGATCAAGAGACCGTCGAGTTGTCGGTCAATGCGAATCCCCCGACCGAGCTCGGAGTCCTCGTCGGGCCACGAGGCACGACACTGCAGGCCTTGCAGGAGGTGACGCGAACGGTGGTTCAATCAAAGAGCCCCGGGCGCACCGACCGCATCCTCGTGGACGTCGCGCAGTACCGCGAACGGCGGGTGGCGGCGCTTGGCCGGTTCGCCAGTCAGGTTGCTCAAGAAGTCGTCGAGACCGGCGAGGAGCGGGCCTTGGAGCCGATGTCCGCGGCCGACCGAAAGGCGGTCCACGACGCTCTTTCTGAGACCACGTCAGTCGTCACCCGGTCCGAGGGCGAAGAGCCTCGCCGCTTCGTGGTGGTTTCTCCGGCATAATTGATTCCGTGACAAGCCAATGGTTGTACCGCGCCCTCGAGGAATCGAGGGCGCGGGGCTTTTTAGGGCCCACCTCGATTGAGACCCAGATCGAACACGCCTCAGGGTTCTCGCGGGTGTGGGCAGGATTGTCATCTACCGCTCCCACGCAGTTCCTCGACCTGGGAAGCGGCGGTGGGCTCCCGGGCCTCGTGCTTCTCGAACACTGGGGGAGTCCAGCGACGTTCCTCGACTCGATGATGAAGAGAACGATGTTCCTCGATGAGGTGCTCGGGCGGGAGGGCGCCCCCCCGGGTGGCCAGGTCATCAACGGGCGAGCGGAGGAACTGTCGCGGGATCCAGACCTAGAAGGGCAATTCGAGTTGGTGACCGCTCGGTCCTTCGGTCCCCCGGCGGTCACTGCGGAATGCGCGGTCCGATTCCTCGCGATAGGAGGGCTACTCCTCGTTTCTGAACCACCGGATGATGACGATACCGCCCGATGGAACCAGTCGGCACTGGGCCAATTGGGCCTGAAGTCAGAAGGCCGAGTGCGCGAAGGCGCCGCATTCCAGGTCATTCGAAAGATTCGAGCAACACCAGACCGTTATCCTCGAGACATTGGAACACCTGGGAAGAACCCTCTATTCTGATGTTTCACGTGAAACATAGGTTCTTGCTCCTATCACGTTGAGTCCAAGGCCTTCGAGCAAGGAACCCTCATCTTTCGTCGTGTGAGATGATCAAGTGTCCCCACCTCCTCAACCAACCTGGTCGTAGGCGTATTGTTTCACGTGAAACCCTACGGACCCCGCTTGACCGTCGAGTCGACCTCCATTATCCACTGTCGCAGTCTCCGATGTTTCACGTGAAACATCTCCAAAACAGGTTGAATTAGGTCGAGACCCTCGGCGACGAAGTCCCGTGAGTGCGGAGGCATGGTCTTTGGGGGCGATGTTTCACGTGAAACAACGTCGGCGGGGATTCTGTCGACCACGACGTGGGCTCGATAGGGGCGCGTTAGGCCTGGAATCCGTTTCGCACCCGACTTTGAACCTATGGCTACCAGTAGATTCTGGCGTCAACGGTGTCGCTGGTGGCGTCGTCGCAAGGTTTCACGTGAAACATCTCGATCGCGGGCCTAGCGCTTGAACTGACGGACTCCAGGGTATTTACTTTGCGTCGCGTCGCGGAGTAGTGTGATTTGCAGTTGTTTCACGTGAAACACGGGAACTAGACGGCAAATGGGTTTCACAGCGAATATCCTGTTCTTGTCCGACGGTGGGAAGTAACAAGCGGGGAAGAGGCTTATGGCAGACGCCGCCAAAATGAAGATCTTTGCTGTAGCCAATCAAAAGGGTGGTGTGGGAAAGACGACGACGACCACGTCGTTGGGTGCGGCATTGGCCGAGGCGGGAAAGAGGGTCCTCATCGTCGACCTTGATCCCCAAGGGAACGCAACAACGGGCCTGGGCGTCGATGGTCGCCGGTTCGAGAAGTCGGTCTATGACGTCTTGCTCAATGACGTGCCCATGGTCGACATCGTCGAGCCGACCGGGTTCAATAATCTGTTCGTGGCTCCCGCCACTCTGGACCTAGCTGGCGTGGAGCAAGAGTTGACCACGGTCATCTCTCGGGAGTTGCGATTGAAGAAAGCCATCGCGTCAGTGGAGGGCGACTTCGATTACGTGTTCATCGACTGTCCACCTTCATTGGGTCTGATAACTATCAACGCCTTCGCGGCGGCGACGGACATCATGGTTCCAGTGCAGACGGAGTTCTACGCACTTGAGGGTCTCACCCAACTTCGAGCGATCATCGATCTGGTGCAAAAGAACCTCAATCCTGACTTGAAGATCACCAAAGTGGTCTTGACGATGTACGATGCCCGCAACACGCTGTCGCAGGATGTGGCCCTCGAAGTACGTCGCCACTTCGCCGAAGAGCTCTGTCGTACCAAGATTCCTCGCACCGTGCGACTCGCTGAAGCCCCGTCGTTTGGTCAACCCATCACCGTGTTCGATCCCCAATCCAAGGGCGCCAAGGCGTACCGCCAATTAGCAGAGGAGATCATGAATGGTTAGGAAGCCCGGACTAGGAAAGGGACTCGGCGCCCTCATCCCCGAAGGTCAAGAGATCGTCGAGGAAGTTCAAGTGGTGGTCGCGCAAGGTCCCCTGCGCCACGTGCCTGTCACATCGATCAGCCCCAATCAGTTCCAGCCGCGCAAGGCGTTCAACGACGACAGCCTGCAATCATTGGCCTCATCCGTGCGCGAACTCGGGGTGCTACAGCCCATCATTGTTCGGCCCCTCGAAGGAGACCCATCACGATACGAGTTGATCGCGGGGGAACGTCGATGGAGGGCCGCCGGGATCGCCGGACTCGAGACCGTGCCCGTCCTAGTCCAGGACTCGGTGAACGACCGCCTCTCCTTGGAGCAGGCGGTGGTCGAGAATCTCCACCGTGTTGACCTCCATCCCCTCGAAGAGGCTGCTGCGTATCAACAACTCATCGACGAGTTCGACTTGACCCACGAGCAAGTGGCGCAGCGGGTGGGAAAGAGTCGTGCAAATATCACCAACACCCTTCGCCTTCTCCAGCTGGGAGAGGTGGCACAGACCGCCCTGGCCCAGTCACAGATTTCAGCGGGTCACGCTCGATCGCTCCTCGCGATCGCTGACCCCGATGCGCAAGCGACGATGGTGGCCCGCATCATCAAGAATGAACTCTCGGTACGCTCCACCGAGGAAGCTGTCAAGGCATTCCTCGAGCCTCGTCCTGTGGACACATTGTCTACAAGCGTGCCGGACATCTCCGGAAAGCCACCGCGACTCCGTCCTGTCCCCGATGCCAGCGTTGCGGAACTCGAACAGTTGCTCGAGGACTATCTCAATACGCGTGTCCACGTCGACCTCAAGGGCAGAAATGGCCGAATCATCATCGACTTCGCTGATCTCGACGACTTGGAACGGATCTACATCTCGATTTCCCAGGTCAAATAGGGTTCAACCTTCAAGATAACCTTCTTCTTGAAGTTATCCCCAAGTTGTGGATGAACCTGTGGGTTACCGGCTGATTCCGGCGTATTTACCGCAATTGTGCCAGTAATCACTGCCCTGCGAGGTTATGTCAGGGGGGTTAACTGTGGAAAAAGTCGCGAATCGTCTGAGAAATCGCCATAGCGAGCAACTCGGACTCCTCAGAGTCCATATCGCCATGTTCCACGTGGACCGTGGTCATCTGTGTCTCGCGCAGAATGGGCAGCGCCATTCCGGTGACCTCGAGTCGAAGTCCGACGTCGACCCGTGACACCGCGCTCGCCACCGCGCTCGCCAGCTGCTCGCCGCGACGCGAATAGGACTTGTAGCTCGACCAGTAGTGCAGATGGACGCCACTCCAGTCGGGTTGCCGGGTGAGGGACACGACGCCCAGCGCCCCCACCGCATTGGCGTGCGCGGCGACCTGCTCCACGGTCCAACTCGCGCGTGTCTCGTCGAAGTCGACGTAGGGCAACTGGCGGGCGATGATTCCAGCGAGGGGACTGGGCCCACAGACCACGATCGGCCCTCGGCGTGGCTGGCCGAATCCCGCCTCGTCTCGCGCCTCGTTCACCAGGGTGCGGTCGCTCATCGGTGAGAATCGTCGCAATTCCACCAGGGTCCTTCGGGTGAGGGTGCCGTTGGTCTCGATCCCGCAATTACGTTGGAATTCGCTCAACGCACGGTCGAGCATCGGCCCGAAGACCCCGTCGACTCGTCCAGGATCGAAACCGAGCTGGGAGAGACGAACCTGGAGTTCGGCAACGTCATCGCCACGTAAGAACGGTTTGACCAGGAAGAGAAGACGATCACCCAGGCGCCAACCCGCTTCGAGCAGGCTCGCCCAGGTCGTGTCGTCCACCTCGCCGGTGATGGCGAGACCTCGAGAACGCTGGAAGGCCTGCACCGTCGCCCTCGTGGCCTCGGAGAAAGTGTCACCGAGGTTCTCCAACGGCACGAGGCCGAGAGACGTCAAGCGGTCGTGAAGGTCGCGAACGCGCGCGCCCGTCGCCCCGAGAGAAAGTGAAAGCGAGTCCAGAGACTACGAGGTTAGAGGCTGGCGATGATCTCTTGGAGAAGCGCACCCTTGGGCTTGGCGCCCACGAGTCGTGCCACCACTTCGCCGTCCTTGAACAGCAAGAGGGTCGGGATGCTCATCACCGAGTACTTCGTCGCGGTCGCCACGTTGACGTCGACGTCGAGCTTACCGATGGTGAACTTCTCACCCTGCTCATCAGCGAGTTCCTCGAGGATGGGCGCGATCATCTTGCACGGTCCGCACCATTCCGCCCAGAAGTCGACCAGGAGCGGCTTCTCGGACGCACCGACGACCTCATCAAAGGTGGCGTCGGTCAATGTGGTGATCTTGTCGCTCATAACTACCTCCGGTGTGGCGTCGAACACTCGCGACGCGTCAACCACCTTAGCGAGCGATCGTCAGAGCCCTTGCGCCTCGAGCCAGCGTTCGGCGTCGATCGCGGCGATGCAACCCGAACCCGCCGAAGTGATGGCCTGGCGGTACTCGTGGTCCTGCACGTCGCCCGCGGCGAAGAGTCCGTCGATCGAGGTGAACGAACCAACTCCGGTCCTGACGTAGCCATTGTCTTCGAGGTCCAACTGGTCCTTGACCAACGTGGTGTTGGGGATGTGGCCGATGGCCACGAAGATCCCCGTCACGTCGATCACCCGCTCCGCGCCGCTCTCCGTGTCGCGCACGCGAAGCCCAACCACACGGTCCTCACCGAGCACCTCGAGCGCCTGGGAGTTCCAGGCGAAGCGAATCTTCTCGTTCGCGAACGCGCGCTCCTGCATGATCTTCGACGCTCGTAGCGAATCGCGCCGATGGACGATCGTGACGCTGGCGGCGAAGCGGGTCAGGAACAACGCCTCCTCCATCGCCGAGTCGCCGCCGCCGACGACGGCGATGTCGTGACCGCGGAAGAAGAATCCGTCACACGTGGCACACGTCGAGACCCCATGACTCAAGAGCCGATCCTCACCCGGAACGTTCATCATGAGAGAGCGCGCCCCGGTGGCGAGGATGACGGTATCGGCCGTGATGCTCGGCTCGACGTCGTCGGTGAGCCACGCCCGAAAGGGACGGGTGGACGCGTCGAGCTTCTGGACCTTGGTCACCCGCAGGTCGGCCCCGAAGCGCTCGGCCTGTTGGCGCATGCGCGCCATGAGTTCGGGACCGGTGAGGGCTTCGGGAAAGCCGGGAAAGTTCTCAATGTCAGTGGTCAACATGAGTTGGCCCCCGGGCTGGTCGGTCGTGGACGAGGGCTCGCCTTCGATGACGATGGGCTCGAGTTGTGCCCGTCCGGTGTAGATGGCGGCGGTGAGGCCCGCGGGTCCCGAGCCGATGATGAGGACGCGAGTGTGGGTCATTACTTCCTTAGCGAGACGGGGCGGCGCTTTCGCCAGATGACGAGGCCCGCACCGATCGAGAGCGCCGCGACGACGAGGTAGGTGATCCAGACGTGGTGGGCGAACAGGTAGACCGTGGAGAACCGTACGAAGCCGATGACCAGGGCAGTCACGATCACCAGGGCCAGCACCAACAAGATCAGTCCGTAGGCCACGAATCGACCGGCCAGCATGATGGGGCGCAGGACGCGGTCGTGCACCGTGTCCATGAATCGATCGACGTAGGCGAACAGGGTGTCGACTACGTCGGGTTCGTGCTGGTCGGGTCCTTCGCTCACACCTAAAACTTAGTGGCGATCCCGGGGTGACGCCTCGAGCCAGGTGAGGCCGATGAGTCCGGGGCCGCCGTGCGTGCCGACCGTGGGCCCCATGTCAGCCACGAGCATGGGGAATTCCGTCGCGATGTCCTCGACGAGGGCGCTCAACGCGGCCACTTGGGTCGACTGCGCGTGGATGAGTGCGAATCGACGGAGGGGGGCGTGGCTGCGCGCCGTGGCGGCGATGGCGGCCATGGCGCGCGCAGTGGTCCGTTGACGCCCGGCCTCGGCGACCAACCCCTCGCGCAACTCCAGCAAGGGCTTGATCGAAAGGACCTGGCCGATGAGGGCGCGGGCACCACCGATGCGCCCGCCCTTGATCAACTGGTCCAGGGTGTCGAGCATGGCAACGACGCCGACCCGGGAGCGACACTCGAGGGCGTGATGTTCCAGGGCGTCCAGGGTGGCGCCGTCGCGCGCCATCTCGGCGACCTCGATGGTGAGCAGTCCCTGAGCCATCGAGACGGCCTGGGTGTCGATGACGCGCACATCGAGGTCGTGCACCGCGTCACGTGCGACGACCGCCGACTGGTAGGTCCCCGAGAGTTCGGCGGATAAGGTGAGGACGATGACCCCGGTGCACCCGTCGCGCGCCGCCGCCTCGTAGGCGTCGCGAAAGGCCCCTGGTGAGGGCGCCGACGTCTCGGGCAGAGTGCGCGACTGCGAGCAGCGTCGCCAGAACTCCTCGTTCGACAGGGTGACCCGGTCGACGAACTCCTCGTCGCCGAAACGGATGCTGAGTGAGACCATGGTGATCGCGAGTCGCTCCAACTCCTGCGCCGGTAGGTCGCTCGCGCTATCGCACACCACACGAATCATGTTCTCTTCCCCCCGGTCGGCACTAGCCTTGCACCTTTCGTCGGGGCGGACCAGAACCTCGTTGAGCGACGAGGACGAAGAGGATGTAGGCCGATGCCCCTAAGGTCGCGGCGAGGAGTCCGCGCGCGACGAGTCCACCGCCGCGGGTCCACGTGGGCACGGACCACGTGGCGGCCATGACGAGACCCATGGCCAGGGAGGCCAGAACGCTTCGCCGAACGTGCACGCTCCAGATGGTGGGTGCCACCGACACGTGGCGTGAGGACAGGACGATCAGCGCACACACGGCCGCTCCCGCGTACGCCAGGGAGACGCTGGCGGTCAGACCGGCGAGTGAGTGGCGCCCGAGCACCACGCACAACGCGATGGTCGCGGCGTTCTGCAACGCGTAGAGAGCGAAGACGTCGATGGCGCGCTGCATGGACTGCAGTCCGCGCACGCAGAGCTGGAAGATCGTGAAGCCGGGCAGCCCGGCGGCGAGGATCGCCAGCACGGTGCCCGCGGGGATCGGGGTCGAGTCGTTCAGGTGGTTCAGCAGTATGCCGACGATGGGCTGGGCGAGGATGACCAGCCCCACCGTGCAAGGAATGATGATCACCAGCGACTGGCGAAGCCCGAAGCTGAGCCGTTCGCTCAACGACTCGTAGTCACCCTTGGTGGCGAACTCTGCTAACTGCGGTGTCAAGACTCCCAGCACCGACACCACGACGATGGCGTAGGGCATCTGCATGAATGACCACCCGTAGGTGTACGCGCTCACTGGTGCGGTGCCGCCGGTCCCGAAGGCGAAAGCCAGCAGGACGTAGAGCGACGCCTGGTTCGCGATCACGACCAGCAGGGTCCACGATCCGAGGCGACTCATGGTGCGAAGGGCGGGGTCGTGAAGGTCGAAACGTAGCCGCAGGCGTCCTAAGTCACTGGTGGCCAGTGACGGCCACATCATGACGAATTGCACGGCGACGCCGGCGGTGGTCCCCAGCCCCAACCACAGCAGGTCGCGGGTGCCGCCGAGTGCCGCCACGTTCGGCGTCGGGTCCACGAGATGGAACCAGACGAGCACGGCGATGCACACGATGTTGTTGGCCACCGGCGCCCAGGCGCCGACCGCGAACTTGCGACGGACGTTCAACAGGGCGGTGGCGATACCGATGACGCCGTAGAAGAATATTTGTGGCACGAACCACCGCAGCAACTCGACGGCGACGCGCCGCTGCGAGGCGAGCGCCACCGATTGCGACTTGCTCGAGGTGTGCTGCAAGAAGGTGAAGCCGTCGATGATCACAGGGGCGAAGACCCACGCCGCGACCGAGGCGGCGAACAAGACGACCACCGTCGTGGTGACGACGGTCGAGATTGAGCGCCAGGCCCTTCGCTCACCGTCGAGGGAGAGACGTTCGACGACGACGGGGATGAAGGTCGCGCTCAACACTCCTCCGATGACCAGGTCGAACAACATGTTGGGGATGGTGTTGGCCAGATTGAAGGCATCGGCCAGCGGAGTGAAACCCAACACCCAGGCCAGCACGAGGACGCGAAAGAGTCCGGTGAGTCGCGACGCCGCGGTTCCCCCGGCCATGGAGAGGACGCGACCACCGTGCGTGGCGCCGCGGGTCATCGAGCGTGCCGTCCCCTCGATTTACGTCGGTAGGTCCGAAGCCACCACCACGCGAGGACGAGCAGGGAGGTACCGCTCAAGATGTAACCCACCACCGACGTTCCCGCGACGCGCACGAGTACTGCCGAGTGGGCGACGACGATCTGGCCGTCGGGGGTGGTCAGTTCGAGTTGGAGGGTCAGCGACGCGCCCTGGCGATCGACGGTGGCGATGCGCTGGGGATTGGTGGGGGCCGACAAGGTGACGGCCACCTCCTGGTTCTGGATCTTGGGGAATTGGAGGCGGTCGGTGATGAGGTGAAGGACGAGCGTGACGGGGTAGCGAAGACTGGAGAAGAGCGTGACGGGCAGTTCACCGCCCGAACCAGTCAGGGTGATGGAGGAGTTGTCAATTCGAAAGCTCGCGAGCTGCGCGTTGAGGTAGGTGGTGGCGGAATTCAGTGCGATCTGTCGCGCCGGCGCCGGGCCGGTCTGCTCAGGGAGTGCCTGGTACAACTCGAAGGTGACCAACTGCGTCGGCGATGCGATGCCCTGGACGAACGAGGCCGTGCGGCTGATCAGTGAGCGCAGGGTCGTGACGTTGGTGTTGGACCACACGGAGGGGGATTGGGGCGTCAGGGTTCGCTGCGCGGGGCTGGCGTTGGTGGCGATGAGGGTGGAGTCGAACGACGGGGCCAAGGTGCTCGGGGCGATATACGGATTGGACTCGCTGGCACTCAAGAGGTCGTCGAGGTACGTCGAGGACAGGGACCCGACGTTGAGGGGCACGACCACCGTGCGCACCGCGGCGGCGTTAGGAGCTTCGTAGTGCAAGAACGCGAGGGTCGCCAGTGTGAGGGCGGCCCGGCGGCCCGGTTCGATGCCGGTGTTGGCCGCCAGTTGTTCGAGCCCGCTGTCGGTCGCGAGCGCCGTCATCGCGTCGACGCCGGTGGGGTGGAAGGGTGCCCCCCAACCCAGCGTGGTCGAGGGTGTTTGGCTGAAAGCCGTGTCGGGAAGGACGGCCTGGGTCACGCCGACCCGGGCCAGGGCGGCCAGGTCGGCGCTGGAGGTGGGGTCGGTCATGAAGACCTGGCCGTCGGTGAAGCGTCCCGTGACGGTCTTGAGGAACTTGTCCGCCAGATTCACTTGCTGGGTGACCTCTGTGGTGAAGCCATTCGCCGCGAGACCCGCGTAGTCGGCGCTGGAGGGCGGTGCGACGATGGCCCGGTGCTGGGCGCTGTCGAGAGCGTTGGACAGTGATGATCGCCACGTTCGACTCGTGGGACTCAAGAGGGCTCGGCCCAGTGGCCGGTAGTCGACGGCCACGGTGAGCGGCAGCGACGCGTAGCGCGCCATGACGTCGAAATCGGAAATCGCGGTGGTGGGGGCGGCCCAGGCGGTCGGGTCGACCAGGGCGACGTAGTCCACGCGAAGCGGCACGAGCACGCTCGTCGCGTGCACCGCGATCATCGACCACTCGCTCTGGCGCACTCCGGCGACGCTCACCGTGATCTCCAGCGGATACACGCCATCACAGGCCGCATCTTGGCAGGGTAGGCGCAGGTGCACGGGCGCGACGCCACAATGTTGACTCGGCCCGGTCCCGTGGGCGCTGAAGATCGACACGGTCAGGTCCAGGTTCACTCCGGCGGCGCACGTCGGGCTCGGCACCACCGTCGTGGCGATCGCCGCCAGCGAGGTGCCGGTGCCGTTGATGATGGCGCTCACCTCAGATCGGTAGTGGATCTGGGGGAAGAGACTGAGCGCCACGGAGTCGGGCGCGCCGTGTTCGAGAGCGAGTTCGAGGGCGAAGATGGCCGAACCGTGGCTCGAGAGGTCGGCCACCGCACCCTGGGAGACGACCGAGAACACCGCCGTCGATTGAGCCTGCGCGGCCGAAGGCCACGTCAGCGTCGCGAGGCCGAGGAGTACGACGCTAAGCGCCCGCCACCAGGATGAAAATCGGTGGAACATGCTGACACAGGCTACTTGGGGCCACGACGGTGTGGCGTCTCTCGTAACCTTCATTCGCAGTGAACACTTCCGACGACTTCCCTCAGCGCCTGGCGCGCATCGCCCAGTGGGCCGCCCCGCTCGCTCTCGCCTTCGACCAGGCGGGATTTCAGCTGTACGCCGTTGGTGGCGCGGTGCGTGACGCCGTCTTGGGCGTCGCGCCCGGCGCCGACTACGAGATCGACTTCACCACGGACGCCCGACCTGACGACATCGCACGCCTGATGGCTCCGTTGTGCGGCGGCCTTTGGGAGCAGGGGAGGTCCTTTGGCACCATCGGCGGCGTGCTCCGGGCGAACGGTCTCACGGCCGAAGTCACCACCTTTCGCTCCGAGGAGTACGTCGACCATTCGCGCAAGCCCGCCGTGCAGTGGGGCGACTCGCTCGAAGCGGACTTGAGCCGGCGCGACTTCACGATCAACGCATTGGCGCTCGACGTGGTGAATCTCATGGCGCAGCCCGACGGCGTGCAGACCTTCTTCGACTATTTCGGCGGGTTCGCCGACCTCCACGACCGACGACTGCGCACCCCCATCGACGCCGGGGTCCTCTTCACTGACGATCCCTTGCGGATGCTTCGCGCCGCTCGCTTCGCCGCCCGGTTCTCTTTGGCCATCGACCCGGCGCTCGAGACGGCCGCGACCGCGTGCGCCGACAAGCTGGGCATCGTGTCAGAGGAACGAATTCGTGCGGAACTCGATCTCTTGATGATGACCGAGCAGCCGTCCATCGGGCTGGATTTCATCGTGCGCACCGGGTTGGCCGATCACTTCTTGCCCGAACTGCCAATGTTGCAGCTCGAACAAGATCCGATCCATCAGCACAAGGACGTGCTGAAGCACACCTGGGCCGTCGTGGACAAGACCTCGCCGCAGCTCACCTTGCGCCTCGCGGCGCTGTTCCACGACATTGGCAAGCCCCCCACCCGCGCCATCACCCCAGAGGGGGTGACCTTTCGATTCCACGAAGTGGTGGGCGCCAAGATGACCCGCAAGCGCATGACCGCACTGAAGTACTCCAAGAACATGATTGACGACGTGAGCACGCTGGTCGAGTTGCACCTTCGTTTTCACACGTACAAATTGGGCTGGAGCGATGCGGCCGTACGGCGCTACGTCCATGACGCGGGGGATCTGCTGGCCGAACTCAACGAGCTGACTCGCTGCGACTGCACGACACGCAATTGGCGCAAGGCCGCCGAACTGTCGCGGCGAATGGACGAACTCGAGATCCGCATCGGCGAACTGCGCGAGCGTGAGGACCTCGACAACCAACGTCCGGCCCTCGATGGCAGCGAGGTGATGACCCTGCTCGGACTCGAGCCCGGTCCGAGCGTTGGACGCGCGATGAAGTTCCTCATGGAGATTCGCCGGGAAGAGGGCGAGATCACCAAGGCTGAGGCCACGCATCGACTCCGCGAATGGTGGAGCGAACAGGGCTGAACGCACACGACCCCCGCCGGTAGCGGGGGTCGTGCACTACAACTGGGGGGGTTACGGCCAGACGGGGTTCTCGCCACCGTTGGCGAACTCCTCAATCATGTCGTGGGCGACGTCGTCGTGGAACTGCACCGGCGGCGACTTCATGAAGTACGCGCTGGGTCCCAAGACCGGACCGCCGATACCGCGGTCGAGAGCGAGCTTCGCGCAACGCACCGCGTCGATGATGACGCCCGCGGAGTTGGGCGAGTCCCACACTTCGAGCTTGAGTTCAACGTTCAGGGGCACGTCACCGAAGTTACGGCCCTCCATGCGGATGTAGGCCCACTTGCGGTCCTTCAACCACGGCACGTGGTCGCTCGGTCCGATGTGGACGTCGTCGGCGTCCATGACGTAGTTCTCGATCTGTGACGTGACCGCCTGGGTCTTGGAGACCTTCTTCGACTCGAGGCGTTCGCGGTCGAGCATGTTCTTGAAGTCCATGTTCCCACCCACATTGAGCTGGTAGGTGTGGTCCAGGGCCAGTCCCCGGTCTTCGAAGAGGCGCGCGAGCACGCGGTGCACGATGGTGGCCCCGACTTGGCTCTTGATGTCGTCTCCGATGATCGGCACGCCGGCGTCGGCGAACTTCTTGGCCCAGACCGGGTCCGACGCGATGAAGACCGGTATGGCGTTCACGAAGGCGCAGCCCGCGTCGATGGCGGCTTGGGCGTACATGCGCTGCGCGTCCTCAGATCCCACCGGCAGGTACGACACCAGGACCTGGGCGCGCGCGTCGCGCAGGGCCTGGGCCACGTCCACGGGCTCGGCGGGCGACTCGTCGATGACGGCGCGGTAGTACTTGTTCAGTCCGTCCATCGTGGGTCCGCGCTGGACGGTCACGCCGAGCGACGCGACGTCGGCGAACTTGATGGTGTTATTCATCCCGCCCTCGATGGCCTTACCGAGGTCACTGCCGACCTTGGTGGCATCCACGTCGAAGGCGGCGACGAATTCGAGGTCGCTGACGTGATAACCGCCGAGCATGACGTGCATCAGGCCCGGGACACTGTCGCCGTCCTTGGCATCCTTGTAATACGTCACGCCCTGGATGAGCGAACTGGCGCAGTTCCCGACGCCGGCGATGGCCACGCGAATCTTCTCCATGGCTCTCCTTTCCTACTTCGCTTCAGGCGCGAAGGTTTGCTGATTGCTACGTTCGGTGGACAACAGGGTGTCGATCCACTCGAGGTCCAACTCGACTCCCTTGGCCGCGTGCGCCATGACGCTGCGGGCGTAGGTATCGAGTTGTTCATTGCCAGCGCCAGTCCGCATTTCGGCCAAGCGCTCAACGAGATCGGTGCGACGACGCTCGAGGAGCGTCACGCGAAGAGAGGGGGTCAGATACTTGGCCAGGGCCATGCGCAACGAGAAGTTGCGCGAGTCGTCCAACGTCGCCGGGTCGCCCAGCAGCGCGACGAACTCCTCGCGCCCGCGCGGCGTGATGCGATAGACCTTGCGTGATCGACGGCCGAGGCCCTGCGTGGCGCGCAGTGCTCGTAGCGAAGCGCGCTCACCCGACAGCGATCCGGTCGAGATGGCGTTGCCGCGCGGCTCACTGGCGACGACGGCTTCGACGAACCCGTGGCGCTCGAGTCGGTTGAGGGCCGGGTAGATCGACCCGAAGGAGATGTTGGCGGAGACGCCGAGTCGATCGCGTACCTGGGTGCGAATCTCGTACCCGTGGTGGTCACGGTCCATCAGCAGACCCAAGATTGCGATATCCAACATGTGATTCATCATATCAAATCGATATATCGAACGTGACGTCGTAACGACCGCATGACGAAAAGCCCAATTCTTAACGGCGATTGGTAGTGTCGGCGCTAATGGATTCGAGCTTTCGTACTTCCACGGCCGACGGAGCCGTCGTTGAGTTCGGCTTGGTCCGTCACGCCCTTTTGGCGAAGATCGCCGCGGGGACGTTGCGCGCGAGCGACGTCTGCGACGCGCACCCCGAGCTCCTTCGCGCCGCTAAGAACATCGGGAGGTCCACGGGTGAGACTTGCCCGGTGTGCTGCGACGTCGAGTTGGTCGAAGTCACCTACGTGTTCGGTGCGCGTCTGGGGTCGGGGGGCACGTGCCCGTCGTCTCGAGCGGAGTTGCTCAAACTAGAACGTCGCGCCGACCCAGTCCAGTGCTACGCCGTCGAGGTGTGCACCGGTTGCTCATTCCACCACCTCGTTCGCAAATGGTCCGCCGGCGGTCGCGTCGCGCGTCGTCCGGTCGCCAAGCAGAGCCGATCGTGAGCTCGATCGGCGTTCCGGCGCTACGGGGCCACAAGCGCCGCAACGGTGCCGCCCCCCTGGTCATGATCACGGCGTACGACGAACCGACCGCACGGTACGCCGACGCCGCCGGCGTCGACATCTTGCTAGTGGGTGACTCCCTGGCCAACGTGGTGCTCGGACACGAGGACACGCTGCACGTCACGGTCGCGGACATGGCGCACCACGTGCGCGCGGTCGCCGCGGCGTCGCCACGGGCCCACCTCGTTGCCGACATGCCCTGGTTGAGCTACCACGTGGGTGCCGATGCCGCGGTCGCCAACGCGGGTGAGCTCATCCGCGCGGGGGCCCAGAGCGTCAAGCTCGAGGGCGGAGCCATTCGACGCGAGGTCGTGCGCGCCCTCATCGACGCCGAGATTCCGGTGATGGGCCATCTGGGCCTCACCCCCCAGAGCGTGTTGGCCTTCGGGGGCTACAAGGTCCAGGCCAAGACCCGTGACGCCGTCAAATTACTGGTCGAGGACGCCCTCGTGCTGCAGAACGCCGGGGTGTACTCGATCGTGATCGAGGGCGTGCCGCGCGCCGTGGGGACCGAACTCACGGCGGCACTCGACGTTCCGACGATCGGAATCGGCGCGGGACCGGACACGGATGGCCAGGTCCTGGTCCTGCACGACATTCTGGGGCTCACGCGACGTCGAGCGCCCAAGTTCGTTCGCCCCTACGCCGATCTCGGCGCGGCGATGACCGATGCGGTGTCGCGTTACGCCGCAGACGTGAGGGACGGCACCTTCCCCAGCGTCGCGGAGTCCTACGACAATCCCGAGGAACTGCTCGACTAGCCATTTATTGGTGGGTCAGGTAGACTTTTCGTTCTCGCAAGCGCGAGGAAGTACCACACACCCTGCTCTGTCTTCCGCAGAGCCCGGACCTGTCCGGACCAGAGGGAAAGGAAAGTGGCCATGAGGCCTTATGAAACCATGATTGTGTTCGACACGGCCGTCGACGCGCAGTCCATCCAAGTTGCCCTCGACCGGGCGCTCGAAACCATCCGTTCGAATTCCGGGAACCCCGGAACCATCGACCGTTGGGGCAAGCGTCCCTTGGCGTACGAGATCAACAAGCGCAAGGAGGGCTACTACGTCCTCGTTGAATTCACCGGCGAGCCGACCACGGTCGACGAGTTGGACCGAATCCTCACGCTGTCCGATGAGGTCCTGCGCTTCAAGATTCTTCGACGCAACGAGCGAGCCACCGCCAGCCGTGTCACGGCCCAGGCGTAGGTTCGGACGCTTCGCGACTAAGGAGAACTAAATGGCCGATAACACCATCACCGTTGTGGGAAACGTCACGCGTGACCCCGAACTCAAATTCTTGAACTCGGGACAGGCGGCGCTGCGACTCGCAGTGGCCGTCAGTCGCCGCTGGCAGAATCGACAGACCCAGGAATGGGAGGAGAAGACGTCGTTCTTCGACGTCTCGGCGTACGGCCCCATGGCCGAGAATGCCGCGTCGACCCTCGCCAAGGGCGCACGCGTCGTCGTGACCGGTCGCATGGAGCAACGCTCCTGGGAGACCGAGTCGGGCGAGAAGCGTAACGCCTTCGAGATCGTCGCCGACGAGATCGCCCCCTCCCTACGCTGGGCGACCGCCGTGGTCACCCGCACCCCTCGCGCCGAGGGTGGATCGTCGAGCTACAGCGACCGTCCCGCCCCCGTCCGCACCAACGAACCCAGTACCTACGCTTTTGATGAGGAGCCCTTCTAATGCCCCGTAAGAATATGCCCACCCTGCCCAAGAGGGCGCCGAAGATCGACACGCGTCGTGGCGCGAAGAAGAAGCCCTGCTCCTTCTGCCAACACGGCGTCGGTTCGGTGGACTACAAGGACCTCGCTCAACTGCGCAAGTACATCTCGGACCGGGGCAAGATCCGCGGTCGCAAGGTGTCGGGCAACTGCCAGCAGCACCAGCGTGACGTCACCGACTCCATCAAGACCGCTCGCGAGCTCGCGTTGCTGCCCTACACGCAGCGCACCGTGACCGAGCGCCGTGGTGGACGAGGCCGTGACGACCGCGGGCCCCGCAGTCCGCGCCCGGATCGTGACGGCGCCGAGCGCTCGAGCGACGCCGAGGTGACCCTGGCCGACGTTACCGAGGACGTCCTCGTCACTGAGGTCGACGTCGAGGAGGTGGGCGAATGAAGGTTCTCCTGCGCTCTGACGTCAGAGGCGTTGGCCGTCGAGGTGACATCGTCGAAGTGAAGTCGGGCTACGCCCGCAACTTCCTCTTGCCCACGGGTGCCGCGCTGCAAGCGAACGACACCATGGAACTGCAGGCTGCGTCCATGCGAAAGGCCCGCGACCTGCGCGACGCCAAGAGTCGTACCGCGGCCGAGACCCAGCGTGCCGTCATCGAGGCCGCGACCGTGACGGTCGCGGCTCGCGCCGGTACCAATGGTCGGCTCTTCGGCTCGATCACCGAGGCCGACATCGTCAACGCGCTGCGCACCGCGACCAATATCTCATTGGATCGCCACGCCATCATCATGGACGAACACCTGAAGGAAGTGGGTGCGGCGACCGTGTCGGCGCGCCTCTTCGAAGGCGTCGTGGCCACCATCACGGTGCAGGTCGTGGCGAAATAGCGTCACGAATCACAGCAACCACCAGCGTGTGACGGAGCCGGGGCCCAGCGCCCCGGCTCCGTGCCGTGGGGCGACGATGTGACAGTCGTTTGTCACCATGGGGCCATGTGGTTACGCACAGGGATTTCCCCACGTTGTTGTTCTTGCGAGACACAGGCCCCATCGACGACCGTTGAGGTCTCATGACGCAACTCGAATCCGACCGCGGTCGCACCGGCACCCCCTCGTCCGCGGGACGTGTTCCCCCCAACGCCATTGAGATGGAAGAGTCGCTGATCGGAGCGATGCTCCTGTCGCCCGAAGCGGTGTCGATCGCGTACGAGACGGTGGAACCCGAAGACTTCTATCGTCCGTTGCACGCCCAAATCTTCTCAGCGATCCTGGCCCTGGCCAACGCCGGCGAGCCGGTTGACTACGTGACGGTCCAGGCCAAGCTTCAAGAGCAGGGCGCGGCTGCTGTCGAAGTGGGCTTGTTGTCGTCGCTGCAGATGAACACGCCCTCGGCCGCCAACGCGCGACACTACGCCGAAGTGGTTCACGAGAAGGCGCAACAGCGACGCCTGATCGCGGTCGCCGGCGAGATCGTCGACGACGCCTACGTGGCCACTGACGACGTGGTGGGCCTGATCGACGACGCCGAGAGGAAGATCAACCAGATTGGTGACACCAACCGCATCGATTCGGTGTCGCCACTGCAGCGCCTCTTGGTGGCCGAGGCGAACATCCTCGAGGAGCGTGGCGAGACCCGTGGTCAATTCAACGGACTCGAAACGGGGTACCGCTCCTTGGACCTGGTGCTCCAGGGTTTGCAGCCCCACAGCCTGACCATTGTGGGTGCCCGCCCCGCCATGGGTAAGACGGCGTTCGCCCTGGGGATCCTCACGCACGTGGGTGCGGTCGTGAAGCGGCCGGCACTGTTCTTCTCGCTCGAGATGAGTCGCCAGGAGTTGGCCGAGCGCATTCTCGCCTCGACGGCTCGGATCGACTCGTCCAAATTGCGCACGGGCGACCTCAGCGACGCCGACTGGAACCGCGCCCAAGACGCCTTCGGCTACCTCCAATCGGCCAAGGTCTTCATCGACGACAATCCGAGCCTGACCGTCATGGACGTGCGGTCGCGCGCCCGGCGCATCAAGCAGCAAAATGGCGACCTGGGCGTCGTGATCATCGACTACTTGCAACTGATGAGTTCGCGCGGGAGGGCCGAGAACCGCCAAGTGGAGGTGTCCGAGATGAGCCGCGCCCTCAAGATCCTGGCGCGCGAATTGAGTTGCCCGGTCATCGCGCTGTCGCAGCTCTCGCGCAAACTCGAAGAGCGTTCTGACAAGCGACCGATGATGAGCGACCTGCGTGAGTCGGGTTCGCTGGAACAAGACGCTGACGTGGTGCTCTTCTTATATCGCGCCGAACAGTACGGCGAGGTACCCAACGACAAGAAGTCTGAGGCCGAGATCATCGTGGGCAAGAACCGCAACGGTCCGACGCGCACCGCTCATCTCACCTGGCGTGGTGAGTTCGCGCGATTCGACAACGTCGCCGACACCAGTAACTTCTAGGGCCGCAGTCGCAACGCCGACGCCGAGCCGTCCCCCCGTTAGGCTCGCGGTCGTCGGTCCGCGCAACGTTCGTCGCGCCACCTGAGGGGTGACAGCCCATCGCTGTCCGCGACGATCACGCCCTCGACGAAAGGATGAGCAATGACGCCAGACTCACGACACCTCGGAGGAACGTACACGTTGTCGGGAGGTGTGACCCTGACCCGACTGGGCTATGGCGCGATGCAATTGGCCGGACCGCGGGTCTTCGGTCCACCCGCCGACCGCGAGGGCGCGATCGAGGTTCTGCGCGAAGTCGTTCGCCTCGGTATCAACCACATCGACACCAGCGACTACTACGGACCACACGTGACGAACCAGATCATCAAGGAGGCCCTGCACCCGTATCCGGAGTCGCTGACATTGGTGACCAAGGTCGGCGCGCGACGCGACGAGTCCGGGGGCTGGCCCCACGCGCGCAGCCCTCAGGAACTTCGTCAGGCGGTCTACGACAACGTGGAGAATCTTGGTGTCGATGCGATGGACATCGTGAACCTGCGCATGGGCGGTTTCAGTGCGCCCGAGGCGGGTTCGATCGCCGAGCAGTTCAGTGCACTCGCGCAATTACAACAAGAGGGTGTCATCCGACACCTGGGTGTCAGCACTGTGTCGGCCGAGCAGATCGCCGAGGCGCAGAGCATCGCGCCGGTGGTGTGCGTCCAGAACTTCTACAACGTGGCCAATCGCGGCGATGACGAACTGATCGACTCGCTCGCGGCGCAGGGTATCGCGTACGTGCCGTATTTCCCCTTGGGCGGGTTCACACCTCTCCAGTCCGACGCTCTGGCCTCGGTGGCGCAACGCCACCAGAGCACACCGATGGCGGTGGCGCTCGCCTGGCTACTCCAGCGCTCGCCCAACATCTTGTTGATTCCCGGCACGTCGTCGGTGGCTCACTTGCGCGACAATGTCGCCAGTGTCGCGCTGACGCTCGCACCCGAGGACATCGCCGAACTGGACGCCATCGCCGCGCCACGCGTCTAGGGAGTCAATTCTGTCGCCGTTGCGCGCGATGATCCGGGTCGGCCGACTCCAGTAGCAGTCGCCATTCCGCGCGGGCGATAGCGTCACGCGCGGCGTCCACGGCGTCGGGATTCACCGATATCGACGTGATGCCCATGCGCACCAGACTCTCTGCGAACTCGGGGTGGTTCGAGGGCGCCTGACCGCAGAGCGAAGAAGAGATGCCGGCCTCGCGACAACGGGTGATGATACGTTCGATCGCGTCCAGTACGGCGGCGTCGGACTCGTCGAAGAGTTCGGCACACTTCTGAGAATCACGATCGACCCCCAGCATCAACTGGGTCAGGTCGTTGCTGCCGATCGACACCCCCGCGATGCCCATGTCGGCGTATTCGGGGATCCGGTACGCGACAGAAGGCACTTCGGCCATGACCCATAGGGGAAGCTTGCCCGCGACCGGACTGCTGGCGACGATGTCGAGACATGCTTCGAGCTCCCACCGCGTGCGCACGAAGGGGATCATCAAGGTGATGTTGGGCGTCTCCTCGTGGACTCTCGCGAGCACGTCGAGTTCCAAGCGAAAGACCTCGGGATCGCGCACGTAGCGAAAGCACCCGCGATAGCCGATCATCGGATTGTCCTCGACCGGCTCGAATCTCTCCCCGCCCTCGAGGTTGGAGAATTCGTTGCTGCGAAAGTCGATGCTGCGGTAGACCACCGGTCGATTGGCGAAGGCGCGGGTGATCCGCAGCAACGACGAGGACATCGCGTCGACGAACGCCGATCGCTCACCTCGTTCGATGAGGAGCTTGGGGTGCACTCCGTTGAGGGCATCGGTCACCATGAACTCCGCACGCAGTAGGCCGACCCCGTCGACGTCGAGGGCGGCGACCTCCTCGGCGTGATCGGCGAAGGCCAAGTTGACGTAGAGTCGCGTGGCGAGTGGCAGAGCCCGCTCGGTCCCGGCGGAGGTTCGCGCCGCCGTCAAGGCCGTGTGCAACAGTGCGGGGGCCGCGCCCGGTTGGTAGAGCAGGTCGCCCTCGTAGACGGCGCCCTCGGCCCCGTCGACCGTGACGATCTCTCCGGTGCGAAGAACCGTGGTGGCGTTGCGGGCGCCTACGACGCAGGGGACGCCGAGTTCGCGTGACACGATGGCGGCGTGGCACGTGATGCCGCCGCCATCGGTGATGAGGGCGCTGGCGCGGCGCATGGTCGGCACCCAGTCGGGACTCGTCATCTTGGCCACGAGGATCTCACCGGCGATGAGCTGGTCGCCTTGATCGGCGGACTCGAGAATACGCACCGCGCCCGATGCACGTCCGGCGGAAGCGGCGAGCCCCTGGACGAGGGCAGTGCTGGAGGGGGTGGCGGCTTTCTCCTGCCTGCGCTGGTCGAGGGTGGTGATGGGTCGCGACTGCACCAAGTAGTGACGACCGCCGGCGATCGCCCATTCGGTGTCCTGGGGGGCGCCGTAGTGCGCTTCAGTGGCGAGACCGAGCTTGGCGAGTTCCACCGCTTCGTCGTCGCTCAGCACCCGCTCACTGGCTTCGTTCGGGCCGAGGTCGACGTGCAGGTCCTTGCCGTCGGGGCCACGCACGAGCTTGAAGTCCTTGGTGCCGATGCGCACGTGCTGCAGGGTCGGACCGGTCTTGGACAGGATGTAGGTATCGGGCTCGACCTCACCACTCACGACCACCTCGCCCTGACCGAAGGCGGCATCGATGACGATCTTGCCGGTGTCGCCGGTGGAGGGGTCGGCGGTGAACATCACTCCGGAGCGCTCCGAGGGGATCATTTCCATCACCACCACGCCCATTGACGGGACGTCGGACAATGCGCGCGTGACCCGGTACGACATCACTCGCGCGCCGTAGAGCGAGGCCCAGCAGCCCACGATGGCGTCCAGCAGTTCGCGGTCACCCTTGACGTTGGTGAAGGTCACGTTCATCCCCGCGAACGAGGAGTCGCCCGCGTCCTCGCCGATGCCCGACGAGCGCACCGCGAGTCGCGCATCGGCGTCCAGACGGTGAGAGGACTCGAGGATGACGCCCGCGAGGTCGTCGGGCAACGTCACGGAACGCACCAGGGCCTGCGCCTCCTCGGCCGCGCGCGTCAGGTCCGCGGTCGTGGAGGTATCGACGTGCGCGAGCACGTCGGCGAGTTTGGCGGCGACCCCCGCCGTGGCGATCGCGTAGCGGTAGGCGTCGGAGGTGACGACGAAACCGGGGGGCACCGGAAGTCCGGCCACGGTGAGTTCACCGAGGTTGGCCCCCTTGCCACCCACCAGGGGGGCATCATCGAGACGAATCTTGTCGAACCAGCGAACGAACTCCATGAGAGCGCTCCATCCGGGTGGCGAACACCACCCCTTCCCAGCATGCGCGACGCCGATGCCGACGATTAGGGGACAAGGTCACCAGCTCGCCACGGCGCGCGACACGACCAGGGCACTACTCTCGTGACGAATGGGCTGAGTCGTTCGTGGACCGATGGTCCGCGAGCAGCGTACCGCGGACGACGGGCCTCGCCAGTGGCGGAGCCGCGACGGACACGAAGAAGAGGTGATCGATGGGCAGAACGACCGGTTCGTGCGGGCGTCGCTGGTCGCTCGTCGCGGTCGTGACGTTCTACGTCGTCGCCACCGTCGTGGCGCGGCGTCGGGGCTACGCGGGGCTCGGGGGACGCACCCTGGTGCGCTGCCGGTCGGGTCACCTTTTTCGCACCATCTGGATCCCCGGGGTGTCGATCAAATCGATCCGGTTGGGCTGGTTCCGTGCTCAGTACTGTCCGGTGGGCCGCCACTGGAGCGTGGTCAAGCCGGTCAAGGACGTCGAGGCGCAACGCGAGTTCCGAGACGTGAGCGTGGTGCCTGATGACATCGCCCTGCCCTAGTCGTCGCAACGCCGTTGGGCCAGCGACGGCGCACGGTAACTTCGACAAGTGACAACTATCGCCCTGGACATCCAGCATCTCGTCAAGGATTACGGCTCCACCCGAGCGGTGGACGACGTGACCCTGAGCCTGGCGCCGGGCGAAGTGTTGGGCTTCCTCGGACCCAATGGGGCTGGCAAGTCGACCACGCTGCGCCTGGCGTTGGGACTCCTGCGCCCCACGTCCGGATCGGTGTCGGTCGTGGGCCATCCCGCGGGCTCTGACGCGGCCCGCGCGAAGGTGGCCTACGTCGCTGGCGACGTCTCGCTGTGGCCCCAGTTGACCGGAGCCGATACGTTGACCCTGCTCGCGTCGCTACACGGAACCTCCGATCTGGCCTACACCAAGGAACTCGTCGAGCGTTTCGAACTCGATACGACCAAGCGGCTTCGTGCCTACTCCAAGGGAAATCGTCAGAAGGTGGCGTTGATCGGCGCCTTCGCAACTCGCGCCGAGGTTCTGCTGCTCGACGAGCCGACCTCGGGCCTCGACCCCTTGATGGAACGGGTCTTTCGTGAGTGCATCGTCGAGGCGCGCGAACGCGGACAGGCGGTCCTGCTGAGTTCGCACATGCTCAGCGAGGTCGAGCACCTCTGCAGCCGCGTCGCGATGATCCGTTCGGGCAAACTCTTCACCGTGGCCGACGTGGCCGAACTGCAAAGTCGCGTCGGCGTCGAATTCGACGTGGTCGGCGACGTGGGTGACCTCACCACCGTCGCGGGGGTGACGCACGTCGAGACCCTGCCCGACGGCGTCAGGGTCCGGGTGGCCGGCGCGCCGACGGCGTTCTTCGCGGCGTTGTCGACGAGCGCCGTCACGTCGGTGCACGGACGCGAAGCGTCCCTCGAAGAAATCTTCCTCAGTTTCTACGACGAGTCCTCGAAAGGATGAGTCGCGCGATCACCACCGTGCGCGCGGTCGTCTGGCGAGAGGTCCGCTCGAGCACCCTCGTGATCGCCATCCTCGTCGCGGCGGTCATCGAAGTGGGATTGCGGTCGTTCGTGGCCAGTGGCGGGGCGCTGGGGATGTTGGCGCTCGCCCCCCTAGTGCAGAATCCGGCGGTCGCCGCG
>Ga0209067_10000313_pt1 | contig 32086 bp, 22 predicted proteins | sample ColStrG_CSR_2013_FD_187199 | JGI IMG/M metagenome (GOLD analysis project Ga0209067, IMG submission 187199) | Freshwater sediment microbial communities in response to fracking from Pennsylvania, USA - Cold Stream Run_MetaG_CSR_2013 (SPAdes)... | ecosystem: Environmental > Aquatic > Freshwater >... | reverse complement strand
AAAGACAAAAAACAAATCAGGAACGGTCAGACGATTACAAAGTCCGTTTCTTCTGTTAAACGAGCCCTTCAGCCAAAGAAAAAAACAACCAAAAAAAAATAATTTCTATTTTACTTTCTCCACCACGACGGCGGTTCCGTAGGCCAGCACTTCGGTAAGACCGCTCATGACTTCATTGGCATCGTATCTCATATTGATAACCGCATTCGCTCCCATTTCCTTGGCATGCTTGATCATCAGTTGCAAGGCCTCTTCTCTTGCCTTTTCACAGAGCTCGGTATAGATTGAACTTCTTCCCCCGAAAATGGTCATAAATCCTCCAGCCATGTTCCCTAAAATACTTCTGGAACGAACGGTTATTCCGCGAACTAAACCAAGTTGTTTGGTAATGGTATAGCCCTCCAGTGAGGTACTGGTGGTCAGTAAAGTGGTATCCATAATTACAGTGGTTTATGAATGAAATTTAGTTCTTTTTTAGCGAAGTGCTTTGCCATCCAGGTTAAGCTACATTAATCAATTCAACTCCTAAGATTGTCAACTCAATAAAATAAAATGCCATTTATCGAAAGTGGATTCTGTCACGGCGAACTAATTCCCATCTTCGAATCATTAAAGCCAACTATAGACAAGATTATCCTCCGGGGTCAAGGACTTTGGAGGATTTTCTTTTATCATCCCCGGCAAAAAAACATCCGGTGCGCTCCAGGATAATGCTACGGGCTATTTAAAACGGCAATCCTTGCCTTTTTCTCTCTCCATAAAAAGAATTTATCTTGTTTAGCCAGTAAGTCAATGGCTTCATCGATCTCAGCTCGGCTAATAAAACTACCAAACATGGAGATGAGTTTCTTGTCCATGGCAAATACCGCTCCTTTTAAGTATCCATAAATAAAATTTACCGCTGCCTGTTTCGGTGAAATTTTTGTCGCAGCCCTGACCAAGTCTGGGTGCACCTGATGAAAGCAATGATAAGGATATCCTTCTTTACTCAAATAAGGTATCCCAACCTTCCTCATAACAAATGGTCCGCGATCGATCAAGAAATTCCTTTGCAATTCTGCCAAGGCATTATAGGCAGGATCATCGTTGAGGTCATTTGCCGGCATGCGCAGAAATTTTCGAACTAGTCCCGCCGTTGTTTCTTTGGTTTCTTCGATGAACTCAAAAACTCTCTTTGCTTCCTTAGATAACCCCTTTAAATCATGGGGTGGCCTGTGACGACGCACCAGAACGTACAAACTAGGGACCAGATCACGGTGGACCAGCGTAATTCGGTTAGCAATCATATTGACTTCAATTCCTTGATGGCTGGCCAGCAAATAGTTCGTTAGCGCAATGGCTAGGCGTTGTGATTCCTCCCGCAAGTTCATACCAGAAACCTCTTTTTTTTTTGTTGGGTTCTCCGCGCTTCCAAAGGCGGCCTGATATAAGCTGGCCATGGGTATCCTCTCGGTACGCCAATAACGCAAGGCCATTCCTACCTTTTTCAAAAACTGCTTAGCCGACTTTACATCAGTAAAACAGTTTTTATCCTTTAATCCAAAATTCTTCAGTTGCTTTTGGATGAGTTCATCAACCTTGGTGGGTGACGCCATAGGATTAGACGCGTTTATTTTGCTAGCTCACTCATGGCCTTGACGCTATAATCGATATCTTTCATCGTATTATAGATATGGGGTGAAAGTCGAATCCCTCCAGAAGGTGCTGTTGCTATGCCATAAGAATGGTACAATTTATCGGTAACCTCGTGGATCTCCTTTCCAGGCAAATTAATAATCACAATACCACCACTGAATTCTGGCGCTAACGGAGTGACAAACACAGCCTGTGGAATTTTGCTTTTAATCTGTTCTTTCAGATACGTGGCCAGTTGCACAATGCGATTCTCTATATTTCCTCTCCCCACGGTATGATAGAATGCCATGGTCTGGGGCAAGGCTGCCGGTGAAGGTTCGTTGCGCTGACCCAGCACGCAGAGCTGTGCATCCACGGTCGTGGCTTCTTTCCAACCACCGCCCATCACGGCAGGCCAAATACGGTTGAAATAATCTTTGTGAATATAAACCACTCCATTCTCAAACGGGCCCATCAGCCACTTATGCGTGCTCGCCGTGTAAAATGTGCATCCCATCTCATGCACGTCAATATTCATTGAACCCAGCGATTGCGCTCCATCCACCAGGGTCATAATGCCACGCGCCTTTGCCATCTGGCATATTTCCTTTGCTGGCAGGGCCATTCCACTAAGGTTTGAGAGGTGAGAGAATGCGATGAGTTTAGTATTAGGCGTGATGGCTTCGATAAACGGTTCAACTAACTCCTTTTTCGATGTCGGATTCGCTGGCAAACCTATTTTCTTAACAGTAAAACCAACCCGTTTAGCCTGACTCAACCACACCTCACGATTAGAAGGATGGTTTTGTTCCCAGAGAATCACTTCATCCCCTGGTTTCAAGTCCAGACCATGCACGATCATACAATTGCTTTCACTTGTGTTGCGTGTAATCCCCATCTCACTTTCATCGGCACCGACAAATTGGGAAAGTTGCGCTATGGACTTTTTTCTGAGCGGAGCAAACAAGGTGCGATATTGAAACGAAACGTCTTTGTTCAAGGACTTGGTCAGTTCGATCACGCGTTCGTGAATCGCTTTCGGGCTCGGGCACAGATTGGCCGCATTCATCATCACCAAGTTCTGGGGGACAGCAAATTGCTTTTTCAGGTCTTCCCAATAGGGTTCATTGTCAGCACCGGACGGCGGAAATAAACGATCCGCCGTGCTGGCCAAGGAAGGAATGGCAAGGCCGCTAAACGAGGCTCCCAGTAGTTGTTGGAGAAATTTTCTCCGATGAGTTAGGTTCATCATGGTCGAGTGCTTTAACAACACAAGATAACCATATCCTTCTTTAAATAATCGGGACCTTTTATGATAGGTAACTTGAAAAGTTTGAGGTTCCGATGGACTGAAAAAATCCAAGGCTATGGGAGCTTTTAAACTACCTATACAACGGCCCTACCGGGTCACTTATCGTGGAAAGAAATGGGAGATTGGCGCCTTTACAAAAAGTCTTGGATTACCCGATGTTAATGGTTTTCTCCGCGATGCCTGCCATTATTACCATGGTGGCCGTGATCATTATCAGAATAGCGCGGACCTCTTACCCAAACAGCGCAAGAGGATAAAAACGTTAGGCTGAACATAAATAGTAACACGGTAATACATGCGCGTGTTAAATTTGTTGGCTTATTCTTTGCAGGTTGCATGTGATTGGCTGATTAAGGGATTAACAGAGCTTTAATCGGCGACCAAAGTTCGGTCTATCACTGGTGAAAGACTTACATCTTTTTGAAATTATGTTGCAGTATTCACGTATCGAGCGTTGATTCCATGACTGCTTTCAACGGGCCAATCGGTGAAGCATGTAACTCTTTGGTTTTTTTCTACAACACCCTATTGACGGTACGCATTCATCTTTGAGGGATCACGAATCAAAATATTAAGGGCTATGACAATCATAAAATATTCACCTCACAATTTGGCCTTTCAACCGAGGGGCCTTTGTCCTGGCAAACGGATCGTCCCCTATCCCGCCGCCTGGAAGAACCTCTTCTATTCAAAGTGAACGGCAGCGCATCGAAAGGATATTCTAGGAATACAGGGCATTGGAATTAAGCGTTACCTTTGTGGGAATTTCCGACGAATCAACATATTTTGCGGCAGAGTTAAGAATTTGACAAAATATAATTCACACCATCCGTTTAAGTTTAATAAGTAACAAAACAAAAGAATAAAGTGAGCATATCGAGAACTTACAAGGGTAGGATCATTGAAAATGCGAATTCCATGCAACCACAAGAAAATACAAATTTTAACCTATGAAATCCTTTCAAAACTTATCCAAACTAATCGTGCTGGCTTTCGTTCTTTCGGCCTTCGCCTTTGGCTGCAAGAGCGCAAAAAAAACAGCCGCCACCAATGCCGCTGCCGAGAAAGCCAAGATGGAACAAGAAGCAAACTTGCGCAAGCAAAAAGAAGGAAAGCGCAAAGCGGCAGGAGGAATCCACCCTCAAGACGATGAAAGAAAATGCCCCTAAGGTCAAGCTTAATGAGTACTTCAACGCGATCGCTAACGCCACCAGTGCCGCCTCTGCCAACAAAAGCATCAACGAAGCACTAGGCCTGTTCTCCTCTTCGGAAACGCCCGTCTTAATTGTGATTAGCGAAGAAAACGGAAAAAAAGACTACGATCGGCCAACCACCATCAACGCTTATCTCAATTATTTAAAAGACCAAAAGAAGAACCTCAACAATATTAATACCCTATCCGTTGATGATTCTGGAAAAATTACGGAAGTAGAATTAAGAAAGAACAATTAAATCCCCTACCCATGTTTAATACCAAATTTTCACTTGTCTTATTTTTTAGTCTTGTCACCTTGGGCAGATTGTTCGCACAAACCGATAACATCAGTCCGGCGAGAAAACAAGCCATTGACTCCTTGGCGCTGGAAAAAGTGAGAGACCTGAGTAAATACATCAGCATTATCGGTAATAAAAAGACGCAGTATTCAGAAGCAACGCGCGTGATGGACCGTGCCGAGGAATTATTCGCGCCGGAAAGCGAAATGGGTGTATCCTCGCTAAACAAAAAGGAAGTCACTTATTATAAAGTGCGGAAATATTTCGAGCATTTAATGGCCCTTAATTATGATCGCGTGAGCATCAAATGGTATAACATTCATTACATCAGTGACCTGGAGAGGCAACCCGATGGAAGGTATGTGGGGGTGGTTACAATCTACCAACGCTTTGAAGGTCAATCCGAGGGCGGCCTCAAGTACAAGGACACCACCAAAAAAGACATCACCATTTATGTAGAGCGAAAAAAGACCCAGATGCAAGGCAAGACCGTGGAGTTCTGGGATGTACTTTTGGGCGACATACGAGTGACCGAAACGACGGAGAAATAATTGCCCTTGACAGCCCGCCAAATACAATTGCATCCAATTGTCATAAAGAGGATCTTATTTCTGCTACGCCCGTTGGCCTTTACGCTTTGGTCTATGACGGCCCAAGCGCAATTGGTCGGTGAAATGGGTGATGAGAGTAAGCTTTATGCCGAATCAAAGCAGGTCAATCAATTTTTTAGAAGGTTCAATGGAGAAGAGGATGAAAAAGGAAATCGATTCTACCCCACGGACAAACAATTCCAAAATAGTAAACTGAGAAAAAAATACCTGGCCATATTATTTGATGAAAATAATTCAGGAATAGATCGAACGCTAAAGAAGGAATTTGCAGAGGATGTGCTGAACAAACCAGAAACATCGCTACTCGACTTCCACGGGGGGAATTGGTTTGCCGAAGTAAATACCCTACTTCAATTGAATGGAATTGAGCAGACGATAACGTTATTCATGGAGTTGGAAAAAAATCACTTGGGATACAAATGGGTGATTCGAAAAGCACACGCAGATCGGTTAGATCCTTTGTTCGCACGCGACACCAGTAAGATTGGCCAGTTTCTTCACCCCATGAGTCATGAGCTTGATTTTATGAATCTTCGCAAAGCATTTGCACACAGCGACAGCATTAGCCAATTTGCCACGAAGGGTTTTAAACCCGATCACCTCTCTGTTTTGTTGTATGAAGCAAAAAAAGGAAACTTGAAATTCAAATCAGTGGAGTCAGTACGGTTTCACTTCTTTCAGATCAAGGGGTGGTATTTTGAGCTTTCTGATTTCAACCGGTCTGGTTACAACACAGGATGGTTGATATCCAATCTTGTCAAATTAAAAGGCCCGACGGATAAGGATATTATACAACGATATTTATACCATGAAAAATAGGCGGCGTTTAATCCTCGTCCTCCTGCTGGTGCTCATGGCCGGTGGCGCCTATGCTCAAAAGCAAAAACCGAAACAGCAAAAACCAAAATCGGTAAAGACCGCAGAGCCCCCACTCACCAGTGCGACCGATGAAGCTGCACAGAACGAAAAAAAAGTAAAAGACATGGTGGCCTTCCTGGGGTTCATGCTCAACACCCTGGGCAGTAGCAGCACGTCAGCCCGTGATAAGGATGTACTCATCACCGAAAGCTATTCCAAAATATTCCGGGACGCTAACGTTCAAATTGAAGACGACCTTGACGAGGAACGGGAAGTTATTACGAACAAAGACGTGGTAGCGTACCTGAAAGACATCAACTTTTTTTTCAAGGATGTCAAATTTGAGTTTATTATAGAAAAGATAGAATCGGGTGTAAATACCGACAACCAAACATTTTATAAAGTGTCCCTTCACCGGAATCTTAATGGCACCACTTCCGACGGTAAGCTTGTTAATAATATCATTCAACGATACATCGAAATAAATTTTAATCCAAAAGATCAGGATCTAAAAATTGCGAGCATTTACACCAAAGAATTTAATGAAAAGGATGCCTTGCTGAATTGGTGGAATGAGCTATCGTATGAGTGGCAAACTATTTTCAGAAAGAAATATAATCTCCTGGATAGCGTTTCGCTCAGTGACATTCGTAAAATTACCGCTATTGATGAATTAAACCTTAGCCACAACAAATACATTCAGTCCTTCGAACCCTTATCGCAGTTTAAGAACTTAAAAACACTCAACCTTTCTTACTCCAATATAGTGGATCTTGCTCCGATCCGGAATTTGACCGATTTAATTGACTTGAATTTATCACACACTTCAATCCACGAGTTGCTGCCGTTAAAGTATTCAAGCAATCTGGTGACCTTAAACCTTAGCCACACCCAGGTCGATGATATCGCTGTCCTTCAACGTATGCCCAAATTACAATCTCTTGATCTGACTGGCACAAATGCAACTGATTTCACCGCTCTAGCACAGCTCAATGAACTGGCCGAATTAAATCTCAGTAACACCAAACTTGCTGAACTTTCCTCTTTAGAAAATCTGGTCGAGCTCCATGAATTAAAAATTTCGAATACCCTTACGCAAGAGCTGTCCCCGTTAAAAGGACTGAAGAATCTGGAAATACTGGTCTGTGACAGCACGCACATTCAAAATCTTACTCCACTCGGTGGGCTTACCAGCCTAAAAATTTTTCAAGCGAATAATACGTTGGTTACGGATTTACAACCGCTCCACAAACTGACAAAACTTGAAAAGATCTATTGCGATCAAACGCCTGTCAATAAGACTTCTGCAGAATCTTTTATGTCGGCCAATCCAAACGTGCTGGTGGTCTATGATTCGCCTGACCTGAGGTCCTGGTGGAATGCGCTTTCTTCCGAATGGCAAGAAATCATCAGTAGGACGGCCAAGATCAGCATCAATCCAACAAAAGAGGAATTGGCCAGCATTAGCAATATCGATTCGATCAATTTCAGCGGAAATAATCGGATCACGGATTTAGAGCCTCTGCAAAAGTTTCAAAAATTACACGTACTCATTGCTAACCGATCCTCCATTGGAGACCTCTCTCCCATCCATACCCACAACGAGATAAAATACATTGACGTCAGCGAGACCAGAATAACAGACCTTACGCCACTAACCGAATTGACAAAATTAAAAGTGCTGAAGGCCGACCGGTGCAAGATTACCAGCCTAGACCCCTTACAGAAAATGACTGGTGTTACCAAATTGTATGTTGATGAAAGTGGCGTCAATGACATCAATGCACAGGAATTTTTAGAAATCAACCCAACCTGTCTTCTGGTCTATAAGACCGTTCATCTCAATCGTTGGTGGCGAAATCTTTCGGAAAATTGGAAAAGCATTTTTCTAACGCAGGTTCAGGATACCACCAGAGAGAATCTTCACAAACTAGTTGAACAAAGGACGCTGCATTTTAAGGACGTACCAATTAACGACCTTGCCGGGTTGAGCGAATTTATTCGCCTGAGGGAATTGCATTTTTCAGGTACGGCGATCACGGCGATCGCGCCGGTCGAAAATTTGAAATCCCTCACCTCTCTCCAGGCGAGCCATGGCCCCATTCAACTAATCGAATCCCTGAGCCAATTAACGGATTTGGAAGACCTTGATATTTCCGACACACCGATCGAAGATCTGACTGTGGTTTCGAATTTGTTAAAACTAAAGAGCCTCAATTGCTCAGGAACACAAATCAAAAGATTGAATCCCCTTGAGAAACTGGAAACCCTGGAAATCCTTGATTGCTCCAATACCAATGTGGGTAAGCTGACTTCTCTTGACTACCTCCATTTAAAAATATTCAAGTGCTACAATACCAAGGTGTCTAATCGAGCAATCGAAACCTTTAAGGCAAGTCATCCGGAATGCAATGTTGTCTATTATCGGTAATGCCCGATTAACAATGAAAAATAAGGGCGCGTCAAAAAATATCTTGCAAATTATCCTTGATCGAAATTGTCTTTATGGTATGAGGTCCGGCATAATGAGACCGGCAACTGGCCCGCCCACGGAAAACATCCTGAAACAGGATACCTGGAAATGGATGAGCGTTAAATTTGATTTAATTAGTCATACCGTTAGGCATGAAGAAAAAAATTCCATTTGAATTTGTGCTGGAAGAATTAGATCGCCTTCATCCCAGGGTCAGGGCGATGTTCGGCTGCTATGCTATCTATATTGAAGAAAAGATGGTGTTGATTTTGCGTCAGCGAGAAGATTTTAGAGATGATAATGGGGTATGGCTTGCTACACTACACGAACATCACCCCAGCTTGAAAAAAGAATTCCCTCCCCTGCGCTCAATCGGTTTCTTTGGAAGACGCGAAACAGTCTGGCAAAACATTCCTGCCGATGCCGCTGATTTTGAGGAGCTAGCTCTGAAAGCTTGCAGATTAATTCTTAAAGGAGATGTAAGAATCGGAAAGATCCCCAAGCCGAAAAAGAAGAAAGGCGATAAATAAAACCCGATCGGCTAGCTTTTCTTTTATGAAGTTTTAATTCCATAGGAGATGACTTCTATCAGTTAATGCACTTTATTTCGTTGACTTAAATCAGTAATGCATTTTTAATAGGAACATCTTTACCTTCTTGATTGAAAAATTGTGCAAAGGGCTGTAGCTTCACCGTCACAAAGGGAACAATCGATTCTCATTTTTTATGACCAACGCCATTTACCTGACCACGACCGAACCTTATTCCGGCAAATCTATCATCGCTTTAGGTCTGATGAATTTGCTTGCCTCGAAGACGGAAAAGATAGCCTACTTCAAACCGGTCATTAGCTGTGATCGCCCCGAGAAGGACAGCCACCTCCATACCATTGCCTCCTATTTCAAATTGGGTACCCCCTACGATGATATGTATGTGTTTACTCGAAGTGAAATCTTAAAATATGTTAACTCGGGCAAGGAAGCCTTCATCATTGATTCCATCATTGATAAATTCAAACGACTTCAGGAGCGCCATGATTTTGTGGTCGTCGAGGGAACGGATTTTATGGGGGGCAGCATCAACGTTGAATTTGACGGAAATATTTCCATTGCTAAAAACCTGGGTATTCCGGCCGCCATCATCATCAAGGCCGATGGCAAGTCGATACAAGAAATTGTCGACACGGCCGTATCCACCACCAAAAGCTTCATGGATGAAGGCGTGCAAATACTGACCGTCATCGCCAACAAGGTTGAACTTGAAAAAGAAGAAGAGATTCGCAGGCAACTCACCAAGGGCTTACCCAAAGAGTTGATTGTTACTTCTATTCCTGCCAATAAAGATTTGGGTAATCCAACGATGAAAGAAATACTCGAATCGGTGGAAGGAAAGGTATTATTTGGAGAACATCTGCTATCCAACCAGGTGGATGACTCCATTGTGGGCGCTATGCAGTTACATAATTGCCTCACCCGTTTGGGGAAAAATACCTTGATTGTAACGCCCGGTGACCGCGGCGATATCATCATCGGCGCGCTACAGGCAAACATTTCAAAGAATTATCCAAAGATTGCAGGTCTTGTCTTAACCGGTGGACTGGTACCCGAACAAACTATTTTAGATCTGATTGAAGGACTCGATACGGTCGTTCCGATCATCCAGGTAAAAACCGGAACCTTTAAGACAGTAACACGCGTGGCCAACACGCAATCTAGACTCTCTCCCGATAACAAAGAAAAAATTTCCCTCTCCATCAGCCAGTTTGATAAGTATGTGGATGTAGAATCGCTAGAAAAGAAAATCATTTCCTTCCACACCCACGCCATCACGCCGCGCATGTTTCAATATCAAATTGTTAGGAGAGCCAAGGAACACAAGAAACACATTGTTTTGCCCGAAGGTGATGACGACCGCATTCTGCAAGCGGCTGACGCCTTAATCAAACAAAATGTGGTTGATCTTACCATTCTGGGCATCAAGGAAAATGTAGTCGCCGCGATCAAGCGTTTAAATCTATCACTTGACCTTGAAAAAGTTCGAGTCATTAATCCCGCCACATCGGAACGTTATGAAGAATATGTGAATACGTTGTTCGAACTGCGTAAAAACAAAAATGTTTCCATCGAGATGGCCCGGGACCTCATGTTGGATGTTTCCTACTTCGGCACCATGATGGTGTATAAAGGCGAGGCGGACGGCATGGTATCAGGAGCTGGACATACCACGCAGCACACCATCCGCCCGGCACTGCAGTTTGTAAAAACAAAGCCCGGCGTATCAACCGTGTCCTCTGTTTTCTTTATGTGCCTGCCCAATCGGGTTTCCATTTTTGGGGATTGTGCTGTGAACCCTAATCCGACCTTCGAGCAGTTGGCCGATATTGCCATTTCTTCCGCTGATACCAGCAAGATGTTTGGCATTGATCCTAAAATTGCCATGCTCTCCTATTCTTCCGGTACATCCGGAGAGGGTGAGGATGTAGAAAAAGTAAGGAAGGCAACCGAGCTGGTTCGGCAACGAAGGCCTGATCTGAAAGTAGAGGGCCCTATTCAATATGATGCCGCAGTGGATCCAACGGTAGGAAAAAAGAAAATGCCTAACTCCGACGTAGCCGGTCAGGCCAGTGTTTTGATTTTTCCGGATTTGAATACGGGTAACAATACCTACAAGGCAGTCCAGCGCGAAACCGGGGCGCTGGCCATCGGCCCTATGTTGCAAGGACTCAATAAACCAGTAAACGATTTGAGCCGGGGTTGCAGCGTGGATGATGTGTTTAACACGGTCGTCATTACGGCCATTCAAGCTCAGCAAATTTGATTTCAGAAATGCCCATGAACGTCTTTGTCATCAATTCCGGAAGCAGCTCTATAAAATATCAACTCATTCAAATGCCTGAGGCGAAGGTCATTTGCTCGGGCTTAATCGACCGCATTGGACAGGAAGGATCAAGTATTCAACATAAGACATCCCACCTGGGACGGGAACAGATCCGCAACGAAAATATCCTCATCCGTGATCATGCCGTAGGACTCACAGAGGCAGCCAAGCTGTTATCCGATGAGATCATCGGCGTGATTAAAAATCCGGAGGAAATTCATGTCGTGGGTCACCGTGTGGTGCATGGTGGAGAAAGTTTTTCAAAGACCATCGTCATCACCAGCGAGGTAAAAGAAGAGATCAAGAGACTTTTTCCGTTGGCCCCCCTTCATAATCCTGCCAACTATTTGGGAATAGAAGTGGCTGAGAAAATTTTTAATAAAGCAAAACAGGTAGCCGTATTCGATACGGCCTTCCACCAAACCATGCCACCGGTGGCCTATCGGTATGCTATTCCGAAAGCCTTTTATGATGACCACCAGATCCGCGCCTATGGGTTTCATGGCACCAGTCACAAATATGTATCTGAGCGCGCATCTGAATATTTGCAAAAGAAAGATGCCAAAATTGTCACTATTCACTTAGGCAACGGTTGCAGCATGGCTGCCGTTAAGAATGAGGCGTGCGTAGACACCAGCATGGGCTTTGGCCCGATGAATGGGCTTATCATGGGAACGCGCACCGGTGACATCGATCAGTCAGTGATCTTTCATCTTGTTACGCTAGGCCACTCCCTGGAGGACGTCAACACGATACTCAATAAGAAAAGCGGGATGTTGGGCCTGACCGGGTTCAGTGACATGCGCGATGTGAAAGCCCAAGGCAAGAAAGGAAACCAAGAAACGAAACTGGCCTACGAGATGTACGCTTACCACATTAAGAAATATATTGGGGCTTACATTGCCGTATTGAACGGACTGGATGCCCTTGTTTTTACAGCAGGTGTAGGTGAAAATGATTCGTTAACGAGAAAATTATCAACTAGAAATATGGAGTACCTGGGCATCCGCCTTGATGAAGAAAAAAACGAAGCCGGCGGTAAAGGCATTTACGAAATCAACGCAGCCGACTCGCCCGTTAAGATTTTAGTAGTGCCAACCAACGAAGAGCTAGAGATTGCCAAGCAGTGCCACGCGTTGCTCTCTTTGTAATAGCGGTAGCACGAAAAGGAAACGCGGTATCCATTGCCATTTCAATTCCCCGTCACTTTTATGTAGTCCTTTTGATTTTCTTCCAGGTTTGGTGGATCCTCTTTCTTTTCGCCACGATGACCACCAGTGCAATTAAGACAATAGAGGCGCCCCATACCCAGACCAAGGAAGAAGGGAATTCTATAGGCCCAGCATTCCCCGTAAGAATAAACCCCGACCAGTAGTATGGATGAGCCATTTGAGGGTAATCTCTAACAAAATCTTTTTTCGCCATCTGCAAGGCGCGATCCTTGCTTTGCCCTTCCTTCAAATACTTATAAAAATTCACCATGATTCTCGATGTTGCTTTATCGGGTACCTGCCATAAGCTGATCAGCGCCGAAGGAACGCCGGCATAGGCAAAAGCACGCGCGAAACTCAGGATTCCTTCCCCTCGATGGACTTGTCCAATACCGGTATTGCAGGCACTCAGAACCGCCAGCTCCGATTTCAAGCGCATGTTATACAGCTCGATGGCATTGAGCTGATTCTCTTGCAAGGAATCGGCAGGCGACGGGGAAAATACCATCACGGAAAGCATCGGATTTTCGTCGTTGAGCAGGGAGTGCATCGCCAGGTGAATAATTCTGTAATCCGTTGCGTGCATTTTGAAGTCGCTTTTCGATGCGGGGTTAAAAATTGAAAAATCAGAACCAATCAATTCGGCAATGGCAGCCACCTCCTTCTTCGCACCAGGCAGCGATGTGGTGAATTGGCTTCCCGTCGGCGCCGCTTCAGGGGAAACAAAACCCGCGAAAAAGTATTTGGTGGATGGCGACGTCCTTTCCAATTGTTCTTTCAGGTATGAAGCGGAGTTAGCATAGTGAATCGAATATTCGCTGACCAAGTAATCTGGATCATGTTCATTTGACTTCTTCACTAAAATCTCAAAAGGAAAGTAACCTAACACGCCGTCAGGAATAATAGTGATGGACGTGATACCAGGGCCTAATGCCGTGAGACAGTCTTTGATTAGAAAATGATAGAGCTCACTGGAGCTGTTCTGAAATTGCTCCCCGGGTTTCAACCCTTCAGCAGTAGTGAGGAAACTTCGGACCTGATTTATTTTTGCCGTAAAGTCGAGTATTATTTTTTTCACGTTTCCATAGCGGCGATCTTTGGAAAATCCGAAAACCGCCAAGGTAGAGTCGCCAACAAAATATTCAATCAAGGCCTCGCCTTTTTTTAGCATCTTACTTTGAATCAAGTCAGGTGCAATCACACGGCGATCAAACCGTAACCGGTAATAGTCGGGAGCCTCCTTCTTGATTTTGTTGATCAATGCCGCATATTCGTGTTTAGCATTTGCAAAGTGTTCGCGTAGCGTGTTCAATTCATCGGCCCTCCCCTTTTTGAGTTCCGACTCATAGACAGCTTGTTCTGAAAAAAGCAGTTCCGACTTAAGGTCTTTTTCCTGATCCAACCATTCAGGATTAATTCCGGCAAAACGATTTACCAGCCGGAGGTTTTCTAGTAGCAGAATTCCTTTGCTTTTATCGGCCAGAGAGAAACAGTCTGCAAAATAGTTCTCCTGCCCGGTTTGCTGAAAGAGTAGATATGCCATACGGATCCCGTCTTCGTAAGCACTGTAACTTTGTTCTGCCAGGATGATTTTATCTTTGTCGAGAGTGAATTCGTTGGCGGTACTGTCGATGAGGGCCAACGATAGCTGGTTGATCTGCCAGGCTTGATGGAGCAGTGAATCGTCTTTCTTTTTTTGATATAATTTCTCCATCAAACGAGACTTCATTTGCAGCGAAACAAAAAGTTGCTTTTTGGAAAGAATATTAGTGAGCGGAGGATTTTCCTGGCCTTTTGGATTAAAGTCGAGCACCAGGCTGGCAATCGACTTCTGATAATAACTCACTGCCTCCTCCAAACGGGATTGCTTTTCGGCAAGACGTCCCGCCGCCAAGTATGCGTTCGACACCAACCTGTCCTTTCCTCCCGACAGTTTCAGAAAAAAATTAATCGACTTTTGGTAAAATTCGTTGGCCAACCGCAGTTCGCCGCGAGCTTCATAGGTCTCGCCCAGCGCAAGGAAGTAGCGCCCTCGAAAACGTTCACTGTACTTCAAATAGGATTCTACTTTTTGAAGTGTAAGGAGCGCGCTGTCATATTGCTTTATTTCCCTGTAGTAATGTGCCAGCGTTTCATTCAAGACTATTGCGTGCTGTGATGGCTTTAATTTCTCCTTTGATTTGTTCCAGAAAACGAGAAGTGAATCCTGAGCGCGACTGAGGTAGGCTCTCGCCTTTCTGTAGTCACCTTTTGTAAGATATACAGACCCGATGTTTCGAAAGAGCAAAACATAGTCCGTGTCACTTCCTTTTGCAATGCATGTGTAATAAGCTACGCTAGCCAAGTGCTGATTGATCGATGCTTCCCATTCTCCCTTGATGTTCTCAATCCCCGCCAGGTATTCGGAAATCATATACAGATTGATGCAAGTCTTGTTCGTTCGCGGAAGTTTTTCGAATTCATCCAGCAACTTGTTAAAGAGCTCGAGCGATCGGTCATAATCATCGATATCAGTATAAAATTGGGCCCACAATAAAGCGATGTCCCTTTTTGATTCCTGATAGGTCGAGTCAAGATCATTCTTGAGTTCATCGACGATTAACCCCGCTTGCACCAGCGCTTGCCGAGTTAATGACGGATGGGAGAAAACCCGGTTAGTCACGATCCTAATTTGATACGCCTGAACGAGCAGCGCTGCATTATTTTTAGCCCCGTTTTCTTGGATTAATTTCTCGGCTGCGTTGAGAAAACTCAACGTCTTGCTGTAATCGCCAAACTGATACCATCGCGCAGAATCCAAAAGCCGGGGTATGTTTTCCCCGGCCTTTTGAGAATAGCAAAATGTAGAAAGTAGAACGCCTACCCAGATCGGGGCTCCTTTCATTTAGTTACCCAATTAAAAAAATTACTTTCCAGGAAGGAGTTCCACGGCATCACTCCGAATTTCCAGATGACATTTCATCTCCTCACCGATGAAATCCCCTTTCATTCTTAAAAAGTATTTGCCGCTCGCCATTTCGTGCTTGAGGGTGAAAACATTCAAGCTATCAATTTCTTTCATTTCTAACGCAATGGTTTTAGTGGGTTTCGATTCAGAAATCAAATCGAGACTTTTAATTTCTTTTGGGGCAACCAGCAGGACATTGGCCATTCGGGAGGCTTTTGTACTGTCTTTCGAGCAAAGGCAACAGCCCCCGATGCATTGACAGCAAGTAGAAAGCATCATCAGGCGGGGCCTGTTTTTGCCACCAAGGTGCTTATGGTGATTCTTTAATTTGCTCATGTTCTCCCTCCACTCCTTCTTTGTGGAATCCTTGGGATTCCTTAGCAGCGATTGGATTCCCAGATCAGGAAGAGAGATAACATGAATGAGCGTATCAATCTGTGGGGCGACCATAGCAGTGTCGACTTTGGTGGTTTCATCTGAGGCTTTTTTCTTGCCGCAGCCCCAGATCACAGCAACACTCATGAGGGTGAGTAAGATTAATTTGGTTTTCATAGTCGGGTTGGAATTTGGTGTGTGAAAAGATACTAAATCCGCCACATACATGAAATAGAGCGAAGAGACTTCGTAAACTCGCTTTCACACGGGATAAGTCCTTACTGGTCCTCTCCCAAGGACACCAGTGGCATCGAAAGTCATTTTTTATAGGCAAATCCGGCGCTTGTTTAATCGATAACTTTTCGGCCGAAACCACGTAATCAGGTAAAACTTCTGAACTATATTTCTGAACCCAATCCCTTTGTTATGAAACCGTTTCTACTCTTCTCCTTTTTATTCCATTTTACCCTCTCCCTTTCAGCACAAGACCTGTACATGCCGCGGGACATCAAAGAAGCGTATAGAAAAGGAACACGCTCACCCGATGGCCGCCCCGGAAAAAACTATTGGCAAAACCATGGCCGCTACAACATCACCGTTACGGCTCTTCCTCCGGATCGTAATGTGAAAGGCGAAGAGAGTATCGTCTATTATAACAACAGTCCCGACTCGATACGAAACCCGGTGATCAAATTGTTCCTCAACATCCACAAGCCCGGGGCGCCGCGCAATTTTGGGGCAACAGCGGACTACCTTACCGCGGGCATGCATATCGATGAGGTCACACTCAATGGCTCGCCTTACCCGTGGAAAGAGAATCCAAACCTGTTCACCTGGCAGCCGATGCACTTGACTAAAGCACTTGCTCCGCACGACTCCATGATGCTCACTTTCAGGTGGCATTACGAAATTTCAAAGAAGAGTAACCGCGAAGGGATGATTGACTCGCTCACTTATTTTCTCGCCTATTTCTACCCCAGGATTGCAGTGCTTGACGATTATAATGTCTGGGACCGCATGAACTTTATGGACTCGCATGAGTTTTACAGTGACTTTAATGACTATGTTGTAACTATCAATGCACCAAAGAATTACGTAGTGTGGGGGACAGGCACACTTCAACACCCCGAGAATATATTACAGCCGGAGATTCTTCAACGGTTCAATTCTTCATTCACCTCCGATCAAACCATTCATATTGCCACCAAGGAAGAACTGGCGGCCGGAAAAGTGACCAAGCAAAACGACATCAACAGTTGGCAATTCACGGCTAAAAATATTCCTGATATGACCTTCGGCCTGAGCGATCATTATCTCTGGGACGCCGGAAGTGTTGTCGTTGATGATGCCACCAAGCGAAGAGCCAGTGTGCAAGCGGCTTATCAGGATGCCGCCACTGATTATCGCTTCATGGTGAAATTCGGAAAGCATGCCTTGGATTGGCTGTCGCATCATTGGCCAGGAATCCCCTACCCGTATGAAAAGACAACCATCTTCCAGGGCTTCGCCGGCATGGAATATCCGATGATGGCCAATGATGAATCGTATCAAGATACCACGTTTTCAAGGTTCGTGGCTGAGCATGAGATCGCCCACACCTACATGCCCTTTTACATGGGCACCAACGAAACGCGTTACGGTTTTATGGATGAGGGTTGGGCCACCACATTTGAATTGTTGATTGGCCGCAGCGACATGGACCCCAAAAAAGCGGAAGAACTTTACAAACAATTCAGGGTACAGGGTTGGATTGGAGATCGTTCATCGAGTGAAGATATTCCTATCATCACTCCGGGTGATGCCCTGACCGGAGCTGGTTTTGGCAACAATGAATATGGCAAGGCTTCTATCGGTTATCTGGCGATGAAGGATTTATTAGGCGATGAATTATTCAAAAAATGTTTACATGCGTACATGGATCGCTGGCATGGCAAGCACCCAACACCCTGGGATTTCTTCCACACCTTCAATAACGTCTCGGGGAAAAACCTGAACTGGTTTTGGAACAGTTGGTTTTTTGAACCCAATTATATTGATCTGGCCATTACCGATACGAAGAAGTCGAGTGTTGGCCTCACCGTGATTATTGATAACATCGGAGGCATGCCAGCACCTTTTGATCTGGTGGCCACCTACAGTGACGGAAGCGCTGCCCGGTTTCATCAGACACCCGCGGTGTGGCAAGCCAATCCAAGACAAGTAAGCATCACCGTCAAAACAAAAAAGACTATCAAGTCGTTATCCATTGAAGGTGGCATTTGGATGGATGCCGATGAAACGAATAATGAGTGGACTATGAAATAGAGAATTTAAAGGCCGTTCTTTTTTCCCTTGAGCGGCAGTCCTCCACCCGATTCATCACTGATCAACTGGCTGATCCACTGTTAATCAAAACTTAACACATGCCTGGATTCTCTGTAAAAGCATCAAACACCTTGCTTTATACGATGGCTGACCGAAGTAATAGTTAGGTGATGATATTGATCATAGAATTCAATACGGAGCTTCCTTAATTTATGCCTAAATTATAAGGCTAAACTGAACGCTATGGAAGCCATTCGTGTAGAAGATGATCGAACCGGAGTTGAACTGGAGACCATCAAACGAGCATTTCTCGATAACCTTTTTTATATCCAGGGAAAGTCGCCAGAGGATGCCTCGTTGAATGACTGCTATATGGCGCTGGCTTATACCATCCGCGACCGGTTATTGAACAGGTGGCTCAATGCACAAAAAACATATCGGGAAAAAGATGTCAAGACGGTGGGTTATCTGTCTGCCGAATTTTTGATGGGGCCCCATTTGGGTAACAACCTTGTCAACCTGGGCCTGTTCAACAAAGTAGAGCAAGCCATGAATGAGATGGGACTGCCGCTCAATAAAATATTGGACCAGGAAGAAGAGCCTGGCTTAGGCAATGGCGGACTAGGCCGGCTAGCGGCCTGTTTTCTCGATTCCCTCGCCACACTTGATATTCCAGCAATTGGTTATGGCATACGTTATGAGTTCGGAATCTTTGATCAGATTATTGTGGATGGCTGGCAAGTGGAGATTACCGACAAGTGGCTTCGTAATGGTAATCCCTGGGAGATCGCCCGCGTAGAAGATGCCGTTACGGTAAAGTTTGGAGGGCACACCACCTCAGGGGTTGACCCGGACGGACGTTTTGAATCACAGTGGACACCTTCCGAAATAGTCATGGGAATTCCCTACGACACACCTGTTTTAGGTTACGCAACCAATACGGCCAGCACGCTTCGGTTATGGAAATCCGAAGCCTTTGAGTCATTCGATTTTCATTCCTTCAATGAAGGGGATTACTACGGTGCGGTCAACGATAAAGTACTGTCGGAAAACATCAGCAAAGTACTTTATCCAAATGATGAGCAAATGGGAGGTAAAGAGCTCAGGTTGAAACAGCAATACTTTTTTGTATCCTGTTCACTTCAGGATGCCATCCGATCACACATCTCCAGAAAAAACAACATCAAAACGTTTCACCAAAAGTTTGCCCTTCAACTCAATGACACCCATCCTGCCATCGCCATCGCTGAACTTATGCGGTTGCTATTGGATGATTGGCGCCTGGAGTGGGATGAAGCCTGGAACATAACGGTAAGCACGTTTGGCTATACCAACCACACCCTGCTTCCGGAGGCACTTGAAAAATGGTCCATTGCCTTATTCGGAAGATTATTACCCCGACACCTTGAGTTAATTTATGAAATCAATAAGCGTTTTCTACAGGAAGTAAGAAGGCATTTCCCTTACGATGAGGGAAAAATTTCGAGGATGTCCCTGATCGACGAATCAGGCGAAAGATACATTCGAATGGCCCTGTTAGCTTGCGTGGGAAGCCATTCCATTAATGGTGTCGCATCGCTGCACTCCGAATTATTGGCTAAAAACCTGCTACACGATTTTTATGATTTATGGCCTGAGAAATTTTCAAACAAGACCAATGGGGTGACACCCAGAAGATGGGTGGTGTTAAATAACCCGAATCTCACCGAATTGATTACCCGCAAAATCGGCCCTTCCTGGATTCGAAACCTGGAAGAACTCAAGCAATTGGAAAAGTATGTAAAGGATACCACGTTTTGTAACGAATGGCGAGAATGCAAGCGCAAGGTGAAAAATCTTCTGGTGGAAGAAATTAAAGTCCGGTGCGGCATCACGGTAAATCCTGATTCCCTTTTCGATGTTCAAGTGAAAAGGCTTCACGAATACAAACGACAGCAATTGAATGTCTTGCATATTATTACACTCTACAATCAGCTTCGAAAAAAACCGAAAATGAAAATGGTGCCTCGCACCTTTATCTTCGGGGGCAAAGCTGCCCCTGGGTATTTTATGGCCAAGCTGATTATTAAGTTGATTAATTCGGTGAAAGAAGTGGTTAACCGTGACCCGGTCGCAAGCAAAATATTGAAAGTGGTTTTCATTCCCGATTTTAATGTGACCAACAGCCGGTTGGTTTACCCGGCTGCCGATTTGTCTGAGCAAATCAGCACGGCTGGAAAAGAAGCTTCGGGGACGGGCAATATGAAGTTCACTATGAACGGGGCGCTGACGATCGGTACCCTGGATGGAGCCAATGTGGAGATCCGCGAGGAAGTCGGTGATGAAAACTTCTTCCTCTTTGGCTTGCTCACCGATGAAGTACAAAATCTTCATCATTCGGTGTATAGGCCACAGGAATATTATCACGCCGATGAAGAATTACGGGAATGCCTTGATCTGATCATGTCGGGATATTTTTCGCCAGAACAAAAAAACTTATTTCAGCCTCTGGTAGATTCCTTATTGCATCATGATTCCTACATGGTAATGGCGGATTACCGCTCCTACATCGATTGCCAGCAAAAAGTCAGCGAAGCATTTAAAGATCAGGAGAACTGGACTAAGATGAGTATTTTGAATGTGGCCCGCTGCGGAAAATTCTCCAGCGATCGAACGATCCGCGAATATTGCAAGGAAATATGGAACGTCAGCCCCGTGCAAGTCACCGTTCCACCGTACAACGCCAATACGGCAACGAGCATCAAGTTTTCAGCCTTTCCTGTTGCGATGAAGAAAAACTAGGAACAAGCTTGTCTTTTCCTCTTAGTAACTAGTAACAATGATCGTGGTCATGTCATGATGATGATCTTTGATGTCGTTCGCTCATCGAAAAACTACCCCTATTCTTTTTATAAAACAGCGCATGACGCAAATCATGCCAAGGCATGACCCATGACAGGAAGGAGGCTTTGTTGCTTTACTACTTTTCAAGCATCAATACATAAACAATGAAATCAAAGACTTGGATTAATACCGATGGCAACACGGCGGTGGCCAACGTAGCGTATGGCTTCTCTGAAGTCGCCGCCATTTACCCCATCACTCCGTCTTCTGACATGGGGGAGCGGGCAGATGCCTGGTCAGCCGAAGGAAAGAAAAATATTTTTGGAGAAAAGGTAGATGTGGTGCAAATGCAATCCGAAGCCGGCGCTGTTGGCGCGTTACATGGGTCACTTTCGGCTGGAGCGTTGACCACCACCTTCACCGCCTCTCAGGGGTTGATGCTCATGATCCCCAATATGTTTAAGATCGCCGGTGAAATGATTCCAGTAGTATTCCACGTGTCAGCACGGTCGCTGGCTTGCCAGGCTCTTTCCATCTTTGGCGATCACTCCGATGTGATGGCCACCAGAGGAACCGGGTTTGCCATGCTCGCCTCCAGCAATGTGCAGGAAGCCCAAGACCTTGCTGTCATTGCCCATCTTTCAACGCTCGAAGCTAAAATTCCATTCCTTCATTTCTTTGATGGATTCCGCACCTCTCATTCCATTCAAAAGATCATTCCTATTGATTATAGTGAAATGAAGAGCCTGCTGGATATGAAATACGTCGAGGAGTTTCGGGCCCTGGCCCTAAAACCAGAAGCGCCGATCTGCAAAGTGGGCGCGCAAAATCCAGACGTCTATTTTCAAGGAAGAGAAACGGTTAATAAATATTATGATGCCTGCCCTGCCATTGTACAGAAATACATGAAATTGTTTGGTGAAAAGACCGGGCGACAGTACCAACTCTACGAATATATCGGGGCACCAGATGCCGAAAACATCATCATCTCCATTGGATCGTCTACCGAAACCATCGAGGAGACCATCCACTTCTTAAAGAAGAAAGGGGAGAAAGTGGGGGTTCTAAAAGTAAGACTTTACCGCCCGTTCTCCGTGGAAGATTTCCTAAAGGAAATACCAAAGACCGTTAAAAAAATAGCGGTTCTGGATCGGACAAAAGAGCCCGGCTCCATTGGCGAGCCGCTGTATCTGGATGTTGTTGCTGCCTTATCTAACCAGCGTGCGGGCCTGCGGATAATTGGCGGACGCTACGGGTTATCCTCGAAAGAATTCACCCCATCCATGGTGAAAGCGGTATATGATCATTTAGAAAACGACGGCTGGCACAACTTCACGGTGGGCATCCATGACGACGTGACCAAGAAATCAATACCGGTGAAAGAGGACATTGATACCGAACAGAAAGGCGTGGTTCGTTGCAAGTTCTGGGGATATGGTTCCGATGGAACGGTGAGCGCCAACAAGAATGCTATCAAGATCATTGGTGAGAATACTGATCTTTTTGTTCAGGGCTATTTCCAGTACGATTCCAATAAATCGGGAGGATGGACCATCTCTCACCTGCGATTCGGAAAGGAAAAAATCCAATCTGAATATTTATTAAACAAAGTTGATTTCGTCGCCCTGCATCGCCCGCAATACATTGGCCAGTATGATATTCTGGAAGGGATTACCGAAGGGGGAACTTTTCTGATCAACTCCAGCCAGAAGCCAGAGAACATTTTCAGGTTGTTCACCAAGGAAATGCAGGATACGATCCGAGCTAAAAAAATAAAAGTATTTGCAATTGATGCCTCCAAGATTGCTAAGAGCGTGGGTTTGGGCGGCAGAATTAGTTCGGTGATGCAAACCGCCTTTTTCAAAGTGTCCGGCGTTTTGCCTCAGGAAGAATCGATCGCCTTGATCAAAAAATTTGTTCAGAAGCAATTTGCGCGCAAAGGACCTGAAATTATTGAAATGAATTGGAAAGCGATCGATGCTTCAGCAGCAGCGGTGATCAGTATTCCCATTGGAGAAGAAACCGATAAGTACGCGGAAATCACTCCCGTTGTTCCCGCGGGTTCGGGTTGGTTTGCCGATCACATCATCGATCCCATTTTGAGATTAAAAGGCGACACTATCCCGGTGTCAGCCATGCCGCTCAATGGTACCATGCCAACGGGAACCAAGCGACTGGAATACCGCGGAGTCCCCGGCAACCCGGCCTCTTGGATTGAAAAACTCTCTTTTGTGAACGAACCCAATGTGGCTGAACCATACCTGGAGTATCCACCGAGCTGTTCGGGCTGCGGAGAAATTCCCTATATCCACCTGGTCACCCAATTGTATGGCGACCGCATGATTATCGCCAATGCTACCGGATGCTCTTCGATCTACGGAGGAACGTTTCCACTCACCCCTTATACCAAAGACAAACATGGCAAAGGGCCCGCGTGGGCCAACTCCCTTTTCGAAGACAATGCAGAATTTGGTCTGGGGATGCGACTGGCGGTAGATGCCAACCGTCGACAGCTGAAAACAAATGTGAGCCAGTTGATCGCCGCCACCAGCAATGAGCCCCTTAAGGCAGCGCTAGAAAAGTCGATTGATCTTTTTGACCAAACCAATAACGAAGCCAAGGCTCATGCCGATCATGTGAAAGAATTGCTGGCGGCCGATCAGAAAGCGTCCGTCGAAAATCCAATACGGAATAAAGTGATCGAATTGCAAGACTACTTTATAGATAAAAGTATTTGGATTGTGGGCGGTGATGGGTGGGCTTACGACATTGGTTTTGGCGGCCTTGATCACGTGATGGCATCCAATCGCAAAGTGAATATTCTGGTCGTGGACACCGAGGTGTATTCCAACACCGGTGGGCAGGCATCAAAATCAACCCCTCGGGGAGCCGTGGCTAAGTTTGCCTCCGATGGAAAAAAAGCGGGCAAGAAAAATCTAGGCTTAATGATGGCCTCCTATGGCAATGCCTATGTCGCCTCGGTAAACATGGGCATGGATCGCGAGAAAACAGCGCTGGCCTTTGTCGAAGCAGAAAAACACCAAGGCCCTTCATTAATAATCGCCTACTCCCCTTGCATCGCCCACGGCTACGACATGAGACTCACCAAAAAACAATCTGAAAAAGCATCCAAGTGTGGGTACTGGCCAATGTACCGGTTCAATCCTGACTTAAGAAAAGAAAATTTGAGCCCCTTTGCCTGGGATGGTGCTGAGGTGGATACCCATTTTGAAGATTACATCGCCGAAGAAATCCGTTACAAGACGCTTAACCTTACTAACCCCGAAGAAGCGCATCGTCTGGTTGAACTTGCCGTGGCGGATAACAAACAGCGTTTTAATAATATAAAACATTTAGCGGAAGGATAAACATTAAAAACCATGAACATCAACCTTTCAATCAACTACGGTGGACTGGTGCTGAAGAACCCAATCGTGATTGGAGCCAGCAACATCGTGACCGACGTGCAAAACCTGATCAAATTAGAGGAAGCCGGTGCGGGGGCCATTGTCTTCAAGTCGTTATTTGAAGAGCAATTGCAGTTAGAGTCCCTTCAGCTCGATCAAATTACGGAAACCTACAGCGATTGGGATGCCGAGCACAGCACCTTCTTCCCTCCGGTTCGCTTTGCCGGGCCGGCTGATCATTTACGACAGCTCAAGGAAGCGAAAAAGAAAATATCCATTCCACTGATCGGAAGTTTAAACTGTGTGAACGACGACACCTGGCTGGAGTATGCCCTCAAAATGGAAGATACGGGCATCGATGCACTGGAGTTGAACTTCTACAACAGCAATATTGATTTTGAAATGTCATCCGAAGAAATTGAAGCCAAACAAGTTCGCACTTTGGAACTGTTGCGGGCCGGCGTTCGACTGCCGCTGTTTGTGAAGTTAAGTCCTTTCTATTCCAACACGCTGAAGCTGATTTCCAGAATGGATCAAATGGGTGTCGATGGATTTATCTTATTCAACCGGTTCTTTCAGCCCGATATTGATATTAATAAAGAAGAACATCACTACCCTTACAACTTCAGCAATGAAAGTGACAACCGCCTGGCGTTGCGCTATGCGGGATTGTTGCATAAGAAAATACGAGCCAGTATTATTAGTAATACCGGCATCCTTCATGGTAAGGATGTGGTTAAGATGCTACTGGCCGGAGCAAATGCCGTCCAGGTAGTGAGCGCGGTGTACAAAAAAGGAATTAGCACTGTCAGCACGATGCTTCATGAGATCGAAGACTGGATGAAGAAAAAGGGATACGATTCATTGTATGATTTTCAAGGAAAACTTTCTAAGGAAAATCTGGCGGATCCCTTTGTCTACAAGCGGGCGCAATACGTGGACATCCTGATGAAGTCAGAAATGTTCATGCAATATCACCCCAAACGCGGAGAAATCGAAAACCGATACGAAGACTATTAACAAAACAATAAAACCCTTTTAACTATGGCGAAGATTGGAATTTTTTTTGGTTCAACTGAAGGCAATACCGAACGTGTTGTCAACCAAATTCAACAACTGCTCGGCGATGAAGCGGAGCTGAACAACGTGAACTCAACCACAGCAGACGATGTGCAGCCTTATTCCTTTTTGATTTATGCCTGCCCTACCTGGGAGATCGGGCAACTGCAAGAAGATTGGGAAAGCTTTATCGATGAGGTGGAGAAAGTGGACTATACCGGAAAAAAAGTAACCTATGTTGGCGTCGGTGATGCGGATGGATACCCCGATACGTTCCTTGATGCGATCGGAATTATTCACGAGCGCATCAAAGATAAAGGGGCCACGTTTGTAGGCGCCTGGCCCACGGATGGCTACAATTTTTCGGCCTCCAAAGGCGCGGTCAACGGAAAGTTTCTCGGTCTTGGTATTGATGAAGAGAATCAAAAGAATTTAACCGCCGACCGCATTGCCAAATGGGTAGCACAACTAAAGAATGAGTTTAAATAAATTGGATGGCAGCGATCCGATTCAAGAAGCCTATATATCCCATCAGTAAGGCCCTGCGGGGATACCTCCATCTAACTAATCGCGAGGTGGGTGCTTGTCTTTCTTATCATGATCTGCTTCATTCTGCCAGTACGGTACCCCTGTTTGATAAACAGGGCTCCGATACCCTCTGGGAGACGGTCATCTACCATGAGTCCGACCAAAAATTTATCTACGACTGTTTAAGAAGGGCTTACGCGCAATTAAAAGTAGGCGGCGATGTAGCGGCCATCGAACATTTGTTTATCGACCGGGTTGACTATTGCCTTTACGCAAACACCCATCCACTCCGGGTACGTATTGTCAATCGTCTCAATGACTTATTCGATTATTTTTATGTGAAACAGGTCGATATGTCAAGGATTTACGGAATGGAGTTGGAACATCTTCTTTCCCCCAATAAAATCCATTATCTGGTTCGCGACACGACCTTGATTGAAGAACACATCCAAGGCATTCCCGGTGATACCTTCATTAAGAAATATTTACCTCGGCAGGATTTCAATCCGATACGAATTGCAAAAGAATTTGTAAAGTTTAATGAACGAAGTCTTGTTCAATTAATTGGAGACATGCGCAACGACAATTTTGTCGTGGAGGTGATCCCCGATTTTGATGAGTTATATTTCCGCCTGCGTGCTATTGATTTTGATCAGCATTGTTATGAAGGCAATGTGAAAATCTACATGCCTCAGTTCTTTAAAGAAAATAACCCCATCATTAACCTCGGGTTCAAATCCTTGTCCCCGGTGTTAACCTTGCAATATCAAAAGGAAGAGAGAACCCGTTTACTAATGCGGGTCAAGGCGGCGGGAGGACAACTAGAAACACTTTTAAACGCGATGCGCATGGAAACCATTTCTCCGAAAGAAAATGTGATTCAGCTCCGCACGGCGCTCTCGGAATTGTATGGCGACAATGCCTTTCTTTCCTGTCATACCATGGGGGATATGCTCGCCACCAGCCTGCAAATGCTTGAAACGTATCCTGTGAGGAAAATAATTCAAGCCAAGTCGAAAACGAAAATGACGGTGTAAGGATAATTCAAGGGCGATCAATTTGATTACTTCCTGTGCTCTGGCAGAAATCAAGCAAACCATTCCATCACACCAGCCAACTCGAATCGCCACTGAGCAAAGTCTGCAGATCACCCTCACCCTTGGTGACGATCTCGTGTTGGATTTGATTGGCGACCCGCACTTCATAGGGTGCACGATTAATGGCTTGCAATACCCCCATGGGCCGCGGCAAGTCTTCGCTGTAGGTCATGTTGGCTAAAATAAAGGCCAGAGTCGAATCCTTTTCATTATGTATCAGCAAATCATTGATGGAGTATTCCCCCTGATCAAGATTTACCACTTTGGGAGTATAACCATCCAAAATGATTCCTTTGTTTTTCGTTTTTCCAAAAACCAATGGCTTTCCATGCTCCAGGAAAATAGTTGAATTATCCCTTGTATCAGCATTAGTATAAAGATCAAAAGCACCATCGTTGAAGATGCGGCAGTTGGTATAAATCTCGACAAAAGAGATGCCCTTGTGCTCATAAGCACGCTTGAGAAGCTCCTGTAACTGGGCGCGGTCTTTGTCATGTCCACGTGCTACAAAGGTCGCCCCCGCTCCTAGCGCCAGGGCTACCGGATTGAAAGGATCATCCAAGACACCCAGCGGCGATGACTTGGTGATCTGACCTTTATGAGAGGTGGGTGAATACTGGCCTTTCGTTAAACTGTATACCTCGTTGTTGAACATCATGATGTTGAGATCGACATTGCGACGACAAGTATGAATGAAATGATTTCCCCCGATGCTCATATTATCACCGTCGCCGGTCACCACCCACACACTTAAGTCGGGTCGGGCAATTTTTAATCCCGAGGCAATAGCCAGTGCCCGGCCGTGGATGGAATGAAAACCATAGGTATCCATGTAATACGGGAAACGACCTGAACAGCCAATGCCCGACACGTAAACAATTTTTTCTTTTGGCAGCCCCAGATCAGGCATTAATTTTTGTGATGGAGACAATACCGAAATAGCGCCGCAACCCGCGCACCAACGCACATCCACTTCGGGTTTAAAATCTTTTGCTGTATAGACCAGATTGCCAACATGTGGCCTTTCCAGAAGATCGTCCAATTTAGTCTTCATACGAGAATTTCTTTTTCAGTTAACAAACTCATTATCTCTTCTTCCAGCTCCGTTGACTTGAAGGGCTTGCCTTGTACTTTGCTCAATCCAATAATGGGCTTCAGGTATTTCCCTTGTAAAAGCAATTTCAACTGGCCCATGTTGAGTTCGGGTACAAGAACTCGTTGAAACCGATTTAAAATGTCAGCCAGGTTTCTGGGGAACGGATTCATGTATCTCAAATGACAAAACGAAATCGGATGTCCATTGGCTCTGACTCTTTCAAAGGCGGTTTTGGCAGCGCCAAACGTGCTACCCCAACTCAACATCAATAAGTCTCCTGCTTGCTCACCATGGACCTCGGCCTGGGGAATGTCATTGGCAATACGATTAATTTTCTCCTGACGGAGTTTTACCATCTTCTCATGGTTGACCCCGTCAGAGCTAACATTGCCCGAACCATCTTCTTTTTCCAATCCGCCAATGCGGTGTTCCATTCCTTCAAAACCAGGAATCGCCCACTGCCGGCGTAAGGTTTGTTCGTCGCGTTTGTAGGGCGCAAAATTGGCCGCGTCTTTTGTAAAGTAGGCTTCAATTTCAGGTAAGCTCGCCACGGAGGGAATCTTCCAAGGCTCAGAAGATTGCCCGATGTTGCCATCACTCAGTAGCAGCACCGGGGTCATAAACTTAAGGGCAATGCGAACCGCCTCCAGCGTGACCTCAAAACAATCGGAAGGACTGGCGGTGGCCAGTATGGGCATGGGTGCCTCACCATGGCGGCCGTACATCGCCATTAATAGATCGCCTTGCTCTGTCTTGGTTGGCAATCCCGTCGAGGGGCCCGCCCGCTGAACATCTACTATAATCAAGGGAAGCTCGGTCATGACGGCCAGTCCCATGGCCTCCGTTTTTAGTGATAAGCCAGGTCCACTGGTCGTGGTTGCCGCCAGATTTCCGCCAAAAGCCGCACCGATGGCACTACAGATTCCAGCAATCTCATCCTCTGCCTGCAATGTTTTTACCCCAAACTTCTTGTAGCCAGAAATGGCATGTAAAATGTCCGTTGCCGGAGTGATGGGATAGGATCCAAGGAAGAATGGCAAGTTTGCTTTTTTTGCTGCCACCACTAACCCTAACGCAATCGCTTCATTCCCGGTAATGTTCCGATAACGGCCGATGGGTAAGGGAGAGCGATCAATGACATATTGTTTTTTAAACTGGGAATTCATTTCAGCATAATTCCAACCTGCCCGCAGCGCGTGAATGTTAGCCAGAATGACATCATCTTTCCCTTTGAATTTTTTGTTTATCCAGTTTACCGTTGAATCAATGGGGCGATGAAACATCCAATAGGCAATCCCCAAAGAAAAAATATTCTTTGTTTTACCGATAAGTTTAGAAGGAATCGAAGATTCGGCAAAAGCCGCTTTTATTTCTTTGGTGATGTCGATGGCGTGAACTTCATAGTCTTTCAGGGTATCCTTTTCCAGCGGATTGGATGCATATTTTGCTAATCCCAGATTGCGCGCATCAAATCCTTCGGTGTCAACGATGATGATGCCACCCTTCTTGAGATTGGCCAGATTTACCTTTAGTGAGGAAGCGTTCATGGCGAACAGCACGTCAATAAAATCACCGGAAGTATGAATGTGTTTTTTTCCAAAATGAACTTGAAAAGCACTAACGCCATACAGCGTTCCTTCAGGGGCGCGGATCTCAGAGGGATAATCCGGAAACGTATTTACTTCGTTGCCGGCAAATCCGGAAGTTTCGGAAAATTGTGTTCCCACTAATTGCATGCCATCTCCGGAGTCTCCTGCAAAGCGAATGGTGGCTTCCTCCAGGTGTTCAACTATTTTGGTCATGATCTCTTGCTTTAAAATGAGGCTATGAAATACAGTGAAAATCTACCGCACTTCAACTTTGTTAATAATGACCAAAATCACTTTTGACAATGATCTTTATCTCACAATACGGATTGGATGTAATCATAAATGGGACTTGCAAACCCGATCGCCAAGATGCCAGCCAGACAAATGGTAAAAGCGATCTTTTCATAAAATGAAGAAGGTAGTTTTGCGATAGGCGTCTCATTTTTTTCGATAAACATCGCCCTCACCACCAGGAGATAATAATACAAGGAGAGGATTGTATTTAATACCGCTATCAAAACAAGAATGTACATCCCCTGGGACGCTGCCGCCGTAAAGAGAAACAATTTTCCAAAGAAACCGGCAAGGGGCGGAATGCCCGCCAGGGAGAAAAGCGCCAGCAGCATAATTAAACTTAATCGTGGATTGGTGGAATAAAATCCATTCAAGTCATCCATCCTTTCCTTTCCGGTGGTATTGGAGACAATGGATAAAACACCGAAAAAGGCTAGATTAGATAATCCGTAAATCAACATAAAGTAAACAATCGTATTCATCCCCATCGCTTGATGGTTCATGAATCCGAGCATCATAAAGCCGACCTGGGTGATGGAAGAGAAAGCGAGAAACCGCTTCATATTTTTCTGGCGTAGCGCAAAGAGCGCACCGACCACCATCGTGGCGATGGACAGCACATACAATGACATCGTCCAGACCGCCGGCTGGTGTCCGAATACCCGATAAAGTACAAGCATCAAGGTGAACAGAGAGGCTCCTTTAGAAACGACCGAGAGGTAAGTGGTCACGGGCATGGGTGAACCTTCATATACGTCGGCCGTCCAAAGATGAAAGGGAACCAGCGAAAGTTTGAATCCTAATCCGGACAACAGAAAAACAAGGGCCATGATGGACAGGGGACTGGCATTGGAAAGCAAGGCGATTTCTGAAAAACGGAAAGTGCCATATATGCCGTAAATCATAGACAAGCCAAACAGCAGAATAGCAGACGAAACAGCCGACGACATCAACAACTTCACCCCCGCTTCGGCCGAGCGCTTCAATTCTTTATCAAAGGCGGCCAGCAAGGTCACCGGTAAAGTGGCCAGCTCCAATCCCAAATAAAGCATCAGAAAATCCCCGGCTGATATCATAAAGAACATGCCCATCAACGTTGAAAAAATCAATAGGTAAAAGGCGCCTTCTCTGGCTTGATGCTCTTCCTTTTTAAGCCAGCTTGACGATTGTAATAAAATGATCAGGGTGGATAGGCTCAAAATATTTTTAAGCAAATCGCGCAGCGGATCACTCACATACATCTGTCCAAAAAGCCCGCTGGGTTGGCAAGGCAAGAAACCGGCTAACGTGATTAAAAGGAACGAAAAAATAGTAATGTGAATAACGCCACGCTTGCTGGTGCCTTCGGTGAGATCAGCGATCAACTGATAGAGGATCATCAACACAAGTAAAACTTCATGGCGCATGACATATAATGAATTCCACGTCATAACTTAAATCTTTAGATGTTGAAAGATGGCCGCCAGGGGTTCCCGCAATAAGTTAGACAACCCCAAGGGGGCCAATCCCATCGCAGCGATAAATACAATCAAGGTAACACCACTTAGTTTTTCAAACCATTGGGCATCCGTTAGTTCCCGGTAGGATTCGTTTCGGGTCGGTCCATAAAAAATAATCCCCACCACACGCAAAATATAAACGGCTGTAATCACAATGGAGGAACAGACGACAATCGTGGCCACCCTGTAAAAAGTATCCGCATGTTGAAATGAGCCGACGAAGATGGTCATTTCTGCAACAAAGCCACTTAGTCCGGGCAACCCTAACGAGGCTAAACCTGCCAGTACATACATCACCGATAAGAAGGGCACCACTTTCATCAGTCCTCCCATTTCTGTGATGATCCGCGTGTGCGTGCGGGTGTATATCATTCCGATGATGGCAAAGAAAAGGGCAGTCATCAAACCGTGGGAGATCATTTGAAGAAACGCCCCGGTGGTTGCCGTTTCATTCAACATCAATAAGGCAAATAGCACCAGTCCGCAGTGGCTAATGGAAGAATACGCGTTGATGTATTTCAAATCCTTCTGCCAGATCGCGCCAAAGGCACCGTATACGACGCTGATCGAAGTGAGAATGATAAAAATCCAGGCCAGGGAATGTGCCGCCCCCGGTAG
>Ga0209067_10000312_pt1 | contig 32167 bp, 22 predicted proteins | sample ColStrG_CSR_2013_FD_187199 | JGI IMG/M metagenome (GOLD analysis project Ga0209067, IMG submission 187199) | Freshwater sediment microbial communities in response to fracking from Pennsylvania, USA - Cold Stream Run_MetaG_CSR_2013 (SPAdes)... | ecosystem: Environmental > Aquatic > Freshwater >... | reverse complement strand
GGAGCCCTACACGCTGAGCCCCGACACGCGGCACCTGCTCGAAGCCATGGGCCACCACTTCACGGAAACGGCGCCGCATAACCACCTGGCTGCCATCCTGGTTGGCGCGCCGGCGCTGGGGGCAAAACCGGTCGGCCGCAACCAGTACTACGGGGCCAACGACCCCCGCCATCGCACCGGCACGGCCCAGGGCTACTGAAGCAGTCGCCCATGCCGCTATCCCCGGTTCGTCGCTGGCTACACGCCTGGCTTCCCGCCCCCCCGAGCATCGGCTGGCGCGAACGGCTGCGCGGCCCTCTCGGGGTTTTGCTGGGGCTTGCGCTCACAGCCATGACCAGTCGCTGGATGGCGAGGCCATTGGCCGTGCATATCTGGATGCTTGCGCCCATTGGCGCCAGCGCCGTACTGGTTTTTACGGCTCCCGCCAACCCGCTCGCGCAGCCCTGGGCCGTTGTCGCCGGCAACACGTTGAGCGCCGCCATCGGTGTTCTGTGTGCCATGCTGATTCCCGATCCGGTGCTGGCCGTCGCGCTGGCGCCCGCCGCCGCCATCGCCGCCATGGTCGCGCTGCGCTGCCCGCATCCTCCCGGCGGAGCCATGGCCGCCCTGGCTGTGCTCAGTCATGCGTCTGGCGCCGAGTTTTCGGTGAGTCTTGCCGGCGTCAATTCGCTCGTCCTGGTGCTTTTCGGGTGCGCCTATAACCCCCTGACGGGCCACGCGTATCCGCTGTCGCACCGGGCGCCAGCCCCTGACCCCACCACCCACCACCCGGAGTAAGCGTCCGTGCTCACCCTGTTCATCGCCAACAAGAACTATTCATCTTGGTCCCTGCGTCCGTGGCTGCTGCTGCGCGAGCTGGGGATCCCGTTCACCGAGCAGCTCGAGCCTTTTGCCGGCGACGCCACAGCCGAGCGTTTCCGGCGCTTCTCGCCTACCGGGAAAGTCCCCTGCCTGGTGGATGGCAGCAATACGGTTTGGGATTCGCTCGGCATTACCGAGTACCTTGCCGAACGCCACGCCCAGGTCTGGCCGGCGGATGCCAGTGCCCGTGCTTGGGCACGCTGCGCTGCAGCGGAAATGCACTCGGGTTTTGCTGCGCTGCGCCAGCAGTGTTCCATGAGCTGCGGCGTTCGCATCCGCTTACACCACCTCCCCCCGGAGTTATTGCAGGACCTGGCCCGCATAGAGGAGCTTTGGGGCGAGGGCATCGCCCGTTTTGGGGGGCCGTTCCTCGCCGGGGCGGCGTTCACGGCGGTGGATGCCTTCTTTGCGCCAGTGGCGTTTCGTATCCAGAGCTACGGCCTTACCCTGAACCCCGTGGCGGCGGCGTATGCTGCGCGCCTTCTGGAGCTCGACGGCATGCGCAGCTGGTATGCAGCAGCCCTGCAGGAGCGCTGGCGGGATCCCGGCCACGATGCCGACGTGCTGCGTGCGGGGGTCCTGCTCGAGGATCTGCGCGCGGCGGTCTGAGCTCCACCCCGAAATAACCAATGCGGAGAAGCAAAATGGGTATACGCAAGACGGGCGGTCAGCGGACCGTCGCTTTCCTGGGCAGCTTGCTCATGGCCCTGCCGGGTCTGGTGCTGGCCGCGAGCCCGGCCGCCACGCCGCCGGCTACGACACCCGAGGATGAGGCCCGGGCGCTGGCCGCCGGCCGTGACCTTGCCGTCGCGCCCGGGGCAGACTTCTATTCCTACGCCAATGGCGTCTGGATGAAGGACACCGAGATCCCCGCCGATCGCAGCTACTTTGGCACCTTCAACATCCTGCAGGACCGCTCGGACAAGCGGGTTGCCGACCTCATCCAGGAGCTGGCCCGCACGCCGGCAGCAGAGGGCACGGAAGCGCGCAAGGTCGGCGACTATTTCGCCAGCTACATGGACGAGGACGCCATTGACGCCAAGGGCCTGGCACCGCTCACGCCCCGGCTCCAGGCGATCGCGGCCATTGCTGACCGCAAGGCGCTTTCCCGCTTACTGGGAACCACGCTGCATGCCGACGTGGACGTCCTCAACGCCACGAATTTCTTTACCCCCAACGTGCTGGGGCTCTGGGTAGCGCAGGACCTGGACGCCCCCGACACCTACGCCGCCTTCCTCCTGCAGGGCGGACTGGGTATGCCCAACCGCGATTACTACCTGCTCGATAACGAGCGCATGAGCAATTTCCGCGCACGCTATCGCGATCACGTGCGCACCGTGCTGGGCCTGCTGGGTGACAAGCCCGACGAAGCCGCTGCCAGCGCCGAGGCGATCCTCGCGCTGGAAATCCGCATCGCCCAGGTGCACGCCACGCCCACCGAATCCGAAGACGTAAAGCTGGGCAACAACCACTGGACGCGCGCCCAGTTCGACACCCTGGCCCCCGGCATGGACTGGACGGCGTATTTCCTGGGGGCCGGCCTGCCGGCGCAACCCGTGTTCGTTGCCTGGCACCCCAAGGCCATCACCGGCATTTCGGCGCTGGTGGCCTCGGAGCCCCTGTCGACCTGGAAGGCATACCTGCGTTTCCACGCGGCGGACACCAACGCGGGCGTGCTCCCCAAGGCCTTCCGGCAGGAAAATTTCGCCTTCTACGAGGGCATCCTGAGCGGCACGCCCAAGCAGTCGGAGCGCTGGAAGCGCGCGGTGGGTGCCACCAGCGCCGACCTGGGCGAGGCCATAGGCCATCTGTACGTGGACCGCTATTTTCCGGCCAGCTCCAAGGCGCAGATCGAGCAGATGGTGCACAACCTGATTGGCGCCTTTGACCGGCGCATCGACGCCCTGGCCTGGATGGCACCGCAGACCAAGCAGCGCGCCAAGGCCAAGCTGGCCAGCCTCAAGGTGGGCGTGGGCTATCCCAACCGCTGGCGCGACTACAGCACGCTCAAGATCACGCGGGGCGATGCCTGGGGCAACCACGAGCGTGCGCGCGCCCAGGAAGACCGGCGCAATCTGGCCAAGCTGGGCAAGCCCATAGATCGCGAGGAGTGGGTGATGAACCCGCAATTGGTCAACGCGGTCAACCTGCCCGTCATGAATGCCATCCATTTCCCGGCCGCCATCCTGGAGCCGCCCTTCTTCAGCGCGACGGCGAGCGCGGCCATGAACTACGGCGCCATCGGCGCGGTCATCGGCCACGAAATCAGCCACAGCTTTGACAATACCGGCGCGCTGTTCGACGCCACGGGCCGCCTCAACAACTGGTGGACGCCGGAGGACCTGCAGCATTTCGAGGCATCGGGGGAGGCGCTGGCCAAGCAGTACGACGCGTACCGGCCCTTCCCGGACCTGGCGGTCAATGGCCACCAGACGCTGGGCGAAAACATCGCCGACCTGGCCGGCATCGCCGCAGCCTATGACGCCTACCGCCAGTCCCTCGGGGCCGCTCCGGCTCCTGTGCTGGGCGACCTGAGCGGTGACCAGCAGTTCTTCCTGAGTTTTGCCCGTTACAACGCGGCCAAGGGACGCGAACCCATCGTACGGCGTATCGTCATCACCGATGGCCATGCGCTGGGCATGTACCGCGCGGCTACCGTGCGCAACGTCGATGCCTGGTATGCGGCGTTCGGTGCCAAGGCGGGCGAGGCGCTGTACCTGGCACCCCAGGACCGGGTGCGTGTCTGGTAAGGGAGCTTCCATGCACAACACGCAAGTGCGCCGGGCGCCGGGGAGCCGGCGCCGCCACGGGGCTGTACTGGCCATCGTGGCGAGTCTGCTGCTGGCGGCCTGCGGGCCCGACGCACTGACGTCTGCAGCCAGCCTCGCCGCCTCGGAAGCGGCGGCGGCCAAGGCGGCCAAGGAGCAAAAGGAGCGCGCGCAGGCGCAGATCCGCGGCCTGGAAGAGGCCAACCAGAAGCACGCGGACAGCGTGGGCGAGGAAGCGGACCGCGCTTCGCACTAGCGGCCCAAGGTGCGGCGGCGGGGGCCATCCTCCCGTGCCGCCGGCATACAGTGGGCGCGCGCGGCTATTTGCCGGGTGCCTTGGGGGGTGGCAGGGTTACGCCCCGCGGCGATAACGCGAGGGACCAGGCGCGGATCTCCGCGCCCAGCTGGTCCTGTGCCGCGGCGCCGGCCAGGCGCAGGAAGCGGCCATCGGCGCCGCTGCTGGCCGCCGCCACCAGATGAAACGCACGGTCGACATGGAAGCCGCTCACGGACCTGTCGGTGCCACGGGCAAACAGGAAATAGCCACTGCCGTCATTGAGCAGGGCGAAGCCATGACGAGGGCCGCCGGCATCCTCGAAGGCCGCTTGCCGGACGGTGGGCGCTACTTGCGGGGTAGAAAGCAGCAAGGCGCTGGTGAGGGACGGCGGCAGGCTGACGCTGCTTCCTTGCTCGCCGATGACTTTTTCCAGGCGCCGCATCTGTTCTTCTGTCAGCAAAGGGGCGCCTGCCAGCAGCGCGCGCGCTGCTGAGCCCGGTTCGGCCCCGGCGGGCGATGCGGCGCTGGGTGCCGGCGATTGCGCGGCAGCAGACCGCAGCAGGCAGAGCAGCGCGGTCACGGTAACGGCAGCCCGGCGGGCGGGCGGGGTAATCCTGATCATTGCGGGTTTCCTGGCGTCAAAGGCGCGACGCGCGATGGGCGTGCGGCCGCCGTACACTTGCGTCCCGGATGGTAACGACAATTGGCGCGACCGCGGTCGCCGCCCTTTAAAAGGAGAAACCAGCAATGAACCACTTTCCCCGCGCTTTGCGCGCTGTTCAGCTTGCCGCCGCTGTTGCCCTGCTGGGACTGGCTGGCTCTTGCTGGGCAGCTGCAGATGCCAAGTCGGAAGCCAAGACCGAGACTAAGGCCGCTGCTGCTCCGGCGCCCGCCGCGGGATCCTGCGAGGACAAGGCCATCGACAAGAACGGCAAGAAGCTTGCGGGCGCCGCCAAGGCGTCGTTCCTGAAGAAATGCGAGGCGGAAGCCAAGCCGGCCGCAGAGCCTTCGTGCGAGGATAAGGCGATCGACAAGAACGGCAAGAAGCTTGCGGGCGCCGCCAAGGCGGCCTCCATGAAGAAGTGCGAAGCCGACGCCAAGGGCGCCAAGTAAACCGCAGCAGTGGGCGCGGGCCGCATCCCAAGCCCATGGGGATAACGCAAATGTCCCGTTCCACCGATACTGCCGCGCCGGCGCCCGCAGGTACGCTGCAGCGCCTGCGCGCCATCCTCATCGGCTCGGCCGGCAACCTGGTCGAGTGGTACGACTTCTACTGCTATTCAGCGTTCTCCCTGTATTTTGCCCAGTCGTTTTTTCCCAAACAGGACCCCACCGCCCAGATGCTGTCTACCGCGGGTATCTTCGCGCTGGGTTTTTTCATCCGTCCCGTGGGAGGCTGGCTGTTTGGCACGATAGGCGACGTCTACGGGCGGCGCCGGGCGCTGATGCTCTCCGTGCTGCTGATGTGTTTTGGCTCGCTCATGATCGCCGTAACACCCACCTATGACACCATCGGCGCGGCAGCTCCGGTGGTGCTCATGCTGGCGCGCCTGCTGCAGGGCCTGAGCCTCGGGGGCGAGTACGGGGCCAGCGCCACTTACCTCTCGGAAATGGCGACAGGGCAGCGCCGGGGTTTTTATGCCAGTTTCCAGTACGTGACCCTGATCGGCGGGCAGCTCACCGCCCTGCTGGTGCTGCTCGTCCTGCAGAATGTTTTCCTGAGTGATGTCCAGCTGCGCGCCTGGGGCTGGCGCATTGCCTTCCTGATTGGCGCCCTGCTGGCGCTCATCGCGCTCATCATGCGTCGCGAGCTTTTCGAAACCGAGAACTTCACCCGCGTCGTGCAGGCCGCGTCCCCGGCCGGCGCGCCGCGTCCCAGCCGCCTGCGCGAACTCCTGCGCCATCCCCGCGAAGCCCTGCTGGTTATCGGGCTCACGATGGGCGGCACGCTGGCGTTTTATGTGTATACGACCTACATGCAAAAATTCCTGCGCCTCTCGGCCGGCCTCACGGATGCCCAGAGTACGGCCGTGTCGGCCGGGTCCCTCGTGTTCGCCATGCTGCTGCAGCCCTTGTACGGCGCCCTGTCGGACCGTGTCGGCCGCCGGCCCCTGCTCGTGGCCTTTGGCGTCCTGGGCACCACGTTCACCGTACCCCTGCTCACCGCGATTTCCCACGCCACCGGCCCCTGGGAGGCGTTTTTCCTCATCGCCGCGGCCTGGCTCATCGTCTCGGGCTATACGGCGATCAACGCGGTCGTGAAGGCCGAGCTTTTCCCCGCGGCGATTCGCGCCACGGGCGTGGGCCTGCCCTACGCCATCGCCGTGTCAGTGTTTGGCGGCTCGGCCGAATATGTGGCCCTGTGGTTCAAAAGCCTGGGGCTGGAGTCGGGCTTCTACTGGTATGCCACAGCGGTCATCGCCTGCACCCTGGCGGTGGTTTTGTGCATGCGCGATACGCGCGCGCATTCTCAGATCGACCGTGATCTGGATCCCCCGGATGCCTGAACGCCGAGGCGTGCCGGCATGACGGGGCTTGCCGCCCCGGCGACGGGCGCGGCGCCTACCGCTGCGGGCCCGGTGTGGCTGGTCGGCACCGGCCCCGGTGACCCCGGGCTGCTCACGGTGCGCGCCGCACAGTTGCTGGGCTCGGCGGTGCCGCCGCGGGATATCGTGCTCTACGACAACCTCGTCCACGCCGACATCCTGGCGCTGCTGCCGCCAGGCGTCGAGCGCCGCTACGTGGGCAAGCGCCGCAGCGACCACGCGCTGCCCCAGGACACGCTGAGCGCGCTCATGGTCAGTCTGGCGCGCAGCGGGCGGCGCGTGCTGCGGCTCAAGGGCGGAGACCCGTTTATCTTCGGCCGGGGGGGCGAGGAACTCGAAGCCCTGGTAGAGGCTGGCGTGCCCTGGCACATTGTGCCGGGCATCACGGCGGGCACCGGCGTGGCGACCGTGGCCGGCATCCCCCTGACGCACCGCCGCCTGGCCCAGTCCTGTACCTTTGTCACTGGCCACCTCCAGGACGGCAGCATGGACCTCGACTGGCCCGCCCTGGTGCGCCCGCGCCAGACCGTCGTGGTCTATATGGGTCTCGTGGGCCTGCCCACCCTGTGCGCACAGCTCATCGCGCATGGCCGTGACCCCGCCACGCCGGCGGCCATCGTCCAGCAGGGCACGACCCCCGGCCAGCGCCTGCTCAGCGCCACGCTGGCGCGCTTGCCCGAGATGGTGTCCCGGGCGGGGCTGCATGGCCCTACGCTGATCGTGGTGGGCGAGGTGGTCGCGCTGGGCGAGAAGCTGCGCGGCGGCGTGCCGGACTGAACACCGGGTTTTTTTGCGCCCGGGGTGGCGCCTTTTTCACCCGGGGGCAGGGCAGAAGGTGTAAGTTTTCGGCGGCGCGGCCGACCAAGGCTGGACCACCCTGGCCGTGAGCCGCCGTTTCCCACATCTGGAGCAGGAACCAACATGTCCCTTCCGGCAACACCGGCCCTAGCGGCCAGCAAGCAGGCTGCCACCGTCCAGCCTGGCTGGGTGCGGGTAGCGCACTGGCTCAACCTCATCGCCTTTGTCGTCCTGCTGAGCAGCGGCTGGCGCATCTACAACGCGTCGCCCATCTTTGATTTCAAGTTCCCCCGTGAACTCACCCTTGGGGGCTGGCTGGGCGGCGCCTTGCTCTGGCATTTTGCGGCCATGTGGCTGCTGGCATTCAACGGCCTGGCCTATCTTGCCCTCAACATTGCCAGCGGCCGCCTGCGCCGGCGTTTCTGGCCCCTGACCCCGCGCCAGTTGTTCGATGACTTTGTCGCGGCCCTGCGCGGGCGCCTGGGTCACGACGACCTGGCCCATTACAACGCCGTGCAGAAATTTGCCTACCTGGGCGCCATTGCGCTGCTGGTCCTGGTGGTTCTGTCGGGCCTCGCGGTATGGAAGTCCGTGCAGTTGCCCCTGCTGCGTGAACTCATGGGGGGCTTTGACAGCGCCCGCGTGGTGCATTTCGTGGCCATGGCAGGACTGGTGTTCTTCACGCTCGTGCACGTGGTGATGGTGGCCCTGGTGCCGCGCACGCTGCTGCTCATGATCCGCGGGCGCTAGCGCCCGGACGGTCGGCGCCCGCGTCCTTTGTTGCCCCTTGTCGAATCTTCCAATTTTCCGGGAAATAACATGCGCTTCTCGCCCCGTAATCGCAAGACCCAGCTCGCCCTCCCCGAGGATGACCAGCGCGCCCTGCTGCGCGCTGCAGGCGGCCTGCTGGCCCCGCCTGCGCGCCGTCTCTTTCTCCAGCGTGGCCTTACGGTGGGAGGCCTCGCCATGCTTACGGGCTGCAGCGTGACGGACTCGGACAGCGCCGAACACCTGCTCATGAAAATCTCGCGCCTCAACGACCGCGCGCAGGCCTTCCTGTTTGACCCCACGCGCCTGGCGCCCACCTATCCGGCCTCGATGATGACGCGCCCCTTTCCGTTCAATGCCTATTATTCGGAGGACGAGGCACCGGTCGTCGACGGGCAGGGGTTCTTCCTGCAGGTCAGTGGCATGGTCGCGCGGCGCGATATCTGGTCCCTGGAGCAGCTCAATGCCCTGCCCCAGGAAGAGCAGATCACCCGGCACATCTGCGTGGAGGGCTGGAGCGCCATCGGGCGCTGGGGGGGCGTGCGTTTTTCCACCTTCCTCGAGCGTATCGGCGCGGACCTGAGCGCAAAGTACGTCGGCTTCAAGTGCGCCGATGACTATTTCACGAGCATCGACATGCCCACGGCCCTGCATCCGCAGACCCTGCTAGCCTTGCAATACGATGGCCAGACGCTGCCGCGCAAGTACGGCTTCCCCATGAAGCTGCGCATGCCGACCAAGCTTGGCTACAAGAACCCCAAGCACATAGTCGAGATCTTCGTCACGAATGATTACCCCGGCGGATACTGGGAAGACCAGGGTTACAACTGGTTTGGGGGGTCCTGATCTGACCTCCCGGGGCCCCGCCCGCGCTGTCGGCGTGCGCGGGGCGCGGGGGCAGGCGTGACAGCGGCCTTGCCAGACGCGCAGGCCAGCGCCCTGGTGCTGTTCTCCGGGGGCCAGGACTCGACCACCTGCCTGGCCTGGGCGCTCAGCCATTTCGCGCACGTTGAAACGGTAGGTTTCGACTACGGTCAGCGCCATAGCGTTGAGTTGCGTCAGCGGATGGTCGTGCGCTCGCATCTGGCCGAGGCCTTTTCCCACTGGCGCCCCCGGCTGGGGCCGGACCACCTCATCGACCTGGCGGTACTGGGCCAGCTGAGCGACTCGGCGCTCACGCAGGAGCGTGCCATTGCGCTGCAGGATAACGGGCTGCCCAATACCTTCGTGCCGGGCCGCAACCTGGTCTTCCTCACGCTGGCGGGTGCGCTGGCCTACCGCCGCTCCATTCACGTCCTGGTGGGCGGCATGTGTGAAACGGACTTCTCCGGTTATCCCGATTGCCGCGATGCGACCATCCGCGCGCAGGAATCCGCCCTGGCCCTGGGCCTGGCCGAACCCCTGCAGATCCGCACACCCCTCATGTGGATGGATAAAGCCCAGATCTGGGCGCTGAGCCATGGCCTGGGCGGCGAGGCGCTGACCCGTATCGTGGTGGAACACAGCCACACCTGTTACCTGGGTGAGCGCTCACAACGCTTCGAATGGGGATATGGCTGTGGCTCTTGCCCCGCTTGCCAGTTGCGCGCCGGGGGCTGGGAGCGCTGGAGGCAGACACTTGAGCTGCAGGCAGAGGGCCCCAAAGGAGCTGGTTCGAAATGAGAATTATGTAAATATTTTTGTCCTTGTTGCGCAATAGCGGTAGATATAGGGCATCATCCTCCCGTGAGTTTGGTATGTGGCGGCTAGCCTCTTGGGCCGGCCGCGCTATTCAGGGAGAGAACTGTGCCGAAAGCCCCCATAAATCTTCGACGCGTGCTCGTAGCTACCGTCGCCCTAGTCAGCAGCAATCTATTGGCGCAACCCGTCTTGGCTGACTGCGCCGCCGCCGATGCCGCGCACCATTTTGATGCGGACGACGGGCAGGTGCGGCAGGCCCGCACGGGCCTTGAGTGGCAGCGTTGCAGTATTGGCCAGCACTATGACGACGGCCACTGCCACGGAGCCGCCAGCGCTATGACCTGGGCTGCCGCACAGCAGGCTGCCGCACAGGCCGGTCACGGGTGGCGACTCCCCACGAATGCGGAACTGCAGGGATTGCTGATTCCCAACTGTGGCAGTCCGGCAACCGATACCCGGGCCTTCCCGGGCACCGCCTCCGGCCCCTACTGGACCGCCTCGGGCAATGGCAGCGCCGGCGCCTGGTTCGTTGATTTTTCGGGCAACGGCGGTAACGGCGCCACTCTGGCCAGCACCTCGGCCGCGGTACGCCTGGTGCGCACCCACGTGGAGCGCTAACGCATATTCCCGGTGTGTCCCAGCGAATAGCGGCCCGGCTGGGGCCACACGGTCAGCCCGTGGGGCTGTTTGCCCACGGGTATGCGATCCACGCTGCCGGTCTGCGTATCAAAGACATAGACCTCGTCGTCAAAACGGCCTGACAGCCATAGCTGCCGGCCGTCGGCGCTGACATTTCCCATGTCCGGGCTGCCGCCGCCGGGTATGGGCCAGTTCTGCACGACCTTCTGGCTAGCGAAATCAATGACCGACACGCTGCCCTTGCCATGCCGGCCCCCATGGATCCGGTTGGACCCCCGGTTGGCCACATAGAGCTGCGTGCCGTCGCGGCTCGGATAGAGCCCATGGGCACCGACGCCGGTCGCGATTTTTCCTTTCTGGGTGAAATGCTCACCGTCAATCAGGAAAACGCCGTCGGCCATCATGTCCGCCACAAAAAAGGTCTTGCCGTCCGGGGAGATGCGGATATCCTGGGGCATGCCGCCCCCCAGCAGGGACAGCAGGCCCAGCACCTTGCGCTCCACGAGGTCGATCTTGGCCAGTGCCGCCGTGAACTCGCAGGTAAAAATGGCGTAGCGCCCGTCAACGGAGAAATCCGCATGATTGATGCCCTTGCAGCCGGGCACCTTGAGGGAGCTGTGTAGCGCCATCGTGTGCGGGTCGCGGAAATCCAGCCGCTCGAAAGCCTCCGCCACCACGATGGCTTCGCTGCCATCCGGTAAAAAATACATGTTGTACGGATCATCCACCGCGATGGATTTGCCCGGTTGCGCCGTGCGCGGATCAATCGGCGTGAGGGTGCCGTCGCGCCGTCCTTCGGCATTGTTCGTCACCCACAGGGTTTGCAGATCCCAGGAGGGAACAATGTGCTGCGGATTGACCCCGACCGCGAAGTGCTTGAGCACCTTGTGCGTCGCCGGATCGATCACCGCTACCGCGTTGGCACTCAGCTCGGGCACGTAGACCCGGGGCAGGGCGCCGCTCACCGCCGCGCTCAGGGCCGCGGCGCCCGTGGTGCTGTAGACGTTCTGCGTATCCGGCACGGGCGGCATGCCCGGATACGTGGTCGATACCGGCGCGGCAACGGACGGAATCGACGCTCCGGCTGCCGCGCTTGTCTGGGCCACCACCGGCGCCAGCAGCGCCGCTGCGCATACCAGCAGGACACCAAGGCTGCGGAGCGCAAGCAAGGGGCGCCGAGCCTGCAGCATTACGGACGGTGGAACAAGGCGGGGTTGGTTCATGGGGGCGTTTCCAGTGGGCAAGAGTGGAGAATGTCGTAGGACCGCTCAGTGCGGCTTGGCAGCAGGGGCATGGGCTGCGCTGATCGCCGCGCGTATGGCTTCCACGCTGCGCACAACGATGGTATCCACGCCTGCCGCACCCAGCGCCGCGCTGGCACGGCGTGGGCTGCCGCCGTAAATGCCGACACTGGCGTCCAGGACCGGCGCGCTTGCCAGAACCTGTGTGCGTACCGTCTGTGGCGCCAGCGCCAGCTGCAAGGCCGTATCGGCCAGCGCCGCATGCGTGCCGATTTCACTGTCCGGATAACCCTGGCTGCGCAGGAGCGCCGCGTAATCCTGCGTGGCCGCGCGGTAGTACTCCGGCAGCGCATACACGCGCGCGGCATCGCGGCCCCACTCCCGGTTCAGGCGCTCGGCCACGCGCGCGAGGCTGCGCTGGTAGCCACCATGATCCCCAAGCAGGACGATATCGCGGAAGCCGTGCGCCCGCAGGCTGGCTGCGATGGCGGCCAGCGTTTGCTCGAACGTGGACTCGGGAACGCTGATGGTGCCGGCAAAGCGCATATGGGAACTGGGGGGCACCACGCTACCCTCGGGGACATAGGGCAGCACGGGTGCGACGATGGCATTACCCAGGTCCTGCGCGATGCGCCCGGCCAGCAGGCGCGCGCGCACATTGTGCTTGCCCAGGCTCAGCGCCGGACCGCTTTGCTCTGTGCCCCCCACGGGAATAAGGACCGTGGTCTGGCCTGCCCGCACGGCATCCCGCAGTTCCGTCCAGGTGAGGTCTTCCAGAAAGACGGAAGCCGAAGCGCCAGCGACAGACGCGGCCGGCACGGCGTCTACCGGCTTGCGCGCAAGACTGGGAGCAGCCAGCAGGGCCAGCAATGCCACGGCGGGCAGCAGCCGCCGCCCGGTGATCGATCTCGCAGCCGGACGGGGGCCACGCGACGCGGGAATTTGCAGGAGCCCCGGGCTTCCAGCGGGGTTTGCGACAACGCAAGGGCACATGGCGCAATTCTACGTTCGCGCGCCCCGCAGCGCCGCGTAAGCCAGGCTAAGCCAAGCCGCCAGGAGAAGTATTCCGCCCAAAGGCGTCAAGGCCCCGAGAATCCGCAGGCCGGTAAGACTGAGCGCATAGAGGCTGCCGCTAAAAATAACGGTGCCCAGGACAAAGCAGATCACGCTGAGCCGCCCGGCCCCACCCGGCCAGCGCTGGTAAGCGCTGCTTGCCGCAAGCAGGGCCACCGCATGCACCAGCTGGTAACGCGCCGCAGTCTCAAAGATGCCCAGCGCATCCGCGTCCAGCTGCGTGCGCAGCGCATGCGCAGCAAAGGCACCAGCGCCCACGCCCGTAAACCCCAAAACGGCGCCCGCGAGAATCGCGGCGCGCCCATGCTCCGGCGCTGCCACCAAGCGGGACCCCATGCGCTCCATAGCGGCCCAGCTCCGGCTTACTGGTCCGCAGGGCCGTGGCCCGCGTCACCGTGCAGGCGGCCATCATCGTCGGACTCCGGAACCGGGTACCAGCCATGCGGGGCATCGGGTCCGCAAGGGCCGCCATGCGGACCCATGCCCAGAGGCCCGTGAAAACCATGCGCCCCCATGGCGCCGCCGTTCGGGAATTCGTCGGGAAGCATCCCGTGACCGGCCATCGGGCCGGGCCCCCCAAAATGTGAGGCCACGAAATGGCGCGTGGCTGCATCCAGAACCTGGCGCTGATCCGGCACCAGCACCTGCTCCAGGGCACTCGTGGCGTCGGCGAGCCGCGCCAGGCGCTGCGCGCGTTGCGCTGCGTGCTGCGCCATGCGCCGGGTCATCTCGGCAGCACCGACAGGTCCGTCTCGACTGGCGCCTGCGTCCGCCGGCGCCTCGTGAAAGTCACGGAAGGCCGAGGCAAAGGCCTGCCATGCGGGCTCCTGAGAAGCCTTTATTTCCAGACGCTCGCCCAGATGGTCCAGATGCATTTGCACATGCCGTGCAATGCCCTCCGACAGGTCCTTGTGATGGTGGGCCGGGGCAGCGTCTGCGGCACCCGCCGGTAGCGCCTGGGCCGCCGCCCCCACCGCCAGTACCACGCTGGCTGCCAGACCTGCGCACCAGACTGCCGCGCGCGCTTCGCGGGCTCGCTTGATAACGGAACCTTGCATAGGAACTCTCCAATGAATGAAACCCGTTCGACGCGCGGGCCCGCCCACTAGTTTCGCCGGGCGCCCCGTCTCGCACGTAAAAATTGTCAGCAAAGGTGAAAGCGCCCAGCCTGCCGGCGACGCTATTTCGCACGGGCAGCGTGCGCCACAAAACCGCCCAGCGCAAATGGCCGCCAACGATGCCCGGATTTATGCGCTTCGTCGCAAACCGGATGCACCCCGCTCTCTGCGTGCCTACAGTGCACTCACCGACGCAGCCATGCAGCCATCAATCCAGCGCAGGGTGCGCCACAACCCAACGGAAAAAGGAAGCCAACCATGAAAAGCCTCGAAAAAAACCTGATGATCGACAACCTCTTCAGCGGTGGCCTGATCGTCCTGGCGCTGAGCTGGGCCCTCACCGCCGCAGCGAGTGACTTTCTTGCCAGCCGTAGCCAGAACCCTCAGGCAACGACGGTCGTTACCCACGCAGCAAGCCTGCCGGCCCCGAGTGCCGCAGCCGGGCGAGTGCCGGCAGGCGAACGCGCGTGAGCGCCGCCCTTAGCCCGCAACCACCCCTCGGGCGCCCGGCGCGTGCAGGGGTGGGTGGCGAAGTTATTGAAATGATTGCGTTTTACAGAAATATCGGAACCCTCTCCCTTAAAAAGGGGTAGGGTTCCTACTTACTGCGTCGCACTGCCGGTGCTAAAAACGTGGATCGCTCATCACCGGCCACTTAGGCGGACCCCGTGCGCTCGTTCCCCTGCTTTCCTGTCCTGCTGATTGCCGCTGGCGTTGTCCTGCCCGCGCAAGCGCAGATCTATGGCGGCGCCGACAGCCGGGGCACGGTAGTACTGTCCAATTTTTCTACGGAAGAGACACCCGAGCTGGTAATTGCCAGACCCGCAGAGCCGGCCGCGCCGCTCACACTGCCGGGGCCGGACGGTTTGCCCCCCCCCCTGCTGATTGACCCGCGCAATCCGGCAGAGGCCTTTCGCCCCATGGTGGACAAGGTGGCCAGGGAGACGTCCGTACCTGCCCAGCTTATCAACGCCGTAATTCGCGTCGAATCCGATTTCCAGCCCGCCGCGGTATCGTCCAAGGGCGCCCAGGGACTCATGCAGCTCATGCCAGCCACTGCGCAGCGTTTCGGCGTTCGAAATGCCTTCGATCCCGAGCAGAACATCCGCGGCGGCGCCCTGTACCTGAAGTGGCTACTGGAGTATTTCCGTGGCGATGTACGACTCACGCTCGCTGCCTACAACGCGGGCGAGGCGGCGGTCGTCCGGGCCGGTTACCGCGTGCCCCGCATCGCCGAGACCCTGAGCTACGTGCCCAAAGTGCTGTGGTTCTACAACCGGGCCAACGGCTGAATCCCTGGGCGCTACGCCGTGACCGGGCGCACGGTATATTTGCTGCCGTCTTTGCGTACAAACAACGTTTCCGCGTCAAATCTGCACCGTCAGGAAAACGCGCGGCCCCTAAGGGCGGGTCCTTATAAGGGGCTGGCACCCTACCTTCCGCGTATCGCACCCTGCCCCGCACGCGGAAGTGCCGCGCCTGAAAAAGAATCGAAGTAACTCTTATTTCCCCTCTGGCGCGAGGCCTGCATAGGCCTGGCCAAGGCAGAACGCTCAAGGCCGATCACCCCGGTCTCGCCCCTGGACCCAAGGGCCTCAGGTGGGTAAACCCCCATTAATTGCGGCTGCGAATGGGGGTAAACGCCCATCTCGCCCTAGGGTAATAACCTAAAGACGCGAGCGCTCGCAGGAACAACAATGCGTACCTGTTAACCGGCTCAATAGGCGCTAATGCAGTCGGTTGATGGCAGTGCCGCGCAAAAAAACCGGAGTGATTCGCGATCTAGCTCTCATCTCCGGGGCAATGCGCCAACAAAGAAAACCGATTCTCAATCTCGCTCTCGAATGGCGCAGTGCGCTCCCGGGAAAGAGGCTCGGTAACGGCGCTGTTCGGGTGGGTTAGGAACGTACTAAACGGGTTGCAGCAATGAGGCTGCGGCCGATCGGGGGAGTTCTCTATGTCTACAGTTGCGCACAGCCGCTTCAGCAGCCTGATACCGGTGCTCGCCGGACTGCTCGCCATGTCCACCGTATTTCCGGTGGCGGCCCAGTCCTTCCGCGTTCAGTGTCCGAACGGTACGGTCATCCATCCCGCCAATGTCGCCGGTACGACCCAGAACCCGGTCGACTCGATGATCGAGGGAGACCCGACGCGCCCGACCGCGGCGCAGGCCAATCCCCAGATCAAGTGCCAGCACATCTCCGGCGGTGACGGTTACGCCACCATGGGTGATGGCCAGCAGGTATACCTGTTCGGCTTCGGCCCGCTTTCGGGCATTGCCGACCAGGCCCAGGGCTTGCCCGGCACCGAAACGGCCCAGACCTTCAATGGCCCTTTCGTTGGCCCCACCTTCCCCGGTGACGGCGTCGCTCCCAACAACGCCGGCATCACCGAACCCGCGCTCATCATGAACAACGGTGTGCTCGCGGCCATGGCTCCGGCGCCCCAGATGGCCATCGACGAGGACGACGAATTCTTCCTCACGCTGTCCAACGTGGGCATGATCATGCGCCCCGACCTGTTCGAGCAGCACACGGTCCACTTCCACGGCTACCCCAACGCCTCGTCGTATTTTGACGGCGTGCCCGACGCTTCGGTCGCCATCAATATCGCCGGCAGCTTCACCTACTACTACACCGCCCCCGATGCCGGCACGTACTTCTGGCACTGCCACATCACGCCCCCCGAGCACTTGCAGATGGGCATGGAAGGCCAGCTCTACGTGCGGCCGCGCCAGAACCGCCTGCCGGTGGGCGCCAGCTTGTACGCGGCCCTGTACAACTACGAGAACCCCGCCGCGCCCCTGACGGCCGCGCCTGCCGGCACCCTGACGTCCTATCCGAACGTCTGGTTCCCGCCCGAGAGCTGCGCGATCGACATCCTGTGCTCCACGCCCGTTCCGCCGGCCAATCGCGCGGTCCAGGTCGCCGACACCTCGGGAACGCCGGCCAAATACGCCTACAACGACGGCGACGGCTCCACCCGTTACGACGTGGAATATCCCATCCAGATGATGGGCTTTGACCCCAACTTCCACTTCATCGGCATGACCTTCAATCCCGAGCCCTTCTACGATATGAAGGACAAGTATTTCCTGCTGAGCGGGCGCGGCTATCCCGACACCATTGGCGTGCCCGGATACGCAGGACTGCCGGCCTCGTCCACCAACCCTGCGGCCCTGCCCGTGGCTGCCGGCACGGCCAGCAACCCCGCCGTGGCCCCCGGCGCCCTCACCACCCTCGACTCCGACGCCGTGCAGCGCATGTCGCAGCCGCAGCCCACGCTCATCACCATCAACAAGACCGCCGGCCAGACGCGCGCACTGCTGCGTCTCTCCAACCTGAGCGTGACCGAGTACCACACGCTGGCCACGGTCGGCGTGCCGATGCAGGTCATCGGGTTCCACGCGCGCCTCCTGCGTGACCTTGCAGGCAACAACATGTACTACACGACCAACTCGATCACCATGGGTGGTGGCGAGTCGGCCGATGTGATCCTCGACGTGACCAATGTTCCCCAGGGCACGTATTTCCTCTACACCACCCAACTCGATCACCTGTCGAATGACGCAGAAAACTTCGGCGGCATGATGACCGAGATTCAAGTCCTGTAGGAGTGCGGCCGTGAATCGAACCAATTCGAGCTTCTCCGTCCTTTGCGCCCGCCTTGCGGGAGCGCTGGCCGTAACCACCGCCCTGTCGGCCGGATTTGCCTCCGGATCCGCCCAGGCCGCCGTGCCGGGCATTGGAGGGCAGACCTTCAACCTGGTTGCTTCCGACGGCATGCAGACCCAGCCTGACGGCGCCTCCATCTATACCTGGGGCTACGGCTGTGCCAGCACCTACACGCCCAATTTCGTGCCGGCCTCCGTGCCGGCCGGCGCGGTGGGTTGCCCGCTCTGGCAGGTTCCCGGACCCACCATGGTGGTTACCGAAGGCCAGCCCGTCACCATCACGCTGACCAACAACCTGCCCGTGGCCGCCGGCCCGACCTCGATCATCTTCTCGGGCTTCTCGCCGACCATCAGTGGCGGCGTAAATGGCACGCTGACGCAGGAAGCGCCCACCGGCGCCACGATTACCTACACCTTTACGCCCACCCATCCGGGCACGTACGCGTATCACAGCGGCTCCAACCCTGAGTTGCAGGTCGAGATGGGCCTGTACGGCGCCCTGATCGTGCTGCCGGCCACTACGCCCACGACCTGCCGCGCTACGGGATCGAGCTTTGATGGACACCCCGATTTCCGTCTCGCCGCCTCCGCGTATGACCATCCGCAGACCTGCTACGACCGTGAATACCTGTTCCAGCTGACGGAAATGGACTCGACCATCCACGCCGCCGCCCAAGCGCAGGTCCAGGCCTGTGCTGCCGCGCTGACCACCGCCGGCGTCACGAGCTGCCCCGCGATATCGGTAAAGACCGAACCTTACCTGCCCAACTATTTCCTGATCAATGGGCGCTCCATGCCCGATGACATGGATCCGCCCTACGCACCCCAGTACGCGCACCAGCCCTACAACGGCAACCCGCACCTGCACCCCACCGAAACCATGCTGATCCGCCAGATTGCCCACGGCCGTATCCAGCATCCGCTGCACATCCACGGCAACCATGCCCGCGTCATCGCGCGTGACGGCAACATGTTGCTCTCGCCCGTAGACCAGAAGAGCTTCGCCGGCCCGCTAATCTTTACCTTCCCGACGGTGTCGGGCCTGGCCGTCGACGCGCTGTTCCAGTGGACCGGCAAGGGCCTGAACTGGGATGTCTACGGCCACGTCGCGGGCGACAACACCCCCTGTTATCCCGACGCCAACGGCTACTACACCAGTGCCAGTTTGCCTCCCGCCGTACCCGGCGTGACGCCGAACTACGGCGAATGGTGCGCGGATCACGACAAGCCCATTCCGATCACGCCGCCGGACGCCCAGATCGTCGCCAACGGTCTCTGGTACGGCGGAACCCCCTACCTGGGCCTGCAGACTTCGCCGGTCGGCGGCAAGCAGTTCATTTCAACACCGCTGCCCCCGGGCACGGCTATCCAGAACCAGAGCGCCGGTTATGCGTTCATGTGGCATTCGCACGATGAGCGCGAGATCACCACGAACGACGTGTTCCCCGGTGGAATGATGATGATGATGATCATCGATCCGCCGTCGGCATTTATCGACGAGACGCTGTGATTGAGCGCCGCGAAGGAGTAATTGACATGCATCCCATGCGCAAACGGCTGACCCTGACGTCGGCATCCATCGTGGCCGGCCTGCTGCTGGCTACCGCAACCGCGGGCGCCAGTGCGGCCACCACCACGGTCAACCTGACGGCACAGCGTATGAGCACGACGCTCCCCGACGGCAGCATCGTGCCGATGTGGGGCTACTGCACCAACGACAAGACCGGCACGAGTGCCGCCCAGGCCAATCCGGCGCTGGGGGGCGGGCAACTCCTGGCCGCCAATGTCTGCTCGGCCGTGCCCGCGGGCACCACTACCGCCGTGGCCAACACGGTCTGGGCGCCAGGGCCGACGATCGTCGTGCCCACGGGCAACCAGTTGACCATCAACCTGGCCAACAACATCACGGCCGGGACCGCGACTTCCCTCGTCATACTGGGGCAGATCGGTGGTAGCGCCGGAGCCCCGACGCGCGACGCCGCCGCGCTGGCCCACCAGCCCGTCACGACGACGACCTGGCCGGCCAATGCCGCGGCAGGCACGCCGTTCACGCCGCCTTCGCAGGCAATCCGCGCCCGTGCCTTTGCCCAGGAAGCCGCCTTTGGTGGTGGCGTCAGCTATACCTGGAATACCGCGATTGGCACCGAGCCCAATCCGGACGGCGGTACCAATACGATCTACCTCAAGCCCGGTACTTACCTGTACGAAACCGGTTCCCACCCCTCGCTGCAGGCCCCCATGGGCCTGTATGGCGTGCTCGTGGTAACCGATGCACCCCTCGTTGAGCCGCGCTACGCCCTGACCGCCGGAACCTCGGTGGGCACCGTGCACCTCAACACCGCAGGCCGTGCGTTCCCCGGCGCCTACGCGCAGTTCGCCTCGCAGGCAGGCCTGCGCAACGTGCCCTACGACATGGACGCCACGATCCTGCTGAGCGAAATCGACGCGGTGCAGAATGCCGCCGTAGATGCCGCCGCCGTAGCAGGCACCAGCGAGACCCTGCGCTGGAATGACCCCAACTGCCTGTCTTCCCAGAAGGCCGCACCTGCAGGCGCCCAGGTGCCCTGCTACCCGGCTGCCGTCAACTACGCGCCCACGTACTTCCTGGTCAATGGCAAGCCCTTTGACCCGACCAACCCGTCGGCCACCGCCCTCGCCCTGCCCGACTACCTGGGCAGCGATACGGGCGCCATTACTGGCAACGTTCTGGTGCGCTGGGTCAACGCCGGCTCGCGCGTCCACGTTCCGTCGATCGTCGGCCTGCCCATGCAGCTCATCGGCGAAGACGGCAACGTTGCGCCCGGCAATCCGCGCATCCAGGCGGAAGTCAACATGCCCGCCGGCAAGACCATCGATGCCATCGTGCGCCCGAAGAGTTCCTCAACGGGAAACACGGATACCAACGGCTACGCCGACGCGGTCTACGCCTTCTTCGACCGTGAACTGTCCACGTCGACCGGCAACATCACCAAGGGGGGCTTTGAGGGTTATATCGCCATCACCCCGGGTTCCACCGCAACCTCCTCGGGCACGGCGCACACCACGGCGCTCAATGGCGCCATCGGCAAGAGCAACGCCGGCGCGCTGGCCATCAAGGCCAACCCCGACAACTACACGCTGTCGCCCAACGCCACGACCTACACAAACAATGTGCTCGCCAACGACGTGGGCGTGACCGGATCGGTCATCAGTGGCGCCACGCCGGTATCCGGCACAACGACAGCCACGCTCACCTACGGCAGCGTGGTGCTGAACACCAACGGCAGCTTCACCTATACGGTAGGCGCCACCACGGCCCCGACGACCTTCCCCACCGCCGACACGTTCACCTATTGCGGCAATAACGGAACCGCCTGCGCGCTCGTTACCCTGGCCTTCGAAGCCAAGGGCGCCGCCCCCATCGTGGTGGCGCGCCAGTACGACAACACGCCGACCACCGCGTTCCCGAGCAATGTTGCCTCCCTGATCATGGTGCCCGGCAGTTCCGGCGTGCTCGTGGGCGCCACCGACCCGGGCAATTTCCCCATGACGGCCGCGCTGGATCCCGCCTCAGCGGCGCCGGCCTGGGTCAAGCTCAATGCCGATGGCTCTTTCACGGCAACGCCCTGCGCAACGTCCCTGCCCGCGACCTGCTCGTTCAGTTTCATCGCCGTCAACTCGCAGGGTACGGCCAGTGCGCCTGCCACCGCCACCATCGTGTTCCCCGTGGGCAGCGGCCTGCCGGTCAACCTCGTTGATGCGCAGTCGGGCAATGCCCTGGTTGCCGACTATGGCTGGGTCATCGAGGAAGACCAGACCTGGCACAACGCCACCCCGGGCGTCACGCCCGGCTACACCGCAGGATCCGCGCCGCCGCCCAGCCTGGCCACCAGCTTCCATCGCAGCCACATGCCCATCGTTGCGGCCGGTTGTACCGGACCGCTGAGCTGCCGCGACGCCCAGACCTACAACGGCACCCCGGCCGCGCAACAGGCGCGCTCGCTGCCCTCCGATGTCGCGCTGGACCCGACCAAGTTCTATTACATATCCTTCCTGCCGGGCGATGCCGCCAATCCGTTCATTGCCGGCAATGGCCTCAGCCCCCTGGATCCCGCAAACAGTGCCTGCCTCAAGCCCAGCGCCGCTGGACTGAATGACGCGCGTTGCGGTCACACCATGGGCGGCGCCCAGATCAACCCGCCCGCCGCGGGCTCCAACAGCTACGCACCCCTGACGGTCAAGGTTGAGCCCAATCCGCTCAAACCGGCGCGCCTGTCCATCTACATCTTTGAAGACAACGCCCCCACCAATGGCGACCCCGACTCCCTCGAGCATGGCCTCGGCGGCTTCGAGATCGTCGTCTGGGACGTGGGCGGCCATAGCGGAGACCCGGTTGGACAGGTCACGTATGACGCCTTCAACATGCCCCTGACCAACGCCCTGCTGGGCACGCCCGGCTGTCCGAACACGGCCAGTCCGACGCCCTCCGCAGCCGCCGCCGGCACGCCCAACTTTGCGGGCAAGGATCTCACCGGCGTGGTGTTTACCTGCCCGAACGATCCGGTGGACCCGAGCAACCCGTCGCCCGAATACGCGCTGCAGGGTATGGCGCTCATTAACAACCTGATGCCCGGACGCTACGACGTCATCGCCCATCCGGGCGCGGCGCGCGAAGGCAAGGGCGAGCACTGGCTGCAAGTGTCCACCCTGGAAGGCACGCCCGGCCAGGACGCTTTCACCAAGTCCGGCGAACCGCCGTTCTTCCAGGAATACGGCCCGCCCGGATTCCACACCTTCATTGGTTTCCTGAACCCGGATCACATCTTGGTGCAGAACCAGGTCGCGATCAACCCGGGGGCCACGCTCAGCACCACCGATGGCGGCGAACCGCAGGAAACCTTCCCGGCCAGCTGCGGAGGAACGAGCAACTGCGCCACGCTGCAGACCACGAGCATCACGGGCCGCATCACGAGCCTGCATATGTCCCGACCGGTCATGGAAACGCTGTTTGACTCGGGCGCACGCGGCCAGCTGTCGGAAACGACCTGCTACGTCAGCCTGAACCAGACCGGCGAAACCGGCCTGAACATCGGCTTCACCACCTGCGACGCGCAGGGCAACTTCACGCTCACCAGCATTCCGGTGGGCAACTACATGCTGGCCATCTGGGACCAGTGGCTGGACCAGATCATTGCCTTCAAGGCGGTCCAGGTCGTCGCGGGAACCACCCCGGACGCCAATGGCAACCCGGTCCCGGCTGGCCCGATCGCCATGGGTGACATCCCCGTATTCAGCTGGTTCACGCGCATTGAGAGCAATGTCGCCATCAACCAGGACAGCGCCGGCAATCCGATCGCGCCGGCTCCGCTGGCCCAGATCCCCGTGCGCGTGCGCTTCCGCAGCGGTGCAATTTCCAACACCCTGCTGACCGACGCCAATGGCAACGCCATATTCAACGAGTTGTTCCCGCTGTTCAACTGGTACGTCGTCGAGTCCGACCGCGCGCGCTGGATAGGCTCCAACGTCAACGTCACCGTGGACGCGGGCGGCCTGCCGGACTGCGCCACCTATACGGCAAGCACCGGCCAGACAGCCATCACCACGACCGGCAACGCGGCCAGCGGCGTACCCTGCGCCACGACGGCCGGCATACTCAATTCCTCGTACGTCTGGACCGACCCGATCACCGGCAAGTCCTATGGCGGCGTACCCGCCGGCGCCTCGACCTCGACCAACCGCGTGGATAGCGGCGACATCAAGTACGAGGGCCTGCAGGGCTTTGTCAACCAGACGGAAATCCTCAGCTGGGGCAAGCGACCCTACGCGGCCAACGAAAATGGTGGCATCGAGGGCATGGTGGTCTACGCCTCCACCCGCGGCTTCGACGATCCCGGGCTGGAAGTGCAGTTCATGTGGGAACCCGGCGTACCGCGTGTCAAGGTGAACCTCTACCGCGAAACGCCCAATGCGGATGGCACCACGGGCCTGCTGCTGGTCAACTCGACCACCACCACGAGCTGGGACGACTTTACCGATGGCAAGACGGCCCTGGGTACGCCCGTGTGCCCGGGCCAGGACGCGAACGACCCCTTCCTGACCTACACGCTGGGCGCAAGCAACCAGTTCAAGTGCTACGACGGCTTCCACCTGTGGAACCAGGTCCAGCCGGCGGTCTACGACGGCGCCTACTCGATCGAAACGGCCTATGCCCACGGCATGACCGCAGCCGGCGTTCCGCTGGTGGCGGGCGAGACGCCCACGGCCCTGACGCCGGGCAAGTACGTCGTCGAAATGGTTCTGCCGCAGGGTTATGAAGTCGTGAAGGAAGAGGACAAGAACATCCTGATCGGCGACGCCTGGGTTGCCCCGCTGGCATCGCAGTTCGGTGGCGGTGCGCTGGCTACGCTCTTCATCCAGCCCGACCAGGCTTCCGTGGTGGCGGCGTACAACGCCAACAACCCGGGAAACAACAATACGACGATGCGCCTGGGCTTCCAGGGCGCCAAGACGCCCTTCCCGGCCTGCGTAGGCGCGATGCACACCGTGCCGGACTTCATGAGCCTGTTCCCGAATTCCGGACAGGTAGCACCGTTTGCCGGCGCCCAGAAGCCGCTGTGCGACCGCAAGGAGGTCGCGCTCAACAGCGGCATGACCGCTGTCGCCAACTTCTTCGTCTTCAGTGATACGCCGCGCGCCGCTTCGTTTACGGGTCTGATCCTCGACGACCTGGCCACGGAAATCAACGCAGCCTCGCCCGACTTTGGTGAGAAGTTCGCCGTTGCCTATGCTCCCGTGTCGCTCAAGGACATGAACGGCGTCGAAATCGGCCGCGTGTACTCCGACCAGTGGGGCACCTACAACGGCGTGGTGTTCTCCAGCTGGCAGGTCAACGTGCCCAATCCGGCCGGCTACTCGCCCAACATGCTCGTCACCTGCATGAACGACCCGGGCCCGATCCTGGACACGCGTCCGGGTTCGCCGACCTACGGCACCATGATCACGGACCCGCTGTTCAATCCTTCGTTCAGCAACTTCTGCTACACCAACCCGTTCATGCCGGGCAACACCGTCTACCTCGACACGCCGGTCATCCCGATCGCCGCATTCGCCGACGGCTACAGCCCGCCCGACTGCTCCTACCAGGACCTGACGCCGGCTATTGCCCGCGTTGACGGTGACACGATCGGACCGTGGGTGCTGGCCTCCGGCCCGCGCCAGATCACGATCAAGGCGCTCGGCCAGGTGGACGTGCAGAACCCCATCTACCAGGGCCCGGCCGCGAGTACCGCTCCCTGGAACCAGCGCACGATCACGCGCACCTATTCGTTCGGTTCGACCCCGGGAACGGTGAGCATCCTCAACGGTGGCAAGGCGATCGCCCTGACCAACGTGACCTGGACCGATGGCCTCATCACGGCCACCCTCCCGGCCAATGCCGTATCCGGCGAACTGGTGATTACCCGCGGCGACAACGGCCTGTCCTCGACCGATGCCATCACGGTGAACGTCGAGGCCACGGCCCCCAGCGCCATCGTCGAACCCGCGCTCGGTTCCGCCAGTGGCACGACCTACGGCTTCTCCCACCCGATCCAGGACGCGATTGACGCGGCCAAGCCGGGCGACCTGGTCATCATCGACGCGGGCAGCTATTCGGAAATGGTGGTGATGTGGAAGCCGGTACGCCTGCAGGGCGTGGGTGCCAACGCGGTCACGATCGTTGCCTCCAAGTACCCCACGCAGAAGCTCGAAGAGTGGCGCCCCCGCATCAACAAGCTGTTCGGGCTTGACGTCACCAGCTTCACGGGCAACCAGCAGGCCGACGCTGGCGGCGTAACGCCGGACATCACCCCGAACCCGCAGGTGGACCCGCTGCCCACGCAGCTGCCCATCACCGGCGGCATCACCCTGCTCGAGCCGACCATCCTCGCCACGGAAGAGGGCGCTGGCATCACCGTGCTGGCCAAAGGTGTCGGCCCGGACGGCGCGACCCCGCTCACGGCGCAGGACTGCACGGCACTGGGCGGCGGCGTATTTGCGGCCAGCCCGGGCTCGAGCTACTTCCAGGTAACGGCCACCAACAACTCCGTTGCCAGCCAGGCCACCATCACGCCTACCGGCTGGAACATGGCCGATTCGAACTTCCTGTGCGCGCCCTCGCGCATCGACGGCCTGAGCATCACGGGCAGCGACGCCGGCGGCGGCATCTACGTCAACGGCTGGGCGCATGGACTGGAGATTTCGAACAACCGGATCTACAGCAACTCCAGCGCCATGCACGGCGGCATGCGGATCGGCAGCCCGTTCGAGGAAGAGACGCCTCCCGGACCGCTGGGCTATGGCTATGACGACAACGTCAACATCCACCACAACTGGATCAGCAAGAACGGCACCAGCGAAGCGACGCCGGGCATCGCCAACACCATCAACATGACAGGCGCTGGCGCCGGCATCTCGGTGTGCACGGGTTCGGACAACTTCGCCGTGAACTACAACTTCATCTGCGGCAACTTCAGCAACGGCAACGGCGGCGGCATCGGCGTGCTGGGCAACAGCGTCAATGGCGTGATTGCCCACAACCAGGTGCTGTTCAACCAGAGCGCGCAGCAAACCGCGCCGGTGCATGGCGGCGGTATCGCGGTCGAAGGCGACCTGACGACGGCCGGCTCCATCAACGGCGTGTCCAACGGCACGGGCAACATCCTGATCGATTCCAACCTGATCCTGGGCAACTACGCCCAGGACGGCCATGGCGGCGGCATTGTCCTGGCCCAGGTCAACGGCAACGACGTGGTGACCAATCCGACCAATCCGTCAGCCTGGTATGTGGCCACGGTGAGCAACAACATCATCGTCAACAACGTTGCGGGCTGGTCCGGCGGCGGCATCTACATGGTGGATACCTTCAACGCCCAGATCGTCAACAACACGATCGCCAACAACGACAGTATCGCCAGCGTGGGTTCGCTCTACGGACTCAACGGACGCGGTCCGGTCACGGCCTATCCGAGCCCGGCCGGTATCAGTACCGACCTCACGGCCACGGCGCTCGTGGCGGCCCTGCCGGTTGCCGGCGCGGGAATCCCCGCCAACGCCACCAAGGCCTGGAATGCCTACGCCAATCCGGTGCTGTTCAACGACATCATCTGGCACAACCGTTCCTTCTTCATCGACGGCAGCAGCGGCACCACCAATGTCTGCTCGAGCAACCAGGTTTCCGACGCCGGCGGCACGCTGGGTACGCTCAACTGCACCGTACTGCCGGCGCAGACCTGGGCTGGCCAGTGCACGGGCACGCCCGCGTACTGGGACCTCGGTGCCGTGGGCGACGCCAGTGCCGCGGCCTCGAACGCCGGCTTTGGCAACCTCGTCGGCACGATCACCAGTGCCGGTGCCGATCCCGGCTTCGTCCAGGGCTACTGCAACGGCTCGCGCGCCAACCCGGCCCTCAAGTTCGAACCGGGTCAGCCGTTCCTGCCGCCCTTTGCCCTCAACGCCGGCGTAACGCTGGATGAGGCGGGCAACTTCGTTGACGTCAAGTTCGGACCGCTGTCCCTGACCGACCCGCTGCAGCCTGGCGCGGTGTACTACGGCAACTACAACATCCTGAATACGGGAGCCGCCTTCAATGCCGGCGCCGTCCAGGACACGCTGAATGTGCCGGTGGCCAATGCCCCGGCCGCCGACTACGCCGGCGCACCCCGTCCCGACCCGGCGCGCATCGCCCCGGCGGGTTATGACGCGGGCGCCCTGCAGTACTCGGTAACGGCAGCAGGAGCCGCACGCGCCTCGGTGAACGTCATTCCCGCAGCACTGAGCTTCAATGTCGCCAACGGCTCGGCGGTCGTCACCAAGTCCGTCACGGTGATCAACACCAGCACCGCAGTCGTGAGCTTCGCCGCCGCAGGCATCTCCTTCACGGTAAGCGACCCCACCATCACGCAGACCAACACCTGCGGCGCGAGCATCGCTTCCGGCGCGGGATGTACGGTTAGCGTCAGCTTCGCGCCCGTCGCTGGCGTAACGACGGCGGCCACCGCGACGCTGAACTTTGCCTTTGTCGCGGCACCGGGAGTTCCGGCCTCGCTGAACGTGCCGGTCACCGCGGCGGTTGGCAATGTGGTCCTGAGCGCCCCGGCAGCCTTCGCCGCCCAGACGGTGGGCACCACCAGCGCCGCGCAGTACGCGACACTGACCAACAGCGGCGCCGTGCCGGTCGCCATCCAGGCCACGACCATCGCCGGCACGGACTTCAGCCTGCCCGGCGGCGGAACCTGCGCCGGCGTGGTGCCGGCGGCCATTGCGCCGGCCACGTCCGCCAGCTGCACGATCGCGGTCGCCTTTGCGCCGACGCCTACGGGAACCTACGCCGGTACCCTGAACGTCACGCTTGCGGGCGGCACGGTCCTCAGCGCCCCCCTGTCGGGTACCGCTGTCGTTACCAGCTACGCAGTGGCCCCGACCGCACTGGCCTTCGGCAACGTGGCAGTCGGCGTCGCCAGCACGGCCCAGACGGTCACGGTTACCAACAACAGCACCCTGCCGGTGCCGGTCTCGGCTTTCTCGATCACGGGAAGCAATGCGGCTGACTTCGCCTTCGCGCCGGTCGCACCGTGCACGAGCGCCAGCACCATTGCCCCGGCAGCCAGCTGCAGCTTCAGCGTCACCCTGACGCCGGTAGCTGCGGGCGCTCGCGCTGCCACCCTGATCGGGCCGGTTGCCGGCGCGAGCGTCGCCCTGAGCGGCGTGGGCATCGCCCCGAGCATTGCCCTGAGCCCTGCCAGCCCCGTGAGCTTCACCACGGGCGTCGGCATGACCAGTGCCGCGCAGGACATCACGGTTACCAACACCAGCGCACTGCCCAACATGCCGCTGTCCGGCCTGACGGTCGCCGCGCTGGCCGGCCTGAACCCTGACCAGTTCACGATCCTGCCGTATTCGGCCGTCGCGCCGGTAACCAGCACCTGTCTGGCCGGCAGCACCGTGGTCCTGGCCAGCGCCGCTACGACGCCGGCGACCGTGGCAGGCAGCTGCACGATCTCGGTACAGTTCACCCCGAGCGCCGCGATCTCGCAGAAGCACGCCACCCTGACCGTATCGGCCAGCAATGCGCCCTCGGGAACGGCCAGTGCCGCTACGGCGCTGGTCGGCACGGCCCAGGTTGCCACTTACACCGCGACGCCCAGCCCGCTGTCCTTCGGCGTACAGGGTGAAGGGCTGACCAGCACCCTGGTGCTCACGGTGACGAACACCAGCCCGGTCGCTACGCTCTTCCTGGCCAGCGCCAACCTGGGCATCAGTGGCACCAACGCGGCCGACTACGCGATCCTCCCGGCCAGCACCTGTGGTACCGCACCGGTACTCGCCGGCGCCAGCTGCACGATCAGCGTAGGCTTCACGCCCACCGGTACCGGAACGCGCACGGCCAGTCTCAACCTGACGCCCACCGCGTCGGCTGCGGCCCAGGCCATCGCGCTGAACGGCACCGGCGTCGCTGCCACCTACACGCTCACGCCGGCTCCGGTCGCTTTTGGCCAGGTTCAGGCAGGCAACAGCGCAAGCCAGGTCATCACGCTCACGAACACCAGCGCGATACCGGCCAACCTGAGTGGCATCACGGTGGCCCTGAGTGGCGCCAATGTGGCGGATTACAGCCAGGCCAACACTTGCGCTGGAAGTACCGTCCTTACGGGCGCAAGCTGCCAGATCACCGTGAGCTTCGCCCCGGCCCGGCCGAACACGCAGAGCCAGGCGCGCAACGCCGTACTCACGGTTACCGCGGCCGGTGGGGCGGCAACGACCACGGACGCCCTCTCCGGTACGGCCACCCAGGCCTTGGCCACCCTCGTGGTCGCCAACGGTGCCTTCGGCAACGAGCAGATCAACACGACCAGCGCCAATGTCGCGACCATCACCTACACCAATAACGGCATAGGCACTCTGGCGGTGGGCTCGATCAATCTGGGCGCCAATGCGGCTGCCAACGGCTACGCCGTCACCAGCAACACCTGCACGGGCGCCAGTCTGGCGGCTGCACCCACGCTGGGTGGCGCGGGTGGCGCCTGCGCGCTGACCGTGAGCTTCACGCCGAGCACCACCGGCAACAAGAACACGGCCATTACCGTGACGGACACGACCGCAGGCGTGGTCAACACCGGCCTGCCGGCACAGCTGACGGGCGCGGCCGTTGCGCCGCGCGCCACGCTGAGCATCGGCAACGTCGCCTTCGGACAGCAGCAGGTAAGCACCACCAGCGCGCCGACCACGGTCACCTATACCAACAACGGTATCGGCGCACTGACGGTCACCTCCCTGGCGCTGGGTGCCAACGCTGGCCAGTATGTCGTGGGCAGCAACACCTGCGCCAACGCCACGCTGGCGCCGGCGGCCACCCTGGGTGGCACGGGCGGCAGCTGCGCGATGAGCCTGAGCTTTGCGCCCACGAGCATCGGCAACAAGAACACCACAGTTACCGTGACCGATACCACCCTGGGCGTCGTCAACACGCCAGCTTCGGGGCAGATCGCCATCACGGCCACTGGCGTGGTTCCGAACCCGGCACTCAGCAACCAGGCCAACCTGCAGAACTTCGTGTCCAACCCGGCGGGCGTCAGTACGGCCTTCCGCACGGTCACCCTGAGCAATGCCAATCCCTACGCGGAAGCCTTCACCATCACGAACTTCACGGTGAGCACCGCCAGCGGGCCGGAGCAGTTCCTGCCCCTTACGGGCAGTACCTGCGCGATCGGCAACGTGGTGGCACCCGGCGCGACCTGTACGTTCCAGGTGGCCCTGGAGCGCACGGCCGGCCAGCCCGCGGGTACGACCACGGGCGCGCTGACGGTGACGGTAGCCGCACAGGGAAGTACGACGCCCACCTACACAGTTACGCGCAACCTGCGCGGCCTGTGATGCAGGGGGGCTAGGCTGCCCCCTGTAGCGGCGGACATCAGCCCGCGGTGCGCTATGCCGCGGGCTGTTTTTTTGGGTCCGGTCCGCAGACAGGGCCCCCGCGCTGCCACCGGTACCACGCGGGCATCGGCCTGCCGCGCACAATCATGACGGCGGAACGATGAAACGGCGCTGGTGTCACACTAGAGGCCGTTTTGAGCGCAGGCACGCATTGGAGGCAAGAGATGATTGTGCGAAAGTCCAACCGGAGCCTGGTGCTGCTGGCCACTTGCGTGTGGGCCTGCACCGCCGCAGGTGCCACTGCCGATGCGGCGCCGGCATCGGCACCCACCCCGACGCCGAATGCGGCGGCGGCCAATGCGCCTGCTGCCGCCACGCCTGCACCCGCAGCCACGCTGGAGCAGGTGCATGCCTGGCAGGTGCGGCGCGGGCCGTACTTTGAACGCGCCTGGGGTATCGATATCGTCGGAGTCCGCCTCACCGCGTCCAACTGGATGCTTGAATTCAAGTATCGCGTCGTCGATCCGAAGAAGGCCAAGAGCCTGCTGTCGCGCAAGGCCAAGCCCTACCTGACCGACGAGGCCAGCGGCGCCAAGCTGGCGGTTCCCGCGATGGAGAACATCGGCGAGCTGCGGCAGGCCGCCGAACCCGAAGCCGGGCGTACGTATTACATCCTGTTTGGCAATGCCGACCGCGTCGTCAAGCAGGGCAACCGCGTCACCGTTGATATTGGCGACCTGCATGCCGACGGAATTGTCGTCGAATGATGGTGAATCGCCCCCGCTACTAACCGCTGGTCTGCCGGCGCCCCGCTCGCAGGGGAGGCAGGCCCAGCACGCTCAGAGGACCCCGCACGATGAAACATCTTCCTGCCCTGTCGTTTTCCACGGCCACCTTGCTGGTTCTGGGTGGTTTGTGCCTTGCTGCGCCTGCCTGGTCGCAGGAAGCCCCCAAACTGAGCGCAGAAAAGGTGCTTGCCAATAACGTTGCCGCGCGCGGCGGACTGGCGGCCTGGAAGAAAATCCAGACGATGTCCTACTCCGGAAAAATGGACGCCGCCCGGCAGCGTCCGGAACTTGCCGGCACCGAAGCGGCCACGGCACAGCGGCGCATGCAAAAGCCCCGCCCCGGTGACAAGTTCGAGGCACCGGACGCAGCCAAGGAATTGCCCGATATTGCGCTGCCCTTCCGCCTGGAGCTCAAGCGCCCGCTCAAATCCCGTGTAGAGCTCGACTTCAACGGGTCCACTGCCGTCCAGACCTACGATGGCAGCCATGGCTGGAAGCTGCGGCCCTTTGCAGGCAAGACCGAAGCCGAGGCCTACACGCCGGACGAACTCAAGGATGCCGCCGCGCAGCAGGCGCTCGATGGCATGCTCATCGATGCCGCTGCCAAGGGCAACCGGATCATCCTGGAGGGTTCCGAGCCCATAGAAGGTAAGCCGGCCTACAAACTCAAGGTAACTTTGAAGAACGGCACGGTGCGGCACGTGTGGGTGGATGCGGCCAGCTTTCTGGAAGTGCAGTTCGACGGTACGCGCCAGTTCGACGGGCACCCCACGACTCTTTACACCGCACTCAAGGACTATCGCACCGTCGACGGCGTCACCGTCCCCTTCGTCATGGAGACGCGGGTGCAGGGTGTCAAGCACGTTGAGCGCATCGTCATCGATAAGGTCACCGTGAATGCCGCCCTGGCCGACGAACGTTTTGGCCGCCCGACCCTGCCGGCCGCCCCCGCCGCGTCCCCGACCGCCCCGGGGTCTGCTGGCGCCGCTCCCGCGACCAGTACCCCTGCCGCCGCTACGCCGACGCCTCCTGCCGGCACGGCCCCGGC
>Ga0209067_10000311_pt1 | contig 32233 bp, 35 predicted proteins | sample ColStrG_CSR_2013_FD_187199 | JGI IMG/M metagenome (GOLD analysis project Ga0209067, IMG submission 187199) | Freshwater sediment microbial communities in response to fracking from Pennsylvania, USA - Cold Stream Run_MetaG_CSR_2013 (SPAdes)... | ecosystem: Environmental > Aquatic > Freshwater >... | reverse complement strand
CGTTCAAACTGCTTGCGGCAGCGGCGCTGCTGGTCTGCGCAATGACTCCCTTTGCGGCGGGGGCGGCGCTGCGTTCCGCCTGACGCATTCGCGCTTTAATTTGCCGCGCGGAGGCGTTAACACCGAGCGACATGGATCTGTATCTTCCCATCGCCAATATTTCGGTCAACGCGCTGGCGATTATCCTGCTGGGTGGTGCGGTCGGCATTCTTTCGGGAATGTTCGGGCTGGGCGGCGGATTTCTGACCACGCCGATCCTCATCTTCTTCGGGATTCCGCCGGCAGTGGCAGCGGCTTCGGCTTCGTCACAATTGACCGGCGCGAGCGTATCGGGTGTGATTGCGCATCTGCGGCGCGGTGGCGTTGATCTCAAAATGGGATGGATATTGGTGGTCGGCGGTATTTTGGGGTCGTTTTTCGGGGCCTTTCTGTTCCGCATGCTGCAAAATATCGGTCAGATTGATACGGTGATCAACATCCTCTACGTGGTGCTGCTGCTGCTGGTTGGTGTGGCGATGGCGAGGAGTGCGTGGCATGCGATTGCAGCGCAACACTCGGGCGAAGCGATACCCGTGCGGTCGCGTCATCATCACCGTCTGGTGGTGTCGCTCCCTTTCCGCTGGCGGTTTTACGCCTCAGGAATTTATCTCTCGCCGCTCGCGCCGCTCATTCTCGGATTTATCACGGGCATCGCAACCGAATTGCTGGGCGTTGGCGGAGGGTTCATTTTAATTCCGGCAAAGGTCTATCTGTTCGGCATGCGTGCCAAGGTGGTTGCAGGGACATCGCTGTTCCAAATCCTGTTCGTGACTGCCACTGCGACGATGGTTAACGCGCTCACCACACACTCGGTTGATGTGGTGCTGGCGGGATTGCTGCTCATCGGCAGTGTCGTCGGCGCGCAGGTGGGCACGCGTTTTGCCGAGCGTGTGCCGCCTGATTATATGCGCCTCGGGCTGGCGGTGTTGATCTTGCTGGTGGCGTTGCGTCTGGTGATCGGTCTCGGCATCCACCCCGATGAGATTTACACTGTTGAGGTGACGCGGTGAGGTGGCGGATCGCACTCGCTGGTCTTCTCGCGCTGAGTGGCGTGGGTGCAGCACATGCTGCCGAGCCACAACTCGTCTCCGATGTGTCCGACCGCGACATTGAAATTCGGGCAAGTTTTCACGGGGCTACTGAATTGGTGTTCGGTGCCATCCTCTATCCCGACGGTGTGGTGCCCGATGGTCAGACTGATATTGCCATCGTGTTGCGGGGGCCATCGCAGTCGATCCGCCTGCGCGAAAAGGACAAATTGGGCGGGCTGATCTGGGTTAATGCAGATGAAACGCGGTTCCGTTCGGCCCCTGCCTTTTATGCCATTGCGACATCACGCCCGATCGCCAAGATGGTGGATCGCAACACCGCCGATATTTTTGAACTGGGGCTCAACAGCCTCCAACTGTCGCCATCGAGCGGGATGGCGCCGGAAGCGGCGCGTCGTTTTGAGCGCGGCTTGATCGATTTGCGGCGACGCGGTGCGTTGTATGCCTCGCAAACCGGCACTGTCGAAATCACCAACGGCGTGTTGTATCGCGCGCTGATCCCCATCCCGGCGCGTGTGCCGGTCGGGCACTATACCGCTGAAACCTTCCTCATCCGCCATGGTCAGGTGTTGGCGGCGACCACGCGTGACGTGGTCATTCACAAAATCGGGTTCGAGCGCTTCGTTGCAATTAGCGCCCGCGCCTTTCCGTTCATCTATGGCGCGGTGGTCGTGATCCTGTCGGTGCTCTTTGGTTGGGCGGCGGGCGTGTTGTTCAAGCGCATCTGATCGGCGCGGCACACAGTTACTCATTTGTTAACCATTGCGCGCTAGCACTTGTCCGGTTGCGACAAAGGATCACTGGGGTATGCGCGTGGATATGAACGGTTTTAGTTCGACGATGTCCGATTTGAAGAATGAGGCTTCGGTCGTTCCTCACGATGAAGCAGTGTATCGCACCCGTGCCATTGGTCGCGTCGTCGAGATTTCAGGATCATCGTCGCAAGTCTGTTTCAGCCAGGCCGCGCTGGCCGACCTTTCGCCGCTGAGCGACGCCTGTCTGGCGATGTCGGGACAAGTTGGCAGTCAAATCAAGGTGCGCGTCGGGTCAACATGGCTCACCGCCAATGTGCGCAATTTGCGAGAGACCCGCGTGACGGGTGAAGTGGTAGCCAATGTTGATTTTCTGGGCGAGGGAGATGAAGAGCGGCTGACCGGAAAGCTCTATAATTTTCGTCGTGGTGTGACGCGCTACCCTGCACCGGGTGCCGAGGTTTTTCCGGTTTCAACCGACGATATGAAACAAATGTACGCAGCGGATGATCGCCCCCACATCGAGGTCGGCAACGTGTATCCGACCAAAAATGTGCGCGGAGCGTTGTTCATTGATGCGATGCTCGGCAAGCATTTCGCGCTGTTGGGATCGACCGGCACCGGAAAATCAACGAGTGCTGCGCTCATCTTGCACCGCATTTGCGAACTCGCGCCGCAAGGCCATGTGGTGATGATCGATCCGCACGGTGAATATTCCGCCGCATTCAAACACAATGGCGCGTTGTTCGACGTTAGCAATCTCGCCATGCCCTATTGGCTGATGAATTTTGAGGAGCATTGCGAGGTCTTTTTGACCACCGATGGCAATGAGCGCCAGCGCGATGCCGATATTTTTGCCAAGTGCCTGCTCAATGCCCGCGCGAAGCACCGCGCCGCCGAAGGCATCACCAAGCTCACGGTTGACGCGCCGATTCCCTATCTGCTTTCCGATCTGATCGCCAACATCAACGCCGAAATGGGCAAGCTCGACAAAGCGGGCGACAATGCACCGTATCTGCGGCTTAAAACCAAGGTCGATGAGATCCGCAACGATCCGCGTTACGCCTTCATGTTTTCCGGAATGATGGTCGCCGATTCGATGTCCGATTTCCTCGCACGCATTTTCCGCCTCCCCGGTGATGGACGGCCGATTTCGATCATCGACGTGTCGGGCGTGCCGTCTGATATCACTTCGGTGGTGGTCGCGGTGCTGGCACGCATGGTGTTTGACTACGCCATCTGGTCACGCAACGAGCCGCAACGCCCAATCTTGCTCGTGTGCGAAGAAGCGCACCGCTATGTGCCGTCGGAGCGCACCGCGCACAACAGTGCAGTGGGCAAGATTCTCGGCCGGATTGCCAAAGAAGGCCGTAAATATGGCGTTTCGCTCGGGCTGATCACGCAGCGCCCTTCCGATCTGGCCGAAGGAGTGCTGTCGCAGTGCGGCACGATCATCGCCATGCGCCTTAACAACGAACGCGATCAGGCGTTTGTGAAAGCGGCGATGCCCGAAGGCGCGCGCGGCTTTCTTGATACCATCCCCGCGCTGCGCAACCGCGAATGTATCATGTGCGGCGAGGGCGTCGCTATCCCCATTCGTGTGGCGTTCGATGATCTTGATGCCGACAAGCGACCGGCATCGGCCGATCCAAGCTTTGCCAAGCTGTGGACGCAGACCGGCGGCGAAGAAGATATTATCGAGCGGGTTATTCGCCGTTGGCGCGCGCAAGGGAAATAGCCCGCCTGAACAGAGCGGGCTAGAGCGGTTGGCTAACGCGTATCCGCTCGCCGCATTTGGGGTCGCAAATGGCCAGCCGTCCGTCGTTCCGACTGACTGCAAATTGCTCTAGCCAAGCGCCGCTGTGCCCCCTATCGCAAGGCGCGATGGAGTGGCGCAGCGATCCCCAGAACCCAAAGCAGCCGCAGTTCACGCGACGACGCTTTGTCGTCGGTGCGGCGGTGGGAGGCGGCTTAGCGCTCGGCTTTGCGCTCTGGCCCCGGCGCTATCTCCCCAATGTGACGGGTTCGCCAGACGAAAGCATTTTTAACGCCTTTCTCAAAATCGGCAGCGATGGGCATATTGTTGTCATTGTGCCGCAGGTTGAGCTGGGTCAGGGCTGCACCACGCTGCTGCCGCAGATTGTCGCTGATGAACTGGGCGCGGATTGGCGCACCATCGGGGTTGAACCCGCGCCGCTCAACCCGCTCTATGCCAATACCGTCTTTGCTGAGGCATATGGCTGGAACAGCGTGTTTGATCCGTGGCCTGCACCGCTGCTCGTCACCGATGAGGCGCTCACGCTCGCCGCTTTTGCCGAACCGATGCGCCAAGCGGCGGCGTTGGTGCGCGACCTGCTGTGTCGTGCAGCGGCGGCGCAATGGGGCGTGGCGAGCGGCGCGTGTGAATCGGTCAACGGTTTTGTCACGCAGGGCAAGAATCGCGCCCGGTTTGGCGATCTTGCGGTCGCTGCTGCACGGCTGCGGCCCGACGAAACCCCTATCCTACGTCAGGGTGAAGCCAACCGACTTATTGGCACTTCGCTCCCGAGGCTTGATGCCCCCGCGAAGATTGATGGCTCGGTCACCTTTGCCACCGACATTCGCCTGCCGGAGATGGTGTTCGCGACGCTGCATCAGGGGCCGTTCGGCGATACGCGGCTCGCCGATTTCGATGAAGCGGGCGCGCGACGCGTTGCGGGCGCGGTTGATGTGGTTGCGCTCGCGCACACGCGCGCCTGTGTTGGCGAAACATCGTGGGTTGCGGCGAAAATGCTCGCAGCGGGCGCGCCGCGCTTCGCAGTGGCAGGGGCGGCGGTCGACAGCTCTACCCTTGATAAAAGGCTCGACGCCGCGCTCGGAGCGAGCGGCACCCGCAAGCTCGCGTTGGGCGATGTTGATACGGCGCTGGCGAGTGGCCACGCCGAGAGCGCGAGCTACCATATCGGCTTGCTTGCGCCGCACGCGCTCGAACCGCTCGCAGCCACCGCACGGTATGAAAAAGGGCAGCTCGAAATCTGGACTTCGGCCCAAGCGCCCGAGCAGGCACGGCAACGCGCCGCCCGCGCGAGTGGGATTGGTGTGCGCAACATCTTCATCCACACGGTGAGGGGAGGCGGCTCGTTCGGGCGGCGGTTTGATCTTGAAATTGTCGATCAGGTTGCCGAGCTTGCGGTCAAGCTCAAACGCCCGGTGCAGTTGTTCTGGTCGCGTGGTGAGGACATGATGCAGGCGCGGTTCGGTGGCGGCGCGGCGGCGCGGATGAGCGCGCAAGCCCTGCCCGATGGTCGGATCAATGCGTGGTTGGCGCATGTTTCGCTTCCCGCCGCCTCGGCGCAACTCCAAGCGCGGATGATGCGCGGCGCGAGCGCGATGGATGCGGTGCGCGCAGCAGCGGGGACGTTTGAGACGACAAGTCTGGGGTTTGTGCAGCCGCCCTACAGCATACCGCATTTCGCGTGTGAAACGCATATGGTTGATCCCGGTGTGCCGATGGTGCCGCTGCGCGGTGGCGCGGGCTATGCGATGTGCTTTTTCAACGAGAGTTTTATCAACGAGCTTTCAGCGAAGACGGGAGTGGAGCCCTTTTCGTTTCGCATGGCGCTCATCGGCACCAACACGCGCCTCGCGCAATGTCTGGCAAAGGTGTCGGCGCTTGGTGGCTGGGGTGGCGGTGCGCAGGGATCGAATCAGGGCATCGCCTGCTTCATGAGCCAGAATGCGGCGATTGCAGTGATTGCGGAAGCGGCAATGGGCGAACAGGGACAGGTGCGCGTCACCAAGCTCACCGCCGTTGCCGATGTGGGGCAGGCCGTGAACCCTGAGATTGCACGCCAGCACATCGAAGGCGGGCTGCTGTTTGGATTGGGGCTTGCGGTTGGCAAACCGGTCGGCATGAGGCGCGGTGTTGCCGGGCCAATCCGGATGGGAGAGCTTGGTCTGCCGCGCCTCGCAGACGCGCCCGAGATCGCGGTTGAACTTGTGCCGAGCAGTGCGCCCGCCGCCGATGCGTGGGACATAGCGGTGCCGCCCGTCGCGCCGGCTATTGCCGGGGCGCTGTTCGCCGGATCGGGCAAACGTTTTCGCCGGCTCCCCTTTTCTGCTGGAGGCAATTGATGCTCAAGCCTGTTGATCACCCGACCATTCGTGCGCGCAAGATTGGTGTGTTGCTGGTCAATCTCGGGACGCCCGATGCACCAACGCCCGCCGCCGTGAAGCGCTATCTGGCTGAGTTCCTGTCCGACCGGCGCGTGATCGAGATTCCGCAGATGATCTGGCAGCCGATCCTGCGCGGCATTATCCTTAACACGCGGCCAAAGAAATCCGCGCACGCCTATGCGCAAGTCTGGACGCCACAGGGTTCTCCCCTCGCCGCGATCACGGCGCAGCAAGCTGCCGCATTGCAGGGCGCGTTCGGGCCAGACGTCAGCGTCGATTGGGCGATGCGCTATGGCAATCCCTCGGTCGCGTCGAAGCTGAACGCACTCAAGGACTTAGGCTGCGAACGCATCCTCATCGCCCCGCTCTATCCGCAATATTGCGCCGCGACGACCGCGAGCGTGATGGACGCGGTGAGCGCCACGCTCAGCAAGCTGCGCTGGCAGCCCGCCATTCGCACGCTGCCGCCTTATTATGATGACCCTAGCTATATTGGGGCGCTCGCGGCTTCGGTCGATGCGGCGCTGGCGGCGCTCGACTTTACGCCCGATCTGCTGCTCGCCAGCTTTCACGGCATGCCCGAAGCGACGCTGTACAAGGGTGATCCCTATCATTGCCATTGCCAAAAGTCCGCGCGCTTGCTGAGCGAAAAGCTTAACCGTGAGGTGCGCGTGACCTTCCAATCGCGCTTTGGCCGCGCCAAATGGCTCGAACCCGCAACCGACGCCACATTGATGGCACTGCCCGGTCAGGGCATCACCAAGCTCGCTGTTATCACCCCAGGCTTTTCCGCCGATTGCCTCGAAACGCTGGAGGAAATTGCTCTGCGCGGGCGCGATGCGTTTGTCGCGGCGGGGGGTGCGCATTTCGCGGTGCTCCCATGCCTCAACGCGAGCAGCATTGGTATTGACATGATGACGAAATTATTGGCGCGTGAACTTGCAGGCTGGATTTCTGCGCCCTAGACTGGCCTCACCTTAATAGAGGAGGATGCCATGACCAGAATTGCAATCGTCACCGGGGGGACGCGCGGAATCGGCGCCGCGATTTGCCATGAACTCAAAGCGGCCGGAATGACAGTGGTTGCCAATTATGCCGGCAATGAGGAAAAGGCGAAGGCCTTCACCGCCGCCACCGGAATCCCCGCGTATAAATGGGACGTTAGCGATTTCGACGCGTGCCAAGCGGGCTGTGCCAAGGTTGCGGCTGAAGTTGGCCCCATCGACGTGCTTGTCAACAATGCGGGCATCACCCGCGACGGCACGTTGCTCAAAATGACCTATGCAATGTGGGATGATGTCATGCGCACCAATCTCGGCGGCTGTTTCAATATGGCCAAAGCGACCTTCCCGCATATGCGCGACAATAAGTGGGGCCGCATCGTCAACATCGGCTCGATCAACGGGCAGGGCGGTCAATACGGGCAGGTCAATTACGCCGCCGCCAAATCGGGCATTCATGGTTTCACCAAGGCATTGGCGCAAGAAGGCGCGAAATTCGACGTCACCGTCAACGCACTCGCACCGGGCTATACCGATACCGATATGGTGGCCGCCGTTCCTGAAGAGGTTCTTGGCAAGATCGTTGCGAAAATTCCGGTTGGTCGTCTGGGCCTCGCCAGCGAAATCGCCAAGGGCGTGGCGTATCTCTGCTCCGAAGATGCGGGCTTTATCACCGGATCAACGCTGAGCATCAACGGCGGGCAACACATGTATTGAGCGCGGTGTTCACCGGCCCCATCAAACGTTCGATCACGATTGCCGGGCATGAAACCTCGGTGTCGCTTGAGCCGATTTTTTGGGAGGCGTTGCGCTCGGCGGCAGATGAAGCGGGGCTTCCGCTCAACGCATTGGTTGCACAGATCGATGTCGAGCGGATCAGCGCCGACGATCCGCCCAATCTGGCGAGCGCGATCCGGATTTGGCTTTTTGCGCGCGCGCAAAGCGGTTAGAGCGATTTCGAGTGAGATGGCAACATCGAACGATCCGGAAACCGCTCTAAATGAGTCCGGCGGGTGCCGCCGGACTCACCGCATCATTACTTCTTCAAATTGTCGCGAATTTCGCGCAGCAACAGGACATTTTCAGGTGTCGCATCTTCGTCGGTGCGCTTCAACATCTTATTGGCAAATTTGACGAGCATGAATACGACAAATGCCATGATCAGAAAGTTGATCACGACGCCGATGAAGTCGCCATAGCCGAATGCGGCGACGCCCGCTTTTTTGAGATCAGCCAAATTGGTGGGGTTGCCCTTGAAATCGGCGGGAATCGGGCCAAGAACCCAGACTTTGGTGCTGAAATCAATCCCTTTGGTCAGCAAGGAAACGATGGGCAGGATGAAATCGTCGGTCAGCGCGGTGACGATTTTTCCGAATGCGCCAGCGATGATGACACCGACTGCGAGATCCAACACATTGCCCTTGTTGATAAAGGCGGCAAATTCTTTAAGCATACTCTAACCCCTATTTGGTTAACGGAGGGTAAACCTTGACGCAATTTGCAAAGGATTGCAAGTGGGGAGCGGCTTGCGTGGCGCGTGCTGACACCCTATCTCTCGAAAAAGCCAAATTTGCGGAGACTCATCAATGTTGCTCAACCGTCGTGTGCTGCTCGTCCCCCTCATCGCTCTGTCGCTCTCGGGTTGCGGGATCAATTCGATCCCGACGTCGAAGATTGCGGCGCAAACGCGCTGGGCGGATGTGCAGAACGAGTATCAGCGCCGTGCCGATCTCGTCCCCAACCTTGTCAGCACGGTCAAGGGCTATGCTGCGCAAGAAAAGGAAGTGCTTGAAGGCGTGACCAAGGCGCGGGCGCAGGCCACGTCGATTCAGATGACCCAGGCGGATTTGAGCGATCCCGACAAGGTGGCAAAATATCAAGCCGCGCAGGGCCAGTTGAGCCAGGCGCTTGGACGGTTGCTGAGTGTGCAGGAAAATTATCCCGATCTGAAATCGAACGCCAATTTTCTCGCGCTGCAATCGCAACTCGAAGGCACCGAGAACCGCATCACCGTCGCGCGCCGCGATTATAACAGTGCGGTGCAGGAGTATAACACGATGATCAGCACGTTTCCGGCCATGGTAAGCGCAAAGCTCATCTATTCGTCGCAGCCGATGCAGCCCTTCACCGCGACCGCGCCGGGCGCAGATGCCGCGCCGAAGGTCGATTTTGGTAAATAGGCTCCTTGTCTGGCTGGCGGTGGTGCTCCTCGGAGCAGCCCCCGCGCTTGCGCAAAATGCGTTGACCTTCCCGCCGCTCACGGGGCGGGTGGTGGACGCAGCCCATGTTCTGACTCCCGATCAGGTCGGCGCGCTCAGCAGCCAGCTTCAGGCCATTGAGGCGAAGACGGGGCATCAGGTGGTGGTCGCCACCCTTGCTGATCTGCAAGGGCATGACATTTCCGACTATGGCTATCAGCTTGGTCGCGCGTGGGGAATTGGGAGCAAATCGGGCAATGACGGCATCGTCATCATCGTGGTTCCCAGCGCGCGCAAAGCGCGACTCGAAGTCGGCTATGGGCTTGAACCCATCGTGACGGACGCGGTCGCGAGTGTGATCATCTCGCAGCAAATGGCACCGCCGTTCCGCGATCGCAATTATGCGGGCGGACTCAGCGCTGCCGTCAATACGCTGGGCGATCTGTTGCAATTGCCGCCCGATCAGGCGCAGGCGCGTGCCCAACAACTGGCCGCCACGCAAGCCTCAACGGCAAATGCGGCGAAATGGATACACCTTATCCCGTGGCTCATCTTCGTGCTGTTTTTCATCCTGCCGATGTTCGGGCGGCGGCGGCGCGGCTATGGTTATGGCTATGGGTATATGCCGTTTATTCCGATTGGCGGCTTTGGTGGCGGCGACAGCAGCGGCGGATCCTTCGGCGGGGGCGGTGACAGCTTTTCAGGCGGCGGCGGGTCTTTTGGCGGCGGCGGCGCGAGCGGGAGCTGGTGATGGTGGATTTGACGCTCTCCGACGCCGACAAGGCGCGCATCACCGCAGCGGTGACGGCGGCGGAACGACAGACTTCGGGTGAAATTGTCACCATCGTCTCGCCGCGCGCGAGCGGGTATAACGATATTGCGCAGGATTGGGCGGTGCTCATCGCGTTTCTTGCCCTGGTGGTTTATGCGACGTTTACGCGCTTTTATATCAGGCTGCTCGATCTGGTGATGGGCGATTATACCGGTGCTTGGACGCCGCAAACGATCTTGCTGATCACGCTGTTCGTCGTGATGACCAAATATCTGTTTACGCTCCTGATCCTGCGCTGGAAGAGCTTGCGGCTGGCGGTCACCCCCAAATGGGTCAAGCACCACCGTGTTCGCGCGCAGGCGATGGCGATGTTCAAGGTGACGACGCAGCAGCGCACCGTGGCGGGCACGGGGATTCTGATCTACCTCTCGCAAGACGAGCGCATGGCAGAAATTATCGCGGAGGAGGGCATTCACGCCAAGGTGGGCGACGCTACTTGGGCCGATGCGATGACCGCGCTGGTGGGCGAGGTGAAAGCCGGTCGCGTGGCCGATGGGATGATCGCGGCGGTCGAGCGGGTGGGAGCGGTGTTGGCGGCCCATTTTCCCCATGATCCCGATGATGTCAACGAACTGCCTGACCGGGTGATTGAACTTTAATGGCCGAAATCGAAACCATTTGGCAGGGCAAATACATCACCGTCCGCAAAGAGGGGACGTGGGAATATGTCGGTCGTGCGCGCAATATTGGTGCCGCCGTCATTCTGGCGATTGAGGAGGTCGCTTCGGGCGCGGGCGACGCGCGGCACGTGCTGCTGGTTGAGCAATGGCGTGTGCCGCTCAAGGCGAATGTGCTTGAGCTGCCTGCCGGACTGATCGGTGATGAAAGCGCGGGCGAGGCTGTTGAAGTCGCGGCGCGGCGCGAACTTGAGGAAGAAACGGGCTATACGGCCGAGCGTATCGAGGTGATTGGGCAATTTGCCTCCTCGCCCGGAATGGTGTCCGAAACCTTCACGCTCGTGCGTGCGCACGGCTTGCGCAAAATCCATGACGGCGGCGGAGTCGAGGGCGAAAACATCACCGTTCATCGGGTGGCGCTGGACGACGTGCCCGCGTTCGTTGCGGCCAAGCGCACTGATGGGGTGATGATCGACGTTAAGATTTTGCTGCTGCTCGGGTTGGTCTAGCTTTTCAGCCGCCATCGCAGAGAAGCCCAAGAAGCGCCTTGCGCGCTCGTGCGCTACTTAGGGTCAAAAATATCCAAATAGGTTCTGTACGCGCTTCGCTGTGGCTTGGGCGGCTATTTGGATAGACGACTCTGTGTCGGCTGCTTATAGCCACGCCATGACCCCACTTCCTGAAGGCATCACGCGGCTCGATACGCCGCTCACCCGGACACGACCTGATCTGATCGCTAAATGGCTTTGGGCTGTCGCGGTCATGGTGCTGCTGATGGTGGTGGTCGGTGGGGTGACGCGGCTGACCGAATCAGGGCTATCGATCACCGAATGGAAGCCGATTTCGGGGATTATTCCGCCGCTCACCGCTGCACAATGGCAGGGCGAATTCGCCAAATATCAAGCGAGTCCGCAATATCATCTGCTCAATCAGGGGATGACGCTCGCCGCTTTTCAACGCATCTTTTTCTGGGAATATCTGCATCGCGAAGTGGCGCGGCTGCTGGTGGGGATTGTCTATCCGCTGCCGCTGCTGTGGTTTGTGATCAAGCGGCAAATCCCCAAACGGCTGGCCGGGCGGTTGGTCGCAATATTCGTCCTGTTCGCGATGCAGGGCGCGGTCGGCTGGCTGATGGTCGCGTCGGGGTTGGTTGATGGGCGCGATAAGGTGGCTCCACTGATGCTCGCTGCACATTTGGGGGCTGCACTGGGGTTGCTCAGCTTGGTGGTCTGGACGGCGCTCGATTGCGCGGTGCTTAAGCGCAACGCCACCGCGTCGCTCGCGCGGTTGACACCCTTTGCCGCAGCGGTGATCGCGACGCTGAGTGTGCAAATTCTCTATGGTGCGCTCACGGCCGGGCTGCGCGCGGGGGTGGTGGCGAACACCTGGCCGCTGATGAACGGGCATATCGTGCCACGCGGGATTGATTGGGCGCATGGGCTGGGGAGGGCGTTGATCAACGATCCCTTTCTGGTGCATTTCATCCACCGCTGGTGGGCTTGGGCTGCGTTTATCGCGCTGATGCTGCTGGCGCGTCGGGTGCGCAAACTGGAGCGCCGCGCGTCCATCCTGATCCATATCGCGGTGGGGACACAGATTTTACTGGGGATCGCGACGGTGTGGAGCGGCGTCTGGCTGCCATTGGCAGCGCTGCATCAGCTCACGGGCGCGCTCACGCTGGCCGCCTGCATCTCTGGTGCACATGTGCTGGGGCGGCCGCTTAACTGATCAACGGTAACATAATACCCGTTACCAATCGGGCCAAATCCCTTGACTTCTGACCCCGAATCGCTAAACGCGCCGCTTCACTCAACCCAATAAAGGTCTGCCGCATGAAGGCGCTACAAAAGACCACTAAGGCGATCAAGCCCGCCGAAGTGGAAAAAAACTGGCTGTTGATCGACGCCGAAGGTTTGGTGGTGGGCCGCGTTGCAACCATCATTGCCAACATTCTGCGTGGCAAGCACAAGCCGAGCTACACCCCGCATGTCGATTGCGGCGACAATGTCATCGTGATCAACGCTGACAAGGTCGCGTTCACGGGCAAGAAGCTCAAGGACAAGATTTACCACCGCCACACCGGCTATGCCGGCGGGATCAAGTCGATCACCGCAGGCAAGGTGCTCAGCAGCGCATTCCCCGAGCGTGTGCTCGAAAAAGCGGTGGAGCGTATGGTGCCGCGTGGGCCTTTGGGGCGCGATCAAATGCGCAACCTGCGGCTTTACAAGGGCACTGAGCATCCGCACGCCGCGCAAAACCCGGTTCAACTCGATATTGGCGGCCTGAGCCGCAAGAATAAGGTGGGTGCTTAATGTCCGATACCCGTCAATCCCTGGCTGACCTCGCCACACTGACCGCAGAGGCACCGCACGTGCCCGCCGCTGCTGTGGTTGAAGCCGCCGCGCCGACGCACATTGTCGAGCCGATGCCGCTGCGCGAAAAGCAGGTCGATGCGCAGGGCCGCGCTTATGCCACTGGCCGCCGCAAGGACGCTGTCGCCCGCGTGTGGATCAAGCCTGGCTCGGGCAAGATCACCGTCAATGGCCGCGATCAGGAAATCTACTTCGCGCGCCCAACACTGCGTCTCGTCATCAACCAGCCGTTCGGCGTTGCCGACCGTGATGGGGCTTATGATGTTGTCGCGACCGTCAAGGGCGGTGGCCTTTCGGGCCAAGCGGGTGCGGTCAAGCACGGTATCGCACAGGCGCTCACCAAGTTTGAGCCTGTCTTGCGCGCGCCGGTCAAAGCCGCTGGGTTCCTGACGCGCGACAGCCGTGCCGTTGAGCGTAAGAAATACGGTAAGGCCAAAGCCCGCAAGTCCTTCCAATTCTCGAAACGCTAAGAAGGGAATTTCAGCATGGCGAAGCCCTCTACAATCAAGATCAAGCTGGTCAGCACCGCTGACACCGGCTTTTATTACACCACCAAAAAGAACCCGCGCACCAAGACCGAAAAGCTCATGTTCAAAAAATATGATCCGATCGCGCGCAAGCATGTCGAGTTCAAGGAAGCGAAGATCAAGTAGCAGCCCAGTCCAATCGGGCGCCGTGAACACCTCTTCCAGCGGAAGGGGTGTTTTTTGTGGCACAGCATCGATCGTCGCACAGGCAGCGCTTAAGCTTGGCTGAACGCGTATAAAATTTCAGGCCGCGCCGAAGGATTTTTCCGTCTCGGGCGTATAACCTGTGTATCCATCGGGCACAGGTAAAATGACTAAGCGTCAATTAACCCAAGATCGTAGCAGTGAATCAAGCGCACAGCGCTACGGTCTGCACATGTCTCGTGTCGGTCTCGTGTGTCTCGCTTTTCTCGGTAGTGCTGCGCACAGCCAGACGGTTACGCTGCCCTCGACAGCGGCGTGGCGCATCACCCCTTCGGTTCCGCATCGGTTGAATGTCGCCGATGCGGGCGCACAGCGTGAATCGGCCTTTGTCGTGATCGACGCGCCAAAACGTCAGGAAAAGAGCGAGGCTGCGCAGCTGCATCTCGATCAAGGCGGTGTGGTGCCATCGGCTACTCCCGTTGAACTAAGGCTTGAGCCGCTGGCGGGGCATTTGAGTTTTGCGGCGCTCGAAGACGGAACGCTTCCGGCAGGCTTCTCGCTCACGGTCAACAACAATATGCTCGGCGTCGGATTGACCGAAACCTACCGCACACACATCAGCGATCAGGTGGCGGTCGCGCCTTTTGCTGCGCTCGATTATAACCGGGTGGATAGCGACCGGTTGCTGAATGCCCACAGCCCGCGGCCGTTCTCGGCAGACAATGCTGACACGGGCTTCACGATCACTTTGGGCGTGACAGCACGCCCACTGGCCTCGCAAAAGGCGCGTGTGCAGCCAATGGCTTTTGCCGCCGCGGTCATCGGTTCGGACAATGTGCAACTTGTGCGCGAGGCTGGGTCAATCGCGTCGCAGATCGTCCAGTCAATCGGTAGCAGCGGTCCTGAAGTGGTGTGGAGCGAAGTCGGCACCGGGGCTGATTACCATGTGACGTCCGCGTCGTTCATTCGCGCCTCGGTGGTGCAGACGATTGGTCGCCCCACTGGCGATCAACTTGCGGCCCAATTGTCGCTGCGCGCGCATTGGTAGGACGCTCGGTTTGAAGCTTGTGCGGTTTGAGCTTACTCAACCGCTCTCAATTCTGATGTGATCGCGTCGCTGTGCGGCCAATCCCCCGGAACGTCTTGCGCGCTTCGTGCTGGCCGTCGGTCGATTCCGAATGACTTGACATTGCGCTCCACTAACGCGCTGGTTTCCAAAACTGTGTCCGGCAGATAAAGCCCCAGCACCCGCGCACCCGCAGCGTTCCGTCACGTGCCAAATTGAAGTTGGCAGGGTAGCTGCGCCCATCGTCGGGTGAATAAATGTTTCCGTGCCAATGATCACCTTGCGCGCTGGCATCGGGCAGCAAAACCAGCCCAATCAGCACCCGGTTGCGCAACGAGACATCATGGTTGTTGCGATCAAAAACGGGCGCGCCCTCGCGCGGCATCCCCGGCCCGCGCGCAATCAGCGTGCCACACACCAACGCCCCGCAAGGCGCAATTCTGACCACAGCGCGATCATATTCGGTGAACCATTGCCCAGTGATTGGCGCGGGCGCAGCTTCCACCACACCCGCCCACATCAGTGTCGTGACCATATACGCACGCAACATTTTCATCATCGCCCCTTTGACCGACAGGCATCACACATCGCTCTGTCTTCATCACATTTGCGTTGAATTGCCAAACCAAATTGTGGGTGTGCACAGATTATTGGGATTTCCCGTTATTGCCCGTCGTGATGCGTCCATTTCGCGCGCTGCGCGGCGTGCGCGGCCTTCATTTCGTCGGGCGAAAGTACGCCATCATGGTTGGTGTCGATGGCGTCGAACCGCGCGAGCCGGAACGCCAGTACTTCGTCGAGCGAGAGTTTGCCGTCATGATTGGTGTCGGCTTCGGTGAACATCCGCTTCAGCCCAGCATGATGCGCCATCATCATGTGCCGGTGCATCGCCCAGCGGTGCTCGCCTTTGTCCGCTGCGCCTTGCGGTGCAGCTTTGTCCCCCTCACGGCGAGCAAAATGACCTTCGGGGTGCGCGGCCATAAATTCGTCACGGCTGATGACGCCGTCATGATTGGTGTCGAGCGCCTCAAACCGGTGCTTGCGCATCTCAGCCGTTCGCGCTTCGCGCACAGCCTTGATCTCGTCGGTGGTGATGAAACCGTCGTGGTTGAGGTCGAACTTGACAAACATGTCTTTTGTCTTGGCAATGACGGCGTCACGCGTTTTGGGCTTGGCCGTGTGCCAGTCGTGATGCGGTGGCGCAGGCGGCACATCAGCCGTGAATGCGGCGAGCGGCAGCGCGGTGGCAAAACACATGGCGGTCAATTTGAGCGAAAATGTCATGGTTCGGGCGGCTCCTTCAGGGGGGTAATCACCTCCCACTACGGCCCTAAGCCGTCAAACCCCTCGCGCCGGTGTGAGCGTCAGCGCGTGCGGCGACCGACTGTGCCATCGGCGACCGAAAGCGCCACGGTGCCGTCGTTGCCGAGCGGGGCGACCACGGTGCCATAGGTTGACCGCGCGCCATTTGTGCCGACGGCAAAGCCAATTTCGCCGTGAATCGCGCGTTTCCGGGGCGTGATATTGGTGTCGTTGATAGCATCGTGCGCATGATCAGCTAAGCCCTTGGCTTGGGCCGCAGCGATCTCGGCTGGTGAAAGCCGAACGACCACCGCTGAATCTTGAGCGTGCAGAGACGTTGTCAACAACAGTAAAATCACAGAGACGAAGGATAAAGGCTTCATTGGGCGTAAGATGCGATAAGCTTGCTTTCGGAACGCTGAACCAATACGGCCTCATCAGCGGAACGCGACAAGTCGGGGGCATTCAGTCTTTGACGTCGGGGGAGTGACGCGCAAGATAAACTTAGGGTAGGGACGGAATGCAGATCGATATCGCACCATTGGAACGCTGTGTTCCCACTTCAACGCCCATGATTCCTCCCCTTGAATGTGCGATCATCGTCCCAACGCTCAACGAGCGCGAGAACATTCCGATCCTGATTGAGGCACTTGCGGTTGTGATGCGCGGGTGGCGGTATGAGGTGATCATCGTCGATGATTGGTCTTATGATGGCACACCCGATGTTGTGATGGCGCTTGCCAAGACACACGCCAATATCCGGTTGATCCGGCGCTATGGGCGTCGTGGGCTTTCAAGCGCGGTGGTTGAGGGGATGCTCGCCACGATGGCGCCGATTTTGGCGGTGATTGATGCCGATATGCAGCATGACGAGGCGATTCTGCCGCAGATGATCAACGCGGTGATGATTGGGGCGAAGGAAGTTGCCGTCGGATCGCGCTATTGCGCCGAGGGGTCGGTCGGTGAGTGGAGCGGGCAACGCGCGTTCGGAAGCAAGGCCGCAACGTGGCTCAGCCAAAAGATTTTGGGCACCACCGTTACGGATCCGATGAGCGGCTTCTTCGTGGTGCGGCGCGCTGTGTTGATGGCGGCATTGCCGCGCATGTCGAACATGGGTTTCAAAATATTGCTCGATATTCTGGCTTCGTCGCCGACCAAGCTGCGTGTCGCCGAATTTCCCTACGAGTTTCGTTCACGCCACGCAGGCAACAGCAAGCTCGACAGCGGCGTCGCCATCGATTTTGTGATGCTGCTGCTCGACAAGAAGTTGGGTGGATGGATTTCGCCCCGATTGATCATGTTTGCCCTCGTTGGCGGATTGGGACTGATCGTCAATCTGGTGGTGCTCGAACTGATGATGCGTGTGCCAATGCCGCAACTCGACATCCAGAGTCTGTATAAAGTGTCGCAAACGGTCGCGGTCTTGTGCGCGATAGCGTTTAATTTCACGCTCAATAACATGCTCACCTATCGCGATCAGCGGCTGCACGGCGGCGCGATGCTGGCCGGATTGCTTAGTTTTTATGCGGTGTGCGGGCTTGGAGCGGTTGCCGGTATCGGTGTCGGCGCGTTCGTGTTTCGCAATGATCACAATTCGCTTGTCGCGGGCCTTTCGGCGGCCATCGTCGGCTCGGTCTGGAATTATGCCGCCTCCTCATTGCTGACCTGGGGCAAGCGGAACTAGGTCAGGACCTATTGGATGGACACCTTGCGCCTCGTGCGCCGCCTTGACCAACTCTGGGTCGTATTGGGGCTTTTGCTGCTGGCGGTGGCGGTGCGCTGGCAAACCTTTGCCAACCCCGTGCTCGGCTTTGACGAACAATTTTATCTGCTGGTCGGTGATCAGATGGTTGCTCATCATGCGCTGCCCTATGTCGATGTGTTTGATCGCAAGCCCATCGGGCTGTTTCTAATTTTCGCTGGCGCGCGTCTGCTCGGCGGTGATGGCTTTGTGCAATATAAACTCGTCGCCTTGGGCTTTGTCGTGTTGACTGCATACCTCATCTATCGCGCGGCGCTGCCCATCAGTTCACGTTTTGCAGCTTTGGTTGCCGCTGCGCTCTCGGTGATTTGGCTCAACTTCATGGAGGGCGAGGGCGGACAAGCCGAGGTGTTCTACAATCCGCTGATGCTCGGCGCGGCGCTGATCGTGTGGCATGTGTTCCAGAATCGGCGGAACATTGGCGTCAACGGAGCGTTGGCGATGCTGCTGGTCGGTGTGGCGCTGCAAATCAAATATACCGTTATTTTTGAAGGCATTTTCTTCGGGTTGGCGCTGATATGGGGTCATTATTCCACGCACCGAAGGGTGTTGGCGCTGTTGCCGCTCGGGCTCGTGTGGATCGTGTGCGCATGGCTCCCGACCGCCTTGGCGGCACTCGTCTATTGGCGACTCGGCGCGTTACAGCCCTTTGCTTTCGCAAATTTTCTCTCGCTTTTTGGCCGAAACGCCGAGCCGTTCAGCAGCGAAATGGTCGGGTTGATCCAGATATCCGGGGTGTTGCTCCCGCTCGCGCTCCCAGCGTTTTTCGCACGCAACGCGTTGTGGGCGCAGGAGAAGTTCGCGCTGTGCTGGTTGATTGCTGCGCTGGTCGGGATGATTGTGTTCGGCAGCTTCCTTAGCCCGCAATATGCGATGCCGCTGGTCGCGCCACTGTGCCTCGCCACCGCGCCCTTTTTTGCGCGACGCGGGCGTGGGGTGGTTGTCGGTGTGGCGATGGTGGTGAGCGCGTTCGGCGCCAGTCAGGTCGTTCTGGCGCACGTCATGGTGAACAAGGGTGGCGCGCAAGCCGCACGGGAGGTCGCGGCAGCAGCACAGCCGCACCCGGGCCACTGCATTTATGTCTATGATGGCTATCCGGCGCTGTATATGCTCACCCATTCGTGCCTGCCGACGCGCTGGGTTTTCCCCGGACATCTCAACACCCAGGTTGAATCATCGGCGCGCGCGCTGGGGGTTGATCCGATTGCCGAAGAGAAACGCATTCTGGCGTCACGCCCCGAAACAATCATCGATGACGCGCCGGTGTTTTCCGGGGGCAATCGCGCCACGCACGCACTCGTGCTATCCGCACTGGCGCACGACTATCATCTCGTGCTCAAATACCGAACGGGGCATGATCGGTATCGCCTGGTGTATCGGCTCAACAACGCCGCATTATAGCCCCGCTGCGTAGCGCTCCTGATACCGTTTGCGCAGCAACGGCTTATCGATTTTGCCCGTACCGAGTACGGGCAGCGGCGTGTCTGAAATCCAGATCTTTGCGGGCACTTTGAACGCAGCAAGCTGTTTGGCGAGTTCGGCGCGAAGTGCGTCGGGCGTGGCGGTCGCGCCCGGCTGAAGCGTGACGACAGCAGCAGGAATTTCGCCATAGCGCTCGTCAGGAAGCCCGAAGACGCAGGCCGCAGAGATGATCGGCAGCGCGTAAATCGCGGCTTCGACCTCAAGACAGGTGATGTTCTCGCCACCACGAATGATGATGTCCTTCTTCCGGTCGACGATGAAGAGATAGCCCTCATCATCCACCTTGCCGATATCGCCGGTGCGGAAAAAACCATCGGCGGTAAACGCCGCTGCGGTGGCTTCAGCATTATGCCAATAGCCCTCAAAATTGCAGATCGTGCGGATGCAAACTTCCCCGGTCTCGCCGAGCGGAACGGGCTTTCCCGCGTCATCAAGAATCGCGAGATCAACGAGTGGGGCTGAGGCTCGCCCGGTCGATGCCGGTTTCGCAAGATAATTGTCGCCGAATGTCGAGCAGCCGACCGCGTTGGTTTCGGTCAGACCATAGCCAGCGATGGGCTCGCCACCGTTCATTTCCTCGTGCATCCGGCGGACGTGTTCTTTGGGCCGCGCCGCGCCACCCGCCGCAAACACCGTGCATGATGACAGGTCGTATTTGGCGCGATCGGGATGCGTCATAATTTCAAAGCTCATCAACGGCACGCCCGTGAAATAGGTGACGCGTTCAGCTTCAATCAGCCGCATCACTTCGCGCACATCCCATTTGGGAATGACGACGAGTTTTCGCCCAAGCGCGAAGCTCTGGAGGAACACGGTTACCTCGCCCGTGATGTGGAAGAGCGGGACGTTCAGCACGGTCGAAGGCGGATATTGCGGCGGTCTGCCGTGCTCTGTGATGTATTGCAGCAGCGCGATGGTCTGGGTGATGTAATTATAAGTGCCCTGCACTTTTGCACGATGCGTTGAATATGCGCCCTTCGACTTTCCCGTAGAGCCGCTGGTAAACAGGATCGTCGCATGATCGTCGGCACCGAGTTGGGGTAAAGCGGTGCCGGGCGCGGCCCCTGCGAGAATCGGGGCGAGCGCATCGGCGAGCGGCAGCGTTTCGTCGAAGCAAATCAGCTTGGCCGTGTGGGTCGTCGTCGCCTCGCGCAACCGTTTGGCACGCGGAAGATCGGCGAGCACCAGCGCGACCTGCGTATCGCTGAGCGCTCCCGCCATTTCGTCGCCCTGCCAGAAGCCGTTGAGCAAAGTGGCAACGCCGCCCGCCATGAGCACCGCCATATAGATAACGATCCAGCACGCCGAGTTGCGCCCGGCGATGCCCACCCGATCTCCGCGCTGAATGCTGTGCGCGGACACAAGCGCCTCGGCGAGCAGCTTGGCTTGATCATAGACTTGCGCATAGGTGAGCCGCTGATCACCATCGACCACAAAAATCTTGTCGTGGTGCATCGCGCAGGTTGCTTCGAAAAAAGCGGCGAGATGCTGCGGTGCTGTTGAAATAAAGGGCATCTGCCGACCGTCGACCTCAGTGGTTTTGACTGCAAACATTCCCCCTTCTTCAGTCAGTTTCGCGAAGATTGCGTCCAAATCGGCGTCTTGGGTGTTGGTCACGAATCTTTCCTTATCATATTAGCCGCTCCTTACACCGTTGTAAGGAATTTTTGTGCGAGGGAAAGCCTCATTTTCCGTTACAACTTGTCACAACGAATGATGCTTGACGTCACCGATGCAAAGACTAGCATTCGTCCGCCCAACCTGGGCAACGTAGGAGATGAATCATGAACAAGACCACTCTGACAGCGGCAGTTCTGTTACTTGGCGTCGCAGCATTCGCGACAACCCCCGCAATGGCACGTCATCACCGTCACCACCGCCATCACCATGGCCATATGCACGGCCATATGGGCCACAAGGGCCATATGATGGATCATGGCGCTACGGGCGGCGATCACATGGGCGGCGATCATCCTGCTGGCGATGCAATGGGCAAATAAGCCCGAACTTCCCGACTATGCTCTCCGTGCGCTAGGCGTTCGGGGAGCATTTATCCGAGGGCCGGAGTAACCGTCTCACGCTTCATGCGCGGTGTGAGATTCAGCAGCAGCAGCGTGAACAAGCCGATGAGTGCTGCGGCGACAAATGCGGCTCCCGGAAAGCGCATCGGTGCCGCTGGGTCGATGTAATGACTCAAGATCGGCGAGAAAATCATCGGCGCAAAAATCGCTCCCAATGACATGACGCTGGCCGAGAAGCCCTGCACCTCGCCCTGATTGGTCGCGGTCGCGCGCTTCGACATCATCGCCATCAGCGACGGCTGGGTGATGTTGCCAAAGGGCATCGAGACGCCGAGCAGCAACAGCCAAGGGTTGAACGGCGCGATGGCGAATACGATGAACGTCCAGATGGCCATCGAGAGCCCGAAAATCGCGGCGTTGCGCTCGCCAAACCGCTTCACCAACCGCCCGGTAAATAAAATCTGCACCGCCGCCATCGCAATCCCGACCCCGGCGAGCGAGAGGCCGCGCAGCGCCTGTGAGGCGTTGAACGCCGCGATCATATAGATCGACCAAGTGATCGGGTAGGCGAGGCTCGCGATCTGCCAAAAAAGCAGCACAAGCGCGAGCATCGACAGGCCAGGGAATTTACCGAGCACCATAAGCGCGCCGAAGGGGTTGGCGCGCCGCCAATCAAAGGGGCGGCGGTTTTCCTTGGCCAGCGTTTCGGGGAAAAGCAAAAAGCCGTAAACAAAGTTGAGTGCGGCGAGCGCCGACGCGACATAAAAGGGCACACGTGGCCCGAGCCCGCCAAGATAACCGCCGATGGCCGGGCCAATCACAAACCCAATCCCGAACGCCGCACCAACATAGCCGAACACGCGCGCGCGGTCTTCGGCAGGGGTGATGTCAGCCAATGCGGCTTGTGCCGCGCCATAGGTTCCCCCAAAAACGCCCGCCACCGCTTGCCCGACGAACAGCCAGATCACCGTATGCGCCTGAGCTTGCAGAAAGAAGTTGATCGAGAAACCCGCGAGCGCCCCAAGCAAGATCGGCCGACGCCCAAAGCGATCCCCCAGATTGCCGATGATTGTGCCAAAGACGAATTGAAAACCAGCGAACAAGATGTTCATCCAGCCGCCGACGATTGTCGCGTGCGCCAGATCAAACCGCCCGACCTCGCGGAGCAGATCGGGCGCGACCGGAATGATAATCCCGAAGCCAATCGCATCGATGATAATTGTTAGCAGAATGAAGCGGATGGTGTTCGCGCTGTTGGGCATGGTGCCCTATCGCCGATTGGCGGTTAGCGGGCAAGCTTAGCTTTTGGTTTTCTTTGGTTTGGGCTTTTTGGTTGGTGCACGGTAGGCCGCTTCAATCGCGATCCCCGCCCAATGGCGCATCGACTCGGGATCATCATACACATCATCGGGTGCGCGGCGATAATTCATGCTGCCCGCCATTTTCCCTTCACCAAAATCGAAGGTGAAACGCGCGCAGCCCGCATCTTCCCACAGCGAATCGCTCGTCGCGTCGCTTTTGAACCACAGCAGATCATCGGCGATCATCGCGAAGATGCGGCCATCGATATACAATGCTAGCCCGCCAAACATCTTGCGCGCAGTGATACTGCCCGCGCCGTCGAGCGCTTCGGACACCCAATCGACCAACCCGCTATTGCTGCTCATTCTGCCCTCCGCGCCTTAGAGCGGTTGCCGATGTGATTGGATCAGATTGACCGCTCTAAGTTCCTCGTTTTCCGCGATTTCCGAGTCGTTCGATGGTGCCATCTCACTCGAAATCGCTCTAAGTTCCTCGTTTTCCGCGATTTCCGAGTCGTTCGATGGTGCCATCTCACTCGAAATCGCTCTGATTATAGCGCAGTGCTTGCGTGACGTAAATCGCGTCGCTAGTCTGCCTACAACAATGTAAACAAAAGAGAGGAACGCTGAATCATGGCATCGAAATGGCTGATCGGACTGGGTGTTGTCGCGGCAGTGGTGGGCGTGGGGGCCTATGTGAAGCGCGATGCCGTCTACTTCTACACCCATGCGCCTCATGACCGTAATGTCTTACAATGGACGGTCGATCAGCGCGATTACGCCTTCCGCCATTTGGCCGATCTGCCGATGATCAAGGCGCATATGATGACACCTTCGGCCGCGCCGATTGCTTTTGCATCCGGGCCAGAGCTGCCCATCGCCGGGGCTGACGGCAAGCCCTTTGATCTTGATGGCTTCATGGCGCATCAGCGCGGCGTGGGCACGCTGGTGATTGTCGATGGCAAAATCCGGCTTGAGAACTACGGCATGGGCTACACGGCCAATGACAATTGGACGAGCTTCTCGGTCGCCAAGTCGTTTACCTCGACGTTGCTCGGTGCGGCGATCAAAGATGGGTATATTAAGAGCGTCGATGAACAGGTGACCGACATTATCCCCGAGTTCAAGGGCACCGCTTATGATGGTGTGACGATCCAAAACGTGTTGACGATGAGTTCGGGCGTGCAATGGAATGAGGATTATGCCGATCCCAAGTCAGATGTCGGCAAAATTGCCGATTTTAAGGGGAATGACAAAGAGGAGGCGGTCGTCGCGCAGCTTAAGTTGCAGCCGCGCGCGCATCCGCCGGGCACCGTTTGGCATTACAACACCGCCGAAACTGGGCTGATCGGTGTTCTCGTGATGCGCGCAACGCACCGGCCGCTCGCGCAATATCTGTCAGAGAAAATCTGGTCGCATGCGATGGCGCAGCCCGGCTTTTGGGTGCTTGACACCAGCGGGCGCGAGATAGGCGGCTGCTGCATTTCGTCGTCGCTCAGCGATTATGCGCGCATGGGGCAGTTCATCATGGACGGAGCCAAGGTTGATGGCAAATCTATCCTCCCCGATGGCTGGATCGATGCGGCGACGCGCAAGCAGAAGGACATCGCCAAGCCTGGTCGCGGCTATGGCTATCAGTGGTGGACATATGACGATGGCAGCTTCTGCGCGGTGGGCCATTTCGGCCAGACGATCTTCGTCGATCCGAAGCGCAAACTCGTGATCGCCACCAATGCCGATTTTCCGACGAACGACGAAACGAGCCGGATGGAGGAGCGTTTTGCTTTCCATCGGCTGGTGCAGCAAGCAGTCGATAAAGAGCAAGGAGCGACGGGTCGGGCGTTGATGCAATAAGCGCGGCCCGTCAGCCGCTAAGCCTTGACCGAATCTTCCCCACCGCGCATTGACGCTTGCATGATGATGCCCGCCGATACCGCTGCGCTGCTTGCCAAGGCCGAAACGCTCACCGAGGCGCTGCCCTATATTCAGCGCTATGTCGGGCAAACATTTGTCATCAAATACGGTGGGCATGCGATGGGCGATCCGGCGCTGGCGCAGGATTTTGCCGAGGACGTTGTGTTGCTCAAGGCGGTGGGGATCAACCCGATTGTCGTTCATGGTGGCGGGCCACAAATCGGCGCGATGTTGAAGAAGCTTGGCGTCGAGTCATCATTTGTCGATGGGCTGCGGGTGACCGACGCTGAAACCGCGAAGGTCGCGGAAATGGTGCTTTCGGGCGCGATCAATAAGGAGATCGTGAGCTGGATTGCAAAAGCAGGCGGCAAAGCGGTAGGCATTTCGGGCAAAGACGGCGGCTTTGTTCGTGCGGAGAAGGTGACACGCACCACGCGCGATCCTGAAAGCCATATTGAGCGCGCGATTGACCTCGGCTTTGTTGGCGAACCGGCTGAAATTGACCGCACCGTGCTCGACACGATTTCGTCCGCCGGGATGATCCCCGTGGTGGCACCGATTGGCGTGGGCGCAGATGGCGCGACGTATAACATCAACGCCGATACGATGGCGGGGGCAATTGCGGTGGCGGTGGGGGCGCGAAGGCTCTTCCTGCTCACCGATGTCGCTGGCGTGCTCGACAAGTCTGGCGCACTGCTCACCGAGCTTGATCCTGCGAAAATCGAATCGTTGCGCGCGGATGGCACGATCAGCGGCGGGATGATTCCCAAGCTAGAGACGTGCGTTGCAGCGGTGCAGGGCGGCGTTTCAGGTGCCACTATTCTCGATGGGCGCGTGCCGCACGGCATGTTGCTCGATGTGTTCACAACCCAGGGTGCCGGCACTCTGGTGCGCCAATAGGGGGGATTATGCTCAGCTTTGATCTTGTCGAATATTTTCTCTGGCTCGCCCAAACCATCGTGCTCGTGCGCGTGGTGCTGTCTTGGCTCGTCGCTTATAATGTGGTGAACAATTCGAGCGACATCGTGCGCGGGCTGTCGAACATCACGTTTCAACTCACCGAGCCGTTGCTGGCACCGCTGCGCCGTATCATCCCGATGTTGGGGCCGATTGATTTGTCGCCACTCGTGCTGCTGATGATCATCAACCTGCTGCGGTCGATTGTCGTGCCCGATCTCTTTTTGCCGCTGATGCACTATTCTTGAGCGTGCCCGACTCGCTCGACGCGGTGCCGTGGGTCGTGTGCGCCGACGGGCTGATGCTTGCCGTGCGGGTGACGCCACGGGCTTCGCGCGGAATGATCGACGGACTCTGGCGTGATGCTGAGGGGCAGGTCTGGCTCGGCGTGAGAGTGGCTGCGGCTCCGGCTGATGGTGCAGCCAATGAGTCGGTTATTAGTATGCTTTGCATACAATTATCGTTAAAGAAGCGCGATGTGAGTCTGGTGAGTGGGGCGAGCGCGCGGCTGAAACGATTTCGGCTGAGCGGCGACCCAAAGCAATTGGCGCAGCGACTCACCGCCGCTATGGAGAGCAGATGAGCGAAGCAAAGTTGATTGATGGCAAGGCCTATGCCGCCACTGTGCGTGGCCGCGTTGCCGATGGTGTGAAGGCCTTTGAGGCTGAGATGGGCCGTGTGCCCGGCTTGGCGGTGGTGTTGGTGGGTGAGGATCCTGCCTCCGCCGTCTATGTCCGCAACAAAGCGAAACAGACCGTCGAGGTCGGGATGCGCAGCTTCGAGCATAAGCTGCCCGCCGACACGCCGCAGGCTGACCTGATCGCGCTGGTCGAGCGGCTCAACGCTGATCCGGCGGTCGATGGCATTCTCGTGCAACTGCCGCTGCCCAAGCCGCTCGACGAACTTGCTGTGGTCAGCGCAATTGATCCTGACAAGGATGTCGATGGGCTGCATGTCGTCAATGCCGGGCGGCTCGCGAGCGGCCTTCCGGGCCTCGTGAGTTGCACGCCCTTGGGTTGCATGATGCTGATCCGCGATGTGCTGGGCGATCACCTCGCGGGTAAGAACGCTGTTGTGATTGGGCGTTCGATTCTGGTGGGCAAGCCGGTGGCGCAATTGCTGCTCGCCGCCAATTGCACCGTGACGATGGCGCACAGCCGCACCGTTGATCTGCCAGAGGTCGTGCGCCGCGCCGATATTGTCGTGGCGGCGGTGGGGCGGCCGGAGATGGTCAAGGCCGATTGGGTCAAGCCGGGGGCCTGCGTCATCGATGTCGGCATCAATCGCGTGCCGTCGGCGGCCGAGGGCAAAACCAAACTCGTGGGCGATGTTGCCTTTGCCGAGGTTTCCCATGTTGCCGCCAGCATCACGCCGGTTCCCGGTGGCGTTGGCCCGATGACGATTGCCTGTCTGTTGTATAACACCCTGCAAGCGGCGCGGATGCGCAGCGGGATGGCGATTGAGGGCGCGCTTTGAACGAGCTTTTTATTTCCGCCTTTGTGACGCTGTTCGTCGTGATTGATCCGCCGGGTTGCGCGCCGATCTTCGCGGGGTTGACGTCGGGCACACCCGCCAACCACCGCCGCACCATGGCGGTGCGCTCAACCTTGGTGGCGAGCGCGATCCTGATGGGGTTTGCGGCCGTCGGCCAAGCTTTCCTGAACGCGCTTGGCGTGAGTCTCGTCGCGTTCCGGATCGCGGGCGGGATCATGCTCTTCCTCATCGCGCTCGAAATGGTGTTTGAAAAGCGCACCGCACGTCGCGAAAGCCGCGCCGAGGGGGTGAAGGCGACCGAGCATGAGGATATTTCGATTTTCCCGATGGGCATCCCGATGATTGCGGGCCCGGGGTCAATCGCCTCGGCGATGCTGCTCACCGCGCGGGCGCGTGGGTTGCAGGAGCATCTTGTGGTGTATGGCGCGCTGGCGAGCGTGATGGTGCTGACCTTGGTCGCGCTGCTCGTCGCGGGCCCGCTGATGCGGCTGGTCGGTGAGAAGATTGAGGCGATGATCACCCGGATTTTGGGGGTCATTCTCGCGGCACTTGCGGTGCAGTTTGTGCTCGATGGCTTGCGGACAGCGTTTGAGATTTGACTTAGCCCGACATGCGATCAGACTGAGCCCCGCTGTCGCGGAGAAGACGATTCAATGTGGTCGAATTTACGCCTCGGTCAAAACCGCTCCGCCGTCGCCAGATCCCAATTGGTCTGGTAATAATTATGGCGGCTGCCGCGCAGCAGTTCACCGGGTTCGAGATAGGTCAGCAGGTTCGAGAAGTTGCGCACCTCCGTCGGGCTGATCCGCTCCACGATATGGCGCGGGTCAATCTGATCGGGGTGCGACAGGCCCGCTGCGGCGAGCATTTCCGCGAGCACGTCGATGGTGCGCTTATGGTATCGGTAGACACGCTCGGCCTTGCTCGGCACGTTGAGCGCGCGTTGGCGCAACGGATCCTGCGTCGCGACGCCGGTGGGACAATGGTTGGTGTGGCATGACAGTGATTGCACGCAGCCCAAAGCAAACATGAACGCGCGCGCGCTGTTGACCCAATCGGCACCGATGGCGATGGTGTGTGCAATCCCGAAAGCGCTTGTCACTTTCCCCGCTGCGCCGATCTTGATCTTGTCGCGCAGCCCCGCGCCGACGAGCGTATTGTGCACGAACAGCAGCCCCTCGCGCAACGGTGTGCCGACATGGTCGCTAAACTCCTGCGGCGCGGCACCTGTGCCACCCTCGCCACCATCGACGACGATGAAATCGGGCACCACGCCTGAGGCGAGCATTGCCTTGACGATCGCCATAAACTCCCACGGATGGCCAATGCACATTTTGAAGCCGACAGGCTTGCCACCCGAAAGCCGCCGCAATTCGGTCACGAAAGCCATCATTTCCAGCGGCGTGCTGAACACCGAGTGCCTTGCAGGCGAAATACAATCCTTATCGAGCGGGACACCGCGCGTTTCGGCAATTTCGGGCGTGAGTTTGATTTTGGGCAGCACCCCGCCGTGCCCAGGCTTGGCGCCTTGGCTCAGCTTGATCTCGATCATTTTGACCTGCGGGCTGACCGCCTGTGCCGCGAATTTGTCCGGATCGAACTTCCCATCAAGGGTGCGACACCCAAAATAGCCGCTCGCGACCTGCCACACAATGTCGCCGCCACCTTCGCGATGATAGGGGCTGATGCTGCCTTCGCCGGTATCTTGATAAAAATTGCCCTTCTTCGCCCCTTGGTTGAGCGCACTCACCGCAGCGGCGGATAGCGCACCAAAGCTCATCGCTGAGATGTTGAAGATGCTGGCTGAATAGGGCTGCAAACACTGATCATTGCCGATGGTGATGCGGAAAGTCGACGAATCGACGCCCTCCGCCGGCCGCGCCGAATGCTGAAAATATTTATAATCGGTCTCATACACGTTCTTGAGCGTGCCGAAGGGGTGATCGGCGGGAACCCCCTTGGCGCGCCGATAGACCAATGCGCGCTGCTCGCGTGAAAAAGGAACCGCGTCCTCATCGCTTTCGATCATATATTGGCGGATTTCGGGGCGGATGAACTCAAGAATGTAGCGCATATGCCCGAGCAGTGGATAGTTGCGTAGGATGGCGTGGCGGGTTTGCACCAAATCTGCGACCCCGATCACGATAAACGCGCCGAGCACGAATGCGACGAGCCAATCATATTTGCCCATCGGGTGGAGCAGCAGCGCAAGCACGAACAGGACGATCACCAGAGCAAAGGCTGCGTAACGTCCGTACCGAGTCCACATGGTCTGCTCCCCTAATCGATGTCCGCAGCGTTATCGCGGGATTGTATCAATCCTATGACGTGCGCCCATTTCAGTCAAAGACCCGGGCGAAAATAGTGTCGACATGTTTGAAATGATAACCGAGATCGAACTTCTCATCGAGCACGGCGGGCGAGAGCGCGGCGGTGACCTCCGGATCAGCTTTGAGCAAATCGAGCAGTGACAGGGCACCATCTGAGTCCCACACCTTCATCGCGTTGCGCTGCACGAGCTTATAGGCATCTTCGCGCGAGACACCCGCCTGGGTCAGCGCGAGCAGCACGCGCTGCGAATGCACCAGCCCACCCATCTTATCGAGGTTCTTCTGCATCCGCGCGGGGTAAACGAGCAGTTTCTCAACGACACCGGTGAGGCGCGCCAACGCGAAGTCAAGCGTGATTGTCGCGTCGGGGCCGATATAACGCTCGACTGAGGAGTGGCTGATATCGCGCTCATGCCACAGCGCGACATTCTCCATCGCGGGGACGACCGCGCTGCGCACCATGCGCGCGAGGCCGGTGAGGTTCTCGGTCAGCACCGGATTGCGCTTGTGCGGCATCGCCGACGAACCCTTTTGACCGGGGCTGAAATATTCCTCGGCCTCAAGCACCTCTGTGCGCTGGAGATGACGGATTTCGGTGGCGAGCCGCTCGATTGAGGAGGCAATGACGCCCAGCGTCGCGAAATACATCGCGTGCCGATCACGCGGGATTACCTGCGTCGAGACCGGTTCGATGCCGAGGCTGAGTTTGTCCGCGACATGCGCTTCGACTTGCGGGTCGATGTTCGCAAACGTGCCGACCGCGCCTGAGATCGCACATGTGGCAATATCCGCGCGCGCTGCGACCAGCCGTGCGCGGTTGCGCTTGAACTCGGCATGAGCTTGCGCGAGCTTGAGGCCGAAGGTGACCGGCTCGGCATGAATACCGTGCGAGCGGCCAATCGTCGGCGTCAGTTTGTGTTCGAACGCGCGCGCTTTGAGCGCAGCGAGCAGTCTGTCGAGGTCGGCCAGCAGAACATCGGTCGCCTGTGCGAGTTGCACGTTGAGGCAGGTGTCGAGCACGTCAGACGAGGTCATCCCTTGGTGCATGAAGCGCGCCTCTTCGCCGACATTATCCGCGACCCACGTCAGGAAGGCGATGACATCATGCTTGGTCACTGCCTCAATCGCATCAATCGCGGCAACATCAATGACCGGCTTGGTCGCCCACCACGCCCACAGCGCCTTGGCCGCTGACTGCGGGACAACGCCTAAGTCTGCGAGCTTGTCCGTGGCGTGCGCCTCGATCTCGAACCAGATGCGGAATTTGTTTTCAGCGTCCCAAATGGCGGTCATTTCGGGGCGGGAATAGCGGGGGATCATAAACAACTCGCAGAGCTTGAGCCTCGCGCAGCCGCGAGTCCTTGGGGTGAATGCTGGGCGGCGCACGCTGCGTCGCTCGATCATGCGCGTCCTACGCTGGCGCAGGCGATCATTCAAGCCATCTTGGGTGCTGCCGACCCGACGCCATGATGGTGAAGTTTCATTTACAGGTGCAAAAAATGCAATCCCTATTGCATTAGTAGAGTTTGCGAAATTGTGCATTGCAACATATCTAAGCCGGGTCGCAATGCTGCGGCAAAACACGGAGATTGAACAATGGATCGTCTAGAATCGATGTTGTTCGCGGCTCTGGCAGTGGTGTCACCGGCACTGCTCGTTGGTTTGGCGTTTATCTAAACGCACACGAACACTTCCCCAAGCGCCTCGCTCGCTATCCAGCGGGCGGGGCTGCTTGCGTCTTATCCGTCTATCCCAGCATGTCCTTAAGTTTGCCGAAAAAGCCATGACTTTGGGGGCTTTCTTCGCCCGTTTCGGTGGCCGCAAAGGCTTCGAGCAGTTCGCGCTGTTTGGCGCTGAGCTTGGTGGGCGTTTCAACATCGATCTGAACCACCATATCGCCCGTCCCCCGCCCGTTGAGCACGGGCATTCCCGCACCGCGTTGGCGGATTTGTTTGCCCGATTGAATGCCCGCCGGAATGCGGATTTCATGCGCGGTCTTATCAAGCCCCGGCACGGTAATCGTGCCGCCCAATGCGGCCTTTGAGAAGCTGATGGGTGCGCGTGCGAACAAGGTGGTGCCGTCACGCTCGAACAATTTGTGCCGCGCAACATGCAAAAAGATATAGAGATCGCCCGGTGCCGCACCGCGCTGGCCCGCCTCACCCTCGCCCGAGAGCCGGATCCGCGTGCCTTCATCAACACCCGCCGGGATGTTGACCGCGAGCTTCTTGGCTTTGTCGACGCGGCCCTCGCCTCGGCAACTCGTGCATGGGTCGGCAATCACCTGACCGGAGCCGCGACACGTTGTGCACGGGCGTTCGATGACGAAAAAGCCCTGCTGCGCGCGCACTTTGCCGTGCCCGCCGCACGTGGCGCATTGCTTGGCGCTGGTGCCGGGCTTGGCCCCTGATCCGCCGCAGGGGGCGCAGGTGGCGGAAACTTCAACCTCGATCTCGGTCGATTTGCCGTGATAGGCTTCTTCGAGGCTGATCTCCATGTCATAGCGCAAATCGGCCCCGCGCTGCGGCCCACGCCGTTGCCCGCCGCGTCCGCCGCCGGTGAATTGCTCAAAAATATCGCCGAAAATGTCTGAAAAACCGCCGAACGGATCACCGCCCGCGCCGCCGCCATTCTGGAACGCGGCTTTGCCAAAGCGATCATAGGCCGCGCGTTTCTGCGGGTCTTTGAGCACGTCATAGGCTTCGCTGATGGCTTTGAACTTGGCCTCTGAGTCCTTGCAACCGGGGTTTTTGTCCGGATGAAAACGCATGGCGAGCTTGCGGTATGATGACTTGATCGTGCCATCATCCGCGCTGCGTTCAACTTCGAGCAATTCGTAATAATCGTCGGACATTATACTGATTGACCCCTTATCCCTGCGCGATCGTCATTCCCGCGAAAGCGGGAATCCATATCCC
>Ga0209067_10000310_pt1 | contig 32347 bp, 29 predicted proteins | sample ColStrG_CSR_2013_FD_187199 | JGI IMG/M metagenome (GOLD analysis project Ga0209067, IMG submission 187199) | Freshwater sediment microbial communities in response to fracking from Pennsylvania, USA - Cold Stream Run_MetaG_CSR_2013 (SPAdes)... | ecosystem: Environmental > Aquatic > Freshwater >... | reverse complement strand
GCGCGCCCAGTACATCCGCGTCATGTTCGATGAAATCACCCGCCTGCTGAACCATTTGATGTGGCTGGGCGCCCACGCGCTGGACGTCGGTGCGATGGCTGTCTTTCTGTATGCCTTCCGTGAACGTGAAGACCTGATGGATTGTTACGAAGCGGTGTCCGGCGCGCGCATGCATGCGGCTTATTATCGTCCGGGCGGCGTGTATCGCGATCTGCCAGACCGCATGCCGCAATACCAGGCTTCGCATCTGCGCAATGCCAAAACCATGCAGGTGCTCAACAGTAACCGCAGCGGTTCACTGCTCGATTTTATTGAAGACTTTACTGTACGTTTTCCAACCTATGTCGACGAATACGAAACTCTGCTGACCGATAACCGAATCTGGAAACAGCGTCTGGTCGGTATTGGTGTGGTCAGCCCGGAACGCGCCAAAGCCATGGGCTTTACCGGTGCGATGCTGCGCGGTTCCGGCGTTGAATGGGATTTGCGCAAGAAGCAGCCGTATGAAGTCTATGACCTGCTGGATTTCGATATCCCGGTTGGCGTCAATGGCGACAGTTATGACCGCTATCTGGTGCGCGTCGAAGAAATGCGTCAGTCGAACAAAATCATCAAGCAGTGCGTCGAGTGGCTGCGCAATAATCCCGGGCCGGTGATTATTGATAATCACAAGGTGGCACCACCATCCCGCGTCGGGATGAAGTCGAACATGGAAGAACTGATCCATCACTTCAAACTCTTCACGGAAGGTTTCCATATTCCAGCCAGCGAAGCGTATGCAGCGGTAGAGCATCCAAAAGGCGAGTTTGGTATTTACCTGATTTCGGACGGTGCCAACAAGCCATACCGCATCAAGATCCGTGCGCCGGGCTATCCGCATCTGCAGGGTCTGAATGAAATGGCCAAAGGTCACATGATTGCAGATGCAGTCACAATTATTGGTACGCAGGATATCGTGTTTGGTGAAATTGACCGTTAATCAGACGGTTAATATTTAAGGTTAAATTTATGCTGTTATCAGAGCAAACATACAAAAAAATCGATCGCGAAATTGCCAAATTTCCTGATGAGCAGAGGCAGTCCGCCGTCATGGCTGCACTGGCTATTGCGCAGGATCAGACCCACTGGCTGTCGCCGGAAGTGATGCAGGAAGTCGCCGACTATCTGCGCATGCCGGCTGTGGCAGTCCAGGAAGTGGCGACTTTCTACAATATGTACAACACCAGGCCGGTAGGTCAGTTCAAGATCTCGGTCTGCACCAATCTGCCCTGCGCACTGTCTGGTGGCGAAAAGGCGGCACATTATTTAAAACAGAAACTCGGTATCGACTACAAAGAAACCAGTGCCGATCACAAGTTCACGCTGGTTGAAGGCGAGTGCATGGGTGCCTGCGGTGATGCGCCGGTGATGCTGGTGAATAACAAGCGCATGTGCAGTTTTATGTCAGATCAAAAAATTGACGCGCTGGTCGATGAATTGAAAAGTACGGCACCGGCTGGCACGAAAGAGGGCGCTTAAATCATGACGAGCTTACACACACGACACATCAAGCCGCTGATTCTGGCTGGCCTGGACGGCAGCAACTGGGGACTGGATGAGTACGTCAAACGCGGTGGTTACAGCGCATTGAAACGTATCCTGTCCGAAGGCATCACGCCTGAACAGGTGATCGCTGAATTGAAAGCCTCATCGCTGCGCGGACGCGGCGGCGCGGGATTTCCGACGGGTCTGAAATGGAGCTTCATGCCGCGTCAGTTTCCGGGTCAAAAATACCTGGTCTGTAATACCGACGAAGGCGAACCTGGCACATTCAAAGACCGCGACATCATTCGCTACAACCCGCACGCGCTGATTGAAGGCATGGCGATCGGTGCCTATGCCATGGGCATTACCGTTGGCTACAACTATATTCACGGCGAGATTTTTGCCGATTACGACCGGTTCGAAGAAGCGCTGGAACAGGCACGCGCGGCTGGCATGCTGGGTAACAATATCGCCGGCAGCAGTTTCAGTTTTCAGTTGCATGCCTTTCATGGTTATGGTGCTTACATCTGCGGTGAAGAAACTGCCTTGCTGGAATCGCTTGAAGGTAAAAAAGGGCAGCCACGTTTTAAACCGCCGTTCCCGGCCAGCTTTGGTCTGTACGGCAAACCGACCACGATCAATAATACTGAAACCTTTGCGGCTGTGCCGTTCGTCATGAATCTGGGTGGCGAAGCCTATGCCGCAATCGGCAAGCCGAACAACGGCGGCACAAAAATTTTCTCGATGTCTGGTGACGTTGCCAAACCGGGCAACTACGAAGTGCCACTGGGCACGCCGTTTGCCACTTTGCTGGAACTGGCCGGCGGCATGCGCGACGGTAAAAAAATCAAGGCAGTCATTCCTGGCGGCTCGTCCATGCCGGTATTGACTGGTGACGTGATGATGGCGACTGACATGGATTACGATTCCATCGCCAAAGCCGGTTCGATGCTCGGTTCCGGTGCGGTGATCGTGATGGATGAAACCCGCTGCATGGTGAAATCATTGTTGCGCCTGTCGTATTTTTATTACGAAGAATCCTGCGGTCAATGTACGCCGTGCCGCGAAGGTACCGGCTGGCTGTATCGCATGGTGCATCGTATCGAGCACGGTCAGGGACGTCCTGACGATCTGGATCTGTTGAACAGTGTCGCCGACGGCATACAGGGACGCACCATCTGCGCTCTCGGTGACGCCGCTGCCATGCCGGTCCGCGCCATGATCAAAAATTTCCGTGAAGAGTTTGAATACCACATCGAGCATAAGCATTGCCTGGTACCCACCTATTTGTAGGTCCAGGCTCACAACAACAGGCCAGAGAAGACTATGGTTGAAATTGAAATTGACGGTATTAAAGTAGAAGTGCCACCGGGTAGCATGGTGATGGACGCGGCCAACAAACTGGGCACGTACATTCCGCATTTTTGTTATCACAAAAAACTGTCGATTGCGGCCAACTGCCGCATGTGTCTGGTCGAGGTGGAAAAAGCACCGAAGCCATTGCCGGCCTGCGCCACACCAGTGACCGCCGGCATGATTGTGCGCTCCAAGAGCGACAAGGCAGTCAAGGCACAAAAAGAAGTGATGGAATTTTTGCTGATCAATCACCCGCTCGATTGCCCGATCTGCGATCAGGGCGGCGAGTGTCAGCTGCAGGATCTGGCGGTAGGCTACGGCAAATCTTCTTCGCGCTACGAAGAAGAAAAGCGCGTGGTATTCCACAAGCAGGCCGGCCCGCTGATTTCGATGGAAGAAATGAGCCGCTGTATCCAGTGCACCCGCTGCGTACGCTTTGGTCAGGAAATTGCCGGCGTGATGGAACTCGGTATGCTGGGGCGCGGTGAACACTCTGAAATCACTACCTTCGTTGGCAAGACCGTGGATTCGGAATTGTCCGGCAATATGATCGACATCTGTCCGGTCGGTGCGCTGACTTCAAAACCATTCCGCTATTCAGCACGTACCTGGGAATTATCGCGTCGCAAATCAGTCAGCCCGCACGACGGTCTGGGTGCCAATCTGGTCGTGCAGGTCAAGAACAATAAAGTCATGCGCGTGCTGCCGCTGGAAAACGAAGCGGTCAACGAATGCTGGATCAGCGACAAAGACCGGTTTTCTTATGAAGCATTGAACAGCGCGGCGCGCCTGACCAGGCCCATGGTCAAACAGGACGGCCGCTGGCAGGAAACTGACTGGCAGACTGCGCTGGAATATGTCGCCCACGGTTTAAAAAATATCAAACACGAACATGGCGCTGCTGCTATCGGTGCATTGGCTACGCCGCATTCGACGCTGGAAGAATTAAGTCTGCTGCAAAAAGTGGTGCGCGGTATCGGATCAGAAAACATCGATTTCCGGTTGCGGACTGCCGATGCGACGCAGTACGCCGGATTCAAACCCTGGCTGGGCATGTCGATTGCTGAATTCGCCGAATTGGGCAACGTGCTGGTACTCGGTTCTTTCCTGCGTAAAGATCATCCGCTGCTCGCTGCCAGATTGCGTCAGTCAGTCAAAGGCGGCAGCAAAGTCTCGATTCTGCATGCCAGTGACGACGACCTGTTAATGCCGGTTGCCCATAAACTGATTTGCCGGCCTTCGGCCTGGCTGTCTGCCCTGACTGAAATTATGTCAGCCGTAGCCGAAGCGAAAGCCGTGACTGCCCCGCTCAAAGCGGCCACGATCTCTGATGCAGCACGCGCCATTGCCGCAGACTTAATGGCCGGCGAGCGCAATGCCATCATGCTGGGTAACGCGGTGACCTACCATCATGAATCATCCAAACTGCACGCTGCAGTGCAGTGGATTGCTGAACAGACCGGGGTCAAATTTGGCTATCTGACGGAAGCGGCCAACACTGTTGGTGGTTATCTGGCGAACGCTTTGCCCGGCAATGACGGTTTGAATGCCACCCAGATGCTGAGTCAACCACGCAAGGCGTATTTCCTGCTGAACGCCGATCCTGAACTGGACTGCGCCGAAGCTGCCGGTCCTGCATTGCAACAGGCTGAAATGGTGGTAGTGCTGTCTGCGTTCCAGCAGGCGCAAAACTATGCCGACGTGTTGCTGCCTATCGCACCATTTACCGAAACTTCCGGCACCTTTGTCAATTGCGAAGGTCGCGCCCAGAGCTTTAACGGCGCGGTCAAACCACAGGGTGAAGCTCGTCCGGCCTGGAAAGTATTGCGCGTTCTGGGCAATCTTCTCGGACTGGAGGGGTTTGATTACGAAACCTCTGAAGCCGTACGCGACGAGGTTCTGAAAGGTCAGACCGATCTGTCTGCTCAATTAAGCAATCAAACCAGTCAGGCTGTAGCGGCCTCCACGGCAGACCATGCCGGCGGACTTGAGCGCATTGCCAACATCGGCATTTATCAGACTGATGCACTGGTTCGTCATGCCGCCGCCCTGCAGGAAACAGCCGATGCCAGACCACCACGCGCCTGGTTGCCCGTCGACCAGTTCGCAGCGTTGGGACTGGTATCAGGTGATATCGTCAAAGTCACCCAGGCCGGTCAAAGCGTATTGTTGCCGGCCTCTGTTGATAAAGGTTTGCCTGCCGGTGTAGTCAGAGTCGCGGCAGGACATCCGGCAACTGCGGCGCTTGGCTCGCGATTTGGAACTCTTACCGTGGAGCGCGCGCAATGATGGACCTGATTAATTCATTCGGCACCGGCCTGTTCGGCACCTGGTGGCCAGCTACCTGGCTGACAGTCTGGACCCTGATCAAAATTATCTGCATCACTTTGCCGATCATGGGTCTGGTGGCGTACCTGACTTTGTGGGAACGCAAAATGATAGGCTGGATGCACGTGCGACTGGGACCAAACCGGGTCGGTCCTGCCGGTCTGTTTCAGCCTATCGCCGATGCATTGAAACTGCTGTTAAAAGAAATCGTCGTCCCGACCCGCTCCAGCAAGGCGCTGTTCCTGATCGCTCCGATCATGACCATCATGCCGGCTCTGGCCGCCTGGGCCGTGATTCCGTTTGGACCGGAAGTGGTGCTGGCCAATGTCAACGCCGGTCTGCTGCTGCTGATGGCCATCACCTCCATGGAAGTGTACGGCGTGATCATCGCCGGCTGGGCATCCAATTCCAAATACGCCTTCCTCGGTGCGATGCGTGCGTCTGCGCAAATGGTGTCGTATGAAATTGCGATGGGCTTTGTACTGGTGATAGTGCTGCTGGTATCAGGCAGCCTGAATCTGTCCGATATCGTCATGGGGCAGAGCAAAGGTCGCTTCTTTGACATGGGCTTTAACTTCCTGTCCTGGAACTGGTTACCGCTGCTGCCGATGTTTGTGGTGTATGTCATTTCCGGTATCGCTGAAACCAACCGTCATCCGTTCGACGTGGTCGAAGGTGAATCCGAAATCGTTGCAGGTCATATGGTGGAATATTCCGGCATGTCGTTTGCGATGTTCTTCCTGGCAGAGTATGCCAACATGATTCTGATTTCTGCCATGGCCTCGCTGATGTTCCTCGGCGGCTGGGCTGCGCCGTTTGCCTTCCTCGGCTTTGTTCCGGGCTGGATCTGGCTGGGCATGAAAACCTTTGTGGTGGTGTCGATGTTCATCTGGGCACGTGCTTCCTTCCCGCGCTACCGTTTCGATCAGATCATGCGTCTGGGCTGGAAAGTATTCATCCCGCTGACCCTGGTGTATCTGGTAATTGTGGCCGCCTGGATGCAGACGCCGTGGAATATCTGGAAATAATTGTTGGATAGTTGAAGCTACGTGATTGGAATTGATGATGCAAGCGATTAAAGATTTTTTATCCAGCCTGATGCTCAGTGAGCTGATCAAGGGTATGGCCCTGACCGGCCGGTATATGTTTGCGCGCAAGATTACCGTGCAGTTCCCGGAAGAGAAAACGCCGATGTCGCCACGCTTCCGTGGATTGCATGCGCTGCGCAGTTATCCGAACGGCGAAGAACGCTGCATCGCCTGCAAACTGTGTGAAGCTGTGTGTCCGGCGATGGCCATTACGATCGAGTCCGAACAGCGCGCGGACGGCAGCCGCCGCACCACCCGCTATGACATTGATCTGACCAAGTGCATATTCTGCGGCTTCTGTGAAGAATCCTGCCCGGTTGATTCCATCGTCGAAACCCATGTGCTGGAATATCACGGCGAAAAACGTGGCGATCTGTACTTCACCAAAGAAATGCTGCTGGCAGTTGGCACTCAATATGAACCGGAAATCGCAGCTGCCCGTGCTGAAGATGCGGCCTACCGTTAACTTATAAGCGTTCAAAAATAATGGAATTTACCTCAGCCCTTTTTTACGTCTTCTCGGCGATTCTGATTCTCGCCGCGTTTCGCGTCGTCACTGCCAAAAATCCCGTTCATGCGGCGCTGTTTCTGGTGCTGGCCTTCTTTAATGCTGCTGCGCTGTGGATGTTGCTGCAGGCGGAATTTTTAGCCATAGTCCTGGTGCTGGTGTATGTCGGCGCGGTGATGGTGCTGTTCCTGTTCGTCGTGATGATGCTCGATATCGACATCGAAAAATTACGCCACGGTTTCTGGAGCCACTTTCCGCTGGCTGCGATTGTCGGCGTGGTGATCGTGCTGGAAATGTCCATGGTGCTGTTGCGCGGTTTCTGGACGCCGGTGATCGGCAATATTCCTGTCAAGGCTGAACTGGGTGGCAATACCAAAGCGCTGGGTTACCTTATTTTTACCCATTACACGTATGCGTTTGAAGTGGCTGCAGCAATTCTGTTGCTGGGCATAATTGCAGCCGTTGCGCTGACACTGAAAAAACGCAAGGACACCAAACACTACGATCCGGCGCTGGCAGTCAAGGTGCAGAGCAAAGACCGTATGCGTCTCGTCAAGATACAGTCCGAAGTGCCTCATGCCAGCAAGAGTGCAGCTACAGCCGCCAAAGTCGCAGACCAGGAGAGCAAATAATGTTTGTATTAAATCTGACGCACTATCTGATTCTGGGCGCCATCCTGTTTGCCATTTCGGTGATCGGCATTTTTCTGAATCGTAAAAATATCATCGTGCTGCTGATGGCCATCGAACTGATGCTGCTGGCCGTGAATATGAACTTCATCGCGTTTTCACACTTTCTGGGTGACGCGGCCGGACAGGTTTTTGTGTTCTTCATTCTGACGGTGGCTGCCGCTGAATCGGCCATCGGTCTGGCCATCCTGGTAGTGATGTTCCGCAACCTCGATACCATCAATGTCGAAGACCTCGATACGCTCAAAGGATAATAATTATGACGGCAGGTCAACTTAACCCGCAATTACTCCTGGCTGTACCACTGGCGCCGCTCGCCGGTGCCGTGATTGCAGGTTTGCTGGGAACCAAATTTCTGGGCAATGTAGTCGGACGTAAAACGTCGCATACCGTAACAATACTCGGCGTGTTTATCGCGATGGTGATTTCCATCATGACCCTGCTGCAGGTGATCGACGGCGCGACTTATGTCGGCACGGTTTATCAGTGGATGAATGTCGCCGGCCTGAAGCTGGAAGTCGGGTTTCAGATCGATGCGCTTTCCGCCATGATGATGTGCGTGGTGACGTTTGTGTCGCTGATGGTGCATATCTATACCATTGGTTACATGGAAGAAGATCCAGGCTATAACCGCTTCTTCGCCTATATCTCGCTGTTCACGTTCTCCATGCTGATGCTGGTCATGAGCAACAACTTCCTGCAACTGTTTTTCGGCTGGGAAGCAGTGGGGCTGGTTTCTTATCTGCTGATCGGTTTCTGGTACACCAAACCAACCGCGATTTTCGCGAACCTGAAAGCCTTCCTGGTTAACCGTGTTGGTGACTTTGGCTTCATTCTCGGCATCGGCCTGATCGTGGCCTACACCAACAGCATGAATTACGCCGAAGTGTTCGCTGCCAAAGACATCCTGGTGCACGGTTTGTTGCCAGGCACGGACTGGATGCTGATTACCGTGGCGTGTATCTGTCTGTTTATTGGTGCCATGGGTAAATCGGCACAGTTCCCGCTGCACGTCTGGCTGCCGGATTCGATGGAAGGTCCGACGCCGATTTCCGCCCTGATCCACGCTGCGACCATGGTGACTGCCGGTATCTTTATGGTGGCACGCATGTCGCCGCTGTTTGAAATGTCGGATACCGCGCTGTCGTTCGTGCTGATCATCGGTGCAATTACTGCGTTGTTCATGGGATTCATGGGCATCATCCAGAACGATATCAAACGCGTGGTCGCCTATTCCACTCTTTCCCAGCTCGGTTACATGACTGTGGCACTGGGTGCCTCGGCTTACTCGGTTGCGGTGTTCCATCTGATGACGCATGCTTTCTTTAAAGCGCTGCTGTTCCTGGCCGCCGGTTCGGTCATCATCGGCATGCATCACGACCAGGATATTCGCAACATGGGTGGTCTGCGCAAATACATGCCGATCACCTGGCTGACTTCACTGGCCGGATCGCTGGCTTTGATCGGCACGCCGTTCTTCTCCGGCTTTTATTCCAAGGACAGCATCATCGAGGCCGTGCTGGCATCGCATCTGCCCGGTTCCGGCTTTGCCCAGTTTTCGGTGCTGGCCGGTGTGTTTGTGACTGCCTTCTACTCATTCCGCATGTACTTCCTGGTCTTCCACGGAAAAGAAAATTTCGGTCATGCACATGATCATCATGATGCCCACGCCGATGGTCACGATGATCACGATGATCATGAACATCATGGACTGGCACCTGGTCAGAAACCGCATGAATCGCCCTGGGTGGTGACCTTGCCGCTGATATTGCTGGCGATTCCATCGGTCATCATCGGCTACATCACCATTGAGCCCATGTTGCACGGCGAATTTTTCAAAAACGTGATTTTCGTTGCTGACCACCACGAAGCCATGAAAGAGTTGACCGAAGAATTTCATCATGCCGGCGGCGCCTTCAGCATGGGTATTGGCGCACTGACGTCACTGCCGTTCTGGCTGGCAGTCGCCGGTGTCGCCACCTCGTATTTCTTCTACATGGTCAAGCCTGAAATTCCGACAGCGATCAAGAAACACTTCGGCGCCATCTACACGCTGCTCGACAACAAATACTACATGGATAAATTCAACGATGTGGTCTTCGCCGGCGGTGCGCGTCTGATCGGTGGCGGATTGTGGAACGTCGGTGACAAGAGTCTGATCGACGGTCTGGTGGTAAATGGCAGCGCCAGACTGGTCGCCTGGTTCTCACGCATCATGCGCACTGCCCAGACCGGTTATATCTACCACTATGCATTTGTCATGATACTTGGGGTGCTGGGCTATCTGATCTACTTTATGCCGAATCCTTTAATCAAATAAGTTAACAAAAAGACCGATAACCATGATGCAGTCATCCTCCATTTTATTAAGTCTGGCGATCTGGGTCCCGATCGCCTTCGGTATCTTTGTGATAGCGACAGGCCGGGACGACAACCCCGGTCTGGTGCGCCTGGTCTCACTGATCGGCGCGCTGGCCAGCTTCATCATCACCTTGCCGCTGGCAAGCCGTTTTGATAATACGGCGCACGGCATGCAGTTTGTTGAATCCAGCACCTGGATCGAACGCTTTCATGCCAACTATCAGCTGGGGATCGATGGCATCTCGCTGTGGCTGGTGATACTGACCGCCTTCATTACCGTCATCGTCGTCATTGCCGGCTGGGTCGTGATTGAAAAGCGCGTTGCCCAATACATGGGATCGTTCCTGATTCTGTCTGGCCTGATGGTCGGCGTGTTCTGCGCAACGGACGGACTGCTGTTCTACGTATTCTTTGAAGCGACCTTGATTCCGATGTACATCATCATCGGTGTCTGGGGTGGCGCAAACCGGGTCTATGCCTCGTTCAAGTTTTTTCTGTACACGCTGATGGGTTCGCTGCTGACGTTGATCGCGATTATTTATCTCTACACACAGTCCGGCAGTTTCAATATTTTCGACTGGCAGCGTCTGCCACTGTCCCTGCATGAACAGATCCTGATTTTCCTGGCCTTCCTGATGGCGTTCGCGGTCAAGGTGCCGATGTGGCCGGTCCATACCTGGTTGCCCGATGCGCACGTGGAAGCGCCAACCGGTGGTTCAGTCGTGCTGGCTGCCATCATGCTGAAACTCGGCGCTTACGGTTTCCTGCGATTCTCGCTGCCGATTGCACCGGACGCCAGTCATTACTTATCCGGCTTCATCATCACGCTGTCGCTGATCGCGGTGATTTACATCGGTCTGGTAGCCCTGGTGCAAACCGACATGAAAAAACTGGTGGCGTATTCGTCAATTGCCCACATGGGTTTTGTGACTCTCGGCTTTTTCATGTTCAATGACATGTCCATGCAGGGCGGTATCGTGCAAATGATTTCTCACGGTTTCGTTTCCGGCGCGATGTTTCTGTGTATCGGTGTACTGTACGACCGCATGCATACCCGTAACATTGCCGACTACGGCGGAGTGGTCAATACCATGCCGAAGTTCGCCGCATTTTTCCTGATTTTTTCCATGGCCAACTGCGGTCTGCCGGCGACCTCCGGATTTGTCGGTGAATTCATGGTCATCATCGGTGCGGTCAAATTCAACTTCTGGATTGGGCTGCTGGCTGCCACTGCGCTGATCTTTGGCGCTGCGTATTCGCTTTGGATGGTCAAACGCGTGATTTTCGGTGCTGTCGTGAACAAGCATGTCGCTGAACTGACTGATTTAAGCGGACGGGAATTTTTGATGCTGGCGGTGCTGGCAATCGCCGTGTTTGCGATGGGCCTGTATCCGGAACCGATAACCGCCGCAATGCAAACCAGTGTCACTGACCTGCTGCATCAGGTGTCAATCTCTAAAATACCTGCCATATAACAGAGCCTATAGGCGAAACAATGATGAATTATACCCCCGCGATTCCTGAGATTTTTCTGCTGCTGGCGACCTGCGCTATCCTGCTGATCGACATGTTTGTGTCGGATGCAAAGCGGGTGCTGACCCATTATCTGTCGTTACTGACTATCGTTATTTGCGGCGCGCTGACTCTGGGCGATTTCCATACCGGGCAAACCGTGTACACCTTCAACAATATGTTTCTGTCGGACCCGATGTCGAATCTGTTAAAGCTGTTCTGTTATCTGGCTGTCGGTCTGACGCTGATCTACAGCCGCAAATACAGTGCCGATCGCGGCATGCTGGGTGGTGAGCTGGGCGGTGAATTTTATGTACTGGCGCTGTTCACATTGCTCGGCCAGATGGTCATGATCTCCGGTAACAACGTACTGATTATTTATCTTGGTCTGGAACTGATGTCGCTGGCCCTGTATGCGCTGGTTGCGCTGCGTCGTGACCACGTGCCTTCCATCGAAGCGGCGATGAAATATTTTGTACTGGGCGCGCTGGCTTCCGGATTTCTGCTGTACGGTATTTCGATGCTGTATGGTGCAACCGGCACGTTAGATCTGTCTGAAATCGCGCACTTCAGTTCGTCGGTGACCGCCAACAAAAACATTCTGGTGTTCGCTCTGGTCTTTATCGTGGCCGGCCTGGGCTTCAAGCTGGGCGCCGTGCCATTCCACATGTGGGTACCGGACGTGTATCAGGGTTCTCCGACTGGCGTAACACTGTTGTTGGGCGCCGCACCAAAGCTGGCTGCATTTGCGATCTGCTTCCGCCTGCTGATTGAAAGTCTGTTCACCCAGGCGGTGGACTGGCAGCAGATGCTGGTCGTGCTGTCTGTGCTGTCCATGGCTGTCGGTAATATCGCTGCGCTGGCGCAGACCAATCTGAAGCGCATGCTGGCCTATTCCACGATTTCACACATGGGCTTTATGTTGCTCGGTTTGCTGTCAGGCGTATCGGACGGCCACGTGTATCTGGCTGCATCGGCCTACGCATCATCGATGTTTTACGCCATCACCTACGTCATTACGACACTGGGCACTTTCGGCATGATCATGCTGCTGTCGCGTAATGGCTTTGAATCTGAACAGATCGATGATCTGAAAGGTCTGAACAAACGCAGTCCGTGGTTTGCACTCATCATGCTGATGCTGATGTTTTCACTCGCCGGTATCCCGCCGTTCATGGGCTTCTATGCCAAGTTCTCGGTGCTGCAGGCAGTGCTCGGCACCGGACAGGTCTGGCTGGCCGTGCTGGCGGTGCTGTTCTCGCTGATCGGTGCGTTCTACTATCTGCGGGTCATCAAGGTGATGTACTTTGATGAACCGACTGAAACCAGCGCCATCGCCGTCGGTCCGGAAATGCGCCTGGTACTGAGCCTGAATGGCCTGGCCGTACTCGGCCTGGGCCTGATGCCTGATTCACTGATGCATGCCTGTCTGGACGCCATTACCAAAACACTGGCCTCGTAATGCAACTGAACGCGGCAGTCTGGATCATCATTATCCTGGCGCTGCTCGGCGCCAACCTGCCGTTTGTGAATCAGCGTCTGTTCGCGCTGATTCCTGTTCAATCCGGCTCCGCCAGAAAATCGTTCTGGATTCGACTGCTTGAATTACTCGTCGCTTATTTCTTGCTGGGTGGACTTGGGTTGGCGTTTGAATCCAGCATCGGCAATGTCTTCCCGCAGGGCTGGGAGTTTTATGCCATTTCCGGCTGCCTGTTCATCGTGTTTGCCTTCCCCGGTTTTGTATTTCAGTATCTGCGCCGCGCATGAATGATCCCCACCTGACCGAAACGCGCCTCAGCGGTGAGCTGGTGTACAACGGCCATTTTCTGAAAGTGCAGCGCGATCAGGTCAGTTTGCCGGATGGAAAAGTGACGTCGCGTGAGTACATCCGACATCCCGGTGCGGTAGTGATTTTGCCGCTGTTTGCTGATGGTTCTGTTTTACTGGAACGGCAGTATCGCTATCCGCTGGATCGGGTGTTTATCGAATTCCCGGCCGGTAAAATCGATGCCGGCGAAGATACGTTGGCCTGCGCCAAACGTGAATTGCTGGAAGAGACCGGTTACACGGCCACATCATGGCAGTTCGTCTGCACCATCCACAATGCCATTGCCTATGCGGACGAGCATCTGGAACTGTATCTGGCCAAAGACCTGACTGCAGGTGAGTCAAAGCTGGATGACGGCGAATTTCTGGAAGTGTTCCGTGCGCCGCTGTCTGAGCTGATGGACGGCATCAGGTCTGGTCAGGTTACCGATGTCAAAACGATTATCGGTGCATTTTGGCTGGAAAAAATTCTCAGTGGGCAGTGGCAGGCTGGGCCAATTTTATAAAACGATCTCTGCCGGATTTAACCAACCTCAATCACCACCACATCGCCTTACGCGTTTGTCGGGTCAATTTCCAATGAGTGCAAATATTGTTCTGATTCTTCCAATTATCTGATTGACAGATGCTGGCGTACCGTCAAATTCAGATATTGGTATGTCGCCTGAATCCTGGCAATCCGCAAAATGGGTTTGCGGGCATACCGACAAATGGAGTTACTGGCATACTGCCAAATGGAGTTACTGGCATACTGCTAAATCCTGGCATTCCGCTAAATGGACTTACGGGCATACCGCCAGATGGAGTTTCTGGCATGCCGACAAATCCTGGCATTCCACCAAATGGATTTACGGGCATAACGCCAGATGGAGTTATTGGCATGCTGCCAAATCCTGGCATTCCGCCAAATGGATTTACGGGCATACCGCCAGATGGAGTTATTGGCATGCTGCTAAATCCAGTTGCTGGCATGCCGCCACAATGCTGAGGTGTGGAATCAACTCTAACGGGCATTCTACTGCCTGTATCGTCAACGGAATCTTCTCTACAGCAGCATGAACGAAAGGCGGGACGAACCGCACTATAAATCGCATAAAAAATCCCAACTGCGCTCATGGCAACGGAAATTGACAAATGTTCCGCGAAACTTTGTTCTGGTGCTTTTTCGTTGTTTGATAAACAGGTGCTGACTACCCACAAGCCAATGCCGACTCCGGCAATGATCAGACCTGCGCCGCCGATCCACGATGTTCCGACACCAACAGCGATCAGGACGCCAACCAGATATGGACATCCTGCTGCCGCACCTGCCCCTGCCGCGATAAAAAGTCCAGCAATGTTTTTCACTACCGGGCTGGCTACAAGGCAACGCGTGACAGTTTTTGCGGATCGACTCAGTTGAGTTGGGCCAGGTGGATTAGTTGGATTGGAATCAGAGAATTCACGTTGACTGGTCGTGACTTGTTGATGTCGGGTGATTGGTCCATTGCTTGAATTATTAGGCATGCTAACTCCAACAAAAAATATTCAAAGCTTTTAAAATTCTAGAGAGGAAGGACTACGGTGTTTTTGAACTGCCTGAATTGAGCCGTGATAGTAGTCCATCAAATATTTATATTGAACTGATTTTTTTACTTATGTTGGGTACGCGAAATGCGTTGGTACCTGTGCCGTTGTAGATAGGCAGATTCTTCAGGTCGATGTATTTGGGCATGTTCAATCTATTTTGAATCAGCAGTAATTCGCACAAATAAGTTCGTCGCTACTAATTGATGAAACTATTGGTCGATTAGTGTCAGCAATTCCCGAGACTCGGCTGATTCACCGCAACCTCGCGCCCTCAATCTCCATTCAAATAATTGCTGCAGTGGTGCAGCGAGATTGGGGATGAGAATTATGAGCATCAAAAAACCCACCGTTGTTGATCAACTCTCCAAAAGTCTTCGATTTCCTGCCAAAAGCTGGGTGATCCTCGTTGGTTCAATTCTGCGCTCATCAATTGCCATACAAAAAATGTCGCGACTGTCTTGCTGAATTTCGATGGCAAGACAGCGGGCTGCGTGAATGAAGAATGTCATGCGGACGATGCATGCGACATGGTGAAAGCCGAGTCCGTGAAATTACCATATCAATTTAATTGAATTAAATCGGCGCTTGCTAATCTATTTGATATTGTCGGGCCAGACCAGAATGGCCTGGCATATCGGATTGGGAAATGTATTTAATCCCGGTCATATTCAATTAACCCGGCAACTCTTTTTAAGAAAGGCAAAACATGGGTTTTCAGCACGGCATCTGCAATGGTTCCGGTGATATTTCGACGCATTAGTTCAGTTTTTGAATCGTCAAAATAAATATTGATAAATCAGGAATCGGTTTGCAGCGCTATGTCAGGCACACAATTGTTCTTGTGCGTGCGCCATGTTCTTCAATTATATGAATGGTTCGAGTTTAAACAGCAGTTTTTTGTCGCCTGCTCCTGGCCTGCGCAGGTTTGAAAGAAGCGAAACAGGCGCATCGACCAACCTGTCAAGTGACGGTTCAATGACCTCTGATCCTGCGTCCGGCATCCTGTTTGACGTAACTGCCGATCAGACTTCCTATAATTCATTGGACGCGTATAGCGATCGAATGTTCTACGGGCCTGGTGACAGAAAATCCCGGCAACGTTCCTCTTCTTCTGAAGATTCAGATAGCAGTATAAAAAGAAATTGGAGAGCATTGCGCGCCCCTATCAATCTGGACAGCAGTGAACTGTTGCAATTACCCAATGTGCAAGGGCTGAACGTGTTGGAGACCGCAAAGCTTCCATATCATCCATCCGATCCCTACAAAAATACCGTGGCCAAAGCCAGAAGGGAAATACTGGCGTCAAACAGCAGCTCGAAAGAATCTCTCCTAAATAAACGTCTGATCATGTCGTTGCCCTACACACGTTTATGCCTGGCGGACTCAAGACGCTGCATTCCTCTTAATTTGTCCGGTGTGGATTTAGGTGGATTGGAACTGGTTAATTTTGATTTGAAATATGCTGATCTAAGAAGAGCAAATTTAAGTAATGTCAACTTGACTCGCTCAAATTTGACTGGTGCAAATTTATCAGGGGCTAATTTGGTCGGGGCATTTTTAATTGAAGTAAATTTCAGTGAGGCTAATTTTACTGCCATAAATTTGGAGAGAGCTGATTTGACCAGAGCCAGATTGTTCAAGGTAGATTTAACAAAAATGAGACCGGCCGATTTAACGGCGATCAATTGGACTGGGGCAGATTTCACGGCTGCTATATTGACTCGAATGAATTTTTCAGGTGTATCTATGCAGGATGTTGTACTGATCGATACGGATTTGCGTGGCGTTAACCTTTGTAATACGAATCTCTATGGAGCTCGAATTGGCAAATTGGACAGGGAAAGATTGCAGGCTGTAAGAAATACCAGCTGTTTCAGTTGTTGCGCAGAACAAGAGGATGAGTCTTGCAGATTGGCTGGCACACTTTTGTGTGAAGCCGATTTAACCGGATCAAATTTTTCAGGGTTTGTATTAACTGATGTAAATTTGTCGGGCGCCAATTTATCTGGCTCGAACTTTGAAGCCGTTGTAATGACCAGAGTGCGGTTGGAACAGGCTAATTTTACTGGTGCACAATTTATCAGACAAAGCTTTGCCGGTTTGAATTTGATCGGAGTTAATTTTTCTGGTGCAAATCTGGCTGACGTTAGTCTGACTGGATTGAACCTGACCAGATCGAATTTTACTAACGTTAATTTGACAGGGAAAAATTTTGCCGGATCTACTTTGGTTGAAGTTAACTTCACGCGAGCAACATTGAATGGTGTAAATTTTTCTGGCATGAATCTTACTGGTGTCAATTTTACTGAAGTTGATTTGGCGGGCAAAAATTTTTCTGGCTCGACCTTAATCAGGATTAACTTTACTCGCGCAGTCTTAAACAATGTCAATTTTGCTGGCGTTGATTTATCCAACTGTAATTTCACTGGTGTGAATCTGACCGGGAGAAATTTTTCAGAATCTATTTTGTGTAATGCCATCTTCACTTCTGCAAATATTACGCATGCAAACTTTACGCGGGCGAATCTTACAAATGTGAATTTGAGTCGATTTAATCTGACTGGAGTGACATTTGTAGAGACGGTTTTAAAAAATGCTCAACTCAAGGACACTGTCCTGCGGGAATTGAATTTCACAGGTGCTGACATGACTGATGCAGATTTTTCAGCTGCTGATTTCGCTGATGCAACACTGATCAGAATAACTTTAGTTCGAACGAATTTGACCAATGTAGATCTGAGATTGTTTAATTTTTCTGCGTTGAACATGGCTGGAATTAATTTGTCCCGTCAAGATTTAAGAGGCATGAATTTTTCAGGCACCAATTTACGTGGTGCAAATTTGGCAGGTGCTGATTTAAGCGATGCAAATTTTACTAATGCTGTTTTGGTCGACGCAAATTTGACTGCAGTGAAATTGGATCGTGCAGAACTTAAGGGGGCACAGTTGATTGGCGTTATTCTCATGCAGGTAGATTTGCAAAACGTAGTTCTAAAAGGCAAAAATCTGACTGGTGCTAATCTCTCTGCGTCGAATTTGAATAATGTGAATTTGGAGTGTTCGACTTTGATAGATGCCAATTTAGATGGCGCATTTTGTAAAAATGTGAACTTTACCAGAACGGACGTGACCAGGGCCAAATTTAACGGCACGGATCTAAGGGGCGCAATTTTCACCAATACGGACTGTTCGGCCGTTGATATTGATAAAGCCAGGACAGATGGATCTACAAATATTCGAAGGGCGCGAAATATTAGTTATAACTCAGTCAGTCAGGATAGCTCTGATCAAAAAAGTAGAGCGTGATTTCTAGAAAGCTAATAGTAATTAAGGAATCTATCACCGCTTTAAAGGAGTGCTTCAAGTCTGGAGTACGGAGCGTGCACTTTTTGGGTATCGCTGGTATCGATGGCGAAAAATTTGCAACATGCTTTGATTTGTACAGACTGCTTTTGTATTAGGTCCAGTACAACTAAGAAATTCAATTTAAATAGAAAGGATATGTGTGCTCGAGGTATCTCAGAAATAATGTTTGATAGTCATGAGAAGGTTCGAAATCGTTAGTTTGATTGGCTTACATTGAGGGGATATTCTGACTAGGATTGAACCTGATTTTTCTAAACTACTTAACCACGCATATAATTTGATTATGCCAATATCAATTGTTCGTTCGTTTTCCGGTCCGGCACTTCAATCGTTCGAAGTGCATTCTTACCAAAGACCTTCTGAGAACCCATGTAATGAAATTGTTGTCAGTGATGGCGATTCCATCATTGATTCCGATGTTGAGGATTCTGATAATGAATCTGCTTTAGTTGATTCTCATCGATTACCTCCTCCAGACGAAGATGAACTGAGAAGATTAAACGAGTTGCGTGCGCAGAGCCGACTTTTGATTTCCAGATTCGATGACAGGACTATGGAGCAGATGGAGTCTGAGTTTTCAGGAAATGACAATGCCAGACACAGATTGGTTACCGATATGCAGCGGGTGCTGGCTCTGACAGAAATTGACGACCAGACGTTAAGCGTAAAACGGGCAGTGATGCATTTCATTTGCGCACAAAATGCTAATTCGAAATCGGCCTTCTTTGATTCACGGACCTGGAAACTTGCACTGACCGATCTGAAGGGCCTGAATCTGTCTGGATTTGATATGTCTCTGGCGGATTTATCTGGGGCCGATCTTTCCGGAGCCAATCTAAGTCAGACGAATCTGTTTGGGGCTAATTTGAGAGGGGCGAAGTTAGTTCAAACCAATTTGAGTCAAACCAATCTCTGCTGGGCTGATCTGTCTCATTCAAATCTTACCGATGCCTGCCTTGATACCTGTCTGATCAGGACGATTTTAAATGACGTTACCTTGGACGGCGTCAACCTGTCAGTTGTTGACTGGATGTATGCCGAGTGCTGTGTTTTTTCAAAAGATGGAGAGATATACAGGTCCGATCAACAAGGTGCGGAGACCGATCGAAATTATGAAGAGGAAGATCTCGACAGACCCCTGACTACGTTCAGTGATAACTGGACGAAGACTGACTGGGCCGGTGTCACAACCAGTTTCAGATGGACAGATGTGTATGGTGGTGATATTGAGAAAAATTTTCCAGAGCGGCTTGCTCTCAACGAAAGAGTATTGAAACGGGCGGATTTCGAGGGTGAAGATCTGGCGCCATATAATTTCAGCGGATTGATGTTGATCGGTGCGAATTTTGCTGGAGTGAACGGCCCCCGTAGTGTGTTTGCAGGAGCCGATTTGCAGTGGGCGAGATTTGGCGTAGAGCTCGAAAGGATTCCATCAATTTGCGGCGATACGCGAGCCGAGATTGCTGAATGGATTTTGGCACATCCCGATACCAGAATCTCGAATCTGCAATCGTCTGATTTTCAGTGGGCGAGATTGTATGGCGCAGATTTCAGCGCAACAGATGTGAGAGCTGCGGATTTTCGGTGCGCGGATCTGTGGATGGCCAAGTTTAAGGGAGCGGACTTACGGGGAGCCGATTTCAGGGGCGCGGATGTGCGGCAGGCCAGTTTTGTCGGCGCAGACTTACGATTTGTTGATTTCAGCGGAATGGATTTGAGTGGGGTTAATTTTTCTGGTGCTGATTTGCGAGGCGCGAAGTTTAGTCAGGCGATTGTGAAAAATACCAATTTCAGCGGGGCCGATATGTCGGATGTTGTTTTTGATTTGTCCAATTTCAAAGCGGCGTACGCTGCCATAAAAAGATTTTTCAGCAATGCCAGGTTTAGCGACGGCGTCTTTGAACGTATACAAGGATTGGAACACAATGTGATTGCAGTCCCTGACAGGAATCCTGTTAATCGGGTGGAGGAAGTTCCTCGTTTCATTCCTGTTGATGTTCCTGCCCCCAATCCTGCGGAGCAGCACATAGCCGTCACGGTTTCATCAGCATTAATACCTGAGCAGCCGAGGTCACGGCCGCAACCGCAGCAGCCACGGCCACGTACTCTGTCGCTCTGGAGCCGGTTGACACAGGTGCCGTTGTTGATAGGCAGGTTCTTCAGGTTGATATACATGGGAATGTTCAATCTGTTTTGAATCAGCAGTAATTCGCGATTAAGTTCCACGGCCCCAATAGTTGTAACCGCTGGTTGATTGGTACTGGCAATTCCCGAGGCCCGGCAGATTCACCGCAACCTCGCACCCTCAATCCCCATTTCAAACAAATGCTGCATAGGTGCAGCAAGATTGGGGATGATAATCATGAGCATCAAAAAACCCACCGCCATGGTGATCGGAAAACCGATACCAAACAGATTCAACTGCGGCGCTGCCTTGGTGAGGATGCCCAGCGCAATATTCGTCACCAGCAGGGCAGTGATGACGGGCAGGGCCATCTGCAGGCCGGAACTGAAAATCGCTGCTCCGGCGTTGGCGATATGAAACCAGATTCCCGGATGCGCGCTTAAATCCATCCCTATCGGCATGGTATTAAAACTGTCCACCAATGCGCTTAACAGAGTCAGATGCATATTCAGACTCAGGAACAGCATCGTTGCCACCAGCGACAAAAACTGACTGAGTGCCGGTGTGCTGCCGTGTGTCTGCGGGTCATAAAAAGAGGCGAAGCCCAGGCCCATGGACATACTGATCAGATAGCCGGCCATGTCGACCGCTGCGAATACGATCTGAATGGCAAATCCCATGGCAACACCGATGATGAATTGCTGAATCAGAATCAGCATCCCCGCGATGGATACCGGATCGATGTGCGGCAGATTTTGCAGGGTAGGGGAGACGATCAGGGTCACCATCACGCCAAAACTGATCTTGACCCGCACCGGCACCGCAGAGCTGCCGAAAACCGGCGCCATGGCAATCAGCCCAAGTATGCGCGTCAACGGCCAGATGAAGGCGTTAATCCAAAGAATGAGCTGTTCGCTAGAAATATGCAGCATGCGCTTAAGAAAATGTAGGGTGCAATAGCACAGCGTATTGCAGCAGATGGTTGATCAAGGTGCTCCGTTGTAATAGCAAAGCATATTGCACCAGATGGTTGATCAGGGCGCAGTACCAATGAAAAAATAACGTCGCCTGCGCAACAGCGATCCCGGCATCGATTTAACCCACCATCCCCGGAATACTGGCAAACAGTTCGTGGAAATAATCCGTCAGTATCGACAGCATCCACGGCCCGGCCAGATCCATGACCAGAAATACGCCGATCAGCTTAGGAATAAATGACAGCGTCATTTCGTTAATCTGCGTAGCCGCCTGAAAAATACTCACGATCAAACCGATGATCAGCGCAACCAGCAGCATTGGAATGGCGATCATCAGTGTGATCTGCATGGCATGGCGCGCGATAGTCATTACCTGTTCAGGTGTCATTATTATTCCCTAATAAAAGCTTTGCGCCAGAGAGCCGATCAGCAGCTGCCAACCGTCGACCAGCACAAACAGCATAATCTTGAATGGTAACGATACCGTCGCCGGTGACATCATCATCATCCCCATCGACATCAACACACACGCCACCACCATATCGATAATCAGAAACGGGATGAAGATCGCAAAACTGATCTGGAATGCGGTTTTCAGCTCGCTGGTGATATAGGCCGGAATCAATACCGTGAGCGGCACTTCTTCAGGGCTGTTGATTTTTTTCGAGCGCGCCAGTTTGATGTACAGCGCCAGATCAGCCTGACGGGTCTGCTTCATCATGAATTCTTTGAGCGGCTGCGCGCCCTTGTCGAGGGCATCGGTGAAGGTGATTTTGTTATCGTTGAACGGTTGATAGGCATCGACGTAAATCTTGTCGATCACCGGACTCATCACAAACATCGTCAGAAACAGCGACAGTCCGATGATGACCTGATTCGGTGGCGAGCTCGGTGTGCCGATAGCCTGTCTGAGCATGGACAACACGATGACGATGCGCGTGAAACTGGTCATCATCAACATCACTGCCGGCAGGAAGCTCAGCGACGTCAGGATCAGCAAGGTCTGCAGCGTCAGCGCATAATTCTGACCACCGCCGGCAGCCGGCGTGCTGGTAATCATGGGAATCTGCTGGGCCATGGCCGCACCGGACTGCAGCAAAAAAAACAAACCGGTGGGGATCAGGAGGGCAGAGCAGCGTTTAAAGTTTTTTGTCATTGTTTTTGGCTTGATATTTTTCTATTGCACTCTGCATCCAGCCGGCAAATTTGAGATTGCCATTTGCGGTACTGTCCGGTGCTTCCTGGCGCGGCATGCTGGTAATGGTGGTGATCTGCTGCGGCGTCACTCCCAGCACGATCCATTCATCGCCGACTTCAATCACCATCAGGCGCTGGTTGTTGCCGATGCTGATGGCACCGATCACTTTGACCGGGAAGTTACCGTTGTTGATCAGGCGATTCATGCCAAATTTTTTGAACAGGACGCTGAAGCCAACCAGCAGTCCCACCACCAGCAGCAGACTTAACGTGATCTGGATCAGGTTTGCTGCAGCGGGGGTATCGGTTGCCGCAGGTGCAGCATTGACGCCGATACACCAAAAACAAAGTGCGAGCGCGATGAGCCGGTTCATTTGTTGAGTTTGCGGATACGCTCGGCCGGTGTGATGATGTCGGTTAAGCGAATACCGAACTTGTCATTTACCACCACCACCTCGCCCTGCGCAATCAGACAGCCGTTGACCAGCACATCCATTGGTTCGCCGGCCAGACCATCCAGTTCCACCACCGAGCCCTGCGCCAGCTGCAGCAGATTTTTAATGGCAATTTTGGTGCGACCCAGTTCCACGGTCAGTTGCACTGGAATATCGAGAATAAAATCGATGTCGTTGTGCGTCGTGATTTTACTGGTCGGTGCGCTCAGCTCCTGAAACACGTTGGGTTGCGGTTCCGATTTGGCGGCATCGGCCTGTTCCTGTTCGGCGATTGCTGCGCCCCAATCGTCCTCGCTGATCGGCGTTTCTTCAGCGCTGTTATTGTCATCCATTTCGTACTCCTTGCTTGTTTTGTTGTTTGGCGTCGATCATCGCATCCATGGCCATATCCTGGGCACTTGAGGAAAGCAGTTTTTCTACCTTCAGCGAATATTGGTCATTGAAAATGCCGTAGCGACAATCCATGACCGGCGTGCCGTCGACTTTGGCAGACAGAATTTCCGGCACCGACAACGGGATGATGTCACCAACCCGCAAGTTCAATATGTCGCCCAGACTCATATTCGCCGTGCCGAGATCGGCAACAATTTCCACCTCGGCGATCTGGATCTGCTGTGTCATCAGGCGCACCCAGCGTTTATCCACTTCCAGGGTTTCTCCCTGCAGCGAACTGGTCAGCGTATCGCGTATCGGTTCGATCATTGAGTACGGCATGCAGAAATGCATTTCACCCGAGACGGGCCCGAGTTCGATCGTGAAGGTCGTGCACACCACCACCTCATTCGGCGTGGCGATGTTGGCAAACTGGGTGTTCATTTCAGAACGTATGTATTCAAACTCTATCGGGTATACCGGATTCCAGGATTTGGAATAGGTCTCGAACAGAATATCCAGGATGCGCAAAATAATGCGCTGCTCGGTCTGGGTAAAGTCACGACCTTCGACCCGGGTATGAAACCGGCCATCGCCACCGAACAGATTATCGACCAGCAAAAACACCAGATTCGGATCCATCACAATCAGCGCCGTGCCGCGCAGCGGTTTCATGTGCACCAGGTTCAGATTGGTTGGTACCACCAGATTGCGGATAAATTCACTGTACTTCGAGACCCTGACTGTCCCTACCGATACCTCGGCACTGCGGCGCAAAAAATTGAACAGGCCGATGCGCAGCAGACGTGCAAACCGCTCATTGATAATTTCCAGCGTCGGCATCCGGCCGCGCACGATACGCTCCTGAGTCGCCAGATTGTAGGTTCGTACCCCACTGGTATCCTCGTCAGACGCGGTGTCGTCCAGGTCCCCGGTGACCCCTTTTAACAGGGCATCAACTTCTTCCTGGGAGAGAAAATTATCGGACATGGTTTTCCTATTGGATCATGAAAGAGGTAAAGTACACTCCGAGTATCCGGCGCTCTTCCGCCTCTTTGGGAGTCGGTTCTTCGTTGTTATACGGCTCCTGCACCTGTTTAATCAACTCGTCTTCCAGCTTTAACTTGCCCTCGGCAGTCAGCAATTCATCAGAACTCTTGGCTGACAGCAGCAGCAAAATCCGGCTGCGCAATTGCGGCATGTTGGATTTGTAATAATTCAGCTGCTCTTCGTTGCGCACCTGCAGAGTGATGCCGGTCTGTAAATATTTATCGCCATTCTCGGTCTGCAGATTGACGATAAAGTTTTCCAGCGCCAGAAAGACCGGTGGTGCAGGCTTTTCTGCCTTTTGCACTTCCTTGGCATTCGGCGGTTTCTTGGTCAGAAAATACGCCGCTGCGCCGCCGCCGGCACCCAATACCACCAGCACGATAATGGCGATCATGATAATTTTTTTCTTTTTTGAACCGGTAGGCGCGGCTTCATCGCCGGCTGCCGGCGCTTCTTCTTTCGGTGCTGTCTTGGACATCTGGATTTCCTTGATATTTTGAACAAAATTGGTTGGGTAGGACTACGGTTGTGCGCATTGCTTCAGTTAAATATTAGTAGTTGAAATACCCTATATCAACGTGTTCCATCAAGTTTTTCCTTTTAAATCAGGCTGTCATTGTTTTCAGACAAACGTATCGACCAATCCGGTTCCGACTTTGGTGACCGGGCCAGAGCTTAATGGCATAACACTAACATTAGTGTTCACTGCACTGACTGAGCCAGAGGAGGACTTTGCATTGGACTGATTTTGGGCGAACTGCTGCTGGGCCTGGCTGTTCACATTGCACTGGCCTAACTGGATCCCGGACTGCTCCATCATTTCACGCAACTTCGGAATGGCGTTTTCCAGCGCCGCCCGCACCTCGGGCTGATGGGAAATAAACGTGGCATTGGCGTGCTGGTTGTTCATGCTCAGCACCACCTGCATGGGGCCCAGATCAGGCGGATTAAGCGTCAGGGAGGCCGTCTGCTGACCACCGCTCACCATCCAGTTGATTTTTTGCCCGATAGCCTGATCCCATCCCGGGCTGCCCACCTGCGGGGCGATGGTATTGGCGGCAGCGGCGGCTTCCAGATGAACCGGTGCAGTCAACACCGGCGCGATCGCGCTGAGTTGCTGGGCGTTCAGATCCTGATTTGCGGTTTTTAATGTAGTCACCGGAACAGCGGCCACGGCTGGCGTCGGGTTAGCTCCTGTGATCGCAGCCGAGGTGGCGCCGGCGCTCTGGTTGGTAGCGGCTGCAGCAGACTGGATTACGGGCTCGACCACTGGCTTAGCCGTGTTCGCATTCTCAGGATTGACTGCCTTGTTCAACGTGGCGGCAAATCCGCCTGCTGCTGATTCATTGAATTTTGCGGCTGAGCCGGACTGGGCTGAGGCTGTCGCGGTCACTGCATTTTGAGTGATTACCGGCGTGGTGATCGCTTTGGCACTATTCGCTGCGACCGCTGTATTTGGCAGTGCTGGCGGCTTGGAACTTAAGTCATGCGCCTGGGCCGATGCCGCATTGGCGACGACGTTGCTGGCGATTGCGCTGAGCTGATCACTGGCAGTCTTCGCGGCGGCGGTGGGTGTCAGGGCAGGATTGACCGGTGCGCTGGCCGGGGTCACCGGGCTGGTCACGGGGTCGGTGCCAGTGGTGGTTGGATTATTTGCGCTGCCTGTAGCGGCGGCCAGGGCTGCTGCGGTGGCTGCCGTTGCTGCTGCGGCCGTCGCGGCTGCAGAGGCGGCCGCAGTTGTGGCGCTTTGCGCGTCAGCCTGATCCTGCGCAGCTTTCCCGGGTTTTTTGCCATTCTGCACCGGACTGCCCGGCGCGGTGCCCGTCGTGCCATCGCTGCCGCTACCGGCATTCTGCCTGGCTGGCGTGGCAGTTGCAGCAGGCTGGTTCGCCGCATTTGCAGAGACAGGTGCAGTGACGGGACTGCCTGACTGTGGCTGGGCGACTGGCTGTGTCGGTGCGCCGGCATTGATTTCGTTACTCAGTACATTGGCAAACGAGGGGCCTGAACCTGGCGCGGGGGCATTGCCACTCTGCGCGGCAGGCGGCTTGTTTTGCAGCATATTCAGTGGCGATACATTGGCAACCATGATCTTGACCTGACTAGAACGGAATTGATAAATGACCAGTCAACGTCAACTGATCTGCCCTGATTCATTCTGTTTGTAATACGCCTGCCTGGCGCCATGCTCATCGCTTTGCAGCTGGTCGCGCTTGTTTTCTTTTTTCAGCAATGCTTTCGCGGCCCGGTCTTCCAGTGTCGTGTAGGACATACGTTTTTTTTCGTTTTCCTGCCAGTTCAGCTTTTCGGCTGCAACCCGTTTTTGCGCATCGCTGACCAGCTGCTGCTGGCCGTGGATCGCATCATCTATCTTGCCCATGAACTGCTGGAAATTGCGGATGTGCTGCATATCGCGTCCGGCCTTGAGTTCAGCCTGCATTTTGATCGAATAATCTTCTCGGTATTTTTTCAGCAGATTCAATTTGTTTTGCAAATCGTCAACCTGCCTGATCGCAGCGCCCAATTTGGCGGCAGCCTCGTCAGTGAGCTTTTCTGCAAGGTCGATCAGGGTAGTGAGTGTTGATGATTGAGCCATGATTTATCTGTAGTGAGTCCGTTGCTGTCAGTATAAATTCGACCCCCAAAAATCATTTCTCAGAATAGCGTGGTAAGTTGCCCCAAGCTCTCGGTAATACGCGATCTTTCGTGAATGCCCTGTTGCAGGAATTGCTCTATTTTGCTGTGGTAACGGATGGCTTCATCCAGCACCGGATCACTGCCGGCGGTGTACGCTCCAACGCTGATCAGATCGCGGCTTTGCTGATAGCGGGAGACCAGCTGTTTGAGTTTGCGTGCCGATTTCTGATGCTCCGGACTGGTGATATTGGTCATGACACGGCTGATAGACTTTTCGATATCAATGGCCGGGTAATGTCCGGAATCGGCCAGCCCGCGGTCGAGCACGATATGCCCATCCAGAATTGCGCGTGCCGAATCGGCTATCGGATCCTGCTGATCATCGCCTTCGGTCAGTACCGTATAAAAAGCGGTAATCGAGCCGCCGCCCGGCAGACTGTTGCCGGCACGCTCGACCAGCTGGGGCAATTTGGCAAACACCGAGGGCGGATAGCCTTTGGTCGCCGGCGGTTCCCCGACTGCCAGCGCAATTTCGCGCTGCGCCATGGCGTAACGGGTCAGCGAATCCATGATCAGCAACACATGCTTGCCCTGATCCCGAAAATATTCCGCAATCGTCGTGGCATAGGCGGCGCCCTGCAGTCGCATCAGCGGCGGGGTATCTGCCGGTGCTGCCACCACCACCGAACGCGCCAGGCCTTCGTTACCCAGAATCTGTTCGATAAATTCCTTGACCTCGCGGCCGCGTTCGCCGATCAGACCGACCACAATCACGTCAGCCCCGGTATAGCGCGCCATCATGCCCAGCAATACACTTTTGCCCAGACCCGAGCCGGCAAACAGGCCCATGCGCTGCCCGCGTCCTATGGTCAGAATGCTGTTGATGGCGCGTATGCCCACATCCAGAATTTCGGTAATCGGCGCCCGATGCAACGGGTTGATCAGTCTGGATTTGAGCGCTGCACTGTGCGCGGTATTCAATGGTCCCAGATTATCCAGCGGACTGCCCGCGCCATCCAGAACCCGGCCGAGTAATTCATAACCTACCGGCAGGTGCCGGGTGCGATCAATGGCGCGCCGTGAAGGACGTATCGTCAGATTGACCCGATTGATGTTTTCCCTGGATTTGGCCGGGTAAATCGGCGTGCCGGGCAATAAGCCCTCGACCGAATTCTGCGGCATCAAAAATATTTTTTCGTTATCAAAGCCAACGATTTCTGCATTGATTTCTTCGCCGTTCTGCAGCGCGATAATGCAGGCACTGCCCATGGGCAGTTTCAACCCGACGCCTTCAATCACCAGCCCGGTGATGCGCGTGATGCGACCGGCAATTTCAAAGTTGCTGACCAGGTCGACCACTTCACCGGCATTCTTGAGATAATTTTTGCAGAACGCCAGCGGCGGGGCGGCATCGATTTCCGGGATCATGTCTTGCGCTCCGCATGCGGTTCATACCAGCGGTTATCGCGCCCGAGCGCATCGGACAATTGTTGCCAGCGTAATTGCATCGACGCGTTGATCTGATTTTTTGAGGTCTCAACCCGGCAGTCACCGAGTTGCAGATGGCCATCAGCGACAATTACCCAGCCGGTCTTGCTGAGCTCAGCGCCAATCTGCGCCTTGACCACCGCTGCGTCTTTGGGATTCAGAAACAGCTGTGCAGGCTGCTGTACCGACGGCAGGCTGGCGATGGCCTGTTCCACAATCGGAATGATGAGTTCGGGATTCACGGAGAGTGCGTTCTTGAGCATGGCTTTGGCCAGATCGAGCGCCAGATCCAGCACATCCTGGGCGATCAACTGCTCGGCCTGCTGCACCGAGGAATTGAATTGGGTACTGACACGCAAAAATTCGCTCAGCTGCTGCTGCATTTCATTCAGACCGGTATTCATACCGGCCTGATGTCCTTCTTCAAAGCCTTTGGTAAAGCCCTCTTTTTGTGACTTGATCCGGATTTTATCCATTTCGGATTTCAGTGCAGCCACGCTCTCAGTGGAGACTTTCGGCTTCGTTTCTTCAAACGACGTCATTTCCCAGCGCTGATAGGCCGAGAGTTTGCCTTTGGCACCGGAATCAGACAAAGGCATCATCTCCACCTTTGGAGCCGAGTGCGATCTGACCTTCGTCGGCCAGACGGCGCACGATGACCAGAATCGCTTTCTGCTGCGCTTCAACTTCGGACAGACGCACCGGTCCTTTGGATTCGAGATCGTCGCGCATCATCTCGGCGGCACGCTGCGACATGTTCTTGAAGATTTTCTCGCGCATTTCCGGATTCGCGCCCTTGAGCGCAATGATCAGCGTATCTGACTGGACTTCGCGCAGCAGCAACTGGATACCGCGATCGTCGATTTCCATGATGTTATCGAACACAAACATCTCATCCATAATTTTTTCTGCCATATCGCTGTCGTAATTGCGCAGATTGCCCATCACCGACGATTCCTGTTCGCCATTCATGAAGTTCAGAATTTCCGCCGCAGCACGCACACCGCCTATGGTTTTTTTCTTCAGACTTTCATTGCCGGTCAGCAGTTTGGTGAGCACATCATTCAATTCGCGCAGCGCAGCCGGCTGAATACCGTCGAGTGTAGCAATGCGCAGTACCACGTCATTTCGGAGCCGTTCAGTAAAATTGCCCAGAATTTCGCAGGCCTGATCGCGTTCCAGATGCACCAGTATCGTGGCGATAATCTGCGGATGCTCATTGCGTATCAATTCCGCCACCGACGGCGAATCCATCCACTTCAGACTCTCGATGCCGGACGCGTCCCTGCCGCCCAGAATCCGGTTCAGCAGTGAGGCCGCCTTGTCGTCGCCCAGCGCCTTGGTAAGCACGTTGCGGATATAGTCATCGGAATCGATGCCCATGGATGAACTGATATCGGCATCATTGAGAAATTCATCGATCGTGGAGGCGACGTTCTCATGCGGAATGGCCGTCATGCTGGCCATGGCGATGCCCAGTTTTTGCACTTCGCGCGGCCCAAGATGACGCATCACCTCGGAGGCACATTCTTCCCCGAGGGCCAGCATCAGAATGGCGGCCTTGTTTAATCCGGCGTCACTCATCGTTTTCGCTGCCTTTGTGTTCGCTGTTCATTGATCGCTTTCCGTTGGCATTATTCACTGTTCACCCATGTCTTGACGACATTGGCGACGATTTTCGGATCCTGTTTGGAGAGATTTCTGGCGACTTCCAGATCTTTTTCATACGCCTGGGCATTCTTGAACTGGAACTCTTCCTGTGCCGGTTCCTGCGGCGTGATATTGACTACCGAAGCGTCGTCTTCATCCTCTTCCTCTTTTTCAAACTGCGAGGCACGGAATGGCTGCTTTTTGCTGCGTTCCAGAATTTTGGTGATCAGCGGTTTCAGGAAGGAGAAGAACAGGTACAGGATGACGGCAAATCCGGCGATATATTTGAGTACGTTTTTCACAAATTCTATTGTCTCAGGCTGCTTCCAGAGCGGCACATCAACCGACTCGCGTTCAGTGTTGATGAACTGGGTATTGACCATGTTGATGCTGTCGCCGCGTTCCTGGTTATAGCCCATTGCCTCTTTGGCCAGTGAAATGATCTGGGCTTTTTCTGCATCATTCAGTTCGCGATTGATCTGCTTGCCGGTTTTGTCTTTTTCCGATTTGAAGTTCACTACCACGGCCACCGCCAGACGTTTGATGCCGCCCATGGCCAGCTGGGTGTATTTCACAGTCTTGTCGACTTCGTAGTTGATGGTCGATTCCTTGGAAGTCGGCGTGAGGGGTGCGTTGGCCGCATTCGCGCCGTTCGCGCCGGCGCCGGCAACGATAGGGGCGGTGGCATTGGTGGGTGGCTGATTGCTCAGTGAGCCAGGAATGCCGGAAGCATTCGCGCCGGATTTATTGCCCGATTCGCTGCTTTGCATGCTGCGGATGCTGGCCGCGTCCGGCGTCTGATTCGGCTTGTAGGTTTCTGCTGCCTGTTCGACGTGGGTGAAATCGACGTCGGCCGTCACCTCGGCACGCACATTGTTTGCACCAACGATCGGACTGATGATGGATTCGATGCGCTTGACGATATCCTGCTGCATTTCGTTGACGTATTTCAGTTGCGTCGGATTCAACTGATTCGGGCCCATCTGCTTGCTGGTATCGGAGAGCAGATTGCCGCTCTGATCAACGATGGTCACATTCTGCGCCGGCAGATCAGGCACGCTGGAGGCGACCAGATGAATGATGGCACTGACCTGTTGCTGGTCAAGCAGGCGGCTTGAATACAGATTCAGTACTACTGAGGCTGTCGGCTTTTGCTGGTCACGCACGAACACCGTGTCTTTGGGAATGGCCAAATGGACACGGGCACTCTGCACGGCGGAAATGGTTTCGATTGAGCGTGCCAGTTCACCTTCGAGTGCACGCTGAAAATTGACCTGTTCCAGAAACTGGGAGATGCCCATTTTCTGATTTTCCATTAATTCAAAACCGACATTGCCGCCTTTGGGCAGCCCCTGGGTAGCGAGCTTCAGGCGCGCATCATGCACCATGCTTTCCGGTACCAGAATCGCCGAGCCGGCATCGGACAATTTGTAGGGGATATTCATCTGTTGCAGCGCGGCGACGATGGCGCCACCGTCGCGGTCGTTATAGTTGGCAAACAGAACCCGGTAGTCGGGTGTTGAAGTCCACATCCAGATACCGACCATCACGGCAATGACGGCCGCGGCCGAAGTGGCCAGTAAAAATACTCTGGTCCCTTGTGTTTCTGGTAATCCCAAAAAGCGTGGTTGGGCCAGAGTCGCTGGATCTGCTGTTGCCATTTTCCGTTCTCCGGTATCAATCGATGCGGTTCGATCTTCAGGGCGCCGGGCAGGTTTGAGTTTGCCACACTATGCCTGTAGATTTTGATGAGATTGTCAGATGTTTTCGTAATTTCGAACAGGCGAATACACGGTGAATTACCACTCTTATCGCAGTTAAAACTTGCAGGGCAGTGGGTTATTGTGTCTCCAGTCAGATTTGTTTTGAAATTGGCATTGGAGAAAATGCAATGAGTGTGGGTGGAATCAACACCAGTCAGATCGATTCGATGTTGGCCCTGATGCGCAATATGCAGGCACAGGCGTCACCAGCCTCGTCTGTTGCGAATGGTGTTTCGCCCATAGCAAACGTTGGCCCAACCGCAGGTACTGCCAAAGTCAGTTTCGCCGATGCGTTGAAAAATTCCCTGGGCGAAGTGAACCAGATTCAGCAAAATGCGCAATCCATGGCAGACCAGTTTGCCTCCGGTAGCGACAATGTCAGCATTTCCGATGTCATGATCGCCAGCCAGAAAGCCAATATCAGTTTGCAGACCACGGTACAGGTACGTAACAAGATGGTGGCGGCATATACCGACATTATGAATATGCAAATCTGAGCCTGGCG
>Ga0209067_10000309_pt1 | contig 32356 bp, 32 predicted proteins | sample ColStrG_CSR_2013_FD_187199 | JGI IMG/M metagenome (GOLD analysis project Ga0209067, IMG submission 187199) | Freshwater sediment microbial communities in response to fracking from Pennsylvania, USA - Cold Stream Run_MetaG_CSR_2013 (SPAdes)... | ecosystem: Environmental > Aquatic > Freshwater >... | reverse complement strand
GGTGATCGCCTATGTCACCATTGGATCGTTTATCATACTCAAAATTACTGACTTGATTTCCTCCTTACGTGTCAGCTCCGAGGAGAAATTGATCGGCAGCGACTTTAGTCAGCATGGTGAAACGTTCTTAAATGAAATTACCACAATTTCAGCTTAAGAATATCTAATCGATAGTTTCTTTCCCTAACCCTAAACCCATGAAAAGAGAATTGCTTTCATTAACGCTATTGTTGTGCCCAGTTTTTTCCAAAGCCCGGGTCAATCCGATTGAACCAAAGAATCCCTTGCTGGGCGTCGACCAAACATGGCAAGACGAAACCGACCTGGGAGAGGCTCCCATCTTTAAAACGATGAAGTATTTCACGCCCTGGATTTTAATTGATGTTGACTGCAATTTCTCGTTCAACAACCCGATTGACCAAACCGTCATTGGCTCAACGGACCTTGCCCGGGGCCATGAAATCCTGTTGGCAGCCTACACTTTGGCGGTGACTTCCATGTTGATAAGGTACAAATCTATTTAATGGGAATGTTAAACCAATTTGAATTTGCTGGTTATGCAGCCCATTACTCTTCGCACGGAATTTTTTCCATGCCAGGCAAGTATGCCCTATTTTGCTGGGCACGGTGGGGTGAGGTATCAAACAGGTTATTCAACGACACCCGTGGACCCAAGCAGGAGACCTGACCTTGTCAGATCAGGAACTAAAATAAATTTCCCTTTACTTTTCAAGATGTAAACATTCCAGAAAATATTTTCAAATGAAAAACCAATTACTCTTCATCCTATTCACTTTTAGTTCTTTCTATGGAGCCGCTCAGCTGGACACAACCAAATCCAAAATTCCATTTGAAGGGTTGGATCAAACGTGGTACAATGGCGGTGACCGAAGAACTACTGCTCCTATTTTTGAAAACAAATATTTCACTGGCTCGGTCATGTTGGATGTCAATTACACGTATTCATTTGCCAACCCCATTGATAATACGGTTGTGGGGTCCACCGCATTGGCACGGGATAACGAGACTCAACTTGCCTTGGGTGTGATCGGTGGTGAGTTCAATTACAAGAATGCAAGAGGAAAATTATTATTGCAAATGGGAACCAATTCAACGGTAATTCCACGGGACGATTACAGCCCTTATCGAGGTCAGTATCAACTTCCCAATGTGTACCGTTATCTGGCGGAAGCCTATGTCGGGTACCATTTCGATAAATGGAGAGGGATTAATGTGGACATGGGTATGTTCGTTTCATATATCGGTCTTAACTCCTATTATCAGGTAGAGAACTGGGAGTATCAGGCATCATACACCTCCGACAACACCCCTTGGTTTTTTAATGGGATACGATTTCAGATTTTCCCAACCAAACACTTAAAGATCGAGCCGTGGATTATAAATGGCTGGCAAAGTTATGCGAAGTACAACAAGATGCCCGGCTTTGGCGGAAACATTACCTGGATACCAAACAACAACGTAAAACTTCTCACCAATGATTACTGGGGAACCGACACGGGGGGCGTGCCTGACCGAATACGCGTTCACTCTGACAACAGTTTGTTGGTGAGGTACTACAATCAACCTCAGTCAAAAGGAATTTCGCAAGTCGCGTTTTCTTTAACCGGAGATATTGGTTACGAAAAAGGCGGTGGTGTAAATGGTTTCTACAATGATCCTAAAAAAGGGCCTGCTCAGTATTTCACAAGTTGGATGTTTTATAACCGCGTTTGGTTCAATCAGAATAAATTTGCCTGGACTGTTGGCGGAGGATATATTAATAATCCGGGACGATACCTCGTTCTTTACCCAACAGGTGATGCCAGCCCGCTGCCTAATCCTACCAACCCCACCGTAACAGAAGGCACCCACCCCTTTGATACTAGCCCGGGAAGTCAGTTTAATGGTTTTGACTATTCCACCAATTTGGATTGGATGCCCAATCAAAGCATTACATGGAGGATAGAATATGTGCATCGATATGCCAGCGTGCCTTACTTTGCCGGGTCGGGTGGGGTAACTTCTCCAACCGGTTATACAACGACCGCTTTTGGCCCTGGCACTCCTTATCCAAACTGGGCTCCCGATCTAGCACATTTGGAGGACCGCGTGATCCTTTGCCATGCTTTTTAGAATCTAGTTTAAGCCAAAATCCATTTCATGATGAGAACTAAAAAAAGTATTTTAATTCTACTTCTGTCAGCGATAAGCAGCACATTTAGTTTCGCTCAAACCGACAGTAGTGGTGTCTACTTCAAGGCAGAAGATTTTGTCAAGCATAAGTTGAGTTTTGCCAGCGACTGCAAAACTCAAAAACAAAAAATAATTTTTGAGGTGATGTTTCATCCCAAAGAAATTATTGTAAAACACCAAGGAAAAACATACAAGTACTCAAAAGATTCAGTTTACGCGGTGAGAAATTGTGATGGGTCGATCCTTCGAATCTATGATGATTCTGAGTTTCTTTTACTAAATCCCACCGAGTTGATCAAGATTTACAAGATCACTTCAAGCGGGGGCGGAAAAGGAGGTTCCATGATTACAAACTATTTCTTCAGCAAAGACGCAAAAAGCAGCATGCGTGATTTAACGATCTTCAATTTAAAAAAAGCCTTTCATGACAACGTTAAATTTTTGGAAGCCCTTGATGACGAATTCAAATCGGATGACGAGCTAAGCCAATACGATTCATACAATAAGATTTATAAACTTAATCATGTCTACGTGATAAGTTCTGGCCAGAATTAAGAACTACCCTGATCCTGAGGCCGTCTCCAACAGCGATGGCCTCTTTATTTCCACTAGGAAGGGAAAGTAATTCATTTGATTTATCTCCTTTCAAAAATCCAACTATCTTCGGGAATGAAATTATTGATTGACACCATCGGCTGGATTGGCTCATTCGAAGTGATTGCGGCCTACGGCCTAAACAGCTACCAGAAAATAAAATCCGACTCCCTCCTGTTTCAATTGCTCAATCTCACGGGGGGATCTTTTCTAATCATTAACACGGTTTATTATTCCGCCTTTCCATCGGCCTTCATCAACGTGGTGTGGGTTATTATTGCGCTTGTGGCTATCGTTCAATTTTTTGTAAGAAAAGGAAAGAAATCACAATCCTTATGAGAAAATTATTTGGAGCTTTAGTTATTCTGATTTCAGGCTGCCATGGAAATAAAAACAGACCCCTGCCCGAACAGATGGACCAACTATTCACGCAAGAATTTAAAGACAACGAACCGGGGGCCGCTGTTTTAGTAATGCTAAACGGAGACACCCTCCTTAAAAAAGGCTACGGTATTTCCGATATCAAAGGAAAAGAAAAGGTTACTCCAAACACTTTATTTAATATTGGGTCGATCAGCAAAACGTTTGTTTCCAATACAATCCTATTATTGGCAACAAATGGTAAACTCAATGTGAACGATAGTCTCGCCAAGTATTTTCCGAATTTCAAAAATCCTGCGATCGCCAAAAAAGTAAGGCTTCATCACCTGCTTACCCACACTTCGGGGTTGCCGGACAACCGAAGAGCATTTCACGACAGTGTTTATTGGCTCACGGCAAGGGATGAAGAAAATTGGGGTCCTATTGAAAACAATGATTCACTCCTATTCGAGCCGGGCACAAAGTTTGAATATTCCAATCCCGCTTTCAACGGACTTGCCCTAATTATTGAAAAGATTACCGGCAGGAAATGGCAACAAGTCGTGAAGGAAAGAATTTTTGCTCCTGCCAATATGCCAACGAGTAAAATCACCGACGGTCCTTATCCGGAAAGCGGTGTGGCCCATGGCTATTTAAAATCCGGGAGTTTTTATATCGAAAAAGACTATGGGGAGGAACCAACATTTGCTGCCGCCGGAAATGGCGGCGTTTGGAGTTCGGTTAATGAGTTGGCCAACTATGAAATGGCGCTGCGCGAGGGTAAAATTTTGAAAAAAGACTTACTGGAGCATTCCCGATCCATTATGAATTACCATCCATGGAAAGGAGACGTTCCGCCTTTCATTGGCTACAGTTGGTTTATCAGCCAAACGGCTGACAGCGTGAAAATCGTTTCACATACAGGCACGCAAGGTGGGTTTTATGCAGACTTCGTCAGCATTCCAGAAAAAGGATTTTTATATATTGTGTTGTGCAACCGATCTTTCCCAAGACAAGAATTCAGAAAGAAAATTTTAGAAATGATCAAGATGAAGCCAAGAGAACTTTTTACGCCTAAATAGCATTACCGAAACCTTACTGCACCTCAATCATCATGAAAAATTTAATTTGCCTTTTTATCCAAATTGTTTCAGCCTTCACACTGGTTGCGCAACCACAAGATCAAAAAATAAAAGAGTTTGATACCTACATAGAAAAATCGCGAACCGATTGGCAAGCACCTGGCATGGCGGTAGCCGTGGTCAAGGAGGGTAAAGTCATTTTCAAGAAAGCCTATGGAATCCGCGAGTTAGGGAAAGTGGATAAAGTCGATACCGAGACGCTGTTTGCCTGTGCCTCCACCACCAAGGCCATGACGGCCACTTGTATTGGCATGTTGGTCGATGAAGGAAAATTAAAATGGGACGATCTGGTGATTACCTATCTGCCTGAATATCAATTATTTGACCCTGCCGTGACCCGAGAACTTCGAATCCGGGATCTCTTGACCCACAACAGCGGCGTAGGAAATACAGACTTCTTGTGGGGCGCTATGGATATCCCCACCAAAGAAATGTTAAATCGCATGAGACTTGTCAAACCAAGTTATTCCTTTCGTTCAAGTTTTATTTACCAAAATTTGTTTTATGTAGCGGCCGGGCAAGTAATCGAAAAAGTGAGCGGCAAACCCTGGGAAGTTTTTATCCAGGAAAGAATATTCACTCCTCTTGGGATGAGTCGAACAGCGCCAAAGATGAAATACATCAAAGACAACAATAAGGTAACACCTCACTTTGAAGTAGAAAAGAAAGTCAAACCAATAGGCTACACCAAAGATGATGAAGTGGGACCGGCGGGTTCCGTGTGGTCGTCCATAGAAGACATGAGCAAATGGATGGCTTGCATGCTGGATAGCAGCAAATATTCAAACGGGCGTTTGCTAAAGGTGGCCACCTGGGTGGAAATGTTTAAGCCTGCCGTTATTGTGCCGGCCGACCAATTCTACCCGACCATGCAACTAATTAAACCCAACTGGACAACGTACGGACTGGGATGGTTTCAACACGATTACAAAGGAAAGAAAGTCAATTACCATACCGGCAGTCTTGACGGGCTCACCGCCATTCATGCACAGCTTCCCGATCGGAAGTTGGGAATTTACGTTTTCGGAAATTTTGATCATGCCGAAGTGCGCCATGCGCTGGTGTACAAGGCCTTCGATGTTTTTGCTTTAGGCGGAACGACTGATTGGAGCAACGACTTCTTAACGCTCTACACCGGCATTCGTGCGGTCGCGGAAAAAGAGCTGAAAGACTTTGAAACAAAGCGCGTGCTCAATACCACGCCTTCGTTGCCCCTGACTGGTTATGCGGGAAAATACACTGACCCCCTGTATGGCGAAGTAGAAATTACGGCGAATGACAATACCCTCAACATAGACATCAACCATTTTGTAAAAGCTACCCTACAGCATTGGCACTACAATACTTTTCGCGGGCCATATGAAAAAGATTGGAACGGGAAGGCGATTGCCAACTTTAGCTTGGACATAAATGGTAAAGTTCAAAAAGTAAATTTAGAGGGAATGGATTTCACCAAGGCAAAATAAGATTTACCCAATCTCAATGACCACATCATCAGAGATGGGGTGACCCACGCAGGTAAGGACGTACCCTTCAGCGCGCTCAGATTGAGAGAGGCCTTCCTCTTCATCCAATTTCACTTTTCCTGAAAGTGCTCTTCCACGACAAGCGGTGCATAACCCGCTTTGGCAGGAATAAGGCAAATCAATTCCCTGGTCAAGCGCGGTCTCTAATATGGTCCGATTCGGTTCTACAACAAATTTATATTCTTGTCCATCATAGCGAACCGTCACCTCATGGGCCGTGTTCCCGCTTTTTACGGCCGCTTTTTGTTCTTCCTTTTTCTCTTTGTCAATTACTCCGGTAACAAAACTCTCTTTGAATATTTTCTCTTTGGGAATATGCAACTCCATCAATAGCGTGTCAACATTTTTCATCATTCCCTCCGGACCACACATCAAATAGGTAGTCTTATCAAGCCCCCAGTCGGGAATGCGTTCAAAAAGTTTCACCAACATTTCTTTGTTGAGTAATCCGGAATAACCCTGCCAGTTCATCGGAGCATTGTCAAGAATATGGATCACATGCACGCGGCCTTCATAATTGGTTTGCCATTTATCCAATTCATTTTTGAAAATGATGCTATCAATATCCCGGTTACAATACAGGAGTGAACAAATACTGTCCGGCTCTTGGGTGATGGCACTTTTTAAAATTGAAATCATCGGGGTGATGCCGCTGCCGCCGGCAAACATTACCAAATGACGCTTTTTATCTTTGGCAAACTCCGTGGTGAAGTTGCCCATCGGTTCAAGCACCTTGATCTTATCCCCCTTTTTTACGTGATCAGGAAGCCAGTTGCTCATCAATCCATTTTCTACGCGCTTAACCATCACGGCCAGGTAATCCTCCAAAAAGGGAGACGAACAAAGTGAATACGCCCTGCGCACTTCCTTTCCCTGAAGGGTGGTGATCAGCGTTAAAAACTGACCGGATTTGTATTTCAATTTTTCTGGAGCAGGATGTTCAAACAGCAACGAGATGGAGTCCTTTGTTTCGGGAATAATATCTTTCACCGTGAGCTCGTGATAATGATGATTGGAAGTCTCCTTTTTCTTCTCACTCTTTTTGAATAGACCAAACGCCATGACAATAATTTATAAAATGATTAACACCACTGAACACACAAAGTTAAGGAACAATCGGAAAATTCGGTTCATTATTAATTAAAGACCGAAAAGAGGTTAGTCCGTACGGTAGCCAGAAGAACTATTGACTGCTTTTGTTAATTTTATGTTTTAAACCCAATTCTATAGTGAATCTAAATCCACTCACGGCCATCTCCCCGATTGATGGGCGTTACTTCGAAGCCACCCAATCACTTGGCCAATACTTTTCAGAACAAGCCCTTATGCGTTACCGTATTTTGGTGGAGATAGAATACTTCATTGCGCTGTGCGAGTTGCCTGTAGAACAATTGAAATCGTTTCCTAAGAATAATTTCGACTCTCTTCGTAAGATTTATAAAGACTTTAGTGAAGCGGATGCGTTAAAAATAAAAGAGACAGAGAAAACAACAAACCACGATGTAAAAGCCGTTGAATATTTCATCAAAGAAAAATTTGACCAACTCAAGCTTTCGCCATTCAAAGAATTCATTCACTTCGGCTTGACCTCGCAAGACATTAATAACACCGCCATTCCCCTCCTGTTTAAGGAATTTTTAGAAAAAGAATTTTTACCCGAACTCCATAAATTGGTTTCATCAATTCATGCTCAAGCGGAAACCTGGGCGGCAATTTCAATGCTGGCGCGTACCCATGGGCAACCTGCGTCACCAACGCGATTAGGGAAAGAGATTGAAGTCTTCAGTACGCGGATAAATAATCAACTTGCCCTTCTAAAAACGATTCCGCACTCGGCAAAATTTGGCGGAGCGACCGGAAATTTCAATGCGCATCATGTCGCCTATCCGGAAATCAATTGGCTAGATTTTGGAAATCAATTTGTAAAGGAATACCTCGGATTGAACCGCAGTCACCCCACTACACAGATCGAGCACTACGACAATCTTGCCGCACAGTTTGATAATTTAAAACGGATCAACACGATCCTCATCGATTACAGTCGTGATGTGTGGCAATATGTGGCGATGAATTATTTCAAGCAAAAAATAAAAACCGGAGAAGTGGGCAGCAGCGCCATGCCACATAAAGTAAACCCAATCGACTTTGAAAATGCCGAAGGCAATTTAGGACTAGCCAACGCCTTGTTTGAACATTTATCCGCCAAACTTCCCGTCTCACGCTTGCAGCGCGATCTGACCGATTCAACCGTACTACGAAATATTGGTGTGCCCATGGCGCATGGCTGGATAGCTATTAAATCTTTACAAAAAGGCATCAGTAAACTAGAGTTGAACACAACGGCGATCGATTATGATCTTGAAGAAAACTGGGCGGTGGTGGCGGAAGCCATTCAAACCATTTTAAGAAAAGAAGGTTATCCTAATCCGTATGAAGCGTTGAAAGAACTCACCCGAAAGAACGAAAAAATCACCCGGCATTCCATTCACAGTTTTATCGAGGGATTGGCCGTGAATAAAGAGTTGAAAGAAATGCTCAAGAAAATTAGCCCTTATAATTATGTCGGGATTGTTTAAATTGTTGCTCATAATAGTATTGCTATGACAACTGCCATTGAACATTTTCGTAACCTCGTTTCCCTCTCCGTGGCAGATGGTACTATTGCAGAAGCAGAGCGTGTAGCCCTTTCAAAAATTGCTTTCGACCGAGGGATACCAATGGATCGAATGAATGTGATGCTCAGTAAAGCCAACGAGTACATCTACCTAATTCCACAGAACATGGTGGATCGCGAGAAACAGCTGGAGGAAATGATCACGTTTGCCAAAGTAGATGGTAAATTTTGCAGCGCCGAACTTGACCTGATCACTACCGTCGCCGAGCGTCTTGGTTTTTCCAAACAAGAACTGGATCAATTCATTCAGGCTAGCGATAAGCTGTAAGATTACTACTAGAATTATTAAGTTTATGTACACGATTGAAAAAGTAAGCTCAGATGAAGCTCAACAATTGATCAATTATTGCGTTCAGGCAGCAAAGAAAAATAATAAGCCGATTGCCATTTCGGTATGCGGCCCCGAATGTGAATTAATTGCATTCTTCCGAATGGACGGAACAAGCGTGGCGGCAGCCAGGATTGCGCAGAACAAAGCTTACACTTCGGCAAGCGACCGTGCTGAAACCAGCAAGATGGGCGAGCGCATGCGTGGCAAAGACAACCCGGCCTTCTGGGGCGATGAGCGGATCACCGGTTTTGGTGGCGGTGTTCCCATTATTCAAAACAATAACGTCATCGGGGCGATCGGCGTGAGTGGCTTACCTGAGGCAGATGACGTTCAACTGGCCAAAGATGCTATCACTGAGGTTTTTGGAATTTAAATTCTGTTTTCCTAAAGAAACCGCTAGTATTCAGGGGTGGATCCAAACTTCAAAAGCCGATAACCGACAGAAAATTGCACCACGGAACTACTTGCGGAGGAGGTTCCGAACGGAGAACCCGGCAGTTGACTGTTTTGACCGGTCAGCTTGTTAATGTCCGTTAACCCGCCATTATAGCGGAGTGTGAAATTAAGACCGAATGGAAGATCCCACCCTGCGCCGACACACAAAGAAACGTTATAGGCTTTGACATAATCGCCCAGCGGTGCCGAGGCAATCGTCGGTGGCCCGCCGGTGCCGGAAGAAGTGTAGGTGTATCCTTTCGCATTATTTAGATAACCAAATTGAGGTCCAAACTGAAGGTTCAATCCTTCGGCTACATAAAATTTTAGAATGAGAGGATAATTGAAATAATTAAATGTTGATTTATAGCTGGGAAGACCGGCGACGTAATATTTATACTCTTGTCCTTCCGTGGAATAAACTATTTCCGTCTGAACAGCAAACACTTTACCAAGTTTAACCATGGCATAGACCCCGCCATGATAACCGAATACGCCACCCGTGCTAGCGACCACCGTAGCGCTGGAGCTAACACTTGAATAATTGGCCCCTCCTTTCAAACCCAGGTCAAGTTGAACGTCTACTTGCCCCTTCACGGTGCCGGAAAAAAAAACCACACAACTCATTGCCAAAATTACATTCATCAACCAATTTGATGGCAGGACCTTCATATGATGGAGAATACCCATCCATCCACTTTTCAGCGTTCGAAATGAACTAATCGGTTCGAAATCTTCATGGGCTAAACTAAGGGGTTCTTTCAAATTCAACAGCATATCAATCCGCGCTAAGTTTTTTAATGACACTTTTATTTCTATTAATGGCGCAAATATAATGACCTCAACGTAAATCAAATTCAAATCTTATAATTCCGAGCAACGATCGATCATTTATTCGTAAAACCGACGCCAACGGTAATGGACCCCCTCACCGTGAACAGGAATAATTTACCATCCCTTGGGCAAGCTACGTTCTTTACGACCCTAAGCTGCCGGGTCAGCGAGTTCATTGGCTGTCCATATTCAGTCAATTTAAGGCCTTTCTCTCAAAATTAGACCGGTTTGCCCTGAAGGGAACTAAGATACAGGCATTCGTTTTGGCTGTTCCAATTCCATTTTATACCTTTGCAGCCCATTTATAACAATTGATAAACCATGAACAACTACGAGACAGTATTCATTCTCAATCCCGTTTTGTCTGATGACCAGGCAAAGGATGCTGTCGAGAAATTCAAGAAGGTGTTGACCAAAGGCAAAGCCGAGGTCATCAACGTAGAGCAATGGGGACTTAAAAAGATGGCTTACCCCATCCAAAAAAAGTCCACCGGGTTCTATAACCTCATCGAATTCGCGACAGAGAACACCGCTATCATTAACACCCTGGAAACTGAATTCCGGCGTGATGAATCGGTAATGCGCTTTTTGACCACCGTGCTGGACAAGCATGCCGTGGCGTACAATGCACGAAGACGCAAGGGCGAATTCAACAGGACAAAAAAAACACCTACTAAAAGAGTTGAAGCATGACATTAATGAACGAACCAATTAAGCGCGCCGAGGTAAAACCAAAGTACTGCCGCTTTAAAAAGAACGGGATCAAATACATTGATTACAAAGACCCCGATTTCTTGTTGAAGTTTATCAACGAACAAGGCAAGATTTTGCCCCGCAGACTTACCGGCACCAGCTGGAAGTTTCAAAATAAAGTGGCGCAAGCCGTCAAGCGTGCAAGGCACATCGCCATATTACCGTACCTGGCTGACCAAATGAAATAACCGATAAACCTTGTAATACTATGGAAATCATTTTGACACAAGATGTAACAGGGCTGGGTTACAAAAACGATACGATAAAAGTGAAAGCCGGATACGGCCGCAACTATCTCATCCCAAACGGCGTGGCTTTGATTGCCAACGAACCTAACAAAAGAAAAGTAGCTGAGGACATTCGTCAGGTCGCCCACAAAGCAGCAAAGTTGAAGCAAGATGCGGAAGCATTGGCGGCAAAAATAGGCGAGATCACGATCGAGATCGGGACGAAAGCTGGTGAAACTGGAAAAATTTTCGGCGCCGTGACAGCCTTGCAGGTGGCTGATGCCTTGAAGGCAAAAGGGTTTGATGTGGATCGTAAAAAGATCAGCTTCAAAGAGCAACCGAAACAACTCGGCACCTATACCGCTCTATTGGATCTTCATAAAGAAGTGAAACACAACATTCAGGTGAACGTGGTAGCCGAATAATCTGTTTAGAAACTGAACGGAAAGTCCAAGGGAAACCTTGGACTTTTTTTTATCGCCGGTAGCCTGCGGCAGCTGAGGTAGGATGATTACCGCTTATCGGGCAACTCGATTTTGCTAACCAGCTCCTTGTACCAGTCCTCTCCGTATTTCCTAACCAGCGGATCTTTCAAAAATTTGTATAATGGGACTTGCAACGCTTTGCCATAACTACAGGCCGCCGAGCAGATACTCCATTCGTGATAATTCACCGCCTCAAAATTTTTCTTTTTTGTAATACGGATCGGATAAAGGTGGCAAGAGATCGGTTTTCGATAAGAAATCTTCCCGTCAAGATAAGCTTGCTCGATCCCACACTTTAAAACACCTGAGCTATCGTAATGGGCATAAGCACATTCACGGCCTTCAATGGTCGGGGTGGAAAAATCACCATCCTCATCCAATAGGTAGGGCCCTTGCGCCGCAATGCTTTTCAAGCCATCGGGTGTCAGGTAAGGTTTTACTTTTTCCTGGATTTCTTCCAGGATAGAGAGTTCATCCTGTTCCAGGGGTGCGCCCAGATCACCTTCCACACAACATGCACCCTTGCATTTTTCTAAATGACAGACAAACTCCACTTTGGCGATGTCATCCGAAACTAACACTTCACCTACTTTTAGCATGGGAACAAATTAATAAACAGCAAAGTTAATGATTTGTAATTCTCTCGGTTACACCTTGCTATATTGCGAAGTTTTCTATGGACAACTATTTACAAACACTAAACGAACCACAACTCGAAGCGGTGTTGAATACCGAAGGGCCGTGCATGATCATTGCAGGAGCTGGCTCGGGAAAAACGCGCGTGCTGACCTACCGCATTGCGCATTTGATCAAAGACAAGAATGTTGATCCGTTTAGCATCATGGCATTGACATTCACCAATAAGGCCGCCAAAGAAATGCGAGACCGTATTGAAAAAGTGGTTGGCTCCGATGCGCGCAATCTTTGGATGGGCACTTTTCACTCCGTCTTTGCGAGGATCCTTCGAGCAGAAGCGCATCACCTGGGTTATCCGAACAATTTTACCATTTATGATACGGACGATTCTAAATCGTTGATCAAAAGTGTGGTAAAAGAAATGGGATTGGACGAAACACAATACAAAGCCAATACGGTTTATAATCGAATTTCAAGTGCTAAAAATAAATTGATCGGATGGCAGGATTACCTGGCCAACCCGATGCTGATGGGCGATGATGCGGGCAACATGCGCCCGGAGATCGGCAACATCTTTAAGGCCTATTCCCTGCGTTGCTTTAAGAGCGGGGCAATGGATTTTGATGATCTGCTTTTTAATACCGATAAACTTTTTCGTGAGCATCTAGAAGTATTAAATAAATACCAGCAACGAATTCATTACGTCTTAGTAGATGAGTTTCAGGACACGAATCTCTGTCAATATTTTATTGTTCGAAAATTAGCCCACGTACGGCAAAATGTTTGTGTGGTGGGCGATGACGCCCAAAGTATTTATGGATTTCGGGGAGCCGATATTTCCAACATCCTGAATTTCGAAAAGGATTATCCAGACTTGCGGATTATCAAACTGGAGCAAAATTATCGCTCAACCAAAACGATTGTCGAGGCCGCCAATTCAGTGATTGCCAAAAACAAAGCCCAGCTCCCTAAAAATGTCTGGACCGACAACGAAGAAGGGACACTAATCGAATTGATCAAGGCCGTTTCAGACAATGAAGAGGGTCGGTTAATTGCTTCTTCCATTTTCGAGGAGAAAATGCAACATCAATATGCGTTCAGTGACTTCGTCGTGCTGTTCCGCACCAACAGTCAAAGTCGTTCCATTGAAGAGGCGCTTCGCAGAATGAATATCAAATACAGAGTAGTAGGTGGGCTTTCATTTTATCAACGCAAAGAAATTAAAGACCTCCTCGCTTACTTGCGCTTTTCATTAAATCAACAAGACGAAGCTTCCTTTCGCCGAATTATTAACTTACCCAAGCGGGGCATTGGTGAGAGTACCATTGATAAAATCGTGGTAGCCGCCAACGATCATGCTATTTCCATTTGGGAAGTGCTCGAAAATGCGAGTCAATTTTTAGGAGGGCGCGCTTCAGGACCTATTGAAGATTTCGTCAACAAGATTAAACGGTTTGGTGTTGATATTCAAAATCAGGATGCCTACGAAGCGGCCGCAGAAATTGCAAAATCATCGGGGTTGCTAAAAGAGTTGTACGAGGACAAAACGGCCGAAGGCCTAAGTCGATTCGAGAACGTTCAGGAACTACTCAACGCAATCAAAGAACATGTTGACGATCCAGAAAAAGAGGATAAAGGACTAGGCGCTTTCTTGCAAGAAGTTTCCCTCGTTACAGGTCAGGATGAAAGCAAAGACAACGATCCCGACAAAGTCACGCTGATGACCATTCACATGGCGAAAGGGTTGGAATTCAAAAATGTGTACATCGTTGGCTTGGAAGAAGATTTGTTCCCATCGCAAATGATGTTGAGCAGTCGCGCTGAGCTGGAAGAAGAACGGAGGTTATTTTATGTGGCTATAACTCGAGCACAGAAAAAACTTTTTCTGTCGTACGCCCTTTCGCGATATCGGTTTGGCCGTTTAAAAAATTGCGAACCAAGTCGCTTTCTCGATGATGTGGATCAGCGTTACGTAAAAGTTAGTTCCAAATTTGGGGGGAACGATTTGTTTACACCCAATCCAAACTATGCGAAGAGCTTTGTGAGTGGTATGAAGAAAACGATCAGCTCACAGCCGGCGCCAAAGAAGTCCGTGGCCTATAAACCCGCTGCCGACTTCACGCCGAGCGACACGCGAGGATTAAAGGAAGGAATGAAGGTCGAGCACCCTAAATTCGGTTTTGGAACCGTTACAAAAATGGAGGAAATGGGCGCTGAACGCAAAGCAAAGATCCATTTTGCCGATTTTGGTGAGAAGACGTTATTGCTTAGCTTTGCCAAGCTGAAGATTCATGAGAATTAAATCAATTTGACCCTGGCATCCTAGAGGTCAACATTTCAAAGTAAAATTATGATCGGAGAATACAATACCCAACGCGAAGCGATTATCCTAAAGGAGTATGGTCGCAACGTTCAGAAATTAGTCAACTACATCCGTACCATTCCGGACAAGGAAAAAAGGACTAAGATGGCGACCACCTTGATTGAGTTGATCAAGCAATTGGCTCCCGTGGTAAAAGAGGCCCATGAAAACCCACAGCGCATGTGGGATGATCTTTACATCATTGCCGACTTCAACCTGGATATCGACAATCCCTACACCACACCCGACCGCACCATTCTTTTTAAGAAGCCGCGCAAAATGGAATACCCCCAAAACGATGTTCGGTTTAAACATTATGGGAAAAATATTGAACGATTGGTAACCGAAGCAATCAAGAAAGAAGATCCCCAAGAGCGAGAAGAAGCGACGATCTATCTGGGCAAACTGATGAAAACGTTCTACAGCAATTGGAATAAGGAAACACTGGATGACTCGGTGATTGTAAAAGATATTGCTCTTTTGTCAAAAGGCAAATTGACCCTAAACCTGGACAAGGTGCGAGAAGACAACTTGTTTGAAAAATTGTATCGTGAGAAAAAGAAATTACGCCCAGAAGGTAACCCACGCGACAACCGCGATAACCGCAACCGTGGCAATCGCCCGTTTAACAAAAACCGCCACCAGCACCGCCGACGCGACCAATGAGTTCGTTTAAGATCAAAGGCGGACAAAGACTCAAAGGCGAAATCGTACCGCAGGGAGCTAAAAATGAAGCCTTGCAAGTTATCTGCGCTCCGCTTCTCACTTCTGACCCTGTTATAATTCATAACATCCCCGATATCCTCGATGTGAACAAACTCATTGAGCTGGTGAGTGAATTAGGTTGCCAGGTTGAAAAACTACAGAAGGGATCATATCGTTTCACCGCCTCTACTATCAACACGGATTTTCTAAAATCGGAAGCCTATCGCAAAAAGGCATCGTCATTACGTGGATCGGTGATGTTGCTTGGACCAATTCTGGCCCGCTTTGGTGAGGCGAACATTCCCAAACCGGGGGGAGACAAAATCGGACGAAGAAGATTAGACACACACTTTATTGGCTTTCAAAATTTAGGAGCCAAGTTCAACTTCGATGGAAACGAAAACCTTTTTCACATTGATGCGAGCGAATTGAAGGGTTGCTACATGTTGCTGGACGAAGCCTCCGTGACCGGGACGGCTAATATTGTGATGGCCGCCGTACTTGCTAAAGGAACGACAACCCTCTATAATGCAGCTTGTGAACCCTACCTGCAGCAACTTTGCTCGATGCTCAATCGCATGGGGGCCAAGATTTCTGGTATCGGCTCAAATTTACTGACCATTGAAGGTGTAGAAAAATTGAGTGGCACCGAACATACCCTGCTGCCGGACATGATTGAGATCGGAAGTTTTATTGGTTTGGCCGCGATGACGCAATCCGAAATCACCATTAAAAATTGTAGGATTGACATGCTCGGCATCATTCCGGAGATTTTCAGAAGACTTGGAATTAAAATGGAATTTCGCGGCGATGACATTCATATTCCGGCGCAAGATCATTACCAAATCGAAACGTTTATTGACGGCTCCATCATGACCGTAGCGGATGCGCCCTGGCCCGGCTTTACGCCTGACTTGCTGAGTATCGTTTTGGTCGTCGCCACGCAAGCAAAAGGAACGGTGCTGATCCATCAAAAAATGTTTGAAAGCCGTTTGTTTTTTGTTGACAAGCTCATTGACATGGGTGCACAGATTATTTTATGCGATCCGCATAGGGCTACCGTGATAGGCCTTGACCGTAAGCAACTCCTTCGTGGAGTAAAAATGGCCTCTCCCGATATTCGTGCGGGTGTCGCTTTACTAATTGCAGCGCTCTCCGCTCAGGGGGAAAGTGAAATCTCCAATATTGACCAGATCGACCGCGGGTACGAAAATATCGAGGGGAGATTGAAGCAGCTCGGTGCGGCAATCGAGCGAGTGCAAAGCAACTAAACTACCTCCTTCCAATTTTATTTTCCGCCCGCCTGCGATTAGAATTAATTCGCAAAAACATCTTGCAGAGTTGCCCTAAAAAAGTTACTTTCATTTGTGAATTGATGCTCACCCAACTCTGTTTCAATCATGATAAAAATTACTGCAAAACCGATCGATGTACAGAAAGTCGTCGAGACGGCCTCTAGCTTAGGTGCAGGGGCCGTTAATGTTTTTATAGGTACCGTGCGCGATAATGCACATAACAAAAAAGTACGTTGGCTCGAATACGAAGCCTACGAGGCCATGGCGGTGGCTGAAATACGTGTGATCATCGATGAGGCTGCAAGTCGATGGAAATTACAAGGATGGGCTGTGAGTCACCGTATTGGTACACTAAAGCCCGGTGAGGTCGCCGTGGTCGTTGCCATATCAACGGGGCATCGCAAAGAATCTTTCGAGGCCTGCGAATTCATTATTGACGCGATCAAGGCCAAAGTACCGATCTGGAAAAAAGAGGTGTTTGAGGGAGGGGAGGAATGGGTGTCCGCCAGCCCACCGGTGGCAGTTCAATCTAATTAATACTTCGACGGTAAAAAGCCGTCCTTCAGTAGGCCGCCTTTGTTACTTAGATTCGGCTTACGACAATAACTAGCATCGTTAGTATCGCTACCGCCACCATCATACCAAAAACCGCTATTAATAACAGGTCTAGACTAATGGGGCTAAAATGAAGGTGAATCTCTGGAATCCAGTGTTTTGCAAATGTTTTCATAACGCCAACTATTTATAATAAAGTTAACTTAAAAAGATCTCAATAAGTTGCCAGATCTCAAATTAAAGTTGAAATGTAAGTTTCACTCGAATTTTCCTTCCGGTTGCCGGCGCGGGATTAAATTTTAGGCGATCACGCTTTTGTCTCCAATATCCCCCGGGTTCAATTTGTATAATAGGCTTTGACACTGATTTAGAATCACTTGGCCAGTGAGATGAAAGTAATTTAAGAAGCCAGGTAGAAGGAACGAAATTAAAAGCCCTTTAAAATTGAAAGTAAAAATGGACTTTATAATTTACCTCGAGATGAAGTATGTTTTAGAAAAAGGAAGACTTTTTCACATGGAATGACTAAAACGGACCGCTCAATCATTCAACCAAGTGACACGGGCTACTTTTTCTTTGTTAAACCACGGCAACAATCAATACGTCGTGGTCATCATTTTTATCAAACTTTTTAAACTCTCGGGAACGTGCCGAGTAGTTGGCGATCCAGAGAAGCTTATTGGAAGGGCTACAAATCAAAACGATTTTGCTTTGAAAATGGTCTGCATTTTATCAATTTTTTCTAAGGCAAAGTTCCGGCGAAAACGACCACTAGGAATCGGTAGATCAGCCTACTCAAATTGCTTACTGATTTTTGAGGGAACTTTGCAGCCCTCCTTTTGCCTTGTGTCAGCCAGGTGAAAAATCGTCCAATCGCCGTCTATACCTTTCACCAGATGAAAAGCATCCACACCGCAATGGTTGAATTTCTTTCCCAGAAAAAAAGCGTAGTTGGTCCAAACCTGAGCGAAATTTCCGTCACTCAGAATTTTTTCGTCCCAAATTATTTCATTGTAAGCTTCTGGGTGAGGCGTACCAACGGCTTTCAGAAAATCGGTGATGGACGACTCCTGCTTAATAAAAGGATTTCCATTTTTGTCAGTGCCAATGGTGGCCATCGTAACCGCCTTTGAAAATACTTTTCGCACCATCGTACTATCGGCTTTTTGCATCCCCTCAAACAACATTTTTACAGGTTTCATAATCGCCTCCTTTTCCGCTGTGGATTGCGCATGTGTGGCTATAAAAATGAAGACCAGAAAAAAAGAAACAGCTATTTTCCTCATTGTAAATCGATTTTACGACAAGGTAAAATTTTATTTGATTTGACGCTAAATCCATTACTTCGATTGGTTGTATTGAAATGCGCATAAAAAGACAAGTTCCCCTATTTCACCGGAAAGTCTTATTTTTGATTCCTGAACTTGAAAAAGCCCCATGAGAAAAACGATTCTTTTCACTGTCTTGGCGTTTGCTGCTATTCCGGCTTTTTCCAATAACCCAGACAGTTTGGAGAATGTTTTGAAAACAGCAACCGGCGAACAAAAAGTAAAGACCCTCAACGAACTTTTTCGGGGATACATTAACTCCGACCCGATTAAGGCCATCGGGTTTGCCCGCGAAGCACTCACCTTAGCAGGTGAGATCAACGACCTGAAGGGAATGGCTGCTTCCTACAACAACCTGGGTGTTTCCTATCGCAATCAGGGGGCCCTCGATAAGGCGCTTGAATACTATCTGGTTTCGTTGAGAATTTACGATAGCCTTAAGAATGTCGATGGCGTGGCTACGACGAAAAATAATATAGGCACAATCTATTCGTTAAAAAAAGACTTCGGGCAAGCCATGAAGTATTTTGAAGATTCCTATCGGCAATTCACCAAATTAAATGAAAAACAAAAAATCATTGGCTCGTTGAATAACCTTGGGAATCTCCACAGCGACTTGCAATTGTATGAACAAGCACTCAAGTATTATTCGCAAGCTTGGCAGCTGAGTGAACAATCTTCCAAAATAAACTCAGACCCCCTCAACAACATTGGTAACCTTTATTTCAGACAAGGGAATTATCAGCGTGCGATAGAATATTATACGCGCGCCATGAAGGTAGCAAAGAAGGAAGACAATCAAAGTACCTTACTCAACATCCTGGCTAATTTGGGAGAAGTGTATTCAAAGGCCGGACAAAGCACCAAGGCACAGACCTATTTCGACAGCGCCATGGCGCTATGCAGGCAATTGCAGGCGTATGTTTATGAGCCCCAAATTCTCAAAAACATGGCAGGCAACTATTACAAGCAAGGCAAAATGAAGGAAGCCTACGACATGATGGTGAGCTACGACAAGGCCAAAGAAAAGATTTATGGTGAAGAAAGCAGCCGTAAAATCGCTCAAATGGAAATTGCTCTTGACCTTCAGGAAAAAGAGAAGGAAGTGGATGCGTTGAAAAAAGACCGTACCATTCAATCGCTGGAACTTCACAACACCCGCCTGGTCATTACCATTACCGTACTGAGCGCCATTATCGCGCTGTCTCTTTTTAATTTGTTCTGGCATCGGAAGAAAAGTTAGCATCATGCATCGACAGGAAGCGTTCGACCTTTTAAAATCATTTACCAAAAGTGAAAGTTTGCTGCGGCACATGCGGACCGTAGAATTGGTGATGGAAGCCTACGCTGTAAAATTGGGCCAAGATTCGAATGTGTGGGCCGTGGCGGGACTGCTTCATGATGCCGACTACGAAGCCTTCCCAGATAAACATCCGCAAGTGATTGTTGAGAAACTAAATAATTTGGGAGAAACGGAAATTGCTCATGCCATCGCAGCTCATTACACAAAATGGAATGTACCCTACAATACGATGCTTGACAAAGCCCTGCTGGCTTGTGATGAGCTGACGGGCTTTATCGTGGCCTGTTGCCAGGTAAGGCCAGATGGAATTGCATCCCTAGAGCCAAAATCAGTGATTAAAAAATTGAAAGATAAAGGCTTCGCCGCTAAAGTAGATCGCTATGAAGTAAGCAAAGGCGCTGAATTGTTTGGGGTAGAGATGCCAGAGCATATTGCCTTTATTATTGACACGCTGAGAAAAAACCGGGACGAACTGGCGATTTAGTGGCAATTGTCTAAAATTTTAATCGACAACCTTTTTCCATTCCGCAGAAGCCTTTATATTTGAACGATCTTAACGATATCACTTATGGACTTTATTTTCAATCAAGTAGTAGGCGATGGCGCAAACCTTTTCATGCTGATCGTGGCCATTGTTATTGGTTTTGCGGCCGGTATGGGTTACACCGATTATTTAAAGACTAAAAAAGAAGAAGAAAATCAGCATTGATTTTTGTCTATACCCGTTGCAAGCCTTCACTCACGGTGAGGGCTTTTTTATTGTCTAATTAATTATTCCCTGAATCAGAAGGTGTAGCAGGGGCGGTGTAAGGGGATTTGTACACCTGCTGGTAATCCTGAATATTGAACTTCTGATAAAAATTGCCTGCTATAAAGCTTACAAATAGGTGAAATTCTTCTGGTTTTTTGTAGCCCGGTAATGAACTGTATCCCTGATAAATCGGAATGATCCGATATTCCTCATCCAGGAATACAAAGTTGGGGTAGCTGAGCTGATTGTTGAGTAAGGCGGCGGCCAATTGATGATATCCCCTGTTTCCCTGGGCAATGAATTTAAAAGTGGTGCCTCGAAAAACGACATCAGCGGTTTGTTCCGCATTCAATTTCACGGGATAAAAATTTTCATTCAATACCTTCGCTATTTCAGGGTCCGGAAAGGTGTTCTTATCCATCACTTTACACCACCCGCACCAATCAGTAAAAACATCAATAAAAATCTTTCTCTTCTCTGTTTTTGATTTCTCCACCGCCTCTTCGAAGGACATCCACTTTACGGGCCCCGTTAAATGATTCTCAACTTGAGCTTTAAGTTCCTGACCAAAAACACCAAAGAGCACCAAGCAGGAAACGCGGAGAAGCAGTTTTCTAATACGCATATGCAAAGTTAAGCAATTGATTCTTAATCGTTTTTGGGTAGTGGCTGTAACCTCAGCAATAAAAGCAGGTATTCTCTCGTACAATAAAGGCCATTGAACTGTCCGCAAATGAACAATTTAAACAACCCAATTTTTAAATTACCCCAGTTTGGTCGATTTCAGATTTGGCACACCATTAGTAGCTTAATGCTGGATTAGTACTATGAAAAAACTGTCATATAAAGATCTCATCATAGCCCTTGGAATAGCCGTGGCAGCGATTATTGTCATTTCCAGCATCTATGCTAAAGAGAACTCCGGTCAATATGAGCGCAGCTCAACGCAGCCCGTTCCATCAGTAAAATCCAAGCCAACCGTTTTGATTAAGAAAATGTTAGAGCGATTTGCTTCCCGAACGCAACTATGATTTCAGCGATAAGCATAATAATGTAACACCGTTTCAAGAGCTTTACGTATGGCGACATTAATGGGATAAAAATCACGTGACAAGTCGAAATCAATGGAGGCCAACTGCAAATAAAACTCATTCATTACCGGCACATCCAGTCCCTGTTGTATCTTTTGCTCAGCTTCCGCAAATGCCGACGCCTGGTCATGCTTGATGATCTGACAAGTAACTAATTCACGTTTTCCATATTTATTCGTGCGCGCCGAATATCCAAACAACCGACAAATCAATCCACGATACGAATACTGAGAACAAAGTCCTTTACCCGATTGCGTTGGATTGAGAATCAAACAAATTTCAGCATCAGTTTCTCTTAGTCTAGTAAACCATTCTTCAGCCTGGCTGGACTGGTAGAGATGAAAGGCAAACGGAAGAAACTCAAGTACGGTCGCTTCAATATCCGGCTTGTAGCAACACTGGCCACATCCAAATTGGCAACGAAGGCCCGTTGCAGATTGAAATTCTGAAATCTCGCCATCGAGTTTTTCAAAGACTGCCTCAACGGATTTTACCTTTTCTTCAAGCGAATTCAATTGGTCATACATTTAAAAGTTGAGCCCAAGTTGATTATCCCCCCCGTCGGCGCGCGGATTTTTCCGCTTCGGCAATTTAGGTGGCACGACACTGACTACTTCACCGTCGGAGAGATAAAGCAAATACCCTTCGGACGCATATCCCATTTGATTCAACATCATACAATACTCATTAATTTGCTTTTGATCTTCTTTTTTCGGAATGCCTGTTTTATAATCAATGACGATAGCCCTGTTATTTCTTATTAATAGCCGGTCAATTCTAAATTCCTTTCCCCCTGGCAACAACGCATGCGTCTCATTGCGAACCTCCCATTTGGTTGAAAACCAGTCAGCCACCTGTGGACTTTTCATTAATTTACGAATGGATTGTTCCAATAACTCCTTTTCGATAGGACTAACCTCTCCCTCCGACTCCATTTTATTAATCGCTACCGATATATCATTGAGGCTATTAATTTTGGAAAAGGCTGCATGAAGGTGAATGCCATAATTAATTTTTTGGCGTTGTTGGTCATTGTCAACCTCGGTAACGTTGGGTGCTATTCTTTTTACAATTAATTTTTCTCTCCATTGGTGAGTATGATAGGCTTCGAGCGAAATGATATTTCTGTCATCCCTTTTATTTTTAACCGAGACCTTTATTTCGCCTGAACGCCAGCTTTGCGTGGCGTCATCCCACGTCTTGACAAGTTCTGGAGAACCTTTGATGCCCTCGTATAGGAGTCGCGCAACTGAATTTTTATGGGTGCGCACTTTAGGATCAGGCGCAAAAACGATTACACCGCTTTCTGCACGCGTCATGGCCACATAAAGCAAGTTGAGATTATCCAAGTATACTTTCGAATGTTCAAGGGTATATTCTTCAGCAAACAAAGATTCTTTCAAGGTGGATGAATACTTCACCGGCAAATAGCCAATGTCATGGAACGCCGGCACCGATGATTTTACCCAAAGGTTAGGCGACTTGAATCCATCATGGTCAAGACCCCACGAGCAATAGGGAACAATTACATACTTGAATTGCAAGCCCTTTGCTTTATGAAGTGTGAAGAGCTGCATGGCTTCTGCTCCCATGGGGGCAACAATCGATTTCTTTTGTCTGTTATTTCCCCACCAGTCAAGGAAGGCCCGTAAATCATTCCGCTCGCGATTAGCAAAATCCAAAACCAAATCTTGAAACGCGAGCAGGTAAGGCAACTCGCCTGAAATCTTTCCCAACTCAAATATTTCGATGAGGGTTTCTGTCAGATCAAAGAGTGAGTGTTTCAGCAAGGAAATTTTACGCTCGGTAAAGGCGGGGGGTAAATTACTTTCAAAGACGATGGGATTGGAGACGGCAAATACATCAGCCATGGATTTTTTTAATCCTTGCTGGCGGGAATATTCGTAGGCCAGTTGCGCCCGTGCGATGGCGTCGTCCGGATTTAATAAATAGGTCAAGGCGGCAGTGAGAAGATTTACCGAGCCAGCGCAATCGATACGTAGCGATTCGCTCGACACTACGTCGTATCGGCAATCGGATTTGGCTTGAGGAGAATTTTTATGGTTCATCAAAAACGTCACCAACGCCTGCCCCTCTACATTAGTCCGAACCAACAAGGCAATATCACTAGGTCTTGCTCCTTGCTTTTGTAATTCTTCAATATCCAAAACCATTCGTTTCATGGCTTCGTCCATCCACTTTAAATCGCCCGCATCCGTCAAGAATCTCACTTGAACAAAACCGTCACCTGATTTTGTCGACAGTTGTTCCACATCATGATACTCGTTGTCCGCAATCGCTAATCCGTTATCGAACGAAGCGATAGCGGCAGCTGACTTGAATAAAGCATTATTGAAGGAAATGATCTGTTTTTCACTGCGAAAATTTCTATTTAAAAATTTTATCTCGGTTCGCCCCTTTCCCAATTCCTTTTCTATGGAGCTCTGCAATAAACTTTGATCGCCACCCCGCCATCGATAGATCGCCTGCTTCACATCGCCCACAATCACACTGGGATAACCGCTATCCAATCCATTGGTGAGCAAGGGCTGAAAATTCTTCCATTGAAGCCCGGAGGTGTCCTGAAATTCATCGATCAAAAAATTCCGGTAAAAGGAGCCGGCCTTTTCATAAATAAAAGGGGTATCGCTGTTTTGAATAATACCATTAAGGAATTGAGGGGCATCGGCCAACAACATTAAATTGTTTTCTCGTTTGTATTCGGCTAGTTTTCTTGAAATATCGGTGAGCAAACCAAAAGCGTAAAAATTACTGAGCGCAAGTTCAGCAGAAAGGGCTACCTGAAAATTCCTTTTTCGAAAGTCTAGTATTTCGTTGAGCAGGGCAATCCACTTCTCATCAGCCTGGTGAATGATCTTTGTGGTTTTCGCGTGATCTTTGGCTGGCCAGTTCTTTGAAAATTGAAACTCGTTTTCAACCCTTGATCCCTTCGCCTTCTCATCGAAGTCTTTTACGGAACTAATGGCCGATACTTTTGCAAAGAAATTAAAAATTCCGCCGCTATATTTAAAATCATCCGCGCGAAGGCCTAAAGCATAAAACTCAGAAAGCACCCCTTTCGCTCGATTTTTCGTAAAATTGATAAACTCAAATTTTTGCTTTTGAAGGGCCTGGAGGGCGTTCCGAAAAAAATTTTGATTTTTCGTTTGATGGGTGATTTGCTCCTCAACGGCTTTGAACTCTTCCCGGAAAATTTCATTTGAAAAGGAGGCTAAACTATTTCGCATGTCCCACGACCGATCATTCTCCAAGTTTTGAAGCGCCAATTCCACGACCCAATTCGTCAGCAGTTTATGCTCCCCTAACTCATCAATCAAACTGCCGATCACTTCGTCCATTACCCGATCCTGCTCTACCTCCAATCGATAATCCCCCAAAATTCCTGCTTCACGGGTGAACGAACGGATTACTTTTTGAAAAAAGGCATCAATGGTACTGATGGAAAACTGGTTGTAATTGTGGAGGATCGCGGCCTGCACCTCGCGCGCGTTACTTTGAAACGTTTGCGAGTCCAGGCCAAGCTCTTGCTGAAGCTCCATGGCCAATTCATTGGAGGTACCATTGGCAAATTCATCAAGGTACCGCATGATGCGGTCTTTCATTTCCTGGGTGCTCTTGTTGGTAAATGTGACGGCCAGGATATGTTTGAAATAATCAGACCTAAAACGCAAGGCCAGTTTCAAATATTCCTTGGCCAATGTTCGGGTCTTGCCCGAGCCGGCGCTGGAACGATAGATCTGAAATAGTTTTGCCACCTAAAGAAAAATTCGAAGTTACAGCTTCTGAGTTAAGATTATCCAAAAATCCCTAACTTGAATGGAATTCTGTCTATGCGAAAGCTTTATTTTTTACTATCGAAGATTGCTTATTCTTTTCCCGTTCAGCTTTTTTTAAACAACATCAGACGAAACATTGTCCTAGTTCTTTGCTGGATCATTTTATTTACCATGATCACGGGGAACTTTGGGAAGTATCTCGGAATCCCCTACCTGTTTCTCGACCCCGAATACCTCAACCAAGTTGGCTTTACAAGTTTCCTTATCATGGGTTTGATGACAGCCGGATTCAGTATGGCGTTTCATATTACCTGTTACATTTCAGACGGTCATCGTTTTACTTTCGTGGGCACACTGCCTCGGCCCTTTCGGAAGTTTGTTATCAACAACAGCTTTTTCCCGATCGCCTTTCTCATCACTTATATTTATGAAGTTGTTGGTTTTCAGATCAACAATGAGCATAGCGACTTTAATGAGCTTGCCGTCAATCTAACGGGTTTTTTCACAGGCTATGTGGTCATGACTTTTTTCTTCTCCCTTTATTTCCGCTTCACTAACAAGGATATTGTCCGGTACATGGTTTGTAAGATTGATGAAAAAATCAAACAAAATGTACAAGTGACGCGCGCCAGCGTGATGAAGAAATTAGACATCGCGCGAAAGAGGCAAGTTCGTGTAGATTATTATCTGGATAGCAAATTGCGATTCAATAAGGTGGAAGACACTTCTTTTTACGATAAAGCAACCATACTCCAGGTATTCGATCAAAACCACTTCAATTTGGTAATCATTGAACTGTTTATTTTTACCGTTGTACTGGCGCTGGGTATTTTCAAAGACTACCCTGCCTTTCAACTACCCGCGGCGGCCAGCTTCCTGATCTTCCTGACCATTTTTGTAATGCTGTTTGGCGCTTTCTCCTACTGGTTTGGCGAATGGAGTGCAACGATGGGCCTTGCGGCATTTTTAGTTTTCAATTATCTCGTCGGTGAAGATTATTTTTCAAGACGGTACGAAGCCTTCGGCCTGGACTACCAAGAAGCGCCAGCGCCCTATACTATTGAAGCCCTGGGAAAACAGACGGACAAAGGAGCCATGGAGCAAGATCGGACCGAGACGCTTTTTCAATTAAACAGTTGGCGAAATAATTTTCCGAAAACGCAAAAACCAAAAATGGTTTTCCTTTGTGTAAGCGGGGGTGGCAAACGGGCTGCTCTTTGGACACTCAATGCTTTGCAGTATACGGATAGTGTCACACATGGCAAATTGATGAAGAATTCAATCCTGATCACCGGCGCATCCGGTGGCTTGATTGGCGCCAGTTATTTTCGTGAACTAAAATTGCGACAACAATTAGGAGAATCCGTGGATCCGTATGCCCCTATCCACCGACAAAAGATATCCAGCGACAATTTAAATCCCCTCATCTTCAGTCTTCTGGCCAACGACCTTTTTGTCGGATTCACAAAGTTTAAGTACGCGGGCATTCTCTATGAGCGCGACCGCGCCTATACGTTCGAAAATCAGTTGAATGAGATAACCCAAGAGCTGATGGACAAACCCATCAGTGATTACAGCCGCTACGAAAAGCAAGGGATCATCCCCATGGTGATCCTCACGCCCACGGTAATCAATGATGGACGAAAAATTTATATCGCATCCCGACCCGTTTCGTTTATGAATTATGAAGCCAGCAGCAGCAGTTATGAAGATTTCAAAGTCAGCGGCATTGACTTCCAGCGGTTCTTTCATGACCAGGGGGCCCCGCAGTTACGATTTCTTTCCGCGCTTCGCATGAGTGCAACTTTTCCCTACATCACGCCCAACACCACCCTGCCAACCAGCCCGGCCATTCAAATCATGGACGCGGGAATATCCGATAACTTTGGTCTTTCTGATGCGGTGCGGTTTTTATATGCCTTCAAAGAATGGGTCGATGAAAATACGTCAGGGGTTGTTTTTGTATCAATTCGCGACTCGCCTAAACTTCGTAACATTAGTCCCACCACCGGTTCCACCATTATTGATGACCTTACCCAGCCCATCAGCAGCGTATACAATAATTTTGAAAATTTTCAAGACATCAGTAGTGACTTACTCATTGGTGAAGCACAAAGCTGGCTTCACACCCCTATCCATCGTGTGGATATACAATATCAGGCCGAGCGCTACGTGCCCATTCTTCAAAAAATGGATAGCATCCGGCAAAATAATGCGCGGGCTTCATTAAGCTGGCGTTTGACCACACGCGAAAAAGAAGGGGTCATCAACAACATCCACTCCTCCCGGAACCAGGAACAAATAATAAAACTGACCGATCTTTTGCAATGACATTGGCCGATCGGATTCTGCTGTTTCAGAAAAGTCTGAAATTGGATGTCACATTACCCATAGGAGTAAAGGCAATGAATCCATATCAGGAAGAAAAAACATTTCAGTATTGCATTGATTTTTATAAAACGTTTTATGATGACCACGGACAAAGAACGATGATCCTGGGCATCAATCCTGGCCGGCATGGTGGTGGGATCACCGGCATTCCCTTTACGGATCCAGTGAAATTAGAAAACCTTGGAATCACCAATGATCTTCAGAAAAAAAGGGAGCTCTCCGCCGATTTTGTTTACCAAATGATCGACGCCTTTGGAGGCGTAAAGAAATTTTACCAACAATTTTACATCAGCTCCGTTTCCCCGTTAGGTTTTACAAAAAGTGAAAAGAACCTGAATTATTATGACCTGAAAAACCTTCCCAGATTGCTTAATGGGTTTATCGTGGCATGCTTGAATCATCAACTCGCCTGGGGGTTGAGCAAAAAAATAGGCTTTTGTCTCGGGGAAGGAGAAAATTTTACGTTTCTTAAAAAACTAAACGATCGACATCATTTTTTTGAAGAAATAATTCCATTGCCTCATCCCCGATTTATCATGCAATATCGAAGAAAAAAGATAGATCAATTCATCATAATGTATGTCGAGCGATTGACTCAAATTAGCCGATAATATTTTCTTGTGTATTTTTGACTCCCTTAAAATGAAGGACCGGTTTTCTAGCGATATTAACATCAGGAATAAACAAGCATCGTTTAACTACGAACTGCTGGAAAAATTCATTGCCGGTATCATGCTCAAAGGTACCGAGATTAAATCCATTCGCGAAGGCAAGGTGAATTTGCAAGACGGATATTGCTATTTCAGCAATGGTGAATGCTTTGTTAAAGGAATCAACATTACCGCCTATGCCCAAGGCACGCATTACAATCATGAGGCCGCCCGGGAGCGAAAATTGCTGTTGAAAAAGTCGGAGTTAGGTAAATTAGAAGCCAAAGTGGAAGAAAAAGGATTAACCTTAATCCCGACTCGGCTGTTTATCAATGAACGTGGCCTTGCAAAACTTGAAATTGCCATTGGGCGGGGAAAGAAAACGCACGATAAACGCGAGAGTATCAAAGAAAAAGACGTCAAGCGTGAGCTCAGCCGAATAAAATTAACCTAATCATGGAACAGGATTTTGGAGTATGCCGTCTATCGGCCGTGCCGGTACTGAACGAGCCAAGGATTTCTGTTCAAAACTCACAGCTTTTATTTGGCGATGCCTACCAAATACTTGATCGAAGTAAAGACAAACTTTGGCTTCGCATTAAAATAAATTTTGACGCCACCGAGGGGTGGATCAACCTGCTTCATCATCACTCCATTCCCCAAGAATACTTTGCGCAGATTATCAATGCGGATTTTAAGATCACCACCGACGTCGTCTCTACCATTCTTTATAAGAAAAGTCCATTGCCTCTTTTATTGGGAAGCGTGGTGCCCATTTCCTCGACCGAGCTTTTTAGGATGGACGAACAATTCGCATTTAATGGAGAAGCAAAAGCCATCAGTCAAAAACGCGAAGGCGAGTTTATCAAATCCATCGCGTTGAAATATCTAAATGCCCCCGAAGCAGCCGGTGGAAAAAGTCCTTTTGGAATTTGCTCGCAAGGATTAACGCAGATGGTTTTTAAAATTTCAGGGTACACCCTTCCATGGGATTTGAATCAACAGGCGTCCGCCGGCAAGAAAGTGAAAGATACTTCCTCGACCAAGCTAGGCGATCTCGCCTTTTTCAAAAATAAATCCGGTCAACTGATTCATGCGGGCATTGTGCTGGATGAAAATAAAATCATCCACGGATTTGGTCAGGTGCGCATTGACCTTTTGAATGAGGAAGGCATCTTGAATGCCGAAACAAAAATTTATACGCACACACTGACCGCCATCCGCAGGATTGTAAATCCATAAATCCCCGTTGCTAAAACCAAAGATTGGTTTTATCTTACCCTTGTGAATACGCGTGTATTGGTACTCAACCAGGACTTTAGCCCACTGATGGTTTGTTCGGTGGAGCGGGCTTTTGTGATGGTTTACTTAAACAAAAGCGAGATGGTACGCCCCTCGAATGGCCATAAATTGCACACCGTATCCCATTCTTATCCGATGCCCTCGGTGATCCGCCTAAACCGGTATGTGCATGCTCCCTACAAGGGGGTGACGCTTACTCGTCAAAATGTTTTTAAGCGGGATAACCAGGAATGCCAGTACTGTGGCACCAAGCGCGACCTCACCCTTGATCACGTTGTCCCTAGCTCCCGAGGTGGTCAGCATTCATGGAATAATTTGGTCACGGCTTGCAAAAGGTGCAACGCAAAAAAGGGAGACTATACTCCTGAGGAAGCGGGAATGATTTTGAAACGCAAACCCTTCAAGCCAAGTTACGCGCTGTTCTTGCGCGACGTTACGGGCTCCAATCAGACCGAGTGGGATGAATTTCTGGAAATGAAATCGGCTTGACCAGGGCCATGGCCGAGCGACGGTATTTTTTTTAATTCCAAATTGGGTTTGGTTCGGGTCACCAATCATGCCAGGTCTTGCTCAACATTCCCCTTCGTTTGAATTACTTCTTCTCCCCCACTTGATTTTCCAACACCTCAATTTCTGTTCTGCGATTAATGGCGCGGCCGCCCTGCTCATCATCGTTAGATACGATTGGCCTTTCTTCGCCATAGCCTACGGCTTTGAGGCGGGAAGAATTGACCCCACGCGTTATCAAAAATGACATCACCGTTTCAGCTCGCTTTAAGGAGAGGGTTTTGTTGGTTTGCGGATCGCCTGAATTATCGGTGTGGCCGTTGATCTGTAATTTTACACCGGGGTTGTTTTCCATCAGGTTAAGGATTTGTTCCAATTCACCGATCGATTCATTTTTCAAATCCGTCTTGCCGATGTCAAAGAAAATATTTTTCATTACCACTTTCGAACCTACAGCTACTTTTTGCATCAAGATAGCCGTTTCTATTTCCTGAAAATCGGAATACATGGGCACCTCGAAATTCAGGGAGTTGAAAAGATATCCGTCCACCGAAGTATTGATACCATAATTGCCACCGTGTGGGATAATAATTTTAAATTCTCCCGTCGAGTCATTGGAGTACACGCGCTCCATCACGGTATTGGTCTTATTATCCACTAAGGTAATCTGTGCTTTCAGTCCCTTGGCGTTATCCGAATCAATTACCTTGCCGATCAGTTGTGAAGCAAAGCCCAAATCCTTTTGCAAACTCACCATTGCATCGGCAAACTCATCGCCCACCGGTTTCTCTTTTACGGGCTCAACCTGCACAACAACCGGAATTTCCTTTTTTGGCGGCGGATCCAAGAAAGTAACAAAACAAATATCCGAATTGCCGACACCATCATGCCTTACGGCGCTAAAGTAGGCACGCTTCTTATCAAGAGAGAGGAAAAAATAATTTTCAAACTTAGGGGTATTGATCGGGTAGCCCAGGTTCTGAGGCTTGGTCCACTTCTCTTCTTTCCATTCACTCTTGAAAATATCAAAATCCCCAAGGCCGGGCAGTCCATCGGAACCAAAATACAACGTCCCGTCCTGATGCATAAAAGGGGCATCTTCATTTCCTGGCGTGTTGATCTCGGGTCCCAGATTGATGGCCTTTCCCCAGGCGCCGTTGGGAAGTTTTGTGCTTACATAAATGTCCAATCCCCCAAATCCATTAGGCCGATCGCTGGTGAAGTAAAATTTATTTCCATCCGGGGAAAGGCAACCCGACGTCTCCCAGGAAACGGTATTGATTTCAGGCCCCATCGACACTGGATTGGACCATTCCTGTCCATCAAAGTTGGAAGTATAAATATCTCCATTGCCTTTTTCGTAATAAAGGAAAATCGTTTTTCCATCAGGAGACAAATAGGTTACCGCATCGTGAAATGTGTCGTTGATTCGGGGGCTGATCACTTCGGGCACCGACCAGCCGCCCCCTTCCCGTTTACTGCGAACGACATCTTCAAAAATCAGGCGGTTCTTTTTATCAAATTTCGAGGTATCCCGGGCGGAGGTGAAAATTAATTGGCTCTCATCGGCGGGAAGTGCCGGACCATAATCCTGGTAGGGTGAATTAATGGGCCACTCCAACACTTTGATCACACATAAGACCGGATTTGCCATCAAAGAGTCACCCATGCGGCATTCCCGGATCTTGTGGTCTGCAATTAGCCCAAGTTTCTTATTTTTTGTTTTATACGTCTTGAAATGTTCGATTGCCTTATAAAAATGGAAGTTAGACTGGAACGCGAGCCCTAGAAAATAATCAATATCGGGATCTATATCGGGTTGCAAACGGTACGCCTCCTCCAGGTAAGGGAGCGCCTTCACCTCAAGTCCGGCAGAAAGATAAGACTCGCCAATACGGTATTTCACTTTTGCATCGTTTGGCGCAAGCTTTTCAGCAGACTGATAAACTTGAAGAGCCGACTTATAATCACCTTTGGAAAATAATTTATCCCCTTTTTCCAAAATGGATTTAAGCGTCTGGGCGGAACCGCAAAATGCGATGGAACTAAATACGATTATAAGGGTACTTCTCACGCGGTGAAAATACCAACATCTTTGATTGGAACAAAAATATTCAACGGAAATCGCC
>Ga0209067_10000306_pt1 | contig 32469 bp, 33 predicted proteins | sample ColStrG_CSR_2013_FD_187199 | JGI IMG/M metagenome (GOLD analysis project Ga0209067, IMG submission 187199) | Freshwater sediment microbial communities in response to fracking from Pennsylvania, USA - Cold Stream Run_MetaG_CSR_2013 (SPAdes)... | ecosystem: Environmental > Aquatic > Freshwater >... | reverse complement strand
CCGGTACCGCTGGTCAAGGGAGTAGAGGCCAAGCTGGCCGCCGACCAGATCACGATCAAGGGCCCCCAGGGCACCCTCCACCACCCCATGACCGGGCTGGTCACCATCACGATCGACGACGGCAAGATCTCCTTTGCCGCCGCCGACGAATCGCGCGAGGCCAAGGCCATGAGCGGCACCATGCGTGCCCTGGTGGCCGCCATGGTCGAGGGCGTCAGCAAGGGTTTCGAGCGCCGCCTGAACCTCGTCGGCGTGGGTTACCGCGCACAGGCGCAGGGCGACAAGGTCAACCTGTCGCTGGGTTTCTCCCACCCCGTTGAACATCGCATGCCGCCCGGCGTCAAGGTCGAGACCCCGACGCAGACGGAAATCGTCATCAAGGGCGCCGACAAGCAGCGCGTCGGCCAGATAGCGGCGGAAATCCGCGCGTATCGCCCGCCGGAGCCCTACAAGGGCAAGGGCGTCCGTTACTCGGACGAGACGGTCGTCATCAAAGAGACCAAGAAGAAGTAACCGCAGAGCCCAATGCCATGATCAGCAAAAAAGAATCGCGCATCCGCCGCGCCCGTGCCACACGGGCCCGCATCGAACTTGTCCGTGCCCATCGCCTGACGGTGCACCGCTCGAACCTGCACATCTACGCCGCGGTGATTTCCCCCGACGGCAACAAGGTCCTGGTTTCCGCGTCCACACTCGAGCAGGAAGTGCGCAACGAACTCGGTGGCTCCAACGGCAAGGGCGGCAACGTCGCCGCGGCCAAACTGGTGGGTGCGCGGCTTGCCAAGAAGGCCGTCGCCGCGGGTATTGCCCAGGTTGCGTTCGACCGATCCGGTTTTCGCTACCACGGCCGCATCAAGGCGCTTGCCGATGCCGCCCGTGAAGCCGGCCTGCAGTTCTAGGAGCACATGATGGCCAGAATCCAAGCAAAGAACCTCGGCGAAGCCCGCGATGACGGGATGCGCGAGAAGATGATCGCGGTCAACCGCGTCACCAAGGTCGTCAAGGGTGGCCGTATCCTGGCGTTCGCCGCCCTCACCGTGGTCGGTGACGGAGACGGCCGCGTCGGCATGGGCAAGGGCAAGTCGCGTGAAGTTCCGGTCGCCGTGCAAAAGGCCATGGAACGTGCGCGTCGCGGCCTCAACCGCATCCCGCTGCGCAACGGCACGGTGCAGCACACGGTGTTCGCCAAGCACGGCGCCGCACGCGTCATGCTGGCCCCGGCCCCCGATGGCGCCGGCGTCAAGGCCGGCGGCCCGCTGCGCGCCATTTTTGATGTCATGGGCGTGCACAACGTGGTTGCCAAGTCGCATGGCTCCACCAACCCCTACAACATGGTGCGCGCCACGCTCAAGGCACTGGAGCGTCTGCGCACCCCCGCCGAGATTGCCGCCAAGCGCGGCAAGACCGTCGAAGAAATCCTGGGCTGAGGATACGGACGTGACTACTGCAGCTGATACCAAGACGGGCAAGACGGTAAAGGTGACCCTGGTGAAGGGTCTGGCCGGAACCAAGGCTTCGCACCGCGCCACCGTCGTCGGGCTGGGCCTGGGGCGCGTGAACAGCAGCCGCGTACTCGAGGACACCCCCGAGGTGCGCGGCATGATCAACAAGGTTTCCTACCTGCTCCAGGTAGGCTGAAAGACAGGATTCGCCATGCGCCTCAACACCATCAAGCCGTCGGAGGGTTCCAAGTTCGCGCGGCGCCGCGTCGGTCGCGGCATGGGTAGCGGACTGGGCAAGACCGCCGGCCGTGGCCACAAGGGCCAGTCGTCGCGTTCCGGTGGCTTCCACAAGGTTGGCTTCGAGGGCGGTCAGATGCCGCTGCATCGTCGCCTTCCCAAGCGCGGATTCACCTCGCTCACGCGCCGCTACATCGCCACCGTGCGCCTGGGCCAGATCCACCGCCTGGGCCTCGATGAAGTCGACCTGCTGGTCCTGATCCACGCCGGCATCATCCCGACCCTTTCGCAGGGCGCCCGCATCGTCAACACCGGGGAAATCACGCGTGCCGTGACCATCCGCGGCGTTGGCGTATCCGCCACCGCCAAGGCTGCCATCGAGGCGGCCGGCGGCAAGGTCGAGGCCTGAGCGCCGGCGCTACGGCGACGGCACCTCCCCAACCACCAGCGCATCGATACCGGGACACAACGTGGCAACGCAGCAGGGCTCTCTGGCTAACAGCGGAAAATACTCCGACCTCTGGCGTCGCCTGGTATTCCTGCTGCTGGCACTGATCGTCTATCGCCTCGGCACGCACATCCCCGTGCCGCTGATCGACCCCGACCAGTTCAAGCAGGCATTCCAGTCGCAGCAGGGCGGCATCCTGGGCCTGCTCAACATGTTCTCGGGCGGCGCGCTGTCGCGCTTCTCCATCTTCTCGATCGGGATCATGCCGTACATCTCGGCCTCGATCATCATGCAGATGCTCACCTACGTGCTGCCCTCCCTGGAGGCGCTGCGCAAGGAAGGCGAGTCCGGCCGCCGCAAGGTCACGCAGTACACGCGCTACGCCACGGTCGGCCTGGCCACGGTCCAGTCCTACCTGGCCATCGTCGCCATCGAGTCCGTTCCCAACCTCGCCATCGAACCGGGCCTGCTTTTCCGCTTTATCGGCGTCGTGTCGCTGGTCACCGGGTGCATGTTCCTGATGTGGCTGGGCGAACAGATCACCGAACGCGGCCTGGGCAATGGCATCTCGATCGTCATCTTCTCGGGCATCGTCGCCGGGCTGCCCAGTGCGCTGGCCCGTCTCTTCGAACTCGTTACCAACGGCGCGCTCGGCTACCTCGCGTTCTTCGCGATTGTGGTCCTGATCGTCCTCGTTACGGCCGTCGTCTGCTTCGTCGAGCGTGGCCAGAGGCGAATACTGGTCAATTACGCCAAGCGCCAGGTGGGCAACAAGGTTTTCGGCGGACAGAGTTCCTACCTGCCGCTCAAGCTCAACATGTCCGGCGTGATACCGCCCATCTTCGCCTCGTCGATCGTGCTATTCCCGGCAACCATTGCAGGCTGGTTCACCGCCGGCGACGGTACGCGCTGGATCCGCGACCTGGCAGCCGCCCTGCAGCACGGGCAGCCGCTGTACCTCGTGCTGTACGCCTCGCTCATCGTGTTCTTCTGCTTCTTCTACACCGCGCTGGTATTCAACAGCAAGGAGCAGGCCGACAACCTCAAGAAGAGCGGCGCCTTCGTGCCCGGCATCCGCCCCGGCGACCAGACGGCGCGCTACGTCGACAAGATCCTGCTGCGCCTGACCCTTGCAGGCGCCATATACATCACGCTCGTGTGCCTGGTACCGGAGTTCCTGTACCTGCGCTACGCGGTACCCTTTTACTTCGGCGGCACGTCGCTGCTGATCGTCGTCGTCGTCACGATGGATTTCATGGCCCAGGTCCAGGCCTACCTGATGACCCACCAGTATGAGTCGCTGCTCAAGAAGGCGAACTTTCGCGGCGGGGCGCCAGGGATGACGCGGTAACGATGGCGCGCGACGACGTCATCCAGATGCAGGGGGAGATTCTGGAGAATCTCCCGAACGCGACGTTTCGCGTGAAGCTCGAGAACGGCCACGTCGTCCTCGGGCACATTTCCGGCAAGATGCGCATGCACTACATACGCATACTGCCAGGCGACAAGGTGACGGTGGAACTCACGCCCTACGACCTGTCGCGCGCGCGGATCGTTTTCCGCGCCAAGTAGGGCGGGCGGCGCGACGGCGGGGGCATTGCCCTCCGCAGGCGGGCCAGGGTATTTGGCAGTACGGGTACAGCGGCTTCGTGCCGCGGTTTCGTGAGCACGAACGAGGGAGCAAGGCAATGAAAGTGATGGCTTCGGTTAAGAAGATGTGCCGCAAGTGCAAGGTGATCAAGCGCAAGCGGGTTGTGCGCGTCATCTGCACGGACCCGCGCCACAAGCAGCGCCAGGGCTAAGGCCCGGCCGCCAGGTTTACGACGGAGAATTCAGGAAATGGCACGGATAGCCGGTATCAATATTCCCCCGCACCAGCACGCCGAGATCGGCCTGACGGCGATCTACGGTATTGGACGCGCACGTTCGCGCGCCATCCTCGATGCGGTGAAAGTACCCCATAACCGCAAGGTCAAGGACCTCACCGACACCGAGCTCGAGCGCGTACGCGAAGCCGTCGGCCGCTTCACGGTCGAGGGTGACCTGCGCCGCGAGATCCAGCTGTCGATCAAGCGCCTGATTGACCTGGGCTGCTACCGCGGCATGCGTCATCGCCGCGGGCTGCCCGTGCGCGGCCAGCGTACCCGCACGAATGCGCGCACCCGCAAGGGGCCGCGCAAGGCCGGGGTTTCGCTGAAGAAGGGCTGAGCGCGTCCCACAGGACGCGCCGGAATCGGAATTTTTTGACATTGGTAGTGCGGTAACAAGTCGAGGCATCGAGCATGGCAACCAGAGCACCAACCCCGCAACAGCTTGCCGCGCAGCGGGCGCGCAAGAAGGTGAAGAAGAACGTCGCCGAGGGCATTGCGCATATCCACGCCTCGTTCAACAACACCATCATCACCATCACGGACCGTCAGGGCAATGCTCTGTCGTGGGCCACGAGCGGCGGCGCCGGCTTCAAGGGCTCGCGCAAGTCGACGCCTTTCGCGGCCCAGGTGGCTGCGGAAGCGGCAGGACGTGCGGCCCTTGAGTGCGGCGTGAAGAACCTCGAGGTTCGCATCAAGGGCCCCGGCCCCGGCCGCGAGTCCTCGGTTCGCGCGCTCAATGCCTGCGGTTTCCGCATTGCCTCGATTCAGGACATCACGCCGGTGCCGCATAACGGCTGCCGTGCCCCCAAGCGCCGCCGTGTCTGATCCGCGGCACAACGAAGAATCCCCCATGGGATTGGACAACCTTACCGGCGCACGCATTGCCCACTACGGCCTGCGTGCAACGGCAAATCGCAACACCACGGCGCCAACTTCGGCCTTTTCGGCTTAATAGGAAACAGATATGGCTCGCTACACCGGAGCAAAACTCAAGCTTTCGCGGCGTGAAGGCACGGACCTCTTTCTCAAGAGCGCCCGCCGCACCCTGGATTCCAAGTGCAAGGCGGACAGCAAGCCGGGCCAGCACGGCCGCATGTCCGGTTCGCGCCAGTCCGACTACGGCACCCAGCTGCGTGAAAAGCAGAAGGTCAAGCGCATGTACGGCGTGCTTGAACGCCAGTTCCGCCGCTATTTCGCCGAGGCTGAGCGCCGCCGCGGCAATACCGGCAGCAACCTGATCGCCATCCTCGAGTCGCGCCTGGACAACGTCGTGTACCGCATGGGTTTCGGATCGACCCGCGCCGAGGCGCGCCAGCTGGTCTCGCATTGCGCCATCGAGGTGAACGGCAAGGTGGTCAACATCTCCTCCATGCTCCTCGAGGCGGGTGACCAGATCAGCGTGCGCGAATCCTCGCGCAAACAGACCCGCATCGTCGACGCGCTGCAACTGGCTGGCCAGAGCGGCTTCCCCGCCTGGGTCGATGTCGACACCACCAAGATGACCGGCAAGCTCAAGGCCATCCCGGACCGCGGTGACGTGGCCCAGGACGTCAACGAGTCGCTCGTCGTCGAACTGTATTCCCGCTAAGGCGAAAGCCCGCGCACGGTGCCGGAGATTGTGGGAGGCCGGCACCCGCATTACCCCGAAGTCCCGCGACCATCCAGCAGCCTTATCGGCGTAACGAGCCGAGGGTATTGAAAGGGATTGTCCATGAGCACATCCGGTCTTTTGAAGCCCCGCGCCATTGAAGTAGAAGCCACCGGCGCGCACACCGCCATCATCACGATGGAACCCTTCGAACGTGGCTACGGCCATACCCTGGGCAATGCGCTGCGCCGCATCCTGCTCTCCTCGATGGTCGGCTACGCGCCCACCGAGACCCAGATCGAAGGCGTCGTCCACGAATACTCCACCATCGACGGCGTCCGCGAGGACGTGGTCGACATCCTGCTCAACCTCAAGGGCATCGTGTTCAAGCTGCACGACCGCGACGAAGTCACCCTGAGCCTGCGCAAGGAAGGCGACGGCATAGTCACCGCCGCCGATATCGAACTTCCCCATGACGTGGAAATCGTCAATCCCGAGCACCTCATCGCCCGCCTGACCACCGGCGGCAAGCTCGAGATGCAGATCAAGGTTGAAAAGGGCCGTGGCTACGTCCCAGGCAACGTGCGCGCCTTCCGCGAAGATCACTCCACGACCATCGGCAAGGTTGTCATGGATGCGTCGTTCTCGCCCGTGCGGCGCGTGAGCTACACCGTCGAGAGCGCCCGTGTCGAACAGCGCACCGACCTGGACAAGCTCGTCATGACGATCGAGACCAACGGCGCCATCACCCCCGAGGAGGCGGTACGCCAGTCCGCGCGCATTCTCGTGGAGCAGCTGTCCGTGTTCGCCGCCCTCGAGGGCGTGACCGAGGCCATCCACCCCCAGCGCACCTCGCCGGATGTCGACCCGATCCTGCTGCGTCCGGTTGACGACCTCGAACTCACCGTACGCTCGGCCAACTGCCTCAAGGCCGAAAACATCTATTACATCGGCGACCTCATCCAGCGTACCGAGAACGAACTGCTCAAGACGCCGAACCTGGGCCGCAAGTCGCTCAACGAGATCAAGGAAGTTCTCGCTGCACGCGGCCTGACCCTGGGCATGAAGCTGGAGAACTGGCCGCCGGTTGGCCTGGACAAGTAAACGCTGTACCCGCACGCCGGGCGCGCCACCAGACTATCGGGGCCGCCCGGAACCACAACACAACCGAACCGCCCGCCGGCTCCTCCGGGAGACCACCAGGGATAGAAGATTTCGGAACAAGATGAAAGAGAGTTACCACCATGCGTCACGGTCACGGACTTCGCAAGCTTAACCGCACCAGCAGCCATCGCCTGGCAATGCTGCGCAACATGTCCAATTCGCTCCTCCGGCATGAAGCCATCAAGACCACCCTGCCCAAGGCCAAGGAACTGCGCCGCGTCGTAGAGCCCCTGATCACCCTGGCCAAGGAACCCACCCTGGCCAACCGCCGCCTGGCCTTCAACCGCCTGCGCGACCGCGAGATGGTGGTCAAGCTTTTTGCCGAACTCGGACCGCGCTACCTCAACCGCCAGGGCGGCTACACCCGCATCCTCAAGTTCGGTTTCCGCCAGGGCGACAATGCTCCCATGGCCTTCATGGAACTGGTCGACCGTCCCGAACCCCAGGAAGGCGAGGCAGCCGCGGCTCCCGCCGACAACAGCTAAAGCACGGATACCGGCAGGCGCCCTTCAGGGCCGCCCTGCCACACGGGCGCGGCTGCCACCTCGGCCGCGACCCTTGCCCCAGCTGCCTGCGGCGCAGACGATGACGGGTCATCAACGGGTAATGCCCCCTGCGTACCCTGCGCGCGATGCATCCGCTGTCCCAAGCAATCCTGACCTCCGCCCCCCCTGCCGACTCCGAGGGTGAGCCTGACGCCGGTACGGTAAACCGCTACCGCGCCATTTTCCTGTCCGACATACATCTGGGAACCGCCGGCTGCAAGGCCGCCCACCTGCTCGATTTCCTGCGCCATAACGAATCCGACAGCCTCTATCTGGTCGGAGACATCATCGATGGCTGGGCACTGCGCTCCCGCTTCTACTGGCCCCAGGCCCACAATGACGTCATCCAGAAATTCCTGCGCAAGGCGCGCAAGGGCACCCACGTCGTCTACGTTCCCGGCAACCATGACGAAGTCGCCCGCCAGTTCTGCGGGCTCAAATTCGGCGACGTGAGCATCAGCGAGGAGTCGGTCTACACCCTCAAGGACGGCCGCAAACTCTGGGTCGTGCACGGCGACATCGCCGATGGCGTCATCCGTCACGTCAAGTGGCTCGCCCACCTGGGTGACGCGCTCTACGACTGGCTGCTTTGGCTCAACCGCCACCTGAACAATATCCGTGCGCGCCTGGGTTTTGGCTACTGGTCCCTTTCCCAGTACCTCAAGTACAAGGTCAAGAACGCCGTCAGCTTCATCAGCGACTTCGAGAATGTGCTGGTGCGCGAAGCGCGGCGCCGGGGCTATGACGGCGTGATCTGCGGGCATATCCACCACGCGCAGATCCGGACGGTGGACGGCGCACTGTACGTCAATGACGGAGACTGGGTGGAAAGCCTCACCGCGCTCGTCGAGACGCACGAGGGCGAACTGCGCATCATCGTCTGGGACAAGATCCTCGCACCCAACGCCGCACCCCAGCACTGGAGCGACGAAGAGGAAGCCGCAGCGCACGAGGGCCGTGCCGCCGTGGCCGCCCTGGCCGTTTAGCCAAATCCTGACAGGAGTGCAATGAGAGTCCTAACGGTAACGGATGCCTGGCATCCGCAGGTCAATGGAGTCGTTCGCACCATCGAGGCGACGAACCGCGAGCTGGCCCTCGCAGGCCACGAAGCCCAGGTCATATCTCCCCTGTCCTTCGCCACCATCGCCTGCCCCGGTTACAGCGAGATCCGCCTCTCCCTGCTGCCGTACCGCAAGCTCGCACGACTCATGCGCGACGCCGCGCCCGACGCCGTACATATCGCGACGGAAGGACCGCTGGGCATGGCGGCGCGCCGCTACTGCCTGCGCAACGAAATACCCTTCACGACCGCTTACCACACCCGCTTTCCGCAGTACCTTAAGGCCATGTACGGCATACCGGAAGCCTGGGTCTACCGTTTCCTGCGCTGGTTCCACCGCCGCGCCCACCTCCTGCTCACGCCCACCCTGCACGTCGAGCGCGAACTCGCCCAGTGGGGCATCAACAACGTGGCGCGCTGGACCCGCGGCGTCGATCTCGAGGTCTTCCAGCCCATCGCCGAACCGTCCATCCTGACCCGTGGACTGCCCCGCCCCCTGTTCCTGTGCGTGGGACGCGTCTCCGTGGAAAAAAACATCGACGCCTTCCTCGACCTGGATCTTCCGGGCACCAAAGTGGTTGCCGGCATCGGCCCGGAACTCGAGGTCCTCAAGCGTCGCCACCCGGAGGTGCGCTTCCTGGGCGTACTGACGCGCGAGGAACTGGCCCAGCTGTACTCCAGTGTGGATGTATTCGTGTTTCCCAGCCGCACCGACACCTTCGGGCTGGTCCTGCTCGAAGCACTGGCCTGCGGTACGCCGGTTGCTGCCTACCCGGTGCAGGGGCCCCTGGACGTCGTCGGGGGATCCAGCGTCGCGGTCCTGGACGAAGACCTGCGCAAGGCAGCGCTTGCTGCCCTGCGCATCGACCGGGGTATCTGCCGGGCTTATGCCCAGAACTATTCCTGGGCAGCGGCCACCCGCCAGTTCATCGACCTGCAACCCCCGCGCATACCTGCGCTAGGCGTCGCGCCGCTCGTGCAGCCAGCGCGCAGCCTGTAGCGCAAAATAACTCAGGACGCCGTCGGCGCCCGCCCGCCGGAAAGCCAGCAGGGTCTCCAGTACCACGGCGCGTTCGTCCAGCCAGCCGTTGGCACAAGCGGCCTTGAGCATCGCGTATTCGCCGCTCACCTGATAGGCGTACGTGGGCACGCGATAGGTGTCCTTGACGCGCCGGACGATGTCCAGATAGGGCATCCCGGGCTTGACCATGACCATGTCTGCGCCTTCCTGCAGGTCCATGCCCACCTCGCGCAGGGCCTCGTCGCTGTTGGACGGATCCATCTGGTAGACCGCCTTGTTGGATTTACCCAGATTGGCCCGCGAGCCTACCGCGTCCCGGAACGGCCCATAAAACGCACTCGCGTACTTGGCCGAGTACGCCAGAATGCGGGTATGGATGAGGCCGGCCGCCTCCAGTGCGGCCCGAATCGCGCCTATACGACCGTCCATCATGTCGCTGGGCGCAACGATATCGACCCCCGCCTGCGCCTGCACCAGCGCCTGCTGCACCAGAACCTCTATCGTCTCATCATTAAGTACGTACCCACTTTCGTTGATAAGCCCATCCTGCCCGTGGGTGGTAAAGGGGTCGAGGGCAACGTCAGTGAGCACTCCCAGTTCCGGAAAGCGTGCCTTGAGCGCGCGCACCGTCCTCGGCACCAGCCCCTCCGGATTGCAGGCTTCGCGGCCGTCCGGCGTCTTGAGCGCACCGTCAAGTACCGGAAAGAGCGCCATCACGGGGATGCCCAGCCGCACGCACTCCTCAGCCACGGCCAGCAACGGCTCGAGCGTCATGCGTTCCACCCCCGGCATGGAGGCCACCGGCTCGCACCGGGTGGCGCCATCCAGAACAAAGACGGGGTAAATCAGGTTGTCCGCCGACAGGCGGTGTTCCCGAACCAGACGCCGGGAAAAGTCATCGTGGCGATTGCGCCGCAGGCGCGTCGCCGGAAATGCCGCAAAGGAGGATGCTGGAAAGGAAACGGGCATGACAGACTCCACGGAGGACGCCGGCCGGGGCAAAAACCGCCCCGGCACGAAGAAGGCAATTTTACCGCTCGACCTCGGAACCGGAGGCGCTGCCCGCGCCCAGGCTCCCACCGTCCGCGCTGCCCCCATCCTGCGCAGGGCCCGTACCATCAGGATCCCCCAGAGCAGGCTCGTCGAGCATCTGCGCCGCCGCCTCGCGCAACTCCTCCAGACCACTGCGATCGAGTGCCGAATACAGCTGCACCGAGGTGGCCAGCGGCAATTCCTCAGCGCGCGCTTCCGCGCGCGCCAGCGCAGCGCGCCGCTCCATCGTCCCGATCTGATCAGCCTTGCTCAACAGAAAATGCAGGCGGAACTGGTCCAGGTCCTCGCGTCCGCACACCCAGGCGATCAGGTCCTCATCTGCCGGCAGCAGGGGGCGGCGCGCGTCCATGACCAGGACCACGCCCCGCAACATGCGCCGGGTATGCAGATACCCGCCCACCAGACCATCCCAGCGATCACGGGTAAGCGCATCGGTTTTGGCAAAACCATAGCCGGGAAGGTCGACGAGGTAGGCACAGGCCTGCCGCAGCGCCAGCGGCGCGTCATTCTGGACGGTAAAAAAATTGAGCATCTGCGTGCGCCCGGGCGTCTTCGAGGAAAACGCCAGGCGGGTACGCTGGGTCAGGCGATTGATGGCCGTCGATTTGCCCGCGTTGGAGCGCCCCACAAAAGCCAGTTCCGGCAGCAGGGCCAGATTCGCCTCATTGATCGCCGTCAACTCGGCAACCGATGTAGCAAACTCTGCGGACTCAAAACGGGGAGAATAGGACAAGTGAGCGCCTGTACGGACGCGCGCGGACCGCGCGACGCCCCGAAAAAAGGTGCAGCATAGCTGACGCAGGAAACCAGACTAACAGGGGACAGAACATGCACCACCGCGCGACCCGCACGGGCCAACGAACGCTACTAAGTCTCACACTGGGCCTGCTTGCCGCCGCGCCCTGGCTCACCAGCACGGCGGGAGCACAAGCGGACCCGTCCAAGGGCAAGCAGATTGCTGCCACGGTCTGCGCCGGCTGTCACAATCCCGATGGCAATTCGGTCGTGCCAGGCAACCCAAAACTGGCCGGACAGAGCCCGGAGTATCTGGTAAAGCAACTCACGGACCTCGCCAAGCCTCCCGAAGACAAGTCGGCCCGGGAAAATCCCGTGATGGGAGGGTTCGCCGCCATGCTCAGTCCCGCCGATCGCGAGGACGTCGCCGCCTGGTTCTCATCCCAGAAAACCAGTGCGGGAATCCGCGGCGAACCCAAAGCCGCCGCGGACGGCGCGCGCCTGTACCGCACCGGACTGGCGGAAAAAGCGGTACCGGCCTGCGCGGGTTGCCACGGCCCCGAAGGCCACGGCCTGCCCGCCCGCTTCCCCCGCATTGGCGGCCAGCACAGCGAATATCTGGAAAACCAGCTGCGCGCCTTCCGCGAAGGCTCGCGACACAATAACGAGGTCATGTACCAGATCGCCTTCCGGCTCTCCGATCCGGAAATCAAGGCGCTCGCCACGTATATCGCCGGGCTCGGGGCGCAGTAGTACGCGATCCCGTTACGGGCCCCTGGCTGCCGCCTGCGGTCAGGGCAGGGTGGACTCGAGGGCAAAGAGTTCGGCGATGGACTCGCGCCGGCGCACCAGGTGCATCTGCTGCCCGTCCACGATCACCTCGGCAGCACGGCCGCGCGAGTTGTAATTGCTCGCCATGCTCATGCCATAGGCTCCGGCCGAACGTATGGCAACCAGGTCACCCGGTTCCAGCGCTAGCAGGCGCTCGCGTGCAAGCCAGTCACCGCTTTCGCACACCGGGCCGACGACGTCATAGCGCAGCGCCTGCTGCGCGCGCGGGCGCACGGGCGTGACATCCATCCAGGCCTCATACAGCGCGGGTCGCAACAGGTCATTCATGGCCGCGTCGATCACCGCGAAATTCTTCTCCGCACCCTGCTTGAGCAATTGCACCCGGGCCAGCAGCACCCCCGCATTGCCAACAATGGAGCGCCCCGGCTCCAGGATGAGGGTCTTGCCGCCGTGGCCGCGACGATCCACGCAGGCCAGCAGGGCGGCGACAAACTCCTCCACCGGGGGCGTGGCCTCCCCCTGGTAGGCAATACCCAGCCCGCCGCCCAAATCCACGTGGTCCAGGACGATGCCCCGCGCCTCGAGCTGCTCGACCAGGTCCAGCACCCGCTCGGCCGCCTCCAGGTAGGGCGCGATACTCGTGATCTGCGAACCGATGTGGCAATCAATGCCGACAATCCGGATGCCCGGCAAGGTGGCAGCGCGCTGGTACAGCGCGAGAGCCTGCGCCGCGGGCACGCCGAACTTGTTCCCCCGCAGACCGGTGGAGATGTAGGGGTGCGTGCGCGGATCGACATCCGGATTGATGCGCAGGGATATCGGCGCACGGCTGCCCGCCTCAACGGCGGTACAGGAAACCAGCTCGAGTTCGGCTGCGGATTCCACATTGAAGCAGCCGATGCCCGCCGCGAGCGCCGCGCGAATCTCATCCGCCGTCTTTCCAACCCCGGAAAAAACAATGCCGGCTGGGTCTGCGCCCACGGCCAGGGCCCGGGCGAGCTCCCCCCCGGACACGATGTCAAAGCCGCAGCCCGCACGGGCCAGAAGGTCCAGCACGCCAAGATTGGAGTTGGCCTTCATGGCATAGCAGACCCGCGCTGCCCGCCCTTCCAGGGCACGCGCGTAACGGCCAAAAACATCCAGGATCGCGGCGCGCGAGTAGACATACGAGGGGGTGCCGTGGGCCACGGCCACCGCTTCCAGGCTTACGCCTTCACAGTGCAATACGCCATCGATAAAGTCGAAGGCACAGGCCTCGGCACTGCCGGCCCCTTGCCCACCCGCTGTCCCACTCATGGCTGGACCGAGCCGCCCGCGCTGGCGCCCGCGGCGGCGCCATTGCTGGAAGGCACTGCCTGCGGATCCGCAGGAGGCGCGGCAGGCGCGGGACCTGGGGGCAGCCGTACCGGCCACGGGGTATCCTTGGACTGGCCGGGAATCTGCAACGGCCCTTTTTGCCCGCAGGCGCCCAGGCCCAGAATCAGCAAGGGAATCAGGAACAGCGGCCCTGGTGCGCGCCGGGCAAGAACAAGGCACCGGCGCAGGAGCCCGATGGCTGCTGGTGGCGCAAGCCGGCGCGGGCCAGCCTGAGGCAGGTAAATTTCTTTCATGGCATCAATCTAACATGACCGAATCGCAATTCCTGCTTGTCGTCGAGGACACCCTCACGCGCATCGAAGAGAGCATAGAAGCCGCCGCGCTGCCGGCCGATTGCTCGCTCAGCGGCCATGTGCTGAGCATTGAACTTGACGATGGCAGCCGCATCATCGTCAATGCCCAGACACCCACGCGCCAGCTGTGGCTGGCCGCGCGCAGCGGCGGCATGCATTTTGTTCACGATGGCCACGCCTGGCACGACCTGCGCAGCGGCGAGGAATTCTTTGCCTGCCTGTCGCGCGCACTATCGGAACAGGCCGGCACGCAGGTGCGCCTGCGGGCCGCGGACTGAGCGCATGGTGGCGGGGCGTGCGCACGCAGGTGCCTCGGGCTTGCTGACCCTCGAAGACATCCTGTACAGCCAGGGCTTTGGCACGCGCAGGGCCTGCGCGCAGCGCATTTTGGCCGGCGCAGTCCAGGTGGAGGGTGCACCTGCCACGGACCCGCAGGCCACCTACTGTCCGCAGGGCCTGCAGTTCCAGGTCGACGGTGAAGGTTGGCAGTTCCGGGAGCGCGCCTACCTCATGCTGCACAAGCCGGCCGGCACGGAGTGCTCGCACAAGCCCAAGTCCTGGCCCAGCGTGTATTCCCTGCTGCCTTCGCCCCTGCGCCTGCGGCCGCAAAAAGGCGCGGTTGATGGGGTGCAGGCCGTGGGCCGGCTCGACCAAGACACCACCGGGCTGCTGCTGCTCACGGACGACGGGCCCCTCATACACCGGCTCAACTCACCGCGGCATCACGTGCCAAAAGTGTACGAAGTGCGCACCCTCGAACCCGTGGATGCGCGCCAGATACAAAGGCTGCTGGACGGCGTCGTCCTGGACGATGATCCGCAGCCCGTGCGCGCCGCGGCGTGCACCGCGAGCGGCTCCCATGCCGTGCAGCTCACGCTGACCCAAGGCAAATACCATCAGGTCAAGCGCATGCTGGCAGCCGTGGGCAACGCCGTGGCGGGCTTGCATCGCTCGCGGGTCGGCACGCTTGCGCTGCCCGAAGATCTTGCGCCGGGACAGTTCCGCTGGCTCTCCGATGCCGAGGTCACGCAGTTGCGTGCCGGGTCATAAGACGCCGGCCGGCGGCCTAGAAAACGCTGTCAGTCCCCGGCGCTCCAGCCGCCGGTTTGGCCTCTTCCGCCGGGTGTTCCTCCAGCCCCAGGCTCGCCACACCCTGACCGGGCTGGAATTCCTCGAGATACACCTCGCCGTTGAGCTGCACGACCCCCGCAGGCATCTCGCGCTCGACTTCCGGCTGGCCCTTGAGAGCTCCGGCCATGTATTCGATCCATATCGGCAGGGCCAGCCCGCCTCCGGTCTCGCGCACGCCCAGCTGGCGCGGCTGGTCGAAGCCCACCCAGCCCACCGCGACGAGCCCGCCGGCATAACCGGAAAACCAGGCGTCATGGGACTCATTGGTCGTGCCGGTCTTGCCGGCCACGTCGGTGCGCCCGAGCACGGCGGCACGCGCCGCGGTACCCGTGCCCCGCGCCACATCCTTGAGCATGGAATCCATGATGTAGGCCGTCCGGGCGTCCAGCACGCGCGGCGCCGTGTCACCGGCAACCTGGGGGTGGGCTTCCATGAGCACCCGCCCGCCCGCGTCCGTGACGCGCCGTATCAGGTAGGGATGGATGCCAAAGCCGCCGTTGGCCAGAACCGCGTAGGCGCCCAGTTCCTGCCACGGCGTTACCGACCCTGCACCCAGGGCCATGGTGAGGTAAGGAGGGTGCTTCTCCGGGTCGAAGCCGAAGCGGGTGATGAACTGGCGTGCGTAATCCGGTCCGATGGACTGCAGAACGCGGATCGAGACCATGTTCTTGGAGCGCGCCAGGCCCTGGCGCAGCCGCAGGGGCCCCTCGAAACCGGCCTCGTAGTTCTTGGGTTCCCACAGCTGCCCCCCCGTCAGTGCCGGTGGTATGGAGACCGGTGCATCGTTGACGAGCGTGCTGGTCATGATGCCTTTTTCCAGCGCTGCCGCGTAGATAAAGGGCTTGAGGCTGGAGCCGGGCTGGCGCCAGGCCTGCAGGACGTGGTCAAACTTGTTGAGGTTGAAGTCGAATCCGCCCACCAGTGCGCGCACGGCCCCGTCGCGGTCATCCGCGCTGACAAAAGCCGCCTCCACCTGCGGCAGCTGGGCGATCGACCAGCTGTCCTTGGGGCCCCGCACCAGGCGTATGAGCGAGCCCGGAGCAATGCGCCGCGCCGGCAGGGCCTTGGGCTGCAGGGATGCCGCGGCAAAGCGCAGGCCCTCGCCCTCGATGCGCACGCTGCTTCCACCGGGGATCTGCGCCCGCACCAGGCGGGGGCTTGCCTCCAGCACGACGGCCGCAACGAAGCCCGACACCTCGGGGGCCGCCGCCAGGGCCTCGCTCATGCGCCGCAGGCGCGCCGTCGTGCCGTCATTGCCCATATCCAGCTGACGTTCCGGGCCACGGTAGCCATAGCGCTGGTCATAGGCCAGGACCTGGCCGCGCAGCGCCTCGTAGGCCAGCTGCTGGTCGCCGCTGGAAATCGTCGTGTAGACGTTGAGCCCGCGGGTATAGGCCTCTTCGTGAAAGACATCCGCCACCAGCTGGCGCACCAGTTCGGCCACGTATTCGGCGCGCACGCGGGAGTGGGTGGTATTGGCCACGGCGTTGCTGGCCGATTCGCTCCGGGCCCGCACGTCTTCGGCCATTGCGGCTTCATAGGTCTTGCGATCGATCGAGCCGATCGCCAGCATGCGGCCCAGCACATAGTGCTGGCGCGCGCGCGCCCCCTTGGGGTTGGTGAGCGGATTGCCGGTGCTGGGAGCCTTGGGCAGTTCGGCCAGCATCGCGCATTCGCCCAGGCTGAGGTCGGCCAGGCTCTTGCCAAAGTAGACCTGCGCCGCCGAAGCGAACCCGTAGGCGCGCTGGCCCAGGTAGATCTGGTTGATGTACACCTCGAAGATGCGGTCCTTGGACAGCGAGGACTCGATCTTCACGGCCAGCGCGATCTCATAGATCTTGCGGGTGTAGCTGCGCTCCGAGCTCAGGAAAAAATTACGCGCCACCTGCATGGTGATCGTGCTGGCACCCTGGCCCTTGTGACCCGACACGAGGTTGGCCAGCATGGCACGGAAGATCCCCATGGCATCGACACCGCCGTGCCGGTAGAAATTATTGTCCTCAGCGGCCAGGATGGCGTCCTTGAGCTGGACCGGAACATCCTGGATCGCCACGGGGTTGCGCCTTTCCTCGCCGAATTCCGCCAGCAGCACACCGTCCGCACTCCAGACGCGCAGGGGCACCTTGGGGCGGTAATCGGTGAGCGCTTCAATCGAGGGCAGGTGGTAGTAGGCAATCGAGAAAATGAAGACGCCCAGGAGCAGGGCGCAGGCCAGCGCGCTCGCCCCCAGGATTGCCCCGAAGCCGGCAAGGCGCGCGGCACGCGAATGCAGGGCGGCGCGCAGCAGGGGCCGCAGGCGTGTCAGTACGGATGCAGCAGAGGACGTCAATTCGATCCCGGGGATGAAAAGCGCCAGCGCGGGCGCGGAGGGGAATTATAGGCAGGGCCTTGCGCTCTGCGATGGACACACTTCGGGCCGACCCCCCCGGGGGTGAGCAACGTCCTTGAGCCGGATGTGCGTGATGCCGTTCGGGCGGTTGCTGGGGCAAACCGATGCAAACTGCGTTCGCAATACCGGAAAACTGCCACTGCTCGACCGTTCGATGGGCTTGGCTGCGGAGGTAGCACTTGCTAGCATTTCAGGCAGTGCTCGATAATGTCTGTCTAAATTCGCAGAACAAAAGGGAAAACCGGGGCTAACCGTTCGTTTGAACGGGCCGTGATGAGCGCAGCATAGGGGCCCTGGCGGGCTGCGGCGCGACGTTATTGATGCGGCGCTGCGGGCACAGGCACCACGCTGGTGCCGTCGGGACGCCTTCGGGCGGGGAGAATTTTTAATGCCGGGTTGCCGGGGCAGATCCCCCTGTCGGGATATGCCTCGCTACAGGGCGGATGTAGTGTCCGGGTCGCCGGGCTGACTGGGAGCGCCGATTTGGCCTTCGAATTGCCTTTTTTTTCGTCCAAGACGCCACCGATGCTCGGTTTGGATATCGGGTCATCGAGTGTCAAGGTCGTGGAACTGTCCGATGCCGGTTCCGGCGTGCTCCGCCTGGAGCGCTATGCCATCGAGCCCATCCCGCGCGGTGCGGTGGTAGACGGCAACATAGACAAGATCGACGTCGTCGCGGACGCTGTCAAGCGCGTGTGGCGCCGTTCCGGCACGCGCATCAAGAATGTCGCCATGGCCCTGCCGGCATCGGCCGTCATCACCAAGCGCATTGCCCTGCCGGGCAGCCTGCGCGAGGAAGAGATGGAGATGCAGGTTGAAAGCGAAGCCAACCAGTACATACCCTTTGCGCTCGACGAGGTGAGCCTGGATTTCCAGGTGCTCGGGCCCATACCCAATGCCCCCGACGACGTCGAGGTGCTTATTGCCGCCTCGCGGCGCGAGAAGGTCGAGGACCGCATGGCCGTGGCGCAGGCCGCCGGCCTCAGTCCGCTCGTCATCGACGTTGAGTCCTTCGCTGCGCGGGCCGCCCTGGGCCGGCTCGTCGAACAGCTGCCCAATCGCGGCGAAGGCCTCGTCATTGCGGTGTTCTATGTCGGCGCCAATACCACCGGGGTCACGGTCCTGCTCGATGGCGAGGCCATCTACGAGCGCGAACAGCCCTTTGGCGGCCAGCAGCTCACGGGCGACATCGCCCGTACCTATGGCATTGCCTCCGAGGAAGCCGAGCAGAAAAAGCGCAGTGGCGACCTGCCGGCCAACTACGAGGCCGAGGTGCTCAAGCCCTTCATTGATTCCACCACCACGGAAATCACCCGGGCGCTGCAGTTCTTCTTTACCTCCACGCCCTACACCCGCGTGGACCAGATCATGCTCGCCGGCGGCTCTTCCGTGATTACGGGCCTGCCCGAAGCCCTGATGGAGCGGGCCCAGGTGCCCACTTCGGTCATCTCGCCGTTCAAGGGCATGGAGCTGGCCTCCAACCTGCGCGAGCGTCAGCTGCGCCTGGATGCGCCGGCCCTGCTCACGCCCTGCGGCCTGGCGATGCGGAGGTTCGACAAATGAGCATCCGCGTAAACCTGCTGCCGCACCGGGAGGCGCGGCGCAAACGGCAGAAAAACGCCTTCTTCTTCCTTACCGGCCTGAGCGCCGTGGCCGGTGCCACGCTGGTGTTGCTGGTGTGGTCGGTGCTGGAGGGTTACCTGGGCGGCCAGCGCGACCGCAACGAACTCATCACGCGGGAAAATGCCAAGCTGGACATCCAGATCAAGGAAATCGCCTCGCTGCGCCAGGAAATCGACGCCCTGCGTGCGCGCCAGAAGGCGGTCGAGGACCTGCAGTCCGATCGCAACCAGCCGGTATACCTGCTCGACGAACTGACGCACCAGACGCCCGAAGGGGTCTACCTGAAGTCCATCAAGCAGGACGATCGCAAGGTCAATATCGTCGGCTGGGCGGCTTCCAACGAGCGTGTCTCCGAGTTCCTGCGCAACCTGCAGAACAACGGGCGCTACGTTGAGCGGCCCGATCTCATCGAGATCAAGATCGCCGGTGGCGGACCGCAGGGCATACAGCGCCGCCTTTTCGAGTTTTCGCTCAACTTCACGATGAAACCGAACCCCGACCGTCAGCAGGCAGCCGCTTCGGGTGCGAAGGCCGCCGCAGGCGCCAAGAAATCCTAGGCGCGGCGACGCACACTGACAAAAAGGTCTGGCAAAACCACATGGCGAATCTCGAAGAAATCACCGCAAAATTCCGCGGCCTCTCGCTGGAGAATGTCGGCAGCTGGCCCCTGCTGCCGCGCATGACGCTCTGGGGAGCGGTTGTGCTCCTGTGCGCGCTGCTCGGTTACTTCACGGTCTGGCGTGGCCAGATGGAAGACCTGGATGGCCTGCGCCAGCAGGAAGTGACGCTCAAGGAGCAGTACCGGGGCAAGCTCCAGCAGTCCATCAACCTGGAGGAGCTGCGCCGCCAGAAGGAGCAGGTCAACCAGTACGTGCTCACCCTGGAAAAGCAGTTGCCCAGCAAGGCTGAAATGGACGCGCTGCTCTCCGACATCAACCAGGCGGGCATCGGGCGCGGACTGCAGTTCGAACTGTTCCGTCCCGGCGGCGTGAACCTGCGCGAGTACTACGCCGAAATACCCATCAGCGTGCGCGTCTCGGGCCGGTACCACGACCTGGGCGCCTTCGCCAGCGATATCGCCAACCTGCCCCGCATCGTGACCCTGAACAATCTCAACATCCAGATCAGCAAGGACCTGACCCTGTCCCTGGAGGCCACGGCCAAGACCTTCCGCTATTTTGACGAGGACGAAATGGCTTCCCAGCGCCGGTCGCGTGATGCGTCCAAGGCAGGCAAGAAATGATGCCGGCCGTCGCCCTGCGCCGTGCCGGTATGGCGGCCTGCGCCCTGGCCGGCGGGCTCCTGCTCGCGGCCTGCGGCCTTTCCGACGAAGGGGAGATCCAGCAATGGATGGCCGACCAGCGCGCTGCCATGAAACCCACGGCCCAGAAGGTTGAAGAGCCCAAGGAATTTGCGCCCTTCGCCTACGAACCCCATGGTCAGGTTGACCCCTTCGATCCGCAGAAGATCCTGATGGTGGTGGCGCGCCAGCGCGAGGAGCGCGGCAGTGCCAGCGCCATCAAGCCGGACCTGGAGCGCCGGCGTGAGGTGCTGGAGGGTTTCCCGCTTGACCAGATACGCATGGTTGGCATGATGCGCCAGGGCGGTAATAACGTTGCCCTGCTGGAAGCCAACGGCGCGACGCACATGGTGCGCGTGGGCAACTATGCAGGACAGAACTTCGGGCTCGTCACGCGCATTTCAGAAACCGAAGTGACATTGAAGGAAATTTACCAGGACGCCGCCGGCGAATGGGTCGAGCGACCCCAAAAACTCGAGTTGCAAGAGAGCCAGGCCGGCTCCGGGCAAGGGAGCAAGCGATGATTTCTACCAGTAAGCGTTCCATCCGGACGGCACTGCTGTCCGCAGCCTGTGCCGCCGGCGCGGCCCTGCTGCTGTGCGGTGCGGCGCTGGCCCAGGACGCGGCGGATGCCTCCGGCGGCAACAGCATCGAGCACATCGATGCCACCCAGACGGGTGCCGGCATTTTCCTTACCATCCAGCTCAAGCAGCCGATGGCCACCCTGCCCAACAGTTTTTCGGTGACCAATCCGGCGCGGGTTGCCCTGGACCTCCCGGCCACCACCAATAACCTGGGTCGCAACGCCATCGAGATCAACCAGGGTGACCTGCGCTCGGTGAACGTGGTGCAGGCCCAGGGACGCGCGCGCGTGGTGCTCAACCTGCGGCGGCCGCTGACCTACACCCTCACGAGCAAAGGCAACACGCTGCAGGTTTCGCTCGGCTCCAATCCGGATGCCCCGACCTTCCCGGCCGCGGGCAGCGCCGCGGCCCCGGCGCCGGCGGCAACTCCGGTGGTCGCCAACGCACCGGCCCAGACACCGGAGCCCCGATCGGTGCGCACGGTTGATTTTCGTCGCGGCGCCGATGGCGAAGGCCGGGTTGTCGTCGACCTGAGCGACCCCAATACCAGCGTCAACGTGCACCAGCAGGGCCAGCAGGTCATCGTCGACTTCACCGCCACGAACCTGCCCGAAGCGTTGCGCAAGCGCCTGGACGTTACCGATTTCGGCACCCCGGTGGCCACCATCACCGGCAGCCAGCTGGGCCCGAACGCCCATATGGTCATCGAACCGCGTGGTCAGTGGGAACAGAACGCCTACCAGAGCGACAACCGCTTCGTGGTTGAGGTCAAGCCGGTCAAGGAAGACCCCACGCGCCTTTTCCAGGGCACCCGCAAGGGCTACCAGGGCGAGCGCCTGTCCCTCAATTTCCAGAACGTTGACGTCCGCTCGCTGCTGCAGGTCATTGCGGACTTCACCAACCTCAATATCATCACCAGCGATTCGGTCGCGGGCTCCATCACCCTGCGCCTCAAGGACGTGCCCTGGGACCAGGCTCTGGACATCATCCTGCAGAGCAAGGGCCTGGACATGCGCAAGAATGGCAATGTCATCCTCGTGGCACCGCGCGATGAGCTGGCCACGAAGGAAAAACTCGACCTCGAAGCGCGCAGCCAGATCGCCGAGCTTGAGCCCCTGCACACCGAGAGTTTCGTCATCAATTACCAGAAGGCCGACGACGTACGCAAGCTGCTGTCGGGCGACGCCAAGCAGAGCCTGCTCTCCAAGCGCGGCAGCGTTGTCGTCGACGTACGCACCAACCAGATGTTCGTCACGGAGACCCCGTCGCGCCTGGAAGAAGTGCGGCGCCTGCTCACGCGCATCGACATACCGGTGCCGCAGGTCATGATCGAGGCGCGCATCGTCGAAGCCCAGGACAACTTCAGCTCCGACATCGGTGCGCGCCTGGGCGTGGTGCACGTGGGCTCCAACAACTGGCTGAGCAGCGGCTCCGGCGCAACCTATGGCGCCGGCACGAGTTCCTCGGGGGCGAATTCGCTCAACGTCAATGGCATCACGATCACCAATCCCAATTTCGTGAACCTGCCGGCGGGGGGGTTGAACGGTTACAGCGCGGGAACCGTGGGCCTGACGCTCTTCGACAAATCGGTCACTAACCTGCTGAACCTGGAAATTTCCGCCCTGGAACTCGACGGGCGGGGCAAGGTGATCTCCAGCCCGCGCGTGATCACGGCGGACAAGGTCAAGGCCTCGATCGAGCAGGGCACGGAAATTCCCTACCAGTCGGTCTCGGCTGGCGGTGGTATCGGCCAGGTGCAGTTCCGCAAGGCCGTGCTGCGCCTGGAAGTGACGCCGCAGATCACGCCCGAAGGCGCCATTTTCCTGGACGTGAAGGTCAACAAGGACACGCCGAGCTCCACGGTGAGCGGCAGTGCCGGGGTGGCCATCGATACCAAGAACGTCGTCACCCAGGTGCTCGTGGAAAACGGCGGCACCGTGGTGCTGGGTGGCATCTACCAGCAGACCGAATCGGTGACGACCACGCGCATCCCGGTGCTGGGCGAAATTCCCTACCTGGGCGCGCTCTTCCGCGAGCAGTTCAAGACCAACAACCGTACCGAACTGCTGATCTTCATCACGCCCAAGGTCCTGTCGGAGCGCGTCAACCAGGCCTCCCAGTAGGTCGCGGCGGCCGCGCGGTCCGGTGTCCGGCTCCGAGCGGCCCGCCGTGCCGTCCACCCCACGGCCTATTTTCCTGGTCGGGATGATGGGGGCCGGCAAGACAACGGTCGGCCGCCTGCTGGCGGCCGCACTGGGCTACGAATTCATCGATTGCGATGCGGAACTCGAGCGGCGCACCGGCCTGCGGGTGGCCGCGATGTTCGAGCTCGAAGGCGAAGCGGGTTTTCGCGACCGGGAAAGCGGCCTGCTGGAAGAGTTGACGCAGCGCAGCGGCATCGTCCTTGCCACGGGCGGGGGAGCCGTGCTGCGTGCGGCCAACCGGGCCGTACTGCACGCGCGTGGCCTGTGCATCTACCTGGACGTCTCGCCCGCCGAAATCGCCCGGCGTACGCAGCATGACCAGAGCCGCCCACTGCTGCAGGCACCCGACCGGCGGGCCCGCATCGAGGCCCTGCATGCGGAGCGTGAGGCGCTATACCGCGAGACGGCCCAACTGCGCTTTCGTTCGCCGGCGCGTAATCCACGACGCCTGGTGGCGACCATCCTCGCCCACCCCGCATTGACGGGCATCGCGCCACCACCGCTCGCGGCTCCGGAATAAGACCAGCCAGGCGGGCAGGTCGGGCGATGGGCACCCGGCCAGAAATCGCGCAGGCCGATGGCCCAGTGCCGGGACACGCGCAGCCGGGAGCCGTAAAATGCCGGCATGCGCCGCCTAACCGTAAGCCTTTCGGGTCGTTCCTACGACATCCATATTGGCCCGGGCCTGTTGCCCCGGCTCGCGGAGTTTCTCGCGCCCCTGTCGCCCACCTCGATCCACGTGGTGTGCACGCAGGTCGTCGCCCCGCTCTACGCGCAGACCGTGGTGCAGGCCTGCGGGGCAGTAGCCCCCACGCACCTGTGCACCATACCGGATGGCGAGGGCATCAAGAATCTCGCTACCGTCGCGACGATCACGGACGCCCTCGTGAGTGCGCGCGCTGACCGGCGCAGCGTGCTCGTGGCCCTGGGAGGCGGCGTGCTGGGCGACCTGGCGGGTTTTGCGGCCGCCATCTACATGCGGGGCATCCGTTTCGTGCAGGTGCCCACGACCCTGCTGGCCCAGGTCGATTCCTCCGTGGGCGGCAAAACGGGGGTCAATCATCCCAGTGGCAAGAACCTCCTGGGCGCCTTCCACCAGCCCAGCGTGGTGGTGTCCGATACCAGCGCCCTGCAGACCCTGCCGGTGCGCGAAGTGCGCGCCGGCCTGGCCGAGATCCTCAAGCACGGGCTGCTGGCCGACCGCGCCTACTTCGACGCCACGGTGGCGGCCCTGCCGCGGCTGCTGGCGCTTGATGCCGACGCGCTCGCCGACAGCGTTGCCGGCTCCTGCCAGATCAAGGCGGCGGTCGTGGGCCGCGATGAGCGCGAGAACGGCGAGCGTGCCATCCTGAACCTGGGACACACCTTCGGGCATGCCATCGAGGCCCTGACCGGCTATACCCAGTGGCTGCATGGCGAGGCCGTCGCCTGCGGCCTGTGCCTGGCGGCCGACCTGTCGGCGCGCCTGGGTTACCTGGGCCCCGAGGACCTGGCCCTCATCGGCAGCGCGATCAGCCGCGCCGGACTGCCCGTGCGCATACCCGGGCTGTCGGCCACGGCGGCCTTCGCCGCCATGCGCACCGACAAGAAGGCCTACGCCGGTCGCATCGACTTCGTGGTCCTGGAAAAAATCGGTGTTGCCGTGCGCCGCCAGGTCGATGACGCGCTCGTCGAGGCAACGCTCGCGGACGGGGGTTTTGTGTGATCGTAGACCGGGAGTCGGACCTCGCCCCCTACGCCGCCCGCTCGCGCCTGAGCCGCGGGCGCCAGTTTGACGAGGAGCCGGCCCGTTCGCGCAGCCAGTTCCAGCGCGACCGCGACCGCATCGTCCATTCCACCGCCTTCCGCCGCCTCGAGTACAAGACGCAGGTCTTCGTGAACCACGAGGGCGATCTCTTCCGTACCCGCCTCACGCATTCGCTCGAAGTGGCGCAGATCGCCCGGTCGGTGGCGCGCAGCCTGCGCCTTAATGAGGACCTTGTCGAGGCCGTCTCGCTGGCCCATGACCTGGGTCACACGCCTTTCGGGCATGCGGGTCAGGAGGCACTCAATGGCTGCATGCTGCCCTTTGGCGGATTCGAGCACAACCTGCAGTCCTTGCGTGTCGTGGACCTGCTCGAGGAGCGCTACGGCGCCTTCGACGGGCTCAACCTGTGCTTTGAAACCCGCGAGGGCATCCTCAAGCACTGTTCTGCCGAGAATGCGCGGCGCCTGGGCCCGCTGGGCGAGCGTTTCCTGCTGCGCCAGCAGGCCGGACTCGAGGCACAGCTGGCCAATCTGGCCGACGAGATCGCCTACAACAACCACGACATCGACGACGGCATCCGCTCCGGGCTGATCGATTCGGCACAGCTGGAGGAGGTGCCGCTGTACGCGCGCCATCGGGCGGCGGTGCTCGCGCAGATGCCGCAGATCGGGGCACGCCGGGCCGTGCACGAGACCGTACGGCGCATCATCGACACCCTCGTCTCCGACCTCATCGACGAGTCCCTGCGGCGCATTGCCGAGGCGGCGCCCGACAGCATCGAGGCGGTGCGCGCGGCCCCGCCGCTCGTGGCGTTTTCCGCGCCCGTGCGCGCCGAGGCCGACGCGCTCAAGTCCTTCCTGTTCCGCAATCTGTACCGCCACCCCGAGGTCATGCGCATGACGACCAAGGCCGGGCGTATCGTGCGCGAGCTCTTTGCCGCCTTCCACGAGGAGCCGCGCCTGCTGCCGCGCGAGCACGGCGCACGCGTCGAGCGCGAGGGCGCCCGCGCCATTGCCGACTACATCGCCGGCATGACCGACCGCTACGCCATCCGCGAGCATCGCCGCCTCTTTGCCGTGGGGGAGTTCTGAGCCCCGGACGCGGCCGCCGGCCATGGCACGACTGAGCCGTCTTGCCGTTGCCGGTTGCGTGCACCATGTCCTGCAGCGCGGCCTGGAACAGCGCCCGATTTTTCGGGATGCCCAGGACTGCGAACGCATGCTCGCCGACCTGCGCGCCCTGGCGCGGGAACACGGCCTCGCGGTGCATGCCTACGTCCTGATGCCTGATCACTTCCACCTGCTGCTCACGCCCCGGGAAGCCGGTGCGCTCAGCCGCGCCATGCAGGCGCTGGGCCGGCGCTACGTGCGCGCCTTTAACCAGCGCCATGCGCGTACCGGCACCTTGTGGGAAGGGCGATTCCGCAGCACCATACTGGACCCGACCACCTGCCTGCTCGACCTGATGCGTTACGTCGAGGGCAATCCGGCGCGTGCCGGCCTGGTCCAGGACGCCGCCGACTATCCCTGGTCGAGCCTCGCACACCATCTGGGGCGGCGCACCGATCCGCTGGTGAGCGACCACGCCGTTTTCTGGGCCCTGGGCAATACGCCGTTTGAACGACAGGCGGCCTACCAGCGCCTGTGCGCCGTGCCGCTGGATGCGGCCGTGCTCGCGCGTATCGGCGCTGCCACGCAGTACGGCTGGCCGCTGGGGGGCGCGGATTTCCTGGCGCAGCTCGGGCAGCAGACGCCCCGGCGCCTCGTGCGCCGGCCAGCCGGGCGCCCCCGGCGCGCTGGCGAACCGGTGTCCGCATGAGACCGGCGCTGCGCCCGCCCCTGCTCCGCGACGCGCTTGCGTACCTGAGCCGACCCCTGCAGCGGCTGGTCCCCGGCCCCGACGACTTGCTGCGGGATCCCGTGTACCGCCGCCTGTGGACGTCCATCCTCATCAGTTCTCTGGGTGGACAGATAACGCTGCTGGCCATTCCCCTCACAGCGGCTGCGCTGCTCAACGCGACGCCCACGCAGATGGGCTGGCTCACAGCCATGGAGACCGTGCCTTTTGCGCTCTTCTCCCTGCCCGCCGGCGTCTGGCTCGACCGGGTGCGCAAACTGCCGGTCTACATCTATGGCGAACTGCTGCTGGCGCTGGCGGTGGGCAGCGTGCCGCTGGCCTGGTACCTGGGCTGGCTTTCCATGCCCTGGCTGTACGTCACCGCCTTCCTCGTGGGCTTCACCTATACCACCTCGGGCAGCGCGGCGCAGATCGTGCTCACGCAGATCGTTTCGCGCGACCGCCTGGTGGAGGCGCATGCCAAGAATTCGCTGGCGTCCTCCGCTGCCGAGGTGGCAGGGCCAGGGGCTGCCGGCGCGCTCATCAAGCTCACGGGCGCACCCTTGGCTCTGCTGGCAGACGTGGCAATGCTGGTGGGCTCGGCCGCCATCTTGCGCGGCATAGCGGTGGAGGAGGGTCCACGGCACCGCCGCGCCCAGTTCTGGCAGGCCATGCGCACGGGCCTGGGTTTCGTCGCGCGCAACCGCCTGCTCGTCACGATGGCCGCCACCGTCGGGATTTTCGAGCTGTGCTACCAGTGCGCCATGGTCGTCCAGATCCTGATCGCCACGCGCACGCTGGGCTTGAGCGAGCATGGTGTCGGCCTGTCCTATGTCGCCCTGGGCCTGGGCACGATCAGCGCGAGCGCGGTGGGTGACGCCCTGGCGCGGCGCATCGGGCCGGGCCGCGCCCTCGTGCTGGGCATCGGGATCTGCGCCTTTGGCTGGCTGCAGCTGGCCCTGGCGCCCGCTGGACCGCTGGGTATCTTTTCCTTCACGCTCATGCTGAGCTGCTTTGGCGTGGGCGCGACCTTCGTTTTCATCAACTTCCTGGCGCTGCGCCAGTCCGTTACGCCCACCCCCCTGCTGGGGCGCATGACCAGCACCATGCGCTGGCTCATCATGGTCCCGGGCATACCGGGCGCGCTGATCGGCGGCTGGATCGGCGAACACCTGAGCCTGCGCGCTGCCATGGGCTTCTCGGGGGGCCTGGCCTTGCTCCTGGCGGTCGTGGCAATCCGCCTGCCCCTGCTGCGCGACCTGCGCAGCCTGCCCCAGCTGGGCCGCGAAGCGCGCGGCAGCGCGGACACCTCTGCCGAGGGTGCGCACGAATGACTTCGCGCGGCGGCAGGTAGCCAACAACGCCGCCAACCAGTACGCTGCGCCACTTCGGGACAATGGGGAGGTATCGACGTGGCAGATCCGGTGGAAGCATTCATCCCGGCGGAGTCGGGCATGCGGGAATTCACCCTGCGCGCCGTCGTTGCCGGCGTGCTGCTGGGCACGGTTTTCGGTGCCTCGTCGCTGTACCTCGTGCTCAAGGTTGGCCTTACCGTGAGCGCCTCCATTCCGGTAGCCGTGATCTCGCTGGCGCTCTTTCGCCTGTGGTCCCGTGTGGGTGGTCGCGACGCCACCATCCTGGAAAACAACATCACCCAGACTGCCGGTTCGGCGGGCGAATCCATCGCCTTCGGCATGGGCGTCACCATGCCGGCCATCCTGATCCTGGGTTTTGACCTGGAGCTCACGCGGGTGATGCTGGTGGGCGTGCTCGGCGGCCTGCTGGGCGTGCTGATGATGATTCCCCTGCGCCGCTCGCTCATTGTGAAGCTGCATGACAAGCTCAAGTATCCGGAGGGCACGGCCTGTGCCGCGGTGCTCAAGGCCGGCTCCAGCGCCAGCGACCGCGCGGCCGCTGCGCCGGCGGCACAGGCCCAGATGCGGGCGGATGCTGCGGCCGGCCTCGGGGAGGCGCCAGGTGCGCGGGTCATCTTCGCCGGCTTTGCACTGGGCATCGTCTACAAGATCCTGAACGTCGCCCTCAAGGGCTGGAAGGACGTCCCGGAGAAGATCTTCGATGTGCCGTTTCGCAATGGATCCGTGAGCCTGGAGGTTTCGCCCGAACTGCTGGGCGTGGGTTACATCATCGGGCCGCGGGTGGCCTCGATCATGTGCGCCGGGGGCGTGCTCAGCTACCTGCTCCTCATTCCCCTCATCAGTTTTTTCGGCTCGGCCGTGCCCGTGGCGCTCGCCCCCGGGACCCTGCCCATCGCCAACATGGGTCCGGACGAGATCCGTGGTGCCTACGTGCTCTATATTGGCGCCGGCGCGGTGGCCGCCGGGGGCCTCATCAGCCTGCTGCAGGCCCTCCCCACCATCTGGAGCAGCCTGCGCGCCGGCCTGGCGGATGCGGGTTTTGCGCGCACCCCAGGGGAACCCGGGCGCGTGGCCACGCGCCACGACGATGATCTGTCCATCCGCTTTGTGGGCATCGGCTGTCTGGTGCTGCTGGCAGCCGTCACGCTGGCCCCGAGTTTGCACATGAACCTCGTGGGCGCCGTGCTGATCCTCGCCTTCGGCTTCCTGTTCGTCACGGTGTCCTCGCGACTCACGGGCGAGATCGGTTCCTCCTCCAACCCGATATCGGGCATGACCGTGGCCACGCTGCTCTTTACCTGCCTGATCTTCCTGCTGGTGGGCTGGACTGGCGGCCCCTACTACGTGACGGCCCTGTCCGTGGGCGGCATCGTCTGCATCGCGGCCTCCAATGGCGGCACGACCTCGCAGGATCTCAAGGCAGGCTACCTGCTGGGGGCAACCCCCCGCTACCAGCAGCTCGCCATCCTGGCCGGTTCGCTGCTCTCCGCGCTCCTGCTGGGGCCGGTCCTGCTCAAGCTCAATGATGCCGCCACTGTCTACGTGCCGGTGGCGCAGGTAGCGCCCGCCGGCTTGCACACCGACCCGAGCCGGCTGCACACGGAAGAGTCCCTGCAGGGACCACAGGCGCGTGGCGATGGCGCGACCTACCGCGTGTGGCAAAAAACCGATGATGCGGGCGCGCCCGCCGGGCGCTACCTCGTGGATGCCAGCGGTGCTGCCGTCTGGCTGGTCGACCCCGGCATCAATGGCACGCACGCCACGCGTCCGGACGGCACCACGGTGCGCAAATTCAATGCCCCCAAGGCCACGCTCATGTCCTACATCATCAAGGGCATACTGGACCAGCGCCTGCCCTGGGCGCTGGTGCTGCTGGGCGCCATGATCACGGTCATGCTGGAGATGAGCTTCATCCCGGCGCTGGCCTTTGCCGTCGGGGTCTACCTGCCGCTATCCTCGTCCGCGCCGCTTTTCGTGGGCGGCGTGGTGCGCGCCCTGGTGGATCGGCGCCTGCGGCGCCAGTCCGCCCACGCCGGGCTCTCGGAAGCGCAGCTCGTCGAGCAAAGCGACAAGAGCCCCGGCGTGCTGCTGGCCTCCGGGTACATCGCGGGTGGCGCCATCGCTGGCATCCTCATCGCGTTCCTGGCGGGCGCCCTGGATCAGGTGGATGCCGCGCTCGCCAAATGGTCCGCCGCGCACAATCCCTTCTTCGAGGGGCCGATGTCGGATGCCCTGTCGATGATTCCCTACCTGGGCATCTGCATCGTGCTTTACCTGTGCGGACGGGGCCTGTTGTGGGGCCGGCCGTCAGGCGGGGGGCCGGCATGAGCACCGTCGCAAGCGACCTGCGCGACTACCGGCTTGCCGCCATCGATGCCTTGCGTGGCCTCGTCATCGTGATCATGGCGCTGGACCACTGCCGGGATTTCCTCATGCTCGGGACCTCGCAGGACCCGATGACCAATCCGGACATTTCCCCTTTCCTGTTTGCCACCCGCTGGATCACCCACTTCTGCGCGCCGACCTTTGTCTTTCTTGCGGGCACCAGCGCGGGCCTCATGCTGGCGCGCAAATCGCCTGTCGAACTCGGGCGTTTCCTGCTGCTGCGCGGCCTGTGGCTGGTCCTCATCGAAATGACGGCCATCAGTACCGCCTGGACTTTTGCGCCGCAGGGCGTGGCACAGGTGGGCGGCCACACCATGGTGATACTGCAGGTGATCTGGGCGCTGGGTGCGGCCATGATCTTCCTGGCGGCGTTGCAGTTCCTGGGCCGGCGCAACTGCCTGCTGCTGGGTCTGGCCATTGTGGTGGGACACAACCTGCTGGATGGTTTCTGGCCGGCCGGGAGCGCTGCTTCGCCGTGGTGGGTGGCCTTGCACGCCCGCGGCGTGTCGGCGACTCTGGGTCCGTTCTACGTGCTCTCGGCCTACCCCCTGCTGCCCTGGGTCGGCGTCATCACCCTGGGCTTCGGTGCCTCCCTGCTCTTCGAGTTGCCGCCCGAGCGGCGCGGGCGCCGGCTGAGGCAGGCCGGGCTGGGACTGATTGCTGCCTTCCTGGTGCTGCGTGCCCTGGATGTCTACGGTGATCCGCACCACTGGGCCGTCTCGGCCAAGGGGGCGACGTATACCGTGATGGATTTCCTGAACACCTCCAAGTACCCCCCGAGCCTGCTGTACCTGCTCATGACCCTGGGGCCCGCGGCGCTGGTCTGTGCCCACGCCGAACGCTGGCGCGGCCCGGTCAAGGAGGCGCTGGTGACCCTGGGCCGCGCCCCCTTTGCTTTTTATGTTGCGCACCTCTACCTGATTCACGCAATCGCCGTGGTGATCGGCGTCGCGCAAGGCTTCACGCTCGGGCAGATGATGTCCATCTTTATCTTCTATCCGCCCAGCTACGGCATCCCCCTGCCGGCGGTGTACCTGGTCTGGGTGCTGGTGGTCGCTACGCTCTACCCGTTGTGCCGCTGGGTAGCGGCGACCAAAGCGCGCCGCCGCGACTGGTGGCTGAGCTATCTCTAACAGGACCGTCGTGCTCCCTGGCTGGGAGCCGCTCACTGCCGAGATGAGCGTCGCCTAGCGGCGTACGTGCAGCCGGGGGCGGTCGCTGGCGGCCAGCACCTCGCCGCATTCGACGGCCTCGGTAAAGCCATGCCGCGCAAATATTGCCAGCACGCTCTGGACGGCGTCGGGCGCGCAACTCACGAGCAGGCCGCCGCTGGTCTGCGGATCGGTGAGCAGGGCCCGGTCGTCAGTGCCAAAGCCTTCGGGTAGGTGGACCTGCTCCCCGTAGCCGGCCCAGTTGCGCCCCGATGCCCCGGTGACGTGGCCCTGCGCCAGCAGTTCGCGTACGCCGGGCAGCACGGCTACCCGCGGCCAGTCAATGGCGAGCTCACAGCCGGCGCCACGTGCAAATTCCAGTGCGTGGCCTGCCAGGCCAAAGCCGGTGACATCCGACAGGGCATGTACGCCCGGCAGTGCCGCCAGGTCCGGACCGGGCGTGTTCAGGCGCGTCGTCGTCGCAATCATGCGTTCATAGGCTGGCGCGTCCAGAGCGCCTTTTTTCAGGGCTGCGGAATACACGCCGACGCCCACGGGCTTGCCCAGCACGAGCCGGTCACCCGGCTGCGCCCCACTATTGCGCAAAATCCGCTGGGGATGCACCAGCCCCAGAACAACGAGTCCGTAGATTGGCTCTACGGAATCTATCGTGTGTCCGCCGGCGATGGGAATGCCGGCGCTGCGGCAGACGGACTCGCCACCCTCGAGGATCGCGCGGATGGTGGCGGTGGACAGCACATTGATCGGCATCCCCACCAGCGCCAGCGCGAAGATCGGGCGACCGCCCATGGCGTAGACATCCGAAATGGCGTTGGTCGCGGCGATGCGTCCGAAATCGGCCGGGTCATCGACGATGGGCATGAAAAAATCCGTTGTGGCCACCAGCGCCTGCTCGTCGTTGAGCCGGTAGACGGCCGCATCGTCGGCGGTCTCGATGCCCACGAGCAGTTCCGGGGGCATAGGCATGCGAGCGGTGCCCTTGAGGATCTCGGCGAGCACGCCCGGGGCGATCTTGCAGCCGCAGCCGCCGCCGTGGGAGAGCGAGCTCAGGCGCGGTTCCGTGGCGGTCGTGGTCGCAGGGGTGGTCATGCGGGGT